>VOFI01000922.1_pt1 | contig 67520 bp, 119 predicted proteins | sample 5384131 | NCBI WGS metagenome assembly VOFI01 (sample SAMN12384728, study PRJNA508395) | human gut metagenome | isolation source: healthy gut H | host: Homo sapiens
TCACACAGTCGGCGCCTGCCTCGATCAGGGCGCGGGTGCCCTCGCGGTGGCCACGTTGCCAGCGATCAGCTGGACCTCCGGGTAGAGAGCCTTGATGCGCTTGACGGCACTCCAGCATGTTGTTGGAATGCCCGTGGGCAGAGTCCAGGTTCAGCACATCCACGCCGGCCTCCACCAGAGCGGATACCCGGTCCAGCACGTCGGCGGTGGCGCCGATGGCGGCACCCACCAGCAGGCGGCCCTTCTCGTCACGGGCGGAGTTGGGGTATACCTCGGCCTTTTCGATGTCCTTGATGGTGATCAGGCCCTTGAGGCGGAAATCCTTGTCCACGATGGGCAGCTTCTCAATTTTGTGGCGGCGCAGGATCTCCTTAGCCTCCTCCAAGGTGATGCCCTCCCTGGCGGTGACCAGGTTGTCCCTGGTCATCACGTTGTCCATGAGCTGGTTCATGTCGGTCTCGAACTTCATGTCCCGGTTGGTGATAATACCGATCAGCTTTCCGTCCTCACAGATGGGCACGCCGGAGATGCGGTACTTGGCCATCAGCTCGTCGGCCTCCGCCAGGGTGTGGCCCGGAGCCAGCCAGAAGGGGTTGGTAATGACGCCGTTCTCACTGCGCTTGACCATATCCACCTGCTCAGCCTGCTGGCTGATGGACATATTTTTGTGGATGACGCCGATCCCGCCCTCCCGGGCGATGGCGATGGCCATGCGGTACTCGGTGACGGTATCCGCAGCTCCATGTGGAGGGCGTCGCAGAGGAAGTCCACATAACGGACATTGTTGACGTGGCCGTTGACGTCGGTATCACTGTAGTGCATGGCGCGGCTGTCCGCGTGCTCCATAGTTTCGGGCAGGCGGACCCGGGACAGGGTGCGCTCCTTGCAGAGAGGGCCGCCGTCGGTGCCCTGGAACTCCGTGATCCTGCCCATGCGGGCCAGCTTGTGGGTAGCGGCGTCGGCCAGCACCCAGGTGGACACCGCCTCCCCCACCGGCTGTCCATTCACAAACAGGTCGAAGTCCCGGTAGGTGGAGGCTCCCCTCCCGCCCCGGTGCCAGGTGCGGATGTGTACCGTGTCCCCCCAGCTCAGAGGGACATCCAGCCGGTACCACAGCCGGGCCAGCATCCAGAAGCTGTTGTACCGCTCCAGCATCTCGTCCCGGGAGACGTGAAGGGCACAGGCCGCCTGGGTGGCGGCCTCCTGGAGCATCCCCATCAGCCCGGAGGGGCGGCAGTGGTACCAGGGGTCGATGTCCCTGGAGTCCACCGTGTACTCGCACTCGTATACCACCATGCTTCCGCCTCCTCAGTCCTGGCCGTGGATGACCAGCTTGTTTTTACAGCAGATGTCGTCGATGTCGCTGGCGGTGGCCGCCGGAATGCGCATGGCCCCGCCGCAGTCGGCACAGAACAGGTCGATGGAGCTGAAATTGACCTGGAGCTTCCAGCGGTGGGAGCCGCAGGTGCAGGAGATGCCGTCCCGCTGGGCGATCTCCTTGAGCTCGGAGAGCACCTCCTGCATCACCAGCTCGTCCAGGAAGGCCCCCTTCTCCCCCGAAGCGGCCTCCAGCTTGTCCACCGCTTCCTCCAGGCGCTGGAGGGCGGCAAACACCGGCCCCTCCTCCCCCACGTAGCAGCAGTCCAGCCCGGAGGCGGCGCAGGAGAAGGCCAGCACCTTCTCGTGGAGAAAAGCGTGGGAGGAGCAGGTGACGGTGTGATCCTTGCCGCAGAACAGGCAGGGGACGGTGAGCTTCACCCGGTCGCCCATCAGCTCCACCCGGAGGGAGGATTTGCCGCAGGGGGCAGGGCAGTTCGTTGGCGGACGCCGCCAGCTGGAATACGCTGCGCTCCACCGCCACGCTCTGGCGGCAGGCGGGACAGAGATAGGCCAGAGTACGCTTGGCTTCCTCGACCATGATATGCCTCCATTTCAATGAATCCGGTTTCTGCTGTTTATTATACCGCAAAGCCCTCTTTTTTGACCAGCATGTCCCGCCACAAAATCCAGCCTCATATTTTCCCGGCTTTTCGTTCAAAATAGCATTATCTGAAGGAAAGAAGGTTGGCGCTATGACCACAAAAAAGCTGGGCCGGCAGACGGTCGCCCTTGCCCACCCGCCCTCCGTCGCGGGCCACGCCAATGTGGTGGGGAAAAAAGAAGGGGAGGGCCCGCTGGCCGACAGCTTCGACCAGATCAATCAGGACGATTCCTTTGGGGAAAAGACCTGGGAGAAGGCGGAGACCGCCATGCAGAAGCTGGCCCTCTCCTCCGCGCTGGACAAGGCGGGGCTGAGCGCCTCCGCCCTGGACTATATTCTGGCCGGCGACCTGCTCAACCAGTGCATCGGCTCCTCCTTCGCCGCCCGGGGGCAGGACATCCCCTTTTTCGGGCTCTACGGGGCCTGTTCCACTATGGCGGAGAGCCTGTCTCTGGCCGCCCTGCTGCTGGACGGCGGTTTCGCCACCCACGCCGCCGCCATGACCTCCTCCCATTTCTGCTCCGCCGAACGGCAGTACCGCACGCCCCTGGAGTACGGCGGCCAGCGCACCCCCACCGCCCAGTGGACGGTGACGGGGGCGGGCTGCGTCATCCTCTCCCGGGAGGGGCCGGGCCCCTATATCACCCATGTGACCACAGGCAAGATTGTGGACAAGGGCATCCAGGATGCTAACAATATGGGAGCCGCTATGGCCCCCGCCGCCTATGATACCATTCAGGCCCATTTTCGGGACACAGGCCGCAGGCCCTCGGACTATGATCTGATTGTCACCGGCGATCTGGGCAGCCTGGGCAAGGAGATTCTGCTGGATCTCTTCCACCGGGACGGCATTGAATTCAAAAATCTGGAGGACTGCGGCGTGCTCATCTACGACGCCCAGACCCAGGACGTCCACTGCGGCGGCTCGGGCTGCGGCTGCTCCCGCCGCGGTGCTCACCGGCTTTCTGCTCAACGGTATGAAGCAGGGCCGCTGGAGGCGCCTGCTCTTCTGCGGCACCGGCGCCCTGCTCTCCCCCACCTCCACGCTCCAGGGGAGAGCATCCCGTCCATCTGCCACGCGGTGGCCATCTCAACGGAACAGTGAGGGAAAATCATGGAAGTCTTTTGGGAATACGCCCGCGCCTTCCTCTGCGGCGGGGCGCTCTGCCTGATCGGGCAGCTGCTCATTGACAAGACCAAGCTCACCCCGGCCCGTATTCTGGTGCTCTATGTGGTGTCCGGCGTGGTGCTGGGCGGGCTGGGGCTCTACAAGTATGTGGTGGAGTTCGGCGGGCGGGGGCCACCGTCCCCTGACCGGCTTTGGCTATCTGCTGGCCAAGGGGGCCGCGAAGGCCGTGGACGAGATGGGCATACTGGGCGCCCTCACCGGCGGCGTCACCGCCGCGGCGGGCGGCATCTCCGCCGCCATCTTCTTCGGCTGGCTGGTGGCCCTGATCTTTAAACCCAAACCCAAATCCCGATAAAAGAGGCGCGGGGCATTGCCCCGCGCCTCTTTGCTCCGCCTGCTGTTTGCCTTAGTGCAGGCCGTCCGCCGGTCAACACTTGAGCAGCAAATGCGTCCAGCAATAACCGCGGCGGCCGCCAGCAGAAGGGCCGCTGGCGGTGCTCATGCGGCGTACCTCTTCCAAGCGCTCCGTCACCTTCGCAGACATATCCGCCCCCGCCTTTTGAAGTATGCTGGACATAGATGTCCATAGGGTCTGACTCTTTGCCTTTGAACAAATAATCCGTTGTTACTCCGAAGATCTCACTCAGCCGAATTATTTTTTCACTGTCCGGTAAACTCTGGTCCGTTTCACGCAGTTAAAAAGATGGTGTCAACGGCTTGGTCGATGTTGCCAATGAAGCGATAGAAAATCTCGATTTTCTGTACCCGTTTTCCCTCGCTGTCCTTTTTATCACCTCATGGATAAGGATTTTTCAATCAAGGTAATCATACTTCTGCGGTCAGCTCAGACAGGTCGGCATATTGCTTTACCAAAACAAGCCATTTTTCAATGTTTCCGTCTGTTCCCGTGCGGCTTCAAGCTGTGTATTCAAGGCCAGGATCTTAGTCTCCAGCGCCTTCTGCTCCTGCTGGAACTTTTGGGAGAGCATAGAGAAGTTCCGGGCGGTCATGACCTCCGCGGTCCTGTCCTCATATATCCGGGCTATCAGGCTGTCCAGCTCGGCAAGACGTTTTTCCGCCCGCTTTTTCTCCGCCGCCGCCCGTCTGTGCTTTGCCTCCTGTCCACTGTTGGAGGGCTTCAAAAGGTGGGCGGCTATGGCTTTCTCATTCTGATGGACCGCCTTAATCCAGAACTGCAAACGGGAGAGAACATAGGGCTAAAGAACATCATAGCGGACATAATGTGCGGAACACTGATTGCCGAGTTGTCCATAGCGGCTGCAATCGTAATGCCTGTATGGTTTCTTGATCTGGCGTTTTGTCCTGAAACGCATAGACCAGCCACAACCGGCGCATTTGAGAAGCCTGGAGAAAATTTGTGTTGTCTGGTCCTTCATAGAACGGCGGCGTGTGGCGATCTGTTCCTGCACACGGTCAAAAACATCTTTCGAAATGATCGCCTCATGAGTCCCCTCGACACGTATCCACTCGCTGGGGTCCTTGCGGATACGCTTCTTATTTTTATAGGAGATATTTGTTTCCCGGTAATGGACCGAATTTTCGATGTAGGTTTCATCCTTCAAAATGCTTTTGACCTGGGCTATGGTCCAGGCGTAGGCTTTTCCCTCCGGGTCCTTGCGGCAGCCAATGGGCACATAGGCGAAAATCCTTTGTCCTTTGGCAAATTTTGCCTTGAACGCTGATTTTACCTTGCGTCTGAATGAGCCGAACCAGTGTGGGGCGATCCACTTCTTCCAGCTGAGCATAATCCTGCATCATGTTCAGCCACTCGTCTACGGACTGTTCTTTTTCCCGCCTGGCAGACAGCAGTTCGCAAAGTACCTTACGCCGCTCCTGCTTTGCGGCTCGCTCTACTTCATAGCCATTCAAGAGCTGGACACACAGGTTTTCCGGGACGCGTCCCATGACCTTATCCTCGTAAGCGGACTGCACCAGCCTGTCCAGTTCCGGCAGCCGCTTCACGTTACCTTTACTCCATAAAACAGGCGGCCGGCAAAACTCTGGCCCCCCATATTTCAAAGTACAAATCTTTCAGCAGCAGACCGGATCCTGGCCACGCTCCACCGTCTCACCCCGAAAGCAATGCCCGCGGTATTTCCAGATGCCGGGCATATCGCGGCATCGCTCGAAAGTAACGTAGCTCGCACGCCACCGACTGGTTTTCGGGTCTTCCCGATGACTATGGCCCCCCATTTATGCGCATGCACTCGAGAGAAAGGCCAACAATTTATCGCTTCGTCCACCATGGCTCCCACAACATAGTCTCTGGGCTTTGCAGTCTCATAACGGAATGTCTTTGCGGTGAATATTTCCAACTCTGCAGTAATTCATCCAGGCCTTTATTTTCTGTAAAAATCTCAGAATCCGTTAGATTATATCAGCCGTATTATGCATCTAAAAATAGTATAGAAACTAACTACACTTTTACCTGCTTCTAAGTGCTGTTAACTGCTGTAATACCAATGGTTTTCAGAACAGATAAGAGTAGTTAAAAGCGGGTAAGTGTAGGTAATTCGTATATTATTTCTGTACCATTCATACAACCATATTCCTACACTTCTTGATGTGGTTGATTTTATTTCTACACCTATACTCCTACACTGAAAGCGAGCTTGGCAAGGTCTATTTTATTTTCTCAATCTCCTCTCGAAGCCAAGTAAATTCGCGGCGCGTGTAGACCTTTTCTGTGATGTCGGAGATCTTGTGACCTACCATATATTTGATGGCATACTCGTCCACCCCATAGCGTTTTGCCATGGTCACAAAGTGGGTGCGACCATCGTGAGGACGGTGCTCGGGGTTTAGTTTCAATTCATCACGGATACGCTCGAAGGCTTTCTGATACCGAGCATAGGTCAACTCAAAGTTCTTCTTGTTTCGGTTGTTGGGGTCTGCCCAGTTAAGCAGATACGGGCTTCCGATTGCTTCTGCTTCTCGATATTTTTTGAGTACCAGGTCCTGAATACGGGAATGAATGGGGACAACACGATTCTCACCGGCATCCGTCTTCATGCCGCCTTGAAATGTCCAGCTCTCTAAATCCACATCCTTTAGTTCCAGTAGTTCCAGTTCCTGAGGGCGCCAGCCGGAGTAGCACTGGATAAGCAGGATGTCGATACCATGTTTCTCATCGATATTATTCCAGAGCAATTCCATTTCATCATCTGTAAAAGCGATATGCCCCTTCTTTACTTTCTGGATCTCTTTGACGGTTTCTTCCGTGAGGTTGAAGGTTCTGGAATAGTTTCGATCCACTAACTCATATTCCAACGCATAGTCCAGCATCATGTTGAACAAGGACTTGATTTGGTTCTTCATGGTGGCTGTTGGATGCTGCTCTCTGCCTCGAACAGTGGCCACGCCCTCTTCCATGCAGCCTTTTACATGACGGGCTCGAATGTCCATAACTCGCATCTTGTAAACTGCCGAACAGTAAGGCCAGGCACTGGTCACCGCCTTTGTACTCTTGACGGTCTTTTCGTATTCTGGAAGCCACTTGTCATAGAGCTCCTGCATGGTGATGGCTGTTCCAAGGTCATATGGATTCTTGTTATATTCCACCAGAGCGGCATAGGCATCGTTATAGGTGGCGAAGTATGATTCCGGCTTGAGCGGTTTGCAAATGGGTCTGCCATCAGAAGTTTTCCCCACAGTTACCATGGCTCGGAATGGATTTCTCAAATTACGATTTTTGATCTCACTGATCTGACCAAAGCCATTCGGCAATCGCCGTCGCTTGTTGGATTTGCGAGGTCTTTTTATTTTTTCAGAAGGTTTCAGAGGATATCCGCAATGAGGACAGGCATTTGCCTTATCGCTCACTGGCAATTCGCACTCTGGGCATTGGGTCAGCATAGGTCATCCCTCTTTTTCAAGGCTTTAATTTCTCGGCGTTCGATTTTGTCAACGATACGGCCGCCTACCGCATGGAGTAGAAAAACGCTGCCCGCAAATAGTAGCGCACCCCAGGCTCGCTGATTTTTGTTATACTCTCTTTTACGCCGCCCTGCATAGTATAGACTTCATGCAAATGCTTGGCTGGGTTCACGTGTTTCTTCATTGGGTGTCTCCTTTCGCAAGATTTACAGTGGGTTTTATGGAGGTGTTCTATATGAAATACATGACGAATGCACAAATCGACGAGCTTAATTTGCTTTTGGATAAGCATGGGGCGGCTTTGACAGCATTTTATAACGAAGGAATGAGACAAGGCGCCAAAAATGTGATCCATGGTATGATGATTGGCGCGGCGATTATTGCTGGCGTTCAGATCACAAGGGCAATCATCAGAGCACACAAGCAAAAGAACTAAATAGGAATTGGGGTCGCTTAATCAGCGGCTCCTTTTCTTTTTGCCCCTTGCGCCGCCCGCGCTAATCATATATGATAAGTGTACGAATTGTCAAGCATATTCCTACACAATATTTTTGATTAAGATTTGAGGGCTGGATATGGTGATGAACGAGTGCTCCGCCTGTCCCCGGTGCGGCGGACGGTTGAAATACTACGACAGCGTGCCCAGACTGGTACGGACGAAAGGGCGGCAAACCTCCAGAGTTCCCATGCGCCGCCTGCGGTGCTCCGGCTGCGGGGCAATCCACCGGGAACTGGGCGGTCTGTTCTTCCCCTACAAGCAGTACGAGGCCGAAGTGATATTCGGCGTACTGGAGGGGCTTATCACCTGCGAGACACTGGGGTTCGAGGATTACCCCTGCGAGATGACCATGCTCCGGTGGCTTTCGCAGAAAGCACAGCTCCTATTATGGAGAAATCCATAAGCGAAAGGAGTAAATGAGCATGAAACTGACACCTGTGGACCAGATACCGAAGATGAACGGCTATCACAAGCTGCAAGAGCTGATCGAGGAGTTTACGAACGGCGACGCTAAAATCGTAAAGGTGGAATTTAGCGAGACCGATTATAAATCCCCGGCGGTCTGCCGGTCTTGTCTGGCCGCGGCCATCAAGCGGTCGAAGCGTCCGGTCAAGGTATGGCGTCGTGGAAATGAGATATTCCTGAGCAGGGATGTTTGACAAAGGATCGAGCCGCCGTAACAGGCGGCTCTTTTTTTTTCGGACGCAGGAATTGCACAGCCCTTTATGGAGGTGATTTCAATGGACAAAATCAAAGCACTCAACACCAAAGTCATGGCAAAAGACTTCGGACGGGTAGGCTTGGGCACACTGGCCATTGTAGCCGGAGCATTTCTGTGGGGCAAGTTTTTGTACGGCAGAGGTGTGCGCGGCTGCCAACGCTGGATGTGCGAGACGTTTCCGGACGAATACGAAAGCATGACGGAAAAGGTCGCTGATATGCTGGAACAGGACCATTGAACAGGCCAAAACAGATTGAGCCGCTCTCGCGGCGGCTCTTTCTTTTGTCTCCGGCGGTTATATTTCTAATTTAGATTAGCCCGATTTAACCTAAGTTAGAAAACAGGCCCCGCAGATTTTGCAATTCCTATTATGGAAAGGAAACGGATAGATGCTGGTGGAAATCCAGCGGTGAGACACGAAGGCGTGCCGCCAAGTAATAACTTAATCAAAGATGGCACCCACCGGGCAACGGTTTTCGTTGGGCCGACCCTGAAGTCGTTTCCTTTTCTTTTTTCGCGCCGATTCAACAGGGGCCTTTATGGAGGTGAAGGTTATGAACACCAGGAAAATTCTTAGCGCGATCGGAACATTCGCGGTTGTGGGCGCGGTATCAACAGCGGGCGCTGCTCTATGGACGAAGGTTCTGAACAGGAAGTTTCAAATGGTACAGCTCAAACTGACACACCCGAAGTCAGACAAAATCATATTCGTCGACTTCAAGAAGGCAAAGAGGGGCCGCTGACGCAGCGGCTCTTCCTTTTTTTCATCCGCACAAAAGGCCGTCTCCTTTATGGAGACAAAACTTTAGGAGGTAATCAAGGATGAACAAGCAGAAATGGACAGAGAAGCCGGTCACCTGGGGCGGATATCTCAAACTCAGCGGCATTGTGACAGTCATCGGCGCGATTTTCAGCGCGGTGTATATCATTGCCATGTTTGAGCCGGCCTGGTGGATCGGGATTCGGAAGACGGTTGGAAAGACGTTCAACCATTGGGCCCGGAAAAGGAATCGTTTCTAAAGGGCGGGAGCCGCTGCAACAGGCGGCTCCTTTTCTTTTTCTTTCCACCGAGGTTGTTTTTACGAAAACGGGCTGCGCCCTTAGAATAGCCGTTGAAAGGAGGCAGACGCCGATGAATGAACAAGAGTTCCATCCGGGCTCCGTCCCTGTGGCGGTGGTGGCCCGTGTTTATGGAAAAGACGCGTCCTGGGTGAGGGCCGGAATTATCTCCGGCTGGCTGCCCATCGGCAAGGCGACCCGGAACGGCAATCTGGTGGCCAGCATTGAGGAGATGGATTCCCGGTACGGCCGGATCAATTTTTACATCTCGCCAAAGCGATTGTACGAGGAAACCGGATATTTCTGGAGAGGAGAACGACGATGAGAAATGACATGCGCCCGGAGCTTTCGCAGAAGAACCCCTACTGGATCGGCAAGCACCGCTACTACGAGCTGAAGCATTTCTGCCTGCAATACCCCATTTGGAAGAAGGCCCGACTGGCCCTGGATGGGCTGAGCAGGCGGCCGGCCGACCTCCAGGTCTTTGTGAGCTGCGGGCAGGTGAAGGGTGGCCCCACGGAGCGGTGCGCCCAGTCCCGGATATTCTTCGGGGAGCGCATGGAGATGGTGGAGCAGGCGGCCATCGAGGCGGAGCCCGACCTCTACCCCCTATCTGTTGCGGGGCGTGACCGAGGAGCTGTCCTATGACGCGCTGAAGATGAAGTATGATATTCCCTGCTGCCGGGACGTCTATTACGCCGCGTACAGACGGTTCTTCTGGCTGCTGAGCAAGAGGAGGGATTGAGGTTGCGGGTTGTGGACGTGGCTGTCCGGCAATGCTACCGGTTCAACTGCCCGAACTGCGGGAGCAGGCTGGAGGCCGACTGCGGCGATCTGGTGGACATCGGCGGAAAGACAAGCCGGTTCTGGTGCCCGGTCTGCCGGAAGGAGCGGTATGTTCCATGGAGTGCCCTAAGGAAACGGGTTGTGTACGAGGACAAGTCCGCGGAATAGGCAGGCTCCTTTATGGAGGTGAAATGCCATGAAGAAAACGATTTTGGAAAAGGTGGCGGACAATAAGTTCAATGCTGTGAAACAGTTAGTCCGATTCATTCGGGAAAATGACAAGGACCCGGGTGGATTTGAAGACTTATGGGAAAACAGTTTTGCGCTTGAGGACGAATTAGATGAAATCATACTTCGGATAGCGCACATCATCGAATTGGAAAAAGCATTAGAAGAATACGAAGAGTAAGGATTGGGCCTGCGGAAACGCGGGCTCTTTCCTTTTTGTATTTCGCAGAAACGGCAGCGGCTATTATGGAGGTGATACCATTATGACTTACAAGCAAATCGAGGCAAGCCGGGAGCTGAGGCTTTGGATCGGGCAGGTGATCGTGCCCGCCGTTACGATGGCGGTCGCATTGGCGTCCATTCCGGAGGTTAGGAACGCGGCTTCCACAAAGCTGGAACAGCTGAAATGGAAACTCAAATCCAGGAGCAAGGGCTGAGCAGGCCCTTTGCTTTCTATTTTCCATACGCAGCCGGCCGGAAAGCGTGTTAGAGTGATATCCTGAAAAATTCCCGGGTGAAAAATTTGAGAAAACAGCGTCAAAGGAGGAATTGAATTTGGAGATTATTGCGGCGATTGCGGCGCTTTGCATCGGAATTTTGATCGGTATGCGTCTGTTCCAGGATCGTCCGGTCGGCGACCTGCGGGTGGACCATTCCGATTTCGCGGACGAAGGCCCTCATTTATATCTTGAGCTGGATACGGATATACGAACCGTTATGCGGAAGAAACGGGTGGTCTTCCGGGTCAAGGTAAAGGACTTCCTGCCGCACGAATGACACGGGCCTTTATGGAGGTGTATTGTAATGAAGAAATTGAAACTCTGGATGACACAGTGGCTGGTCGATATCGGCTCCTGCTTGACGGAACTGGGAGACCGTATGATTTGGAAAGGGGTCGATATGGGCGACGACCTTCTCAGAGATGACGATGAATTGTTAAAATACGCGAAAAAGAAGGGAATCGTCCGATAACGGGCGCCCCTTTCTTTTCATTTCGATATATACTTGTGCAACCAATCCGGCAAATCAGGATCGTCAATGGTCCAGGAGGTCTTTCGCCGTTCGGAATGGACCCATTCGTTTTCCCGACCATCGAAAATCCTTTTCCGTCCACATCTGTAAAGGACAATTTGGCCATCTTCCAGGCGATACTCATTCCAATAATAACTATGCGTGACACGGCCAGGTCTCTCTTGCGTAGCATAAATCGTCATGGGTATAAGCCATCCTTTCCGAAGAATAATAGTTCTTTTTATGAGTATAGCACCACAGCCCTGCGGCCGCAAGAGACATCGAACGCCGGGTACGCACGAATAACATCGGCTATTATGGAGCCAATTCTGATTTTTGAAAGGAGAAAAAGCATATGGCAGAGATTAAAACGTTGTTGGATGATGTGATCGAGACGGAGCTCGCGAATCTGCGGACCCTTCCGTCCGGAAACGAGGAGAGAGCGAAAGCGATCCGGGATCTGGCGGCGCTGCACAAGCTGCGTATCGAGGAGATCAGGGCCCAGGCCGACGTGGATGAGAAGTCCGAGCGGCGGGAGATGGACGGCAGACAGCGCAGGGAGGAGCTTGCCTGCAAAGATGCCGACCGCGCCCGCGAGGAGGAGCTTCAGAACCGTCAGCTTCGGGAGCAGAAGATCGACCGGTATATGCGCATTGCGGTGGCCGGCGTGGAACTGGTGTTGCCGCTGATGTTCTATGGCATCTGGATGAGACGGGGATTCAAGTTTGAGGAGTCCGGAGTTTACTCGTCCACCACGTTCAGGAATCTGTTCAGCCGTTTTCGGCCGACAAAGTAACGAATAGGCTCGAAAAGAAAATGAAGAGGCCGTGCAGACAGCACAGTCTCTTCGTTTTATCCGCATATTCGGCATGGTGTTTTATGGAGAAATCTGAATTTAAGGAGGTTTCGCAAATGAAAATGACAGAAGAATTGAAACGTTCAAAATTGATTCTACGCATTGGGCGTGCACGCCGCTTATATGACGCTGGGAAAAATGCAGAAGAAATTGCGGCGGTTATGCGAGAGCCCATCGCGTTGATGGAAAAATGGATCAATAACTTCAAAATCATTGACGAGAAAAGACGCACTCCAAACGGATAACTCCGCAATAGCAAGGGTCTGACGAAGACTCTTGCTTTTTTTAGTCAGGGTCCCAACCGGAGCCCATGTCTTTGATTTGGTCTTCTCCTGTCCCCAACTGGCGCTGATGTCGGGAAGAGCGCAATCATAGCAAACATTGGCGTCTGGGTATTGATCGTCGTAAACACCCTTATAATATTCTCGACTGAGCTTTCGTCTCACGGCGGCAACATCAAACTCTTTGCCGCATTCTATACAAACAGCCATATTCGCCCCTCCATACATAAAGGATGTTTCCATTTTACCATAGTCCTCGCCAAATTTACAAGGCGTTTTATGAGGAGAGAGCGCTCTTTACCTCAATATCAGCCGGAGCCGCAAGGCCCGGACGACTTAGGAGGTAATGCAAATGCGTAAGAAGGGTAAAAAGGTCATTCGGCCGGCAGGAGACGAACTGATGGACTACCTGAACCGGGGGTTCGCGATCTGCAACCGGTGCGGGGCGGTGATGGACCGGAGAGAAGACCCAAGAGGAGGTTGTGATATTTACGCCTGCCCGTCCTGCGGATGGGAAATTGATGAAATGGAGTACGAGTATGAAAGCGGAGATCCGATGGAGCTCGTACAGGATGAAAGAGGCGATGACTACCTGGTCTTCCGGAACGACATGCCGCCCGCCGGGTGCAGAGCGTGCGGAGGCCCATACCCCCTACTGCAAGCCGTCGTGCAGAATGTTCGACGACTAAGCATGACCAACGTAGAGGAGGAGCCCTGTAACAGGGGCTTTTCCTCTTTTATATTTGGAGGCAGACATGCGCTATCACTACGAGAAGCCGCCCATTTATCTTTCCATGTACGGACAGCGCTACTGCTGCGACCATCCGGTCTATAACCACTGCACCCTGTTCCTTGTCGGCGAACGGGGCCTGGCGGTGATTCAGCAGCGGTACGACCCGGAGACGAAGCACACCTTCTGGGCCGAGGTAGACGAGTGGCTCACCGACCCATTATATTTGCACCCGGGTTCCGGGCGTTCTTTGACCGCAGGGCCGGGACGGTACGGACGGCCTCTACCCCACCGTGACCATCCGCCAGATCATGTGGGCGCTGAAGATGAAGCCCCTGCCCAAGCAGCCCTGGGAGACGGTCTTCGACCATACGCCGATTTGACAACCTCCTTTATGAGAAACCAACTGATTTTGAAAGGGGTTGCGGTTTATGAAAACATTCAAGAACAAGCTGTACGCTGTGGGGCTGATGCTCTGCGGGAGTGTTCCGACATTCCTGGAGCAGGACGCCACGGCGCTGGTATTTATCGGGATGATTGCAGTTCCGCTGTTCTTTGCAAAAGAAAACTGGATTTATTAAAGGGAACGGCCCAGACAAGGGCTTTTCCTTTTATTTTTGCGCTTATTTCGCAGCTCCTATTACGGAGAACGATGCTCGTAAAAGGAGGTAAAGGGGCATGGACGAAATGAGACTGGAATCGAAATTTACAACAGGACTTGTATCAAAAATCGCAAGGACCGTTGTGCGTAAGAAGCTGGGCTACGATATGGATATTCGGCTCAACCGGCTGCGGACAACGGTGGTTGATGAAAAGACACGTACATCTGGACGTCGATCTGGAGCTCACAAAGGAAGAGCTTGACAAATTATTGAAGAGCATCGGGCTCTGAGGCAGAGGCCCCATAACAGGGGCTTTTGTCTTTCTTCCGCAGATTCCGCAGGTTCTATTGTGGAGAGGCATACAGCGAGCTACGAAGCGAGGGTGGTAGTAGGCAACGCAAGACGGAAACCCACCTGCCTCTCTTAGGTTTTCGCAGATTTTGCAATTCCTATTATGGAGAGGAAGTTAGCTCAATGGTAGAGCGCAGGCTGAAATGCCTGAGGCCGCCGGTTCGAGTCCGGCACTTTCTCTTTCGCTTTTGCATGGAGAAAAAAAACAAGTTTGGAAAGGAGTTTACCATGGAGAAACGGCCGCTGGACACGGAGCTTGAAGTTCTTTGGAGCGAGCACCTCGAAGACGATGTGTTCTCAGTACGCGCTTACAATGTTCTGGCGCATCGTCTCGGTCTTCGCACGTTAGGGGATATTTTGAATTTGACCCGCGACGACATTGCAAAGGTGAGGGGCGCGGGAGAAAAAGACCCTGGACGACATTGCGAAGCTGGTTCGGTCGTGCGGATACGAACTGAACGGATTCACGGACGCCGGTCCGAACTGCAAAAAGTGCAAACAGAGGGATTTCCTGCGGCCGGCGCATCAGCACTTTCTCAAATTGGCAAGGGAGTTCAACCGCTCGTATCATCATCCCAAGGACCGCGCCTTTGTGTTTCCAAACCGGATTTCCGGAGACGGGCTGGGATATTGTAAAGCGGGCCATATTCGCCACCTATAACGTGTCGAGCATTGCCTCTCTGCCAGACGGGGCGCAGGCGAAAATCAATGAATTTGCGATGGGTCTCACGGATATTCTGTTCCAACAGCTGCGGGACCGGGCAAAAAGAATACAAACGGAGCAATATTTGAAAGGAGGAAAAAATGAGCATGGAAGTTAAAATTGTGGGCGAGATCAAGTTCAAGACCTGTACCCTCCCGGTGTATCGGGATTTGGACGAGCCCCTGTTCAAGGCGGGGGACGTCGCCGAGCTGATGGACTATGGGCCGAACAATATTTGGAACCTGACCAACCTTTGCGAAGAGGACGAGAGGCTGGTGCTGTCATCGGAAGTGGCGGGTCAACACCGGCGGGTGACGTTCCTCACCGAGAGCGGACTCTACAGCGTCCTTGCCCAGAGTCGGAAGCCGGTTGCCAGGGCGTGGCGGCGGGTCATTGCCGAGGAGCTGATTGCCCTGCGGCGGTCCCGTGGCAAAAATATCTCGGAGCAGTTCGAGGACTGGGACCACATGGCGGACACCATCTACTTTGACGAGGTGACCGGGCGGCTGATGCGGTCGGTGACCGTTCCCGGCGGGGACGTGGAGCAGGTTCCCTACGAGCCCTGACGCCATGAAAGCGGAAATTGGATACCCCGATGTGGTCATGGGGGATTTTATACAGGACCTTATCGGCGACATCGAGCATAACATGCGGCTTGCTCCGCCCAACGACCAGTATTTCGAGGAGCTCAGCATTCGGAAATTTACCCTGCAACAGCTGCTCCGGGAGATTGGCAGGCATGAAGGAGACTCTCCCACCGCCGTAGTAGCGAGATTTGTGGAGAGGATGTCTGCCACAGCAAAAAAGAGGACGACCCACGGTTCGTCTTTTTCTATCTCCAGGGACGCGGCCCAGTCCATCCTGGACGGATTATATTTTGACTAAACAGAAAAGGAGAAACAATGACTGGAGAAGTTTACATTCATTATGGCGCGGACGCCTTCGACCCGAGCCATGGGTTTCCGGTGGTAAACACGAAATACTCCTGGGTAAAGCCCCACGGAGGTCTATGGGCATCGAGAAAACGTGCGTCCTACGGCTGGGCCAAATGGTGCGAGGAGAATTCCTTTCGGGATTGCGCCGCAGAACCCTCATTTCAGTTTATCATGCGAAATCCGGAAAAAGTAGCGGTCATTCATAATTTGAACGATCTGCGACAGCTTCCGATGGTGAGAGACGTTCCGCCCGGCATGTGGGAGGAAATTGACTTTGTGGAATGTCTGCGGCGAGGAATTGACGCTGTTGAACTCTGCTGGTATGGGGAGGAATACCAAGACCAGCGGGCCGATGATTTATATCTCGCTTTGTATGGGTGGGACTGTGACTCCATTGTGGTCCTCAACCCCGACGCAGTGATTCAGATTTAATACTCGAAAGGAGAAAACATCATGGTTAAGACCTATCTTGATATTCTGAGCGAGCGCGGCATCCGCCCCTTCCTGACCGACGAGGCTTTTGAGGAGCTCCAGAAGTTTGACTACAAGAGCCAGTACGCCATTCCCGGCCAGGTAATGCCGGTCTTCAAGCACCCCAACCAGCACAAGATCGAGCTGGGCAAGACCACCAATCTGATCGGCGACATGTGCTGGTACGGAGCCAGCGTGGAGGAGCTGGTGCGGTCCATCAAGTATGGCATGGTGGTGCTCGACGCGGACAAACGCCATTTGGACTGGAAGAAGGCCGCCGAGGACTTCGGTATTCAGGAGCTTCTCAAGGAATACCGCCGGTTCCGCCGCAAGCCCAAGCTGACAGAGCGGGAAAAGCTTGTCATTACCGCTTATACCGGCTATGTTCTGGAGGGTACGGCCGGAAAGGTAGTGGATTTCGTGGAACAGGAGCTGGGTCATTCCATTCAGACGCCGGAGCCGCCCGCAGTCCCGGTTGTTGTGGAGGTGCGCCGGGCTTTGCAGGAGGAATTCTGCGAGATCTGCCGGAAGCACCACATCTTTGATTATATTTAAGGAGGATACGGACGTGAACGCAAAAACGACCCTGCTCCACGGAGCCGGGAAAGCGGTCAAAAAGGCGGCGCCGACGATATTGACCGTTGTCAGCGCGGCGGGGGTGGTGGCCACGGCGGCTCTGGCGGTCAGGGCCACACCCAAGGCCCTCAAGCGCATTGAGGCGGCAAAAGCGGTCAAAAAGGCGGAAAATGGCGGAAATTTGACCCGAATGGAGACGATAGGAGCCTGCTGGCAATGCTATGTACCGGCGGCGGCCACGGGAATCGCTGTAATCGGGTGTATTTTCGGAGCAAATGCCCTCAACCGGCGTCAGCAGGCGGCTCTGGTCAGCGCCTACGCCCTGGTCAGCCGGTCCTACAACGATTACCAGCGCAAGGTCAAGGAGCTCCACGGCGTAGACGCCCACCGGAGGATCATGGAAGCCTTGGCTGCCGAAAAGAGCAAAAAGCAGCCCATCTACGCGGGCACCCTGATCGGGTCGTCCTCTCTGGACTTTGAGGACGCCGGCGAGGAAGAGCGGCTATTCTACGACGCCATCTCGGAGCGGTATTTTCAGGCCACCATCAGCCAGGTGCTCCAGGCCGAATACCACCTCAACCGGAACTTTGCCCTGGGCGGAGGTTTCATCACCCTGAACCAGTTTTACGAGTTCCTAGGTATCGAGCCGGTGCCCGGCGGGGACGAGGTGGGCTGGATGGTTTCGGACGGGCTCTACTGGGTGGACTTTGACCACCAAAAGACCGTGGTGGACGACGGGCTCAACGGCGAGGTGGAATGCTACATCATCGACGCGCCCTTCCCGCCGGTAAGCGAGCGTGAATACGAGGACATGGAGCTCTGAGGGCTCCGCAGAAATTGCATCTCCTATTATGGAGAATCTATATTTAACAGGAGGTTTGACTTTATGGACTCGAAAACGATATTTAAGGTGTTGTCCTTTGTAGGTATGGCCCTGGGCGGGATCGGCACACTGCTGTCCGCCTGGGCTGACGGAAGGGAGCAGGACGCGATTATCGAGGAGAAGGTAAATGAAGCACTGGCCGCCCGTGAACATGGAGAAAAGGAAAGCGAGGAGCCCTGACCGGGGCTCTTTGCTTTTGCAGGAGCCGCTGTCCATGAACGAACAGGCGATCCTCTTTCTCATGGAGGTCCTGAACGGCTTTGAGGAGCCGCCAAGGTCCGACTGGCCCAGGCACGAGGCGGAGGAAGTCAGCTTTTCCCGCTGGGCGGTGGAGGAGCTGCTGCAACAGGTCTGGGACCACCCGTGGACACTGGCCTCTGAGACGGTAGAGCGTTTCGCCGCGAAGCTGGGGCTATACGCCGAGACCTGCGTCACGGACCAGCAGCACCGGATCTTTCGGATCGCGGCCGAAACCGTGAGGGGATTCCTCGATGAGATCGAGAAGCTGGAGCGATGAAAACATTGATATTTATGAGAGGAGATGGCGTCTTGAACAAACAAGCAATTTCAAACGCCCTGAAAGCGTTGCAGAAAACCGTGAAAAAGCACAGCCCGGAGATTTTGACAGGCATCGGCATCGCCGGGATGACCGCCGCCGCTGTGATGGCGGTCAAGGCCACCCCCAAGGCCCTGCGGATGGTGGACGAAAAGGAAATCCGAGACGGAAAGCGCCTGACCACCGGCGAGATCGTCAAGACCACCTGGAAATGTTATATTCCCCCCGGTCGTCGCCGGCGTATGCTCCGCGGCCTGCATCATCGGGGCCAGTTCCATCAGCGCACGGCGCAACGCGGCCCTGGTCACGGCCTACACCATTTCGGAGACCGCGTTGAAGGAGTACCGGGACAAGGCGGTTGAGGTGGTCGGCGTGAAGAAGGAGCAGGCCATCCGGGACGCGGTGGCCAAGGACAAGCTGGAGAAGGCCAATGTCAAAGAGCGGGAATTCATTTCCACCGGACGGGGCGAGACCCCCTGTTTCGACCCGCTGACCAACACCTGCTTCAAGTCGGACATCGAGAGCCTCCGCCGGGCGGAAAACACGCTGAACAAGCGGATGCGGGACGAGGTGAAGATCACCGTCAATGAGTTTCTGATGGAGATAGGCCTGGAGCCCTGCGACGACTCTATCGGAGAGACCATGGGGTGGGACATCGACAAAGGGCTACATTGAGCTGGACTTCAGCTCCCAGCTGGTGGACGGCGTCCCTTATCTGGTGCTGGGGCACCGGGTCCCGCCGGTCTATCTGGGCTGGTGACATCCGCAGAAATTGCATCTCCTATTATGGAGAACCATCCAATGAACCTAACTTTACAAGGAGGAACTTGACATGGAAGAGATGAACGCAAGAGTGATGGAGAACGAGGTTATGGACGAGACCGTGGAGGTCGATGAGGCCGTTGACAGCGGAAACGCTGGCGCGCTGGTCGCAGGAATCGTCGGAGGCTTCCTGGCTTACGCCGTGATTGGCGGGGCGAAGAAGCTCTGGGGGTTTGCGGGCGCCAAGCTGGCCGAGCGGAAGGCTGCCAGAAAGGCCGGGACCGACGCGGTAGACGTCGAGTACGCCGATGTCGAAGAGACTGCGGAGGATTCCGACGAGGGGGAACTCTGAAAAGTAAGCAGAAGAGAGGTTCGCCGGGGGAGAGTACCTGTTTCAGGTGCTTTCCCTTTTTGCTTTTGAAAGGAGAAAATTGCATCATGAGAGGTATTTTGAAAAACACCCTGTTGTTATTGGGCGGTATGGCGCTGGGGAGCCTGGCGACACGGAGAGCGATCCGGTATGCCGTGGAAAACAGGTACGACCGTGTGAAGTACGAAGAGCCCATCTTTGGGACCGGGGAGGACGCCGAGCAGGTGCTGGACGGGCTCAAGACCCTCATCAGCACCTACGGCAACGCAACGGCGGCGGATTTGTATGAGCTGGCCGGCATCCACGATTTCAAATACGAGATGACAAGGATTGGCTGGACCTCCGTGGACGGGGCGGAGATCGTCCAGACGGACGACGGCTATATCATCACACTCCCCCAGCCCAAGCCCATCACTTACAAGGAGGAACCGTAATGGCAGAGTATCCCAACAACTCCCACAGCGCAAGGGAGAGAACGGATTCTACCGCACCGGGAAAAGCGGAAAAGAAGCTGGAAAAGGTGGTGACCGGAGCGGCCAAGACCCGGAAGAAGAGTGAGGCCCGGAAATTCGTCAACATCTTTGTCCCGGAGGACGGGGAGAACGTCAAGTCCTATATCATGATGGACGTGATTATCCCCGGCATCAAGAACGCCATCGCCGACGTGATCAGCATTGTGCTCTTCGGCGACTCCGGGCGCATCGGCGGAAGCAGGAGCAAGCGGGACGGACGCTCCCGGCTCACCTACTGGGACGACAGGCGGGATGACCGCAGAGAGTACGGACGGCCCAGAGCTGCCGCGGGCTTTGAATATGACGACATTATATTTGAGACCCGCGGGGACGCCGAGCTGGTGCTGGATCAGCTGGAATCGGCCATCGCCAACTACGGCATCGCGTCAGTGGCCGACCTCTACGACCTGGCGGGCATCACCTGCCGCAATTACACGGCCAACCGCTATGGCTGGACGGATATTCAGTCGGCAAAGGTCATCCGGACCCGGGAAGGCTACACCTTGCAGCTTCCGAGGACGGTTCAGATCAACTAAAAGGAGGCCACAGCCATGTATGGATATTTGACCTCCAGCGGCTACAAGGGTCTGGTATGCGGCCGGTGGATGCTGTTCGCCACGGACACCGAGTATTACGAGTACATGAGAGAGCATGAGGAGGAGCGCCATGCGGATTAACGCGGATTCATTTGTAGGCGTCGGCATCTGCATTTTGGGGCTTGTGGGCGTGGGCTACGCCATCGGCGTCCACTCCAAAATGAAGGTGATGTGCGACCGGCTGGACACCAGCATCGACAACCTGGCCAACAACACCGAAATCGATATTCCCGCAAAGGTCATCGACCAGGCGGTTCAGAAGGCCGTAGAGCGGGAGTCCTATTCTGCGGTCAAGCGGGCCACGGAGGAGGTCGTGGCCGACGCGAAGCGGGAGATCGAGAGCCGGGTGGGCACGGCGGTAAAGGCCCAGTATGACGCGATTTCGGACGGCGTGGCGGACCAGATCGCCAAGAACGTCGCCCGGATCGACGAGAGCAAGCTCAAGAAGGAGGTCGTGCAGAAGGCCAAAGAGCAGATCGCCGAGAAATTCGACGACAAGCTGGACGACCTGCTGGAGGAGTTCAACGGAAATCTCCAGAACGTGGGGAAAATCTATAAATCTATTGCGAGATCATTTTCTAAGGAGGATATTTGACGATGAAAACCAAGGAAATCATGAAATCTGTGTGCCTGACCTTCAACAAGGTGGGGTTCCAGCTTCAGAAGAAGAGCCCTGAAATCCTGGTTGCCGCCGGCGTGGTCGGCGTGGTGGTGAAGCGCCGTCATGGCCTGCCAAGCCACTCCCAAGGCCCTCAAGGTGGCAGAAGACCCAGGACGACGTCGAACGGATTCAGAGCGCCGAGGATTCCGGCGTTACCCAGGCCGGAGAGACCTACACCAAGGAGGACGCCCGCGGCGACCGTATGCAGGTCTACGCCCACACCGGCTTCCAGTACATCAGGCTATATGCCCCCGCCGTTCTGCTGGGCGCGGCGTCCATCACCTGCATCCTCACCAGCCACAAGATCCTGAGAAAGCGTAACATGGCGCTGGCGGCGGCCTATGCGACGCTGGACAAGTCCTTCAAGGATTACCGCGGCCGTGTGCTGGAGCGGTTCGGCGAGCAGGTGGAGAAGGAGCTGCGCTACAACATCAAGGCCAAGGAGATCGAGACCACGGTGGTGGACGAGAATGGTAAAGAGAAGAAGGTCAAGGAGACGGTGGACGTAGCCGCCGAGGGCTGGGACCCCTCCAAGTACAGCCCCTATGCCCGTATCTTTGACGAAGGCCACCCCGCCTACATGAAGGACGCCGAGCAGAACAAATTTTACCTGCTGGCCCTTCAGGCCCAGGCCAACGACCGGCTCAAGTCCCGCGGCCACCTGTTCCTCAACGAGGTCTATGAGATGCTGGGCTTCCGCCTGACCAAGGCCGGCGCCGTGGTGGGCTGGATCTATGACCCCAGAGAGCCCATGGGGACAACTTTGTGGACTTCGGCATGTTCGAGGTGTGCCGCGAGAAGGCGGTGGACTTCGTGAACGGCTACGAGCGGTCCTTTATCCTGGACTTCAACGTGGTGGGCGACATCACCGACGCGCTGGCCACCCACCAGACGCTGTGAGGGCTGAGCCATGAAGAAATTTTTGGCGACCCTGCTGCTTGCAGCCGTAATGCTCACCGGAGCGTCCTTCTGTGTGGAGTATGAGCCTGCCGCCGCTTTGGAGCCGGTTGCCACCCCGGTCCATGCGGTTGCGGAACAGGTCAACCTGACGGAGAAACGGGCTGATATTCCTCAGCCTGTGGTCTCCAAGGCCCCTGTCGTCCAGCCGGAGGAACCGATGGAAGAGCCCAACGCCGTCACGCTGACCCAGGAGGAGATCGACCTGATCGCCCTCTGCGTGATGGCGGAGGCGGAAGGCGAGCCGGAGGAGGGCCAGCGGCTGGTTATCGACACCATTTTGAACCGAGTGGACGACCCCGGTTTCCCGACAATGTCCACGACGTGATTTATCAGAAGAACCAGTTTGCCGGCATGTATGGAGAGCGTATCGAGCGCTGCTATGTGAAGGAAGAGCTGGTTCAGCTGGTCCGGGAGGAGCTGGAGAACCGCACGAACAGCGAGGTGGTCTTCTTCCGGACTGGCCACTATCATTCCTACGGCGTCCCCCTGTTCCAGGTGGGGGCGCATTATTTTTCCAGTTATGAGTAAAGGAGGCGCGCATTATGAAAACCTGCATCAAAGCCCTGCTGTCCTACGCCCTGGCCACCGTATCGGGACTCTGCCTGGTCGGCGGCGTCACCATTTTGTCCAGGAGGTAAGCGGTATGGAGGGATTTGCAAATCTGGTGTCCATGCTGGACTACGCGGTCAACACCAGAAGAAAACGCCACATCACCGGCGGGCTCCTGATCAGCGCGGCGCTGCTGTTCGGGGCCTTGCCATTACCGTCATGAGCACTAAAGACGAAGAGGAGGACTACAATGAGTAAACTTGGCACAGCGCTGGCCTTTCTCGCAGGCGCCGCACTGGGGGGCGTTTCCGCATGGTATGTCGCCAAGACGCGGTACGACGAGCTTTCCGAGCAGGAGATTGACTCCGCCAAGCAGGCCTTTTATGCCAGGGGAGCAGCAGCTGAAGGAGGAGATCGCCGCTCTGAAGGAGCAGTTGGCCAAAGAGGACGAGCCGGAGGAGGCGCCCAAAACCGTTTTGGCGGCCAACAAGAACCAGGAGAAGGGCGACATCAACGACTACGCCAAGATGGTCAGCCGGGTTGGATATTCCCGCACCTCGGTGCCCCCGAAGCCGGAGCATGAGGTGGAGGCCCCCTATGTCATCTCCCCGGAGGAATTTGGGGAGATGGACGGCTACGCCCAGATCAGCCTGACCTATTTTGACGACGGCATCCTTTCCGATGAGAACGGGGTCATCATCGACGAGCCGGAGGATATCGTCGGGGACGCCCTGAACCACTTCGGGGAGTACGAGGAGGATTCCGTCTTTGTCCGGAGCGACCCCAAGCGGTGCGACTACGGGATCCTGCGGGACCTGCGCAGTTACGCGGAATTCCGCTCCACCCTTCCTCCGAAAATTTGAAAGGGAGGTCTGACGCTTGACCCGGGATGAACTGATTGACCAGTATTTTGACTGGATGTATCAGCTCGTGGTCGACGACCGATATTCTAACAAGTCCTATCGTAAGCTGTTTGCGCGGCTTTACGATCCGGAATTCACCTATACGATTCCGATGGACGGCAACCGGGCCGAAGACGGCATCGACCTTAGATATCGGTTCGGTCGCGAGCAATTATATTCTGACGCCATGGTCGCGTCCTGCCTGGACGACCGCCCGTGCAGCATTCTGGAAATGATGATCGCCCTCGCCATCCGCTGCGAGGAGCACATCATGGACGACCCCGACGCCGGAGACCGGACGGGGCAGTGGTTCTGGAGTATGCTGGTGAGCCTGGGGCTCGGCTCCATGGACGACCGGAAGTTTGACCGATATTTTGTTGATCAGACGCTGGAGCGGTTCCTGGAACGCGGGTACGGACGCAACGGCGAAGGCGGGCTCTTTACCGTGGACAACGGCCGCGACATGCGGAACACGGAAATCTGGTATCAGATGAACTATTACCTGCGCGAAATCATCAGGGAGGGAGGCATTTAGCATGAGTAAAAAGGGGAAATTCGTGGATATCTGCACGCTGGAGGACTTGACGGCCCTGGTAAACCACAACTTCCAGGCCTTTGAGAAGCGGGTGGCCAAGCTGAGCCGTAAAAGCAGCATGTTGACCGTGCTCGCCGTTGCCGCAGTTGTGGGCGTTTACGCCCTGGCGGCGGAGAACCGGAAGCGGGAGGAACAGGTCTACCAGCTTTCGGTCCGTGTGAAAAAGCTGGAGTATGATAAAGGAGAGTAAGTGACCCGATGCTGGACTTCTTGATGATTTCAACGCGCAGCGGGAAACGCGGCATCATCGAGATCTATCCCAAGTTTATCATCAAGAAAAGTAGCGACCTCATGATCAGAGGCGGCGACTTCTATGCAATCTGGATTGACGAACGGGGTATGTGGTCGACTGATGAACAGGACGCGGTCGACTTGATCGACCGTGAGCTGGACCGATACGCAGAAGAAAACCGCACGCGCTTTGACGGCAACATTCGCGTCCTCCATATGTGGGACGCGGAAACTGGCATGATCGACACCTGGCACAAGTATTGCCAGAAGCAGATGAAAGACCAGTTCCATATGCTCGATGAAAAGCTGATATTCTCCAACACGAAAGTGACCAAGCGCGACTACGCCAGCAAGTCCCTCCCACCCCCTGGAGCCGGGGGAGACTCCGGCGTGGGAGCGTCTGGTCTCCACATTATATTCTCCCGAGGAGCGGCACAAGATCGAGTGGTGCATCGGGGCTATCGTTACCGGGGAGTCCAAGAAGCTGCAAAAGTTTCTGGTCTTCTACGGAGCGGTGGGCACCGGAAAGAGCACCATCATCAATGTGATCATGCAGCTCTTCGAGGGATACCACACCAGCTTCAGCGCCAAGGACCTGGGCTCCTCCAGCAACGCCTTTGCTCTGGAGGCCTTCCGCGCCAATCCGCTGGTGGCCATTCAGCATGACGGCGACCTCTCCCGCATCGAGGACAACACCCGCATCAATTCGCTGGTGTCCCACGAGATGATGACTGTCAACGAAAAGTTCCGCTCCGCCTACTCCAACCGCTTTAAGACCTTCCTCATCATGGGAACCAACAAGCCGGTCAAGATTACGGACGCGAAATCCGGCGTCATCCGAAGGCTGATCGACGTGACGCCCACCGGGGACAAGGTTCCGCCGGACGAGTACCGGAGGCTGACCAAGCAGATCCCCTTTGAGCTGGGCGGCATTGCCTATCACTGTCAGGAGGTCTATCTGGAGGACCCGGACTACTACAACGATTATATTCCCATCGCCATGATGGGGGCCTCCAATGACTTTTATAACTTCATCGTGGACTCCTATCATGTGTTCAAACGGGACGATGGCGTGTCCCTGAAGTCGGCCTGGGAGATGTATAAGGTCTACTGCGAGGACGCCAAGGTGCCCTACCCCGTCTCCCCGCATGATATTTAAGGAGGAGCTGAAGAACTACTTCCGGTGTTACGAGGGCGGTTCAGCATGGGGGACGGGTCCCGCGTTCGGAACTATTACAGCGGGTTTCGGACGGAAAAATTTGAGGAACAGGCGCCGGAGGACAAGCCGGTGTCGCCCCCTCACCCCACCATCGACTTTGTGGAGGGGCAGGCTTCGGCGTTTGACAAGGACTGCGCCGACTGCCCCGCCCAGTATGCAGGCGGAGAAGGCACGCCCCGTAACAAATGGGAGCGTGTCCGGACAAAGCTGTCCGCCCTGGACACCAGCAAGCTGCACTACGTCAAGCTCCCGGAAAACCACATCGTCATCGACTTTGATATTCCGGACGAGCAGGGCCAGAAGTCCTTTGAGCGGAATCTGGCCGAGGCGAGCAAGTGGCCGGCCACTTATGCGGAGGTAAGCAAGAGTGGCTGCGGCATCCACCTGCATTATATTTATTCCGGAGACCCGGCGCGGCTCAGCCGGATTTACGACGACCACATCGAGGTCAAGGTCTTTACCGGCAACAGCTCCCTGCGCCGCAAGCTCTCCAAATGCAACAACCTGCCTATCGCTACGATAAGCTCTGGGTTACCGTTGAAAGGAGAAAACAATGTGGTAAATTCCAAAGTCATTCAAAGCGAAACAAGGGCTTAGAGTTCAGATCAAGCGAAACCTCAATAAGGAAATCCATCCGGCTACTAAGCCCTCTATCGACTTTATCCACAAGATTCTGACGGACGCCTATGAGAGCGGTATGCCCTACGACGTCACCGATATGCGCAACGCGGTCCTGGCCTTCGCCGCCAACAGCACCAACCAGGCGGAATACTGCATCAAGCTGGTGAATAAGATGCCCTTCAAATCCGCCGAGGACGGGCAGGGGGTGAAAACGACGAGGCCAAGCTGGTGCTTTTATGATGTAGAGGTATTCCCCAATCTGTTCCTGGTGAACTGGAAGATCGAAGGCCCCGGTCAAACCGTGGTCCGGATGATCAACCCCAAGCCCACGGAGATCGAGGAGCTGATGAAGTTCCGTTTGGTGGGGTTCAACTGCCGCCGGTACGACAATCATATTTTGTACGCCCGGCTGATGGGTTACACCAACGAGCAGCTCTACAACCTGTCCCAGAAGATCATCAACAGCGAGAAGAAGGCCCGAAGCGCCAACTGCTTCTTTGGGGAGGCCTACAACGTCTCTTATACGGACGTGTATGACTTCTGCTCGGTCAAGCAGAGCCTGAAGAAATGGGAGATCGAGCTGGGTCTTCATCACCAGGAGCTGGGTCTTCCCTGGGACCGGCCGGTTCCGGAGGAGATGTGGCAGAAGGTCGCGGAATACTGCGACAACGATGTCATTGCTACCGAGGCCGTCTTTAATGCCCGGAAAGCCGACTTTGTGGCCCGGGAGATCCTGGCGGACGTGGCCGGGATGACGGTGAATGACACCACCAACTCCCTCACCACCAGAATTATATTTGGCGGCAACAAGCGCCCCCAGGACCAGTTTAATTATCGAAACATGGGCGACACGACGCAGATCCATGATCCAAACCGGGACCTGCCCTTTACCATGGGAGAACCCGAGTTCGACGAGTTCACCGCCTTTGACAAAAAAGGGACGCCCCATCTTCCCCGGATACAAATTCGAGGGCGGGAAGTCCCTCTATCGCGGTGAGGAGGTTGGCGAGGGCGGCTACGTCTATGCCGAGCCGGGTATGTACGGCGACATCGCCCTGCTGGACATTGCCTCCATGCACCCCTCCAGCATCATCGCGGAGGAGCTGTTCGGCCCCGAGTACACCAAGCGGTTCCAGGAGATCAAGGACGCCCGTGTGGAGATCAAACACAAGAACTTTGAGAAGGCCCGGAAGATGCTGAACGGCGCACTGGCCAAGTATCTGACGGATGAGGGTTCGGCAGACGCTCTGGCCCAGGCACTGAAAATCGCCATCAACTCGGTCTATGGCCTGACCTCGGCCAACTTCGAGAATCCCTTCCGGGACAACCGGAACAAAGACAATATCGTCGCCAAGCGCGGAGCCCTGTTTATGGTCAACCTCAAGCACGAGGTCCAGAAACGGGGCTTTACTGTTGCCCACATCAAGACGGACTCCATCAAAATCCCGGACGCAACGCCGGCCATCATCGACTTTGTGATGAAGTACGGTGAGAAGTACGGCTATACCTTTGAGCACGAGGCTACCTACGACCGGATGTGCCTGGTGAACAACGCCGTTTACATCGCCAAGTACGCCACGGCGGAGAAATGCCAGCTGGCTTACGGCTATGTGCCCGGTGATATTCGGAAACACCCCGGCGAATGGAACGCCACCGGCACCCAGTTCCAGATCCCCTACGTGTTCAAGAAGCTGTTCTCCAGGGAAGAGATCGTGTTCGAGGATATGTGCGAGACCAAGTCGGTCACCACCGCGCTGTACCTGGATACGAACGAGACCCTGCCGGATGTATCCGAGTATGAGAAAGAGCTTGAAACACTGCGGAAAAAATGGCCGGACAAAGAGGGACAGTACCCCATGGATTATGACGAGGTCGTTGCGGATCTGAAAGCCAAAATCGAACCGGGCCACAATTATATTTTCATCGGCAAGGTTGGCTCCTTTTTGTCCTATGAAACCCGGCTGCAACGGCGGTCTGCTGCTGCGGGAGGTCGTGGACAAAAAAGACCGGCGAAAAGAGCTATGCCTGCTGGCGGGGCCAAGGGCTACCGTTGGCTGGAGTCCGAGATGGTCAAGCATCTGGGTAAGGAAGACGGCATCGACCGGGGGTACTACGATGCCATGGTGGACGCCGCCGTTGCGGATATTTCCCAATACGGAGACTTCGAGTGGTTCGTATCCGACGACCCCTATGTGAAAGCGGACGATGACACGCCACCCTGGTTCGGCCCCGGGGAGCCCTATGGCGATGACGCTACCGCCTTTGATGTGAGGTGAAGACGATGAGCATCGTGCTGATTATATTCTGGTTCGACGTTCTGGCTGCGTTCATTTGCGCCGCCACCAAGCGGTTCTTCCTATGCGGCGTCAATGTCGTGTTGGCGGTTTTGCTGGCTTTCATAGCCATGGTTTATGAGGGCCGTCTACTGAACCGCGTCAAGAAGCTGGAAGAGGAAGTCGCATTGCTCCGCAGGGGCACGATTATCTGCGAACACCTTTCCCAAATCAACGATAAATAAAGGAGAGTTTTATTATGGCTAATCCCAGAGTGAATGAGAACCTTGTGATCGAGAACGCCCGCCTGCTCTTCCGGAACTTCTCCGGCAGAGAGAGCAAGTACAACCGCGCCGGACAGCGGAACTTCTGCGTCTACATCGAAGATGCCGCAGACGCCCAGAAGCTGATCGATGACGGCTGGAATGTCCGTGTTCGTCCGCCCCGTGAGGACGGCGAGGAGCCCCGCTATTATATTCAGGTGGCGGTCAGCTTTGAGAACATTCCGCCCACGGTCTACATGATTACCAAGCGCAAGAAGGTAAAGCTGGATGAGGAGTCCATCGACACCCTCGACTTCGCGGAGATCCGCAATGTGGACCTGACCATCCGCCCCTACAACTGGGTGATTCAGGAGGGCACCAAGAACGAGAAGAGCGGCGTTAAGGCCTACCTGCGTTCGCTGTACGTGGTCATCGAAGAGGATGAGTTCGCCGAGAAGTACGCCGGCGACGAGTATCCGGAGGAGTAAGACCAATGTGGGGGCGTCGGTGAATAAGGAGATAGCCGGCGCCCTCTCCTATTTTTGAAAGGAGAAAAACCATGGCAAATGAGGTAAATTGCCGCATGATATTTAAGGAGGGTGTGGAATGAAGCCATTCTGGAAAAATTCCCGGAAGAAGAAAACGAAGAACCCTTCCACGCCTCCCCAGCAGAAACCGAGAACACGGGCAAAACCGAAGTCCATGGAGGAACCGTGGAAACCTCCCATGGCTGTTCCGCCCAAAGCGATTGGGCAGAAAGAACACCCATCACACAGATGCTGGAATCGGCTCGTCCCGTCCGGAAAGAGTACATTCCAGCCAGGCCGTCGACGCGAAAGAGCGAGTATTATCACGAGTTTCGCTCCAATTTTCAGCAGCTGCTTTCTCCAAAATGTCGCCCGATTGATATTTGGAGGGATTTCATCGTCATGGTGGCCTGCGCAATGTCCAATACCGTGGATAAAGCCCATTATGATGAGCGGGAGAAACGGTATCTGGAAATCATCAACAAATACGAAGAATCTCAGCAGCATATTTTCCCCAAACTCTATGCCGCTGTGGTCCTGGCTCTGGATGAAAACCCGGAACAGGACTTTCTCGGCGAGATGTTTATGGATCTGCACCTCGACTATGAGGAGCTGAAACAGATATTTACGCCATACCACGTGTGCCAACTGATGGCGGACATCACGATGGACGACCTTGTTGAGCAGATTGACAAGCAGGGCTATGTTTCCATCAATGACTGCTGCTGTGGAGCAGGAGCAAATCTAATTGCCGCAATCAATTCCGCCCGACGCAAATTGGAAGATGCGGGCCTGAACTTTCAGAACCACATTCTGATCATCGGACAGGACATCGAGGAACTGGTGGCACTGATGTGTTATATTCAGATCTCCCTGCTCGGGGTCGCTGGCTATATCAAGGTCGGAAACGCCCTTACGAAGCCAATGACCCCTGGCGACAGCATGGAAAATTACTGGTTCACGCCCATGTATTTCTCTGATGTATGGCACACAAGAAGAACCATTCGGACGTTTATAGATTTGTTTAAGGAGGATGCAACATGAATAAATGGCCAAGATGCAAGGACTGCGTGCGCGACAATTATCTTAGAGCACCCGTCTGTCAAACCTGCGTTGCTGGAAGCAACTTTCTGCCCCGGGGGCGCAGCAAGATTTACTACGAGTCTGTCCAGGAGATGAATCAGCCGCCGGCAGCTTATCGCGCTATGGTTCAGGCCTTGCGGAGGTTTGACGATAGCGCCCTTGTCCCGGAGATTCTGGACGTGATGTTCAACGAGCCTGCCACTATCGTCTTCTGGGCCGACGGCACCAAGACTGTGGTCAAAGCCGTTTACGACGAGTTCGATCCGGAGAAGGGGCTTGCTATGGCGATTGCGAAGAAAGCTCTCGGCAACAAGGGCAACTACTACAATGTCATTGCAAAGTGGACGGACGAGTATCTTGAGAAAGAGGATAAGTGATGCCCCGTGGCCATCCAGTTATATGACTACCAGCTCGAAGCGCTGAATCGGATGAAAAACGGCTGTATCCTCTGCGGCGGGGTTGGTTCGGGGAAGTCCCGGACCGGCCTCGCTTATTACTATGTGCAAGAGGGCGGCAAAGTGGGTACGGACGATTACATTCCGATGAAGAACCCCAGGGACCTTTATATCATCACCACGGCACGCAAGCGGGATACCTGTGAATGGCAGGGCGACCTGGCTCCGTTCTTGCTCTCCCCCCACTCCGGAGGCCAACTACTACAAAAACAAAGTGGTCATCGACTCCTGGAACAACATCGGTAAGTACGTTGACATCAAGGATGCCTTCTTTATCTTTGATGAACAGCGGGTGGTGGGGTATGGCGCCTGGACCAAGGCGTTCCTCAAAATCGTAAAGTCGAATGACTGGCTTCTGCTCTCGGCCACGCCTGGCGATACCTGGCAGGATTATATTCCGGTCTTCATCGCCAACGGGTTCTACCGCAACAAGACCGACTTTGTGGACCAGCATGTGATCTACGATTGGAGGGCCAAATACCCGAAGGTTGATGGCTACCGCAATACCGGAAGGCTAATCCGGCTTCGGGACAGGATTCTGGTCAACATGGATTTCAAGCGGCAGACAGTATCCCATCATGAGGACATCCGGGTTTCGTATGATATTTCCAGGTATAAGGACATCATGCGGACGCGATGGAATCCCTGGGAGGACAGGCCCATTGAAACCGCAGCCGAACTCTGCATGGCGCTTCGCCGGGTGACCAATTCCGGATGAATCCCGGTCTGTTGCGATACTGGAAATCATGGAGGACCATCCCAGGGCCATCATCTTTTACAGCTACGACTATGAGCTGGATATTTTGCGTTCACTCGGGTATCCGGAGGGTACGGAGGTTGCGGAGTGGAACGGTCACAAGCACCAGGAAATCCCTACCGGAAAAAAGTGGGTGTACCTCGTCCAGTACACCGCCGGCTGTGAGGGTTGGAACTGCATTACCACGGACACCATTATATTCTACTCGCAGCAGTATTCCTACAAGGTTGCCACGCAGGCGGCCGGACGGATTGACCGGCTGAACACACCCTACCGGGATCTCAACTACTACCACCTGAAGAGCTTTTCCGGGATTGACCTCGCCATCAGCAAGGCTCTGTCCAAGAAGAAGAACTTCAATGAGGGCAAGTTTGTCGGTTGGGCCACAAAGCCGTTGGAGGTGAACCCCAAGAGTCATGAACAGGAAAGACGTCGCAGAGCTGCTTAACCGCAGGCGGAGACAAATTCTCGTTCACAGCATCATTTATTACAAAATGGATGATAACCTCATTTCGGATAGCACCTGGTCGGCATGGGCTACGGAGCTGGAAGAGCTTCAGAAGAAGTACCCCGACATCGCCGCCAAGGTTCCCTATGCAGAAGAATTCAAAGACTTCGACCACTCGACTGGTATGAACCTGCCTTTGGATGACCCCTGGGCAGTCAATAAGGCCCGACAGCTGCTTGCGATGAAGGACAGAGGATTCTGCATCCAATGTGAGCAGCTTGAAATTAAACTCTAAAAGAAGAAAGACGATGAATGACGAAATTAAATTTGCGTCAGACCATAGCGATGTTGAAAGTCGCGTTTTCGCTTTTCGCAGTTGCATGGAGCCTGCTCTGCATCTGTTTCCGGAGAGCATCGTTGAGAGGTTGAAAGGAGGCGGCTTCTTTACGGCCCCGGCCAGCACCAAATACCATGGAGCATACGAGGGCGGTCTGTTCGAGCACAGTCTGAATGTGACCATCTCTCTGGTAGAGCTCACAAAGCGGAATGGCCTGCTGTGGGGACGCCCGGAATCGCCTTACATCATCGGCATGTTCCATGATATTTGCAAGCAGGATCAATACCGGCATCCGGTTGACGCGACTTTCTATGGTGGCAGTGCCCCGATCCCTCTTGTTGATGAAAGCGAGTGGGAGTACGACCCCGATGCGGTTCTCAAGGGCACGGGGAGAAGTCGGTGATGCTGCTTTCTCAGCATTTGTCCCTTACCATGGAAGAAATCCTGTGCATCCGTTATCACATGGGCGCCTTTGTAGACCAGAAGGAATGGAATGACTACACAAGAGCTGTTCACATGTGCCCGAACATCCTCTGGACGCATACTGCCAACATGATCGCGGCGCACATCCTGGAAATTGACAAGTGACCTTACCTTATTATATTCTACTAGGGTTGAGCAAAACTCCATTTCGCTTATAGAGAGGCACAATATACGGTGTAGAAAATCGCACACAGTTTCTATATATTGCGTTAGCGTTTTATAAAACACGAGTTTTGCTCATCCCTATATTCTACTGAACAAGAGGTGAAAGTACATGCTCGGAGCAATTATCGGCGACATTGTCGGTTCCCGTTTTGAACGGCATAACCACAAGTCAAAGGATTTTGAACTGTTCACGGACCAATGCGGGTTTACGGATGATACCGCCATGACGGTTGCCATTGCGAAGGCTCTGCTGGAATGCAACGGCGACTATACTGATCTCAGCAATCATGCTATTCGGTGTATGCAGGAGATTGGGCAAAAGTATCCTAACGCCGGGTACGGACAGATATTCTACCTCTGGCTCCACCATAAGAACCCGGGGGGCCCTACCGGAGCTACGGAAACGGCTCCGCCATGCGGGTAAGCCCGGTGGCTTATGTTGCCAAAACGGAAAAAGAATGTATCCAACTTGCCAAAGCAGTAACGCAGGTCAGTCACGATCATCCAGAGGGGATAAAAGGCGCGGAGGCTGCGGCTTTGGCTACTTTGGGGTGCACTGAATGGCGCGACAAAAAGCATGATCCAAAAGCGAATCGAAGATCAATATTATATTCTGGACTTCGCAATCGACGAGATCCGCCCAAAGTACCGCTTTGACGCAAGCTGCCAGGGATCTGTCCCTCAAGCAATCGAGGCATTTTTGGAGTCGGAAAATTTTGAAGATACCATCCGCATCGCGGTCTCCCTCGGTGGGGACAGCGACACGATCGCGGCCATTGCCGGCGGGATCGCGGGAGCCTATTACGGCGTCCCGAACGACCTTAGACTGAAAGCAATAGAGTATCTGCCGGCAGAGTTCATTGATATTCTGGAAGACTTTGAGAAAAACTATTGTTGAAACGCAAATCGGGGCCACCCTCATCTTTGGGGGTGGTCTTTTCTTATTATTAGGAGGCACTGCCAATGGATAAAAAGCAGCTACAAGAGTTTATCAGCGCCATTGGGTCGATTGCGGAAACGGCCCTTCTCTTTTATCGGAGCACCCTGGCAGCGAAAGCAACTCCGGAGGAGGCCATGCGGCTGACCCAAGCCTTTATTGCGGCCATATTTTACGGCAACAAAAACAGCAGCTCCACTCCGGAGCAATGAAAGGAGAACATTATGACGATTCAGGGGTGGGTTCTCTTTGGGATTCTTGCTCTCTTTATTCTTTCGTTTGGCATCTTTGGCGCAATTATATTTGAAAAGATTGTCTGGAAGGTCTTCAGCGTTGTAGCAGCCATGCTCCTTATCATCGGACTCTTTGCCGGGATGCGCTGGTATTATCAGAATACCGCCAGCGGTCAACGGGCAATGACTGACCAGAAAAGTGAACTGGACAACGGGCTCGAACGGACGGTGACGATTTATACGGCAGATGGTGAGATCATTGCACAGTACACTGGGAAAATTGACATTGAGGGCAATGACGGCGGCTACGTCCTCTTTGACTATGAGGGGAAGCGCTACACCTACTATAACTGCTTTGTGGAGTCTATTGCGGACATTAAGTAGGGTACGGACGAAAAATTATATTTAAGAGGTAAGACTATGGCTGGATTGAATTGTGAAATCAGATGGGAAACCCGGCTCTGTGAGGTAGATGGCGAGCTTGGATATTTCCATTGCTGGGAGCATTGGTCCAATGTGATAGATGCGAGTCCGCTGCGGGGGTGGTCACCCTGGAGGCCAGATTGGGCAGGTCTACGGTATCGTCGAGTTTACGGACGGCGTCCGGAGGGTAGACCCGTCGAAGATCAAGTTCTGCGATGAGGAGAATGCCTTGCTGGCAGAGATGGCGAAACATCATCAGGAGGGGAACGCATGAAAGTTTGTATTTTATCGAATGATGACCCTGCGGCCTTTCAAAGCTCGATCAATGCTTTTATCGCTGACAAAAAGGTCATCGACATCAAGTATCAGAGCATGAACCTGACGCTCAAGTTTACGAATGGGGTTCCTTCGGAATCAATCATCGTGGATCGTGCTCTCATCATCTATGAAGAATGAGCAGATAGCGGCAGTTCGTTGTAAATGCGGACGCCCGGCACATATTTGGTATTCGCGGGATGGATATTTGTGTGGATGCATCAATCCGGATTGTACTATCTCTTTAGAGAGGTCGCGGAAGTCCAAAGCGGAGTCAATCGAAAAGTGGAATGCGAAGATGAAAAGAGAATCTCATGAATAACGAATGGCATCCCTGTCGGTATGTTGATTGTAAGTTGGAACATGATGGCTCCTGGGTAGACGGAAAGTGGTATGAATGGGAAGATATTTACGGCAACCGTGAAGTCGCTCGAATGAAACTCGACGCCATGGACCACTTTTATCCTAATACCAAAATCATCAAGGAAGAAAATGTCCGTCGTTACAGAGAGATTATGGAAGGAGAAAACTGATGTTCGTTGTGAGAGACTGGACGCGAAACCCTTCTTACACCATGGTAAGCAACGACGTTAAAGACGTCCGCGATATTGTTATCGGCATTACCGGAGATGAAACGATTGGCGACCATGTGCTTCTTCATCTTGGACATATGATTTTTGGACAATTTTTAGTATGGGGTCCGCTTGTCATTAGGCGCGTTCCGGATGAAGATGCTCAGGCATTATATTTGAAAGGAGAAAACGATGCTGATCATTAAGACAGCGGAAGACCGAGAACGCTGCACGTCTTGTTATGGCAACATCATCGTTGAGTTGACCATGGAAGAAGTCGTTGCCCTGTTCTCAGGAGCAACGCTCGGCGATCCGAACTTTAATGAATATGGGATATTCATTCGATTAGAAGGCTCTACGCCTGTTTGAAAGGAGAAACTAATGGGTATTAAGTTTGAAGGTCAGGTCTTAAAATTTGGCACCGTGGATAAATGCAATAGAAAATTTGCCCCGGACTGCAAGATCACGTTCCCCGAGAAAATCCCGGTAGCCTACAACTTCGATATGGATGAAATAATCGGACATGCTGATATTTCCAAGGTGGAGGACGGACTCAAAGGCGTGGTATCATTGTTCGATACGAATATTCTCCCTGGAAACGAGTATTTCGTTGGCGTATATTATACCAGGATCAAGACGCATGTGGAGGACCATATCACTGTTGTCGATTCTGGTAGGTTGGTCAGTATGAGTATCATTCCGGAGCATAATGTCGCTGATGAAAATTTGAAAGTTAGGAGAGTTGAACCCAATGCTGAAAATTGAAAACACCGAAGTCCTTGGCTGGGAGCACGCTATTCGAGGTATGCGCAATCCGATGAACTCTTGGGAGAAGAGTGATTCCAGTTGGAGATATGTTGCTCCAGCTCAGAGGGAAAGTCATATTCTGGCTTCGTATTTTGATGATTCTGAATTTTGGATCGGCCCTAATGATGCGGATTTGATGAGCCGTCTTCGCAACGCCGGCACCGACCACCGGAAGTTCATGCGGATGATTACGGTCTATGTGGACTTGACGGCTCCGCTGTACTGGTGGAAGGAGTTTGATACTTACAAGGTAGGAACGGTGGCCAATTCTTGCTCCACCATGCACAAAATTGCAGCGAAGGAGTTCACGCTGGAAGATTTCTCGTGTGAGCATTTATTCGATTCCGCGAATGGTGAAGATACGGATTGTTGGACCTATTCCACAGAAGGTATCTGCGAAATTGAACCGATTGATATTCTCAACCTCACCATTGCTATGCTTAATAAGGCCAGAGAATTGTATCTGGATTATCAACAAAAGGCATCTACTGGCGATCAATTTGCTAAAGATCATGTCAAAGAGTATTGGTGGCAGATGATCCAGCTTCTCCCTTCCTCCTACAACCAGCGGCGAACGGTCATGCTCAACTATGAAGTGCTGGCCAACATCTACAAGAGCCGGCGGAACCACAAGCTTGCCGAGTGGCACACCTTCTGCGACTGGATTGAGGGTCTGCCGTACAATGAGCTGATTACTGGCCCCAGCTTGAAAGATATCCCCATTAGTAATGAGATCATGGAAGAGGCAAAACGAAGAGTCCAGGAGGAACTGAATGCACAGTTCGATCATTTCTGTAAATTACACGAGGGTTAAATGATGAATAAGGAACAGAAGTGGATCGAAAAGCACCCCATAACGTGGCTTTTGATGCAGAAAATAGGGGGAGTTTCTGTGGTTCTTTGCCAAGTTCTCTGTCTGTATGCTTTTGTGGTGGGCGATACATCACTGAGGAGTTGCCGCACAGCGAGTTGATTACCAAAGAAGGAGAATGATATTTATGGAAAAGAGTAATTTCATCACCTCTTGGCAGGAGGTTCACACCATCGTGGATGACGCTATGTCGAAGGGGAATCGGTCGGTGTCCATTTATATTTCGCCGGATGGTGGAATGTCCATTAGCGTATCCCCTTGGCCCGATGAGGAGTCACTTCGAGTTGCCTATGAACAGGGCAAAATCTCCTACAATGATTACCGTAAGAGCATTGGACTCTCCCCTGTCAAGACCTAATTGACACTCTTCGGCCAAGCATGGTATCATGAAGTCGAAGATACAGCATCAACTATGCGCAAAAGTGCAGCTCCTATTATGGAAGGAGGTTGTTAAGCTATGGCTGAACGCAACAATTCTCACCTTCTGGATGGTGGTGATGATCCCATGGGCATGACAGACAACCAGTATAAGGGTATGCTTCTGGACCAGTTGGAAGACTGGCAGGAAGTCCTGGATCTGGCAATCAAGGCCGGGGAACACCGAAATCCAGGAAAAGGTTGAGAAACAGATTCGCAAAATCAATGAAAAGCTGAAGTTCTAAACCTCGACCAAAGGGAGAGCCTACGGAAACGTGGGCTCTCTTCTTTTTTATATTTGAAAGGAGTCGATCAGATGGAAAAAATACTTCGACTAAACGAACAAGATATTGTCCAGGCACTTGCAGACCACTTCAATGTGGATCGCGCCAAAGTAAACCTGACGGTCAAAATTAGGACAGAGGGATACGGCCCGACCGAGCATCAGTTTCCGGAAGTGAGCGCTGATATCAAGGAGGGTTGAGCATGGACATTCCAGGAATACGATGCTTGACCTGCATCCACATCAAAGTTTGCTCGCTGAAACCCACCCTGCTCATGTATGAAATGATGGCGAAAGAAATGGGCATATCTCTGCACTGTCCAAACTATATTGATATTTCACGGCTTCGCCCGGAGAAAGGACAAAAGATGACGCTTCATGAAAAAGTTGTTCTCTCTGCTTACACCGGCATTTTGATGTGCGACTTTTCCGAAGTGCACAAGTACATCGAAAAACTCCTCGGCAGGCCGGTCTGGACGCATGAACTGGCCAGCGAGGCTCTGTGGTCCGAAATCAAGGAAAAAGCAAAGCCTGATTTTCACAAAATCATCGAGCCATAGGAGGGGTTCCAATGCGAAAGCTCAATTCTGGCGACAAGCTCTATGTTTGCGATCGTAAGCGATGCGGCGACCGGTGTCACTATCCTGATTGCCGGCATACCACTGATATTTCCCATGCAATCAATGCTCCAACCTTCCCCAACGGCTTTGAGAAGGTGGAGCACAACGGCAACGTCTATTTTGTAGAGAGGGAGGATTGATACTTTGACCTTTAAGGAGTTCACAGCCTGTGACGGACGGTGGGGCATGGTAGAGGCAATGGTCTGCATCGACCTGATGGCGGAAATCCGAAAACTATCCTTCTGGAAAAGGGAAAAATTTTGGCGGGAGCTGTATGAAAAGCATGTTTTGGATGAAATTGTCGAGCCGATCAACCAAAAGATCCTCATCGACCAACTCGCCGCCAGAATCCCGCATACTGACCAAGCAACTACACACGAAAAGGAGCATTCTACAATGACCATCAATGAATACCAGGCGCTTGCGCTGCGCACGGAGTCACGCATCACCACCGACCCCGTCCCTTATATTCGCGTTCTGGAAGGGCTTATGGGCCTGAACGGCGAGGCCGGCGAGGCCATTGACCTGATGAAGAAAGTGCTGTTCCAAGGCCACGAGTTCGACCGGGAGCACATGGCCAAAGAGCTGGGCGACATTGCCTGGTATCTGGCTGTCAGCGCAGACGCCATTGGCTACGACCTGGAGAGCATCTTGCAAATGAATGTGGATAAACTCAGGGCACGGTATCCGGACGGTTTCAGCATGGAGCAGAGCCTGCATCGTAGCGCTAATGATATTTAGGAGGTGCCGTCATGAACGTCCAAGATGACTACCTGTTTGTCCGGTTTGACAAATACTGCAAAACCTGCAAGCATGAGAAGCTGGAGGAAAACGAACCGCCCTGCGACGAGTGTCTGGAGCATCCAGTAAACCTGCACTCGCATAAACCTGTTTGTTACGAGGGTACGGATGAGTAAGAAAGACCGTTCCGCAGCATACACCACTTAAAACACAGGAGGGCAATATGGCACAAAAGCGAATCAGGATGGTTCAGCGTGATATTTTGAACGATCGGCTGCGGCTTCTCTACGACGACGGAACGCAAGGTGTTCTGGAGTATGGGGAAGCCGTTTCCCGTTCCAAGGCGCCTGCCATCATCAAACCGAACGACTTTGTTGGGCTGACGCTCAAGCAGGCCAAACTGAAACTTGGCATCAAGAATTGAGGTGCGGCCCGTGAGTTACCAATACGATTTATATTTACAAAAGCACAAGGCCAACGTGAAAAAGGGTTTTGACTGGCTTCAGACCAACATGCCCTGGCTCTTTGAGGGGAAACCGGACGCTGCTTGGCAGACCGAGTTCGAGCATGATGCGTCCAAATCAAAGCCGGATGAGTACGAGGCCTATGACGCTTATTTCTATGGAGGCAACCGCTCCTATGCTGTTGTCCAGGCGTTCCAAAGAGCCTGGCTCCTGCACATCCACCGCAATCCCCATCACTGGCAGCACTGGGTTCTAATCAACGATGACCCCGGTGAAGGCGAAGTCCTGCTGGAGATGCCTTACAATTATATTATTGAGATGATCTGCGACTGGTGGGCCTTCAGCTGGGCGGAAGGTAATCTGAGCGAGATCTTCTCGTGGTATGATGAACATAAGGACTATATCAAACTGAACCCGAAGACCCGCGAAACCGTGGAAGATATTCTCTGGGAACTCCGGGGACGGCTTGGATTTAATGTCCTTGCTCATCATGGCGTCAAAGGTCAGAAGTGGGGCGTTCGTAATGGGCCGCCGTATCCGCTTGATAAAAGCAAGAAGTCTGGTAGAATAGTAACAAAAACCATCAAAGGACATGCTGGACCAACTAAACAGGATGAACCCGACAGTGTCGTTGATCACATTTCTTCTGATGGAAAAGTGAAAACACGCGCATTTTACGATGGTGACGGATGGAAAGTTTCAGAAATACACACGAGCGATCATGGTAATCCCAAACACCATTCGTATGGAAGTCATGGCGAGCACATTCATTATTATGAGTGGGATCGTGAAACCGGAAAACGAATTAGTAGCACTCAGGAAGAGATACCGGAGGATTTAAGGAAGGAGAATGATGATATTTTATGACTTTAGAAGAGTTTGTAGCGATTCTGAGCGATGAGTATGCCACGGCCGAGTTTGAGTACAACGGCAAGCGATGTGGCATCGAGCCAGAAACCAGCGATTCAAATACCACCTATGCGATGTGGTATGGCGAGACCTGGAAAGACTATTCAGACATAGATGACCTTCTTTCGGACGACTTCGATGGACGCTCCCTTCGTGATATTTTTCGATTCGGTTGACGTGCAGTTCTAACTCATGATTTAACGAGCATTAGTCTGAACCGGAAGGTGAAAAGGAGTTCACATGGTTAAAAAAAGTATGACAAAGTCCGCCTGAAGGACGGAAGGACAGCAACCATTGTCGAGGTCTTGGAGGAAGGCGTTGCCTATCTGGCCGATATTGACTTACCCGGTTCTGATTGGGATACGGAGGAGATTCGCCAGGAAGACATCGAAGAGGATTGATATTTGAACGCTATGAAAGTACGCTGGAAAGGCGAAACCGAGTTCCTGATGCTTACACACGATAAAGTTTATACCGTTCTTGGCATGGAAAAGGGTTGGTATAGGCTGGTCGACGACAGCGATGAAGATTATCTGTACCCTCCTGAGAACTTCGAGATCGTGGAAGAGTAATTATATTTATGAGCCTTTAGAGTTCTAAGCCCACAGGAAAGGAGAAAAACTGTGATAACAATTCAAGGGCAATACAACACTGCTATTTGCTACACCAATGAGCTGGAAGGAGCGGCTCGGGAGCAGATTCAAGCTGTTTGTGACCGGCCTGAGTTTGCAGGCTGTAAAATCCGCATTATGCCCGATGTCCATGCGGGTAAAGGCTGTACCATCGGCACCACTATGACCATTCAGGACAAGATCGTCCCAGGTATGGTAGGCGTGGATATTGGCTGTGGTATGGAAACTGTGGAACTGGCCGAACGCGAGATTGACTTCGCCAAGCTGGATGCGCTGATTCGGGAGAAGATTCCCTACGGCCGAGAAATCCGCGATATTCCCCATCCTCTCAATTCGGAAATCGACTTGACCCAGCTCCGTTGTGCCGACCAGGTCAATCTTGACCGAGCAGTTCACAGCATCGGCTCTTTGGGAGGCGGTAACCACTTTATTGAGGTAGACCAAGCCGGGGACGGGCGGCTGTTTCTCGTGATTCACTCCGGGAGCCGACATCTCGGAACGGAAGTGGCCGACTATTATCAAAACGAAGGCCGCCGGGCACTCTGGGGCGGAGCCCGTCATCAGATTCAGGAGACCATTGCCCAGTTGAAAGCGGAGGGGCGTTTCCAGGAAATTCAGAAGACCATTACGGCGCTGAAGAAAGAGCGCGTGTTGGATATTCCGAAAGACCTGGCCTATGTGGAGGGTAAGTTGTTCGACGACTACATCCACGACATGAAGTTGACCCAGCGCTTCGCCGTTCTGAACCGAAAAGCTATGGCGGACATCATCGTGTCCGGGATGGGATTCACGATTACGGACGAATTCACCACCATCCATAATTATATTGATACGGACGCCATGATTCTTCGGAAGGGCTCCGTATCTGCCAAAGCTGGAGAAAAGCTGCTTATCCCTATCAACATGCGAGACGGCAGCCTGATCTGCATTGGCAAGGGAAATGAAGAGTGGAACTGCTCCGCTCCGCATGGCGCGGGAAGACTGATGAGCCGGCGAGCTGCGCTCAATACGTTGTCTATGGAAACCTTCCGGTCGGAAATGGAAGGCATCTATACGACCTGTGTGGTGCCGGATACATTGGACGAATCTCCCATGGCGTATAAGAGCATGGATGAGATTATCGCACAAATCGGCCCCACAGCGGACATTGTGGAGCGTATTCGCCCGGTCTACAACTTCAAAGCCTCGGATTAAACAAAATACGAAAAAAAAAAAGAATGCCTCGAATTGTGTAACAGCAGTTCGGGGCATTTATATTTTCTGGAGAGGAGCGGCATGAAAGGGATTTATCAGAGTGTGCCCGACTGCATCGCTTGTATGAATTTGGGGTGGGCTCCCGAAGGAGCCTGTTCGGGATGCCTCAGATTGGCAAAAAGAGCGCGCCGAAGAGGTTGATATTTTACAGCTCGGCGTTGGTCTCTTCGCAGACAAGGCCGTTATCAAGAAAACGAACGGAGCACTGGCAACCGTTCCGATGAGCGAACTCACCATTATCGATTGATATTTTGAAAAGGAGAAAACACCATGAACGAAATGAATGCAAATGCAGTCGAAACCAAGGAACCCGAGAACGCTACGGCGGCTACCCCTCCGAAGATCATTGCTGTGGACTTCGACGGCTGTCTTGCAGTCAACAAGTGGCCGGAGGTGGGAGAGCCCATCTGGAAGAACATCAATCGGCTGAAAGAGGAGCAGGCCAACGGTACCAAGGTCATCCTCTGGACCAACCGTGTCGGCGAGCCCCTGGAGAAGGCTGTGAGCTTCTGCAAGGAGCATGATATTCACTTGGACGCAGTCAACGAGAACCTGCCCGAGATCATCGAGGCCTTTGGCGGGGACTGTCGGAAGGTCTTTGCCAATGAGTATTGGGATGACCGGGCGGTGCTGATGGATGAAGAGGAAAACCGCTGGGCCTCTCAGGAAGTCGAGATGGCCTGTCAGCGGGAAAAAGAGGCTTCGGAGGATACGGATGACTGGGCATATGGCGTGGCCTGCTATAAGAGCGCTCTGAGGGCCTTCGAGTGCCTGTACCGGGATGGTCACAGCGGGTTCAGCATCCAGATCACCAAGAGCATTCTGAACCGTCTGATCGACGGCAAGTGCCTGACGCCCATTGAGGACACTCCTGACATTTGGAGCGACATCACCAGTGAGTGCAACTGGAAAGAAGGATATCAGGAGTACCAGTGCAAGCGCATGTCCTCCCTGTTCAAGGAGGTTGCTCCGGATGGCACAGCCACCTATTCCGATACCGAACGGGTCTGCGGCATAAACATCAATACTCCGAATGCGGCCTTCAGCAATGGCTTTATGACCCGGCTCGTGGATAAGATCTTCCCCATCACCATGCCCTATCTGCCTGCCGGCAAGAAGTATCGCGTGTTTTCGGAGGACTTCCTGGTCGATCCTAAGAACGGCGACTACGATACAGTTGGCTACCATTATATTCTTACGCCCGATGACAAGAAGGTGGAGCTTAACCGCTACTTCAAGGAAGAGGACGGCAAGATGGTCCAGATTGAAAAGGCCGAATATGAGGAGCGGAAGGCGAAGCGGGTGACCAAGAAATGAAAAACGGCTGGGATGATATTCTAAGGTTCATCTTCAACTTGGTCACTGTTCTGGCCATCCTCGGCGCTCTATTCCTTGTAAAACTTCTGTTCGACTTTTTGAGGTGGATTCTATGAAAAATTTCGACACTATGCTGGTGGGATTTGACCACAGCCACGGCGACCCTGCGGTATTGATCGTTGGGAGGAAAGCACCTGGCGATAATGTTCGCATCATCAATCAGTTCCAAGGCAAAGAGGCGGAAGAGCTGTACCGGAAACTGGTCGGAGAGGAGGATAAAAAAAATGATTGAGAAAAGACTGGGTAAAATTGACTTTGTCGAGTTTGGTAGTATGAAAGATTACCCGTTTCAGCTGGGGCTCCAACTCGGTTTCTCGATGTCTGGCAGTGGCGTCATGGATGGTGGCAAATACACTGTAAACATGTCTCCAACTGCCACTGGGAAATTGGAACTCGTCATACCAATCTTGCGGAATCCCTCGACCGCGTGGCAAAAATCCTCAATGATGCGAAGGTGAATTATATTTCCGAGCTGTTGGGGAAGCCCGTTGAAGTAACTTTGGAAGATGGTATGTTCAAGGAATTCCGGATTCTTACGGAGGTCCTTTGATATTTTGAAGGGAGGACACATGAAACGCATTTACGTTGGCACACTCTTGTGCATTATTTTGTCGTTGGGACTTTTGACCGGATGTGACCAAGGCGTCGCTCGCTCTCTCGGTGGCGATATGACATTAGAACTTGAACCCGGGCAAAAACTGGAGATGATCACTTGGAAAGAGGATTCCTTGTGGTATTTGACCAGACCCATGCGGGATGACGAGGAGCCTGAAACCCACACGTTTCAGCAATCGTCTGAATTCGGCGTGTTTGAGGGGACCGTAACCATCGTCGAATCTGTTGTCGAAGGAGAAAACGCATCATGACTATTTATGTTTCAGGAAGACAATCGGGCAAAACCACATTTCTGATTCGGCAATCCGCAGATACAGGCGCGGTCATTGTGGCGCCGACCTGCCAGATGGCGAGATACATCGATAGTATGGCTCGCGACCTTGGTTTGCAGATTCCTCCGCCCGTTACTGTCGCCGATTGGATTCGAGGCCTGGTTCGTCAGCCTAAAGACCATGACAAAACCTACCTGGTGGATGAGCTGCAAATGGCTCTACATCAACTGAATGTCAAAGCGGCAACGATTGATAAAAATCATGAGGAGATGGTTCGTATGTTTAGAGCAAAGGAAACCTGCTGTACCAGATGCAGCCATAGGGGCGTGTGTCAGTACAAGTCGGAGTATCTGGCGGCACAAACTGCTGTGGATGAGGTAAGCGTCCGCCGACCCTCGAAGGATGACGAGTCTATCAGGAGCATTCGCCTGCATGATATTCCCTGGATCGAGCCGGTGGAGTTGAAATGCACATACTTCCGAGGACACAGGGGCAATTCGATAACTACTATTCGGGAGGAATAAACCAATGAACAAAAAGGTGATGCGCCATAAGGCGATCTGCGACGAGCTGAACAGCTTGTACGAACGAAAGAACCATGACTACGGCGACAGCTTCCATCAGACCTTTGTAGAGGAGGGACTGGCTATGACCCGGATTCGGCTGGGAGATAAGTTCTCCCGATTTAAGACCCTCTCCCGCCTCTCTGCAAATGACGCCGGTCAGCAGCAGGTTACGGACGAATCCATTCGGGACACCCTGATGGATCTGGCCAACTACGCCATCATGACCATTCTGGAGATGGATGAGGAGAAAGGGATGGAAACGCCCGACCCCAATGCTGCCTCTATGGCGATTGGTGCTTGCTCAGCCCGCAGTGATATTCGGGCCGGTCTTCGCTGAAACCAACGGAATGATGGGGAGACAGCTATGCAGGTCAAGAAAGCCGGAGGAAAGGTGTACGGGGCCGTACTTACCGCAGCAGAGTAGAACGCCATGGACTTGGAGATCCAGCGGGAGCTGGCAGAGTACGACCGAAAGCATATCGCCGAGATCGACGCGACTATTTTATGGGTGCTGCATGAGCAATTCGGGTTCGGGGCTCAGCGGCTCCGAACTTATTACGACGCCTTCCACGACCGTATCAAAGAATTGGTCAGCCGCTATGAGATGGAGGATCAGGATGATATTTGGCTCTGCACTCAGATGCTGAAGAGAATCGGCGTCGATGTGGAGGCGTGGCACAAGGAGAGTGAGCATGGGACTTGATGATTTTGGAAGAGCAGTACGGAACATCCGCTTAGTCAGGGCACTCCTGCTCTATGACATGGCAAAGGACCTTGATATTTCATCGGCTGAGCTGTCTGCCATCGAGTGCGGGAGAAAACCTGTTCCCGATTGGTTCGTCTCCAAGCTGCAAGAAAAATACGGCATCAGCGACATGCACGCTCAATCGCTTATCAAATTTATGAAGGAACGGGTGACAGTGATTGTCCTGGAACGACCGAAAAACGCAGAGGGATATTCTGACCCGACCGCCTATCAGGCCCTGAAGAACATTGAGACCGAGGAGGAACGGTTCCACAAGCTGCTCCATATGATCTTTGATATTTGCGCTTTGTCGGACTTCGAGATCGAGGGGCGGATCGTTCTTGTGGATAAGCGTTCCGGCAAGGTTTGGAGGTGAGTGGAATGGGTCTATCAAGATTGGCGAAGAAATGCCAAGCGTGTCCGTACGTATCCACCTGCGACCATAAGCGAATGGAGGCGCTTGGATATTTACCACTGCCGGAAGCAAATGTCGAAGTGAAGGTAGATTTGTCAGCCACACCAACAGCAGAACTGATTGATCAGTTGAGTCGAGCCGTACAGATTCCAAAACACGCATTACGTGGAGGTGAATGGAATGGGTATGACACTTGAACAGACTTTGGAAACAGTCGCTAAGATACAGAAGGCCTGGGACGCCTTGGCTCTGTCGATATCGGATGCGGCCGAAACATTTGTAAAGATGTGGGAGGAGGTCTTCTCCAGCCCTGATATTTGGCCCGGACGGAAGTCTGTCCCGCCGAAAAAGTACGGCATGTCCCTGCTTAAAAAGCGTCCGTACCAGGCGTTTCCGGCTTATCATTACCACCCCATTGCCCCTCGAAACAGGCCTTACCAGCGGCGTTCCTATTGAGAATGAGGCTGGATATTTCTAATCTAAGATGGAAAACAGGCTAACTTAGAATAGAATTCGTCCGTACACGGCTTGAAAATCTCTGCCCAGATGGTCAAAAGCTGCTACTATTACTGTTAGTAGCAGGTCATTTTGCTGGCCACTTTTGGTCTGTAAAACTGGCCATTTGCCCACTTTGGGTTCGGATTTTGCGAAAATTTGGAGGTTGGATAGCCGTGTACGGACGGAAAATTGGTGAAAAACTGGCCATTTGCCCACTTTTTGCCCACTTTTATTTCAAAAGTGGCCAGGCTGAAACCCTTGGGGCGCAAGGGTTTGCGGGTTTTCTGGCCACTTGGCCACTTTTTTTCTTAATTAAATGCGAAAAAAATATTAAAAATTATATATAAGTGGAAGAAAAAAGTGGCCAACTGGCCAGCAAGGGCAAAATAGTGAGTTTTGAGGCTGTTTCGAGCCGTTTTCACAAGATGACGTGACTGCAAAGTTCACTCTTCCATTTCACGATGCATTGTGATATACTGAATCCGCCACACAATCGTATAAAGAATTATTCGGCTACGGAGAACACATCTTGGCAACAAGTGTCTTCTCTCTATACTCATGCGCCCGTAGCCGGGTAACGAGATTGTGTGGCAACAATGAGAGATGCGCTTTAGTTGCAGAGTGCGTCTCTTCATTGGGGCGCACTCTTTTATTTTGCCCAAAGGAGGGAAGGTTGATGGGAAGATCTAACAAACCGAATCCTAATATTGGCGGGAAGCTCGGACTTGTCGCCGGAATCGTTAGTGCTGTGACTCCAGTTGCGATTGAGTTTATAGACCGAATCCCCAGAAAAGACGAAACGGAGCCCCTCTGAAGAATTGATATCCATGCCGGAGCTCTGTTCCAAAAAGTTCCCTTTGAAACTGGACGAAGCTAAAGAACTTATAGAGGGCCACGGTCTGAAAGCGCTGCCTATCGAAGTTCGCATCAGAGATGCGCATGTTAGATACAAGGATTGTTTTGACCTTCAGGTCGTTGCCTGCAATAAAAAGGCCAACTCAAAACTTAAGCCTGGAGAGGTTGTTATTATCCAGTATGTGACTCGTGAGGTAATCGATGAGAGTCTACGGATATTTGAAGAAGCTGAGCGGCAAAAAGCCACCTTGAAGCAAGAAAGAGCCGATAGGCGGGCCGAGAAATGGGAGCACATAAAAACCCATGCTGGTGATACTGCCGTCAAAGCAAAGGCCGGCGTTGAGAAGATCATTCGTCGCGACAACAAAAAGAAAGAGCTTGACAAGGAGGATTCTTATGAGTAGTGGAAAGAAACGCAGCGGCGGCGGATTGCTGCTGGACCTTATCCTGACCATCTGCACGGGAGGTCTTTGGCTGATCTGGATTCTGATTCGGTATCTGCGGAACAACAGCTGATGGAAAACAAATTGATATTCTGCGTTTAGCCGAGGTGCCTACGGGTGTCTCGGCTGTTTTTGTTTTCGCAGGAAAAACCGTCGCCTTTATGAGGAGGCGATGTTATGAAACCGAACATGAATGACTCGACCCGACTACTGATAACGTTTACCACTTCGATGGCGGCGGCGATTGGATCATGCGCCGGAGCCACGATCTGGCAATCGTTTGGCAAACCAAAGGTCGAGGAGATTGCCGAGAAGAATAGCTAAGCCAAAACGGAAAATAGGATTTAGTATCGATTAAAGATTAGAGCCGCGGCTGGCGGCTCTTTTCTTTTTGCCCAAATTGATATTTTAAGGCTGTTTTTCTTTCCGCGAAAAAAACAGACTCTTTTATGGAGAGGAGAGAGATATGTCGCGCATATCTTGTTCTTTCTATCACTTTTATCGGAAAGGAGGCCGTTCGATGGCCCGAAGCGCAAGACTGGAAAGCGGTTTTCAAGACCGGCTCATCAGCACGCTGAAAGCACGATTCCCCGGCTGCATGGTCTTCAAGATGGACCAGCGCCAGGGCATCCCTGACCTGCTCATTCTTTATGGCAAAAAATGGGCCTCCCTTGAATGCAAGAGATCTAACAAAGCCAAGAGACAGCCGAACCAAGAGTATTACGTTGGGAAGATGAACGAGATGTCGTTCTCCAGATTCATCTCCCCGGAGAACAAGGAGGAAGTGCTGGATGAACTTCGCAAAGCATTCCAACCTTGAGGGTCAACATGCTTTTTCTTGGCGCGAGCACCTATCACTGGATCAACTACACGGAAGAGAAGGTGGCCGACGCCTACGCCAAGTATCGTGCGGCCCAGCGCGGCACAGTCCTTCACTCTTTTGCCGCCCAGTGCATCAAGCTGGGTCAGCGGCTACCCAAGTCGCAAAAGACATTGAACATGTATGTCAACGATGCAATCGGTTACAAGATGACGCCGGAACAGATCCTCTACTATTCCCCGAACTGCTTCGGCACCGCTGACGCGATTTCATTTCGAGGCGACATGCTCCGGATTCATGATTTGAAAACTGGAGAAAGTCCGACACACATGGAACAGCTGATGATTTATGCGGCGCTCTTTTGCTTGGAGTATAACTACAAGCCGAACGAGATTCAAATGGAGCTTCGTATTTATCAGAATGACGGAATCATTTGTCACCAGCCCACGATCGAAGATATTTTCCCCATCATGGACCGGATCATAACCTTCGATAAAATCATCAACAGTATCAAAGAGGAGGAGTAAGCCATGAACCCCATCGCGGAAGATATTTTGATGCACTATGGCGTCAAGCGGCGCTCTGGGCGCTACCCCTGGGGTTCTGGTGAAAACCCCTATCAGCATGGCGGCGACTTTCTGGCCAGAGTGGAAGAACTCGAAGCCATGGGAAAGAGCCAAAAAGAAATTGCCGAAGAACTGAAGATGTCCACTACTGACCTTCGTATGCAGGTTCGGGTGGCAAAGCATGAGCGACGGGCTCTCCAGGCGGAACGGGCCAAGTCCCTTCGTGAAGAAGGAAAGACTCTCGATGAGATTGCCAAAATCATGGGGTACAACAACGACTCCTCGGTTCGTGCGCTTCTCAATGAAAACACCGCCAGCAACAAGAACAAGGCCCTTGCTACCGCCGAGGCATTGAAGAAAGAGCTGGCAGTAAAAGGGGCTCTTGATGTTGGCGAGGGCGTAGAGCAGCAGCTTGGCGTCTCGAAAGGAGTTCTTCAGGAAGCTCTGTTCATTTTGGAAACAGAAGGTTATAACCGATATGGCGTTGGAGTCCCTCAGGTGAACGATCCCAAGAAGCGGACAATCACTCCGGTTATTTCGGTTCCCGACATCGAGCAGAGAGACGCCTACCAGAACCTCGACATCATCAAGTCGGTGGGCGACTATCACTCTTCGGATGGAGGCGCATCCTGGGATAAGCGCGAGTATCCGGCAAGCATCGATTCAAGCCGAGTCAAGGTGCTCTATGGGGATGAGGGCGGCTCGAACAAGGACGGAGTCATTGAAATTCGTCGTGGCGTTGCAGACCTTGACCTGGGAAACGCTCACTATGCGCAGGTACGCATTCTTGTGGATGGGACGCATTACCTCAAGGGCATGGCCATGTATTCTGATGACATGCCGGAGGGGTGTGACATCGTGTTTAACACGAACAAGCACTCCGGAACGCCCAAGATGGATGTATTCAAAAAGATTCAGGATGACCCAGACAATCCTTTCGGCGCATTCATCAAGGCCAACGGTCAGAGCTACTACCCCGACCCGAATGGCAAGTACACAGACCCGATTACCGGCGAGAAAAAATCTTTGTCGGCCATCAATAAGCTGAAGGAGGAGGGTGACTGGGACAAGATGAGTAAGAACTTGTCCTCCCAGTTCCTATCCAAGCAGCCCATCAAACTGATCCAGAAGCAGTTGGATTTGACCTATGCCGATGCGGCCGATGAATTCACCGAGATTTGCTCTCTGAACAACCCGACTATCAAGCGGAAGCTTCTTATGGACTTTGCAGATGAATGTGATTCTGCCGTCGTCCATCTGAAAGCGGCCGCCCTCCCCCGGCAGAGCACACAGGTCATCCTGCCTATCACAGCAATGAAGGAAACGGAAATCTATGCCCCCAACTATCGTAACGGTGAGAAAGTTGTGCTGATCCGCTACCCTCATGGCGGAACCTTTGAAATTCCGGAGTTGACGGTCAACAACAAGAATCAGTCGGCCATCTCCGTTCTCGGCAAGAACATCAGGGATGCGGTCGGCATCAACCCGAAGGTGGCGGAACGGCTGTCCGGCGCGGACTTTGATGGCGACCAGGTTGTTGTCATTCCTGTTGGCGGAAAGGTTTCTGTAAAATCTACCCCCTAAAACGGAATACTCCACCGAGGGGAAGACCGGTATCCGGCTTCTCTCAAAAGAAGCCACCCAGATCGAGATGGGGAAGATTTCCAACCTCATCACCGATATGACCTTAAAAGGGGCCCCCACCGAGGACATCACGAAAGCTGTCAGACACAGCATGGTCGTCATCGATGCGGCAAAGCACAAACTCGACTACAAGCGTTCGGAGATTGAAAACGACATCCCCACCCTTCGTAAGCGGTGGCAGGGTTACACTGACCCCGAAACCGGCAAAGAGAAAGGTGGTGCCTCCACCCTGCTTTCCAGGCGCAAGCAGACCGTCGATGTTCCCGAGCGTCAGGGCAGTGGACGCATTGACCGGGAGACTGGCGAAGTCGTCTATAAGGAGTCTGGTCGAACCTATATAGACCCTAAGACTGGGAAAACAGTTCAGGCCACGACGAAGATCAAGTTGCTGGAGAAAACCAAGGATGTTCGCACCTTGTCCTCTGGCACCGTTCAGGAAGATGCCTATGCCGACTATGCCAATCGTATGAAAGCACTCGCCAACCAGGCGAGACTTGAGTATCTGGATACGCCGACATTGGTACGGAACGCCAGCGCAGCAAAAACATATGCGCCTGAAGTCGCAAGGCTGACCAGTGCACTGAAGACTGCGCAGCTTAACGCCCCTAAGGAACGTGAGGCCCAGCGCATCGCCAATGCTCAGGTAAAGGCCAAGGTTCAGGCGAACAATGTCACCGACAAAGACGAAATCTCTAAGATTCGTCGTGCCGCGATCAGTGACGCTCGCGTTTCCACTGGCGCAAGCGGAAAAGGAACGCGCATTACGATCTCCGATGGAGAATGGGAAGCAATCCAAGCTGGCGCGATCTCTGATACAACCTTGAAAGAGATTCTTCGTTACTCTGATCCCGATGTCGTCCGGGAGCGCGCAACCCCAAGAGCATCGACGCAGTTGTCTGAAGCTCGTGTCAATCGCATTAAAGCGATGGCCAATTCTGGAAGCACCAACTCCGAAATCGCAGATGCTTTGGGCATTTCGCCTTCTGTCGTTTCCAAGTATCTCAATGAGTAAGAAAGGAAGTGAGAGCGAATGGAAATGTGTATGCTTACTACTACCGATAACCCCTACGACCCTTTTTACACAGTATGAAGCGTGGTATCGGTTCGACGAAGACAACGGCTATCATTCCTGCGCTTTCTTAGCGCGCATCGCCCGTACTTCCGATCAGCTCTCTGACAAGGAGAACCAGGAAGAAATCGAGCGAGCAATCAACGATATCATCAAGTACGACCCCTGGGCATCTATAAAAAGGTCAAGAAGATTGTGCAATCCGAGCCTGCCGTGACCGCATGATGGTAAAATCGATGGTAGCCATTGGGAAAGAAACGTTCTCTCATCAGGAGTGCGTTTCTTTTTGTCATTTATGGGACAAATTCAACCCACCGGCTGCGGATCACGGCCTCGAACTCATTCAAAGGGGGGGGGGTCCCTCTTGAAAATTCTCCGGGGATATTTTTGAAAAATGGGTTCGGTTTGGGGCGGCGTTTGAACAAGCCCGCAAGACGAGCACTCACTGGCAAGGACTCTTTTTATCTGGTTGGAACCTCCTTTTTCCTCCAGAGGCATTGCATTACCTCCAATGTCATTTTTCTCCACTTGCCGGCGGATCGTTTGTGCGGGCTTCTTCAAATGCCGCCCCGAACTACCCATAAACACATGGAAAACAAAACAGAAGTTATGGAGAGGGGGCGTCAAGCGTGGCAAAACCCATCAAGTCTTCCGGCAGTCAGGCAGGGAAACGCCGCGCCGCCTTGACGCCGGAGGGCCGCGAGAACCAACTGATCGACCTGGCGGTATCTCTTGTGGAAAAGCGGCTGCTGGAAGGGACCGCCTCCTCTCAGGAGGTCACCACCATCCTGAAGCTGGGGACCACGAGGGCCCGCCTTGAGAATGAGCGGCTGGCCAAGGAGGTGGAGCTGGTCCAGGCCAAGACCGAGGCTTATAAATCCGGAGTCCGGATGGATGAGCTTTACGAGAAGGCCATGGCCGCGTTCAAGCGATACAGCGGACAGGAGGAGGACGAGGATGAGTATTAGGTGCTACTCGAGCTGATCCAACTCCCCCCACCTTCCTGGACCGCTATCAGTACCTCCGTCTGGATGGCGTTGTCGGAGAGGAGACCTTCGGCTTTGACCGGTATATGAATCAGGCTTTTTACAAGTCGCCGGAGTGGCGGCGGGTGCGTGACGCGGTGATCGCCCGGGACCTGGGGTGTGATTTGGGTGTGGCCGGACGGGAGATATTCCGCCGTCCCATCATTCACCACATGAACCCCATCAGTCCAAAGGACATCCGGGATCGGGTGGAGATGATCCTCGACCCGGAGTACCTGATCACCACCATCCACGAAACTCATCTGGCCATTCACTACGGCGATGAGAACCTGCTGCTTCCGGAGCCGGTCGTACGAAGGCCCAACGACACTTGCCTCTGGAAAATGTAGAAAAGAGGGACGACACTCCGCCCTTCTTTTCCGGCTTGCTAAGTCTTGATCTTGGCTTTCCCGTGACCGTTGTTCCGCTGGAAATGCGGACTGTGACAACCTTCACGCTTCCGGCCTGACTTTTGGACTTAGCAGCTTTTGCGCTTAACCGTTTCATGTCGTTTCTACCTCCTTTCGCAGGGATGAATCAATCATGTGGCCCAGGAGCGGCATGGAACGGGCGCACCTTATGACAACACAACTTTTCGCTATAAGCAAGGAGGCGGCGCCATGGAAGGTAATCCGGGAAGGGCACCCAGGCTCGTGGGAGTCGTGGTGAACTGCCTCGACCTGACCATCCGTAAAAGCCCCGGCAATGAGGCGGAGGTCACAGGACATCTATCGGTCCTGACCGAAGTTCTGGTCGATATGGACAAGTCAACGGAGGACTTCTACCGGGTGCTCGCCAGAAACGGCGTCGCCGGGTTCTGTCCGAAGAAGTACGTGGCGATCCGCCGGTAAGGAGAGTGCTATGGAGATCACAGAAAGCGTCCTGACATCTGTCAAGAAACTGCTGGGGATCGACGAAGGCTACACGCACTTTGACGCCGACATTGTAATGCACATCAACAGCGTGTTTTCGATTCTGACACAGATGGGGGTCGGGCCGGCAAACGGATTCTCCATTACGGGGAAAGACGAAGGCTGGTCCGATTTCATTTCTGGCGGGGCCGTCCTGCCCCTGGTCAAATCTTATGTCGGCCTGAAGGTGCGCCTGCTGTTTGACCCGCCCCTCAGCTCTGCGGCCGTCGAGTCTATGAACCGGCAGATCAGCGAGTTTGAGTGGCGGCTTTTCGTTGCGGCAGACCCAGTCGAACCCACCAGCGGGAAGGAGGAACTTCAAAATGGAGCATGATGCATTACTGCACTACGGAATCAAAGGAATGAAGTGGGGCGTGCGCCGTTACCAGAACAAGGACGGTTCGCTGACCCCCAAAGGAGAGGCGCGCTACGACCGTGACAAGCGGGAGAACGCGGCCAAGAAGAAGGAAAACCGGATTGACCTCTCCCAGCCTGATCCGAAGCGCTGGGCAAAGGAGGACCTGGAGCGCACCAAGCGCACCGTGGACGCCAGCGCCAACCTGGCCAAGGAGCTGAAGAAGCTGGACGAGAGCACCACTTCCAAGCCGACACCAAAGCGGATGGACCTGTCCAAGATGAGCGACAAGGAGATGCGGGATCAGATTAACCGGGAGCTGCTGGAACGGCAGTATAACCAGCTGTTCGCGGAAGTGCCTGCCGCTCAGGTCTCCAAGGGCCGCGAAGCGCTCAAGACCACGCTGGAAGTTGCCGGCAGCGTTCTGGCCATTGGCAGCAGCGCACTGGGCATCGCGTTGGCCATCAAGGAACTGAAGGGCTGAGGTGAGTCGGTATGGAGCTGCGCCACCACGGCATTTTGGGCCAGAAATGGGGCGTGCGCAACGACCCGCCCTATCCATTGAGCGGCGGTGACTATACTCCGTCCCAGCGGAAGGCCATTTCCAACAAACGCAAAAGCGGCAACAGCATCTACAACAAGAAGCACTTCGATGAGGTGCTGAAGGTTGATAAGACGACCCTGAGCACCCTGTCCTATGACAAGGACCGAACCAAGAACGCCGATATGTTCTACGCCACCCACCATGCTCTGGATAAACACCAGTACAACGCCCTGTTCAACCGGCCGATTCCCCAGACGGTCTATGATAAGGATGGAAAGGCGATCGGCACAGGTTCGTTCATGAAGTACCGGATCGACAATTCCCTCAAGACCGACCTGAAGGTGGCCAGCGAGGATTCCGGAGCCAAGGTCTTTATGGACCTCTATAAGAAGGACCGGGATTTCTACAACTTTGTCACTGACCGGGAGCGGATGCAGGGGTACTTTGTAAACGACAAGTACAAGTTCAAGGGCTACCGCGAAGCAGCGGCCGTCCTTGGGAAGATGCGGGAGCCGGACTACAAGCCGACCTCCGATGACCTTCAGACCGTGTACCGGATGTTCAACTACGTCATCCCCTATGACGGTCAGGGCGACAGCCGAAACGGACGCGATATGTATAACCAGCGCACCAAGTTCTTCCATGCGTGCAAGGAGGCCGGTTATGGCGCAGTTCTGGACACGAACGACGCCATATACGGCGGGTTCAAGGCCAAGTCACCCATTATCGTGTTCGATATGGAGCAGGTGGTCCCGAAAGACGTCTACCGCACAAATCTGACGGATCAGAAGTTTTCCACTCTGGTCCTGGTCGGCCGGAAGCTGCTGGGCTTGTAACGGGAGGCGGGTGCGTACATGTTATCCAACACCGCCGTCCCCCGTTATTATGGAGCATTTCGGGACGCCGTTCTCCGAGGGGATATTCACGTCTGCAAGGAAGTGGCGATGGAGATGTGGCGGATCGACCGCCTGATCGAGTCACCGGGATATTACTACGATGACCGGGCGGTGGAGGGATGGATTGAGTTCTGCGAGAACGAGCTGACCCTAACTGATGGCTCCGACCTGCATCTTCTGGATACCTTCAAGCTCTGGGGCGAACAGGTGTTTGGATGGTACTATTTCGACGACCGCTCTGTCTATGTGCCGAACCCGGATGGACGGGGCGGCCGGTATGTGACGAAGCGGGTCAAGCAGCGGCTGACCAAGAAGCAGTACCTCATTGTGGGAAGAGGCGCGGCCAAGTCCCTCTACGACTCCTGCATCCAGGCCTATTTCTGTGTGGTGGACGGCTCGACGACCCATCAGATCACGACGGCCCCCACCATGAAGCAGGCGGAGGAGATCGTCAACCCCATCAAGACCGCCATCACCAGAGCGAGAGGCCCTGTGTTTCAGTTCATGACCGAGGGTTCCTTGCAGAACACCACCGGCTCCAGAGCCAACCGCGTCAAGCTGGCCTCTACAAAGAAGGGGATCGAGAACTTCATCTCCGGCTCCTGGTGGAGGTCCGTCCCATGTCGGTGGACAAGCTCCAGGGACTCCGCTGCAAAGTGGCCACGGTGGATGAGTGGCTTTCTTCGGCGGACGCCCGGGAGGATGTCATCGGTGCCATTGAGCAGGGCGCATCCAAGCTGGACGACTACCTGATCATCGCCACCAGCTCCGAGGGCACGGTCCGAAACGGAGCGGGCGATACCATCAAAATGGAGCTGATGAACATTCTTCAGGGTATCGGCCCTCCCCAGGAGCACGTGTCCATCTGGTGGTACAAGCTGGACTCCGTGGAAGAGGTCGCCTATCCGGACATGTGGATCAAGGCAAACCCCAATCTGGGAAAGACCGTGACCTACGAGACCTACCAGAAGGACGTTGACCGGGCAGAAACGGCCCCCGCCACCCGCAACGATATGCTGGCAAAGCGGTTCGGGCTGCCCATGGAGGGCTACACCTACTACTTCACCTATGAGGAGACTCTCCCCCATCGCTGGCAGAGATTTTGGCAGATGCCCTGCTCCCTGGGGGCAGACCTTTCCCAGGGCGACGACTTCTGCTCCTTTACCTTCCTGTTTCCTCTTCGGGATGGCTCCTTTGGCGTCAAGACCCGAAACTACATCACATCGCTGACCCTGCACAAGCTGCCGGCGGCCATGCGGGTGAAGTATGAGGACTTCATGGCGGAGGGGAGCCTGATCGTCATGGAGGGTACTGTTCTGGACATGATGCAGGTCTACGATGACCTGGACGAGCACATCATCAACCGGGGCTATGACGTGCGCTGCTTTGGCTACGACCCATACAACGCCCAGGAGTTCATCAAGCGGTGGACAGATGAAAACGGCCCCTTCGGCGTAGAAGTGGTCCGACAGGGTTCCCGGACGGAATCTGTCCCTCTGGGCGAGCTGAAAAAGCTGGCCGGAGAGCGTATGCTGCTCTTTGACGAGGAGCTGCTCACTTTCTCCATGGGAAATTGCATCACCATGGAGGACACCAATGGAAACCGGAAGCTGCTGAAGAAACGGTCCGACCAGAAAATCGACGCTGTGGCGGCCATGATGGATGCGTATGTGGCCTATAAGCACAATCCAGAAGCATTTGAATAAAAAAAAAGGGGGGGGTACTATGAAGCCCTATGAAAAGCCTCTCTCCCCGCAGGAGTACCTGATGCACTACGGTGTCAAGGGTATGAAATGGGGCGTAAGACGCTACCAGAACTACGACGGTTCTTACACCCGCAAGGGTCTGGAACGGTATCGTAAAGCGGAGTCGGACTACGAAACCGCTAAGTCGAAAGCAGACGAAACCAGGGCCGCCTACAAATCCGGTCAAGCTACCCGTCAGCAGGTCAAGGATGCCAAGAGCGCTGTTAAGACCGAGAAGCGTAAAATGGAAAACGCTTATGAAAAGCTGAAAACCGACAAACTGGCCGATGAAGGAAAGAAGCTTTACCAGAGTGGAAAAACTATTTCGGGAAACACCCAAGCGACCTATTTGGCCGAGGGCGTTATCATTGCTGGAAGCACCGTGGTGTCCAGACTTCTCGCGAACCAACTGAACAACCAGGAGGTTGCCAATATTGCCGCATCGACCATCGCGATCGGCGGAACGATTGTCAATGGTTTACTGGCGGCAAAGACGAGCAGGGAGAACAAACGGCTGAGAGCGTACTACGCCCACTAAGCGAAGGAGGAAAAGTATGGGTCCTTACGACAAACCTTTTTCTCCCCAAGAATACCTGATGCACTACGGCGTCAAGGGTATGAAATGGGGCGTACGTCGTTACCAGAACAAGGATGGTACATTGACAAAAACCGGAAAAGAACGGTATAGTCAGAACCAGCAGGACGGGGTTGATTCTTTTCTGAAGAGTGTGGGTTCCAAAAAGGTTTCCGAATTGACCGGTTCTGTAAATGAAGATCTCGCAATCCAGGCGGTTACATATGTTTCCGCATTTGCCGCTGTTCTCGCCGTGAAAGCGGTACAAAACCGAATGCTGCGGAAAGGCCGGATGAAAGAGCTGGATAGGCTCAACCGGGAGAAGGATATTAAAGACTTTGACGAGTGCCCCCGCCTCCCCCAGAAGATGAAAGCGGAAGAGAGCGTCAAAGTAACCAATCCGGATTATCCTGATTTGGGCACCACCATGAATTGCACCTTCTGCACAACCGCCATGGCCCTTCGAGAGAAGGGATATGACGTGCAGGCGACAAAAGTCAGTGATGGATTCTTTTCTGATGACTTTTTCAAAGCCACTTTCAATTCCCCTGAGGTCAAAATGGGAAGGAAAAAAGTCGGGGCAAGCCGTTCTCGATACGCTTTCGCAGACCGGCGACGGGTCCTATGGCAATCTGACCGTGGCTTGGAAACTCGGGGGGGGAAGCATAGTCTTTTCTGGAAGAATGAGGGCGGCAGAACTCGAATCTATGACGGTCAGAGCGGAGAAGAGATTACTCAATCTCCGTCGAAAACCAGATCGTTCATGGACTTTGTCAATATGAAAACCATCACATATAACCGCCTTGATAATTGCGAGCCAACCACCTATGCCTTGGCCGCGGTTGAACGACCTAAAAAGACGTAAAGAGGGAGGATAAACATGACCGTAAAGGAAGCCATTGTTATTTTCGCAAAGCAGTTCCCCGATAAGGCGGTTGTCGGGTACTGGGACAAGCCGAATGGCATCGTTCTTAACACCCAGTCTATCACAGCGGGACTGACAGCCCCTGCCCAGTATCTCGTCACAGACGATGGACAGATTTATGGGACCAACCCCATGAGAAGCAACCTCAGTCCTGTAGACATGAAGAAACTGTAATCCCATGGACCATGCCGCAGACTCTTAACCGGGTCTGCGGATTTTTTATGCCCAAAATTCAACACACAGAGCAACGACATAATTTCATCAAGCGCGGACTGGAGGTGAGAGATTATGGAAATTGCATTTGGTTCCAGGCTGAAACATGCCTGGAACGCTTTTTTTGGGTAACGAAACCTTTGGGTTCCGATACCCGCTTGGCCCAAGCTCCTCCTACCGTCCGGACCGGCCCATTTTCAGCCGGGGCAATGAGCGGTCCATCATCACATCGGTCTACAACCGGATCGCGCTGGACGCGTCCTCCATCGCCATCCAGCACGCGAGGCTGGATGAGGACGGGCGGTTTTACCGAGGTGATCGACTCCTCGCTGAATTCCTGCTTGTCCCTGGAGGCGAATCTGGACCAGACCGGACGGGCCTTTATCCAGGACGTGGTCATGTCCATGCTGGACGAGGGCTGCGTGGCCATCGTGCCCACGGACACCGATATCGACCCGGAAAACGGCTCCTACAAAATCGAGAAGCTGCGGGTCGGCAAGGTCCTGGAATGGTATCCACAGCACGTAAAGCTGCGGGTCTATAACGAGCAGCGGGGTGAAAAGCAGGACATCATCCTGCCCAAGAGCACAGTGGCCCTGGTGGAGAACCCGTTCTTCGCAATCATGAACGAGCCCAACTCCACCATGCAGCGGCTGATCCGGAAGCTGAACATTCTGGACGCCATCGACGAACAGAGCGGCTCCGGAAAGCTCAATCTGATCATCCAGCTGCCCTACGTCATCAAGACGGAAGCGAGACGTCAACAGGCGGAAAAACGCCGTAGAGATATTGAGGAACAGTTGGCCGGCTCCAAGTATGGCGTCGCTTACACCGACGGCACGGAGCATGTGGTGCAGCTGAACCGGCCCATCGACAACAATCTGATGTCCCAGATTGAATACCTGACGAGTATGCTTTACAGCCAGTTGGGGATCACCCAGGGGATATTGGACGGCACTGCTGATGACCGGACGAAGCTGAACTACGACAACCGGACTATCGAACCCATCCTGTCCGCCATTGTTGACGAAATGAAGAGGAAATTCCTCACCAAAACTGCTCGGTCACAGAAGCAGTCGATCCTGTTCTTCAGAGACCCGTTCAGGCTGGTGCCCATCAACGACATCGCCGAAATTGCCGACAAGATGACTCGCAACGAGATCATGACCTCCAACGAGATCCGGCAGAAGATCGGTATGAAGCCGTCGAAGGACCCCAAGGCGGACGAGCTCCGGAACAGTAACCTAAGCGCCCCGAAAGGGGAGGGCGAACAGCCACCATCTGAATCCGAAGGAGGAAATGTTCAAAATGGATCTGAAGTTTGACTTTAGTGGCTGGGCTACCCGAAACGATCTTGTCTGCGCTGATGGGCGAACCATTCGCCACAACGCATTCGAGCACTGCGACGGGAAGACGGTTCCTCTTGTTTGGAACCACCAGCACAACGAACCCACCAACATCCTGGGCCACGCCCTCTTGGAGAACCGCAAGGACGGCGTCTATGCATACTGCACGTTCAACGAGAGTGAGAGCGGCAAAGCGGCCAAGGAGCTGGTGCAGCACGGGGACATTGTGTCCCTCTCCATCTATGCCAATGGGCTCCGGCAGACGCCGAACAAGGACGTCATGCACGGCGACATCCGCGAGGTCAGCCTGGTAGTGGCCGGTGCGAATCCCGGCGCCTTCATTGACTTCGTGGACATGGCTCATGGGGAAGGCGGTGAGCAGGAGATGATCCTGTCCGCTTACGAGCCTATTTCCCTGTACCGTCCCGATGAGAAGCCCCCGCTGATCCACAAGGCCGATACCAAGGAGAAGCCTGATGACAAGCCCAACGCGGGCGAAGACGGGGACAAACCTAAGGATGGCGATAAGCCCAAGGGCAAAAGAGAAGCCCGAGGACGAGGAGACCATCGAGGATGTTGTCAACACCATGAACGAGAAGCAGAAGAAGGTCATGTACGCTCTGATTGCTGCTGCCGCGGAGCAGGTGAACGACAACGCCGAGGATGACGAGGAAGAGGACCCCGATGACCCCCGACAACAAATCCGGACAAATCTAAGGGAGGAAACAAGACCATGAAGCACAATGTGTTTCGACACCGAAGACACTCAGGACACCGTTCTGAGCCACTCCGACTGCGCTGACATTCTTGCTCTGGCCAAGAGCAGCAGCGTGGGCAGCCTTCGGACTGCTCTGAAGATCTACGCTGATCAGAACGAACTCAAGCACGGCATCGACAACATCGAGAGCCTGTTCCCCGACTTCAAGGATCTGCGCCCCGGCGCTCCTGAGCGGGTTACCCGTGACCAGGGCTGGGTCACTGTTGTCATGCAGAAGGTTCACAAGAGCCCCATCAGCCGCATCCGCACCCGCCAGACGGACACCCGCAAGGACAGTATCCGGGCCCACGGCTATCAGAAGGGCAACCGTAAGCAGCTCTCCGGCAACATGAACGTCATCACCCGGACCACCGATCCCCAGACCGTGTACCGCACCGATGCCCTGCACCGGGATGACATCATCGACATCACTGATTTCGATGTGGTCGAGTACCAGTACGCCGTTATGCGGGAGAACCTGAATGAAGAGGTCGCCACTGCCATCATGGTGGGCGATGGCCGTGAGCCGGATGACGAGATGAAGATCTCCGAGGACCACATCCGTTCCATCTGGAACGACAACGACCTCTACACTATCCACTATGATGTGGACATCGAGGCCGCCAAGGCCGAGCTCCAGGGCAGCAAGACCAGCATGAGCTTCGGCGAGAACTATATCTATGCTGAGGCAGTCATCGCCGCCGCCCCTATGCCCGTGAGAAGTTCAAGGGAACCGGCACTCCCGACTTCTTCTGCACGCCCCATATGGTCAACGTGATGCTGCTGGCCCGGGACATGAACGGCCGCCGCATTTACACCTCCAAGGCCGACCTGGCCGCCGCCCTGAATGTGGGCGAGCTCTACACTGCCGAGCAGTTTGAGGGTCTGGTGCGCATGGATGACGAGGGCCACAAGCACAAGCTGCTGGGCATCTTTGTCAACCTGGCGGACTACACCGTGGGCTCCACCAAGGGCGGCGAGATCACCCGGTTCGACCAGTTCGACATCGACTTCAACCAGCAGAAGTACCTGATTGAGACTCGGCTGTCCGGTGCTCTGACCCGCGTCTACTCCGCCATCGCTCTGGAGGAGCCTGTGGCTGCCTTTGCCTCCGGCGGTACTGGCGGCGATGGCGGCGGGGCCGGCACTCCCTGAGGAGAAGATTCAAAATGGCGAAATTTTATGGATCGGTAGGCTATGCTGAGACCATTCAGACCGCGCCTGGCGTGCATGAGGAGCAGATCGTTGAGTATCCGTACTACGGCGATTTGACCCGGAATGCACGCCAGCTTCAGTCTGGGGAGTCGTTCAACGATGACATCAATGTCGCGAACGAGATCAGCATAGTCGCCGATCCGTTCGCCAGGGAGAATTTCCACAAAATGCGGTATGTGACGTTCATGGGGGCGAAGTGGAAAATTTCAAGGGTCGAGGTGGGCTATCCGCGGCTGATCCTGACCATCGGAGGGCTGTACCATGAATAGGCGTTATGAGCTCCAGGCGGTTCTGGAGGGCATTCTCGGCTCCGGGAATGTGTATTTCCAGCCGCCGGAGAACCTGAAGGTGCGGTATGACTGCATCGTCTATGAGCGGAGCGAAATCGAAACTGTCCACGCGGACAACGCCCCTTATCGCCTGCTGGACCGCTACCAGGTGACAGTCATCTACAAGAACCCGGACAGCGACCTCCCTCACCGCCTCGCCATGCTGCCCATGTGCACCCATGACCGCCATTTTACAGCGGACAACCTGAACCACGATATTTTCAACCTGTACTATTAAAGGAGGAAATCCGAAATGAGTAGAATCGTATGGGACAAGACCGGTGAGCGTTTTTACGAAACCGGTGTTGATCGCGCTGTCCTTTACCGAGAGCCCTTCCGGCGCGGAGCCCAACAACCTCTTATGCCCCATCAGCTCCGCCGGCCTTTACAACAAGGGCGTGCCTTGGAACGGCATTACTGCCATTACCGAGAGCCCTTCCGGCGCTGAGCCCAACAACCTGTATGCCGACAACATCAAGTACCTGGTGCTGGTTGGCGCCGAGGACTTCGGCCTGACCGTCGAGTGCTACACCTACCATCCTGTGTGTCAGTGGCAATCGAGGCCGGTATTCAAGATAGACTATTGTATCAATGGGTTCAAAAATATAAAACAAAGGGGTATAATGGCCTGGTAGAAATGAAAAAAGGTCGTCCAAGTAAAGGGGTACCCCACATGAAAAAGGAAGAAGCAAGGCCACTTAATGAATCTGAACGGGAAGAATTGATCCGGCTTCGGGCAGAAAACGAGTATATAAAGGCGGAGAATGAAGTCATAAAAAAAGAGATCGCCTTGAGAGAAGAGAAGCACGCAGCGCAACTCAAGGCGAAAAAGCAGCGATCATCAAAGAGCTGCGTGAAAAAGGATACCAATTGAAATATCTGTTGAAGTCTATGCAGATGGCACGGTCTACCTACTATTTTGAGTTGAGCAAGGCCGATCAAGTTGCTGTTCGAAACCATTGCTTGGCAGATGAAATCAAGGACATTTTCTCACAGCATAAAGGCCGCTACGGTGTGCGAAGAGTATATCAGGAACTTATAAAGCGTGGCCACAAGGTTAATCATAAGCGGGTACAACGGCTTATGCACAGTATGGGGTTGGCAGGAAAGCGCCCAAAGGAAAAGTATCATTCCTACAAGGCGAGGTCGGCAAGGTTGCTGAGAATATCCTTGACCGAGATTTCAGCACGACAGCTCCTATGCAAAAATGGACTACCGATGTATCTCAGTTCGGTTTTTCGTGGGGGAAGTGTTATCTCTCTCCTATACTCGATATGAACACAAACGAAATCATTTCTTATGATTTATCTCAAAGTGCCAATATGGAACAGATCCAGAGAATGTTGGCCGGTGCCTTTGCGAAGTTTCCCTCTGTAGATGGCCTGATCTTTCACTCTGATCAAGGGTGGCAGTACCAGCACGTGTACTTCAGGCAGGCACTTAAAGATCACAAAATCATTCAATCCATGTCAAGGAAGGGTAACTGTTACGACAATTGCATCACGGAGGCCTTCTTTGGACGGATGAAAAACGAGATGTTCTACGGGCATGAAAAAGGCCGCCGGGGGAGGGAAATCGTGACGGCGGAGATCATCTACTACTGGATGATCTCCCACCAAATCCCCTTCGAGTGCCAGAAGTGGCATTTGAACCGGCTGATGACGCTCATCAACGTATGCAGCGCCAAGACTGGCCCGCAGAAGAAGATGAGCCAGAAGGATATTTTCGCACAAAACGCGCGCCCTGAACGCGGCGCGAAGGAAGAGAGGAAACACAAGGGGTGACGCCATGTATGAAGAACGGATCTGAGATTCCTGAAGGGGAAGCTGCTTTCCGACTGCGGAGCCGCCGGACTGATGGGAAACCTCTACGCCGAAAGCGGGCTGAACCCCGTCAATCTCCAGAACACCCATGAGAAGAAGCTGGGGCTCTCGGACAAGGAATACACCCAGCAGGTGGATTTCGGACTTTACGCCGACTTTGTCCATGACGGAGCGGGTTACGGCCTTGCCCAGTGGACCTTCTGGAGCCGGAAGCAGAACCTGCTGGCCTTTGCCAAAAGCAGGGAGAAGAGCATCGGCGATCTGGAGACGCAGCTGGAGTTCCTGTGGAAGGAGCTGACGGAAAGCTACGCCTCCCTGGCGCAGATGCTGCTGAGTGCCAGTTCTGTCCGGGCCGCTTCCGACGCGGTCCTGCTCCAGTTTGAACGCCCGGCCGACCAGAGTGAGACGGCCAAAGCCCGCCGGGCTGCCTACGGGCAGAAGTATTACGACCAATTTGCAGGAAAGGAGGCGGCCGCCATGAGCAACAGTCCATTGGTCTCCTACACAAAGCTGTCCCCTAACCATTCCGGTAGGCGCAAGCACGCCATCGATACCATCTCCATCCACTGTATGGCCGGTGATTTGACGGTGGAGAGCTGCGGAAACCTGTTCGCCAGCCCAAGCCGGAAGGCCAGCAGCAATTACGGGATCGGGAGCGACGGCCGGATCGGACTCTATGTGGAGGAATGCAATCGCTCCTGGTGCACCTCCTCCAGCTCCAACGACAACCGGCCATTACCATCGAGGTGGCGAACAATGGGGAGCCAACCAGGGATGGCCGGTATCTGACGCGGCTTATCGGTCCCTGATCGCCCTCCTGGTGGACATCTGCCGGAGAAACGGGATCAAACGGCTGCTCTGGAAGGGCGACAAGTCGCTGATCGGGCAGGTGGATAAGCAGAACATGACCGTCCACCGCTGGTTTGCGGCAAAGGCGTGCCCAGGGGACTGGCTTTACAGCCGCCACGGGCAGATCGCCGATGAGGTAAATGCAAAACTGTCTGAGGAGGACGAGGATATGGACCAGACAAAATTCAATGAGATGTTCTCCGCCGCCATGACGGATTATCTCAAAGGTCTTCAGAACAACAACTGCGGCGACTGGTCCCAGGAAGCGCGGGACTGGTGTATAAGCGTCGGGCTGTTTGCCGGAAACGGAACCGCAGTGGACGGAAAGCCGAACATGATGTGGCCGTCCGGGCTGACCCGTGAACAGGCCGCCCAGCTCTTCTACCGGCTTGCGAAGATGGTGGGGCTTGCGTGATGAGAAATCGTACAAGCCGAACCGGAGGCAAAGCTGGAAGAAAGCCGGACCTGTCGCAGTTTTCAAAATGGATGATCGCTGACATTCGTCCGCTCCTGTGGATCGTGACGATCGGCGGTTTTTTACTGGCCTTTACTGTGTCTACAAGGGATACACCGGCGCGCTTCCGTGGATCGGCGCTATGGTGGGGCTCCCCTGGGGCGCCCATGGCATGGTGTGCAGCTTTTATCTGAACCTGTGCAAATCCGACCACCGGGAGGGCGGCATCACCTTTGAAACGGCAAAGGCCGCCAATTTCAACACCAATGTTTCACAGACGCCGGTAGGCTCCGTGGAGAGCCCGGCAATTTAAGGAGGAGTATCGATGACTGCGGAAATCATTTCCTCGCTGCTGATGCTTGTTGGCGGAATCACCATCCTGACCAACATCATCGTGCAGGTGGTCAAGAGCATCACCTGGGACAAAATTCCCACAAACTTGGTTGCGCTGTTCGTATCAGAGGCGCTGACGCTGGCCCTGGGAGGGGCCTATGCCTCGGTAAAGGGCATCGACATCGCCTGGTACATGGTGGCGGCCGCCATCGTGGTGGGGCTGATGTCCGCCTATGCGGCCATGTTCGGCTTCGATAAATTCAAGGAAGCCATCGAGGGCTGGAAACAGAAAAGCTGATCTTGAAGGAGGTGGCCGAACGTGATCCATTTCAGACATACGGGGGATTTCTCGAAGCTGACCCGGTTTATGGAACGGGCAAAGGAGGCCGTCCGTCTCGGCGATCTGAACAAGTATGGCCGGGCGGGGGTGGCGGCCCTCTCGTCCGCAACCCCGGTTGACTCCGGAGAAACGGCCGCCTCCTGGTATTACGAGATTACCAACAAGAACAACACCATCACCATCTCGTTTCACAATTCCAACATTCAAAATGGAGTCCCCATCGCCATCCTTCTCCAATACGGGCATGGCACGGGGACCGGAGGCTGGGTACAGGGAAGAGATTACATCAACCCCTGCGATCCAGCCTATTTTTGACCAGATAGCAGAATACGCCTGGAAGGAGGTGACTCGGTCATGAGCAGGACGATCGACGAGAGAATCGTTGAAATGCGGTTTGATAACCGGCAGTTCGAGCAGAACGTGCAGACCAGCCTGTCTACGCTGGACAAACTCAAGCGGGGACTGGACCTGGACAACGCCGCCAAGAGCCTTGACGGGC
>VOFI01002378.1_pt1 | contig 66892 bp, 78 predicted proteins | sample 5384131 | NCBI WGS metagenome assembly VOFI01 (sample SAMN12384728, study PRJNA508395) | human gut metagenome | isolation source: healthy gut H | host: Homo sapiens
TATTTTCACTGGCGCCAAACGCCATAAGAAAATCGCGGTTCCAAATAAGAAGCCGCAGCGGTAAGAACTATTGAGATCGCGATCTGCACTATAAAGCAGTTTCCCAAGGTTTTTTTCGGCCGAGTCTGTATCCTTTCGTCCCATGAAAATCGAAGCTCTCGGCGCGCCGCCATAAGCCACCAGAGCCGCAAATGCTGAAACGATCATAATCAGAGGCATACAAACTCCTACGCCGGTCAACGCCATAGCTCCAATATCCGAAATGTGGCCGATATAGATACGGTCCACAATATTATAAAGCATATTGATGACCTGAGTCTGCCACGGTTGGAAAAGCCAGCTTTAAAAAGAAGCCTTCCAATCGGTTCGCGTCCGAGAAAATCTTTATCCTGATTCATAACAAACGATTCCTTTCTATCGCAGTCAAGGTATTATTCAAAATTCTTCTATTAAAGCTTTCGTAAAGGCTTAACTCTTCGGCTGTAAATCCACTAAAGACGATTTCCCCTTAGAATCTTTGCTGAACCTTTTTCAATACTATCAATATTGGTTCAGCATCTGGTAAAAGCTCAAATGGATGACCCTTCTGTCCTCAACATCCTGATGACGCCGAAGGATAGACTTTTGTATCAGCCCTTCTACCGCTTTTGAAATAGAGCCCTTTGACAGCAGGCGAAGTTCTACCATATCCATAGCGGTATCCTTGCCCGGATTATGCTGCAAAAAACTAATAACATCCGCCTCAATCCCTGTCAACTGGTATTGAATACACACGCCCTTCAGCATTTGCTCATACAGCTTTAAGCTTTTTTCCGTATTCCCAGCCAAAGATTTGAGTTATCTTTCATATGGCTGTGACAACCCCTTTCTAAACTCAATCCGTTTATAGTAAAAACAGTTTTTAAAAAAACAGTTTTTATATAAACTATTATATCCTATTATTTCTCTTTGTCAACAACAGCGACCACGAGGCTAAATACCGGATATAAATATCCTTTGGATCCACTCCCAGCTCCTTTTGGAAAAGCTTACAAACAGCCTGGGTCATTTTTCTGAGGCCGCAGAGTCGATTTGAGCTCCAAATACTTTAACCTCTACAATCGCCAGAGGATGAGAGGCGTCTCCCCCGAAACCACATGCGGCAGCTATCCTCTAACGTAACCATCAGCCAGTCTTCCGTTTTTTTCCGGCAGAAGGGCAATATCCTTACCCAATTGGCTTTTAATGGCCTCCGCGGTTTCTTCATTTACCTTTACATTGGTTTTAATTTGAATACAAGGCATATAAAATGATTCTCCCTTCACATTTTATCGTTTACTAACATGAATCACGATTATTAAAATCCCCGACAACTGGAAAATTATCATTTTCTATTGTATAATGATTCTATTATTATGATAATTATAAAATTTCTCAACAAGAAAAGAGTGTTCTCACATGAAAATCACCCAGACAAAGGATATCCCGCGCTGCTAATCGATGGGAAATTATCAAGCAAATTCTTCATAATTATCCTATCAGCCGCGTTGATATCTGTAGCCTCACCGGACTAAATAAAGCGACGGTTTCCACCATTGTGAAGGAGTGGATTGACGCCGGCCTTCTGACTGAAACCGAGCTCGGAAAATCAGCAAGCGGAAGAAAGCCCATTCTGCTTCAGCCTGTGCTAAGCGTAGGCTATGTGATAGCTGTGGATATTGACGTACGCAACGTTCAGACTATTCTCACTGATCTTTCCGGAGAGAGAATTTTGTCCCGAAGAAAATTTTCCATTAAAAACCCAGACTTTTCCGCAGTATACGGCCAAATCTGCGGCGCATTGGATGAAATGCTGAATGGCCAGCCGAAAACGCTCTACGGACTGGTTGGAATTGGAATTTCCGTTCATGGCATTGTGGACCTTTCCGGACTGATCCGTTTTGTTCCCAGCCTTGGATGGCGGAATATCGATATCTGCACTCTGCTGGGAGAACGCTATCACGTTCCAATCAATATCGATAACGACGGCAATCTTGCGGCTATCGCCCAGCAGAATATTGAAATAGCTCCCAATGAACAAGAGGATGGGCAAGCTGCCAAGGCCGCTTATCAAAGCTTGGCGGCCGTAAACATCAGCGATTCGATCTCCGCCGGACTAATCACTAACGGCGAGCTTCTCCGGGGATATCACGGCTTCGCAAACGCCATTGGCCACCACACTATCAATTTCGACGAACCTAGGCAGTGTCACTGCGGAAAATTCGGATGCTGGGAGCAATACTGCTCCGACAGTGCGGTAATCGCTTATGCCAACAGCCTTCTTCCCGCCCCCCATTAAAAGTATTCAAGAGCTGGTAGTTTTAATTCAGCATCAAAATCCTACCGCCCAAAAGGTTTTGGACCGGTTTATTTCTTATCTGGCCATCGGGCTGACGAATATTATTTTTATTTTCGACTGCCAGGTGATCTCCCTGAGTTCAGAGCTTTTAAGTGCTCTTCCCTATTATCTTCCGGAGGTTCTGCGGAGAATGATCCTGCCCATTACTCATTCGGAGCAAGTGGTTCTATCACATTTGGGCAAAAACGGCGCCATTTTAGGGTGCGGCCGGACAAACTATCGACCATTTTTTTCCAAGAGATCGCCAATACAGAACCGGAAGCTTGATTTTTATCAGATCTGCTGTGACAAAAGAGGAGCCCGTATCAGGGCTCCTCTTTTCGCTTATGATACGGTCTTTTGAGGAATCTTAGTTTAAAAATTAATCATAGAGCAGCTTATGCCGGAAATAGAAGAAGTGGTCGCTGTGGCTGTGAATGGAAAGCATCCGGGTATGAGGATGATCCTTAGATCCAAACTCCTTGCCGAATTTTCCGATCGTCAGGCTTGGCCTCCTACATAAATGCAGGAGTAATTGAAAAACAGCTCATCCATCATCTTCTGCGACACCAGGTAATGCATATAAGAGGGAGTTTCCACCAGCAGGCGGTCAATTCCAAAGCGCTTAAGAATATACAGCGCCACCTTGGAATCCGGTGTCTTGTCGCCGGTACCGATCACCAGAACCTTATCTCCATTGTCTTTCATCCTGGCAATCATTTCATCCGTAACATCTTCCATACTGGAAGCGGTTACAACGAAGTAATTGTTCTTAATTTTATCCTTGACCAATTCCACGCCTTGCTTGGAGGTGCTGATCATAACCGGAACCTCAGGAGTGTTGAAGAGCACATGGTCAAAAGGGATATCCGTGGCATCCAGAGAAGTGATAATATTCCACGGCACAGGATTTTTTCCGGCTTCAATCCGCATGTCCTCCATATCCTGGTCGAACACGTGGCAGGTATAGTCAGCTTCCGCGTTCATAGTGCCGGCTCCCAGCATCACGCCGTCGGAAACCGCCCGAAGCATATTCAGAATAAACCAGTCGGTGTCGGCGCCGGCGGGATCATATTTATTCAGCTTGGCGATCAACGGACCCTGAGGCGCGTCTGTAAAGGCAATTCTGCCATCCAGAGGTCACCAAAGAAGTATATGTGCACGGGCGATCCTCATGAAGCTCTAGAAATTTTAAATCGCCGTAAATTTTGCGGATTTTATCGCAGCTCATGGTTTCCGCGGTGCAATGCTCCAGCTCCTTGCTGGCGTAAATCCGCTGAACCTTCAAACGGTCTACATCGAAGGGCATTTTAAAAAGAGAAGTAGCCATAGTGAAAATCCTCCGTTAAATCAGGCTTCCGCCGCACACGTTCATGATTTCGCCGGTAATAAATCCGCTTTCCTCGCTGGACAGGAATTTTACAGCATTAGCCATATCGGCTACCTTGCCCATTTTATGCAGCGGATACAAGGAGGCATAGGATTCCTCCAAAGCCTTCGGATCCTCCGCCTCTTGGAAGCGCTGCTCGATCATTGGAGTCCGTACCAGTCCGGGCAGAATACAGTTTACCCGAATCGCCGGAGCATACTCCAAGGCAATGCACTTGGTCAGCATAATCACACCGGCCTTGGAAGGACAGTACCCGATACGCTCCGGAATCGGACGCACGCCCAAATCAGAGCCGACGGTGACAATGGTAGCATCCGGCTGCTTCTTCAGCTCCGGAACCGCAGCCTTGCACATGTTAAACACGCCGCCCAGATTGATGGACAGCTCACGCATAAAGGTTTCGCTGTTCGTGGTTTCCAGAGAACCGATAAAGGTAACGCCGGCGCAGCACACCAGCTTATCCACTTTGCCAAAGGTCTGTACCGCCTTGGCGATCACATTTTCAGCCTGGTCAAATTTGGTCAGGTCTGCCTGAACGTAAATAGCGCTGCTGTCCTGGATTTTCATCTCAGGTTCGATTCCGCAGCCAACGACCTTGGCGCCTTCCTCCAAAAACATCTTTGCCACGCCTTCGCCGATCCCGGAGCTTGCGCCGGTAACGACGACAACTTTATTCTCAAATTTCATTGTGACGCTTCCTTTCTTGCAATTACCGTAATAAATTCGATTTTATTTAGATGCGCTCAAAACGGCTGTAGCGATGCAGTCCAAAGTTTTCCTCGTTCTGGATGCAGCGAGTCAGCTTATAAGGATGCTTAAACTTAGATTCAAAACGTGCGATCAGGGCAGCCTGAATGTCCTTATCGTCCACCTTTTCCAGCTCTCCATGCTCTCCCAAATAAAGATAAAATGCATCTCGCCGGGCTTGTTTTCATTGATCCAGACTTCCTTGTACAAAAAGGAATATGGTCAAACAGGTCGCTCTCCGCCTCGCCTAAAGTCCAAACCTCATGGTCCACCTCTAAAAACTCCTCAACAAACTCCGGAGCGGTCTCAAACACCAGATGCTCTACCGGATAATGCTCGCCTTTTACAAATGTGTAACCCTGCATGATAAACCCTCCTTAAAATTGCATTAAATTGCATTAAAATATTTAATATTTTCGAATAACAATCTAACTGCTAACAAAATAATTATTCGGATTTGTTGGCAGCCTTCATCTTTTCCGCCAACTCTTTGACCTCCTGCGCGATGTCAGGACGAGTCTCCAAAGAGTCGTGGTCACTGTTAGGAAGGCAGACCTCGCCAAGAAACTCGGCGCTTAAATCATTCAGCAGATTTTTCAGCACCAGTTCTCCGCCTAGGAACTGATTTGGAAAGCTGGGCGCTCCTCCCACCATGAGAATCGCCCCTTTGCGCACGGGCTTTTCTGGCATATCGTTGCGGACATGGCCCGCCCAATACACCTGAAAGCGGTCAATCAAAGCCTTCATTTTACCAGTGATGGAATGAAAATACATCGGAGACGCCAACACAATATTATCCGCGGCTTCCAGCTTATCGTAAATCTCCTGCATTCCGTCTTTGATACTGCATCCCTTTTTGTGCCAGCAGTACCGGCAATCCTTGCAAGGCGCCACATTCTCCACACGATAAGCGTCGATAATGTCATAATCCCCGCCCAGAGTATCTAAAAACAGCTTTACCATTTGGTTGGTGTGGCCCTTTTGACGGGCCGCGCCAGTAATTACGAGAGTTTTCATTTTTATTGCCTCCAAAAAACGGTTTGTTACGCTTCCTCAGCAGTTTTCTCCATTGCTTCCTCCGCCTGTGCTTCTCCGGCAGCCGGAACAAAGGTTAGACCGGCGGCCTTGGCATTTTCCATAAATTCAGCCATTTCCATCTTTTTTTCTTCTTCTGACGCTTTTTCAAAAGACTTGTGATTGAATTTAATAAAGTGAAGCACCAAGAAAGCGACGATCAGTACAGAATAAGCCGCTACAAAGCCGAGATCCGGTGAATAGGTATCTGTAAACAGCAAGCCGGGAGAATGGATCATACCAATACCGGTCAGCGCTAACGCAACCACGTTAGTAATTGCGGCGTTCAGCCACTTGTTGTCAATGATGAACACGAACACACAGCCGACCAGCAGGCCAACAAAGGCAGAACCGGGATCAAACGCTAAGAATCCCTGAAGCTTTCCTTCCGCAATATTATCCACGACAAAGTCCATGACAACCGGCAGAGAGGCCATAATCACAGCGGGATAGTACTTCTTCTTGACAACCTCGAAAGCCTGAGAGTAGCTGGAAATTCCGACGAATACCAGGATCGGCAGAACCACAGCCTCGGGGATGAAAGCGGTAATGATAGCGGAAAGTCCTGTCAAACCAACGATAGCGTACAGAACGACGATGCCAAGATGATACCCGGTGCCGGAGCCCATCTTTTTCCAGCCAGGATAACCCCAATAAAGGCCTACCGCCAGAGGATTGCCAAACAACGCGCCCACCATACTGGCGGCTCCCGCAAGGACCAGAGGCTTGGTAGTGGTGAAATGAGTGTCACCGCATTCTTTCGCCTGCTCTACAGCCTGAATACCAGTAATTACCTCATTAAGAGAGAAAACAATGACAATGGGCAGGAACGGAATGGTATTGGAAATTACGTCACCAGAGAAAATCCAGAAGGTAAAATTAGGAATGTAGAAATTGAGGTTCGCCAAGGAATCCGTCACAGTGGTAAAACTCATAGAGCCGGTGGCCCAGGCAATGCCGGCTCCCACCACAATGGCGATCAGAGCCGCGGGCAGCTTGGTGTTTACCTTCCCCAGATAAATCACAAACAAAACAATTAAGGAAAGCCAGCCTACCAAAGGCATTTTCAGGGTGCCGTCCATAGACTGCAGAATTAAGAACGCCATAGCGCCGCCGGCCAAGGAACCAAACAAAGCGCCGGCAGGAACGATCTTCAGAATCTTCGGGACCACAAACGCACCGATGATAAACACGGCGCCGCCGATAAAGTGAGCCAGCACGCCGACCTTAAAGGCCATGAAGGCATCGCCGGTGCTGTTGAATACCGGCAGCATAATGCTGAACAGCCAGATAAACATACGGCCTGCCTGCAAGCCGGCGGGAATCGCGGTTAAATCGGAATCGCCGCGCTGCTTAGCGATATGGCGATAATAAAGCCAAAGGCCGCCGTTTAATACGATAACGGAAACCAGCACGCCAGGCATCATCGTGCCAAATACAGTGCCGCCATCCAAGCCAAAGGTTCCGACCAAAATGGCGATGGCCACAATGACCTTAGAGAATCCATCAAAAAAATATGCCGATTGATGCGTCAAGGTCAGCTTTTTTAAACAGAGGGATTTTCACATTACCCATAATTTCATTTCCTCCTAAAATAAATCGTTTCCCTTAGATAGGCTTACATATGCTGTCTCTGCCTCACCTCGCTTTTTTCAGAAGACAGTATTTATGGTCTTACGGGCGATTCCGTGCTGGGTGTTCTTTTCTGAGCGGTACCGCGGAAAAGAAAACCTTTCAGCGTTAAAAACGCGCCGACAACTAAGTAAATGATTCCGAAGATTACTCCCTCCGGCGGGAAAAAGTGCCACAGATTCCGCATGAATCATTCCAACAAAGGAACAGAAAGCCAAAACGCCTCCCATTGCTTTGCGGCGAAGAAATATTTTTTATCCACGATATAAGCTAACAACGCCGCCAGCAAAAGGCTGGACAAAAACGCGCCGTTTCCTAAATATTGATTCCCGTAATGGGTACTGAAAATTCAGCAAATTTTGAAGCTCCAATATCCGCCACCGTAGTCCCAGCCGCTTGAACCGCAGAACTGATCAGCGTTTGGATATATTGGAATAAAATCGGAATTAACGACAAAAGAACTACATTGGTATACTTTTTGTCCAACTCCTGGAAAGTGTTTGCCGTAACAGACAGGCCGACAAAAATAAGCAGTACCATAACAGCCTCTGTAGGAATGAGCGCCATAAGAACACCGGTCAAGCCAGTCATACAGATCAGCAGGTAAGCAAAGGCATTGACCAAAGAGAAACCAGCCCTTGCTCCCAGCTCCTTCCAGCCGGGATGACCGAAATAAACAGTAGTTGGAAACGGATTCCCGAATAAAGAACCTAATATAGTAGAGCATCCGTCCATAATCATAGATCTCTTTTCCGGATAAATATCACCAGCAGATTTAGCAGATTCCACACCCTGAAGCGTAGAAAGAAAATTATTGATCTGCAGCGGAATAATAATCGGCAGAAACGGGAAAATCCCACTAAAGCCCTTGGCGATGTCTATACCGCAGAAGGTCGGCGGATAAAAGCCAAGATTGGAGAATGCCGAAGTAAAGTTATCAGGTGTAAGGTATCCGGTGCCCCAAGCGATAGCGGCACCTAAGACAATCGCCACTAAACCAGAAGGAATTTTTTGAAACCGCTTATCCGCTTTTCCCAGATAATCGATGATAATGATGAATAAGGGAAGCAAAGCGTATACCGGGCGGTCGAATACCATGGCGATCCCTACAAAGGACAGCCAGACGATGGCAGAAGACGCCATATTCCCCATCAGCGCGCTGTGAGGAATTACGCTTACCAGCCAGCGGCCAATGAAACCGCCTAAAACCTCCACAAAGCCGCCGATCAACGCTGCGGCAAGGCCAATCTGAAACGCAAGCTCGGCATCTCCTGTTTGCCAATAAACAGGGCCCATAATTAAATACAGCCAGCCCGTCAACTGTGAGGCTCCGATTCCAAAGGGCTGAGCTGTCACATTCTGCCGGTTCTCCTTCTTGGCTAATGATCTTGCCTCATAGAAATACCACAGATTTCCAGCAAAAATTGCCAGCCCAATTCCTGGTACAATTTTCCCAAGAACAATATTCGCTGGCATACCAAACACAAACAGCATAATTCCTGTAGCTGAGAGAATTTTGGAGAAACCATCAAAGAATACGCCAAAGGATGCATCGATATCCCCTTTTCCCCACCAGTGATACCTGAATTTCATAGCCCTCACTCCATGACTAGATTCTGTAGCGCTGAAACAGCTTATCGCTCGCCTTAATTGTTTAAGTCTCAAACAATCTTTGTATTAAGAATACTACTTTCTTAATACATTGTCAATATTTTATCAGACTTTACAAATAATTCATTATTTATGTTTTATACGTTCCATTTATTATTTGCTATTTTTGTTCTATTTATACAAAAATAACATTTACAACAAAAAATGCCCGATTCACTAGAAGTGATCGGACATTTTTTAAACAATTTTTGTTTCAAAACTCATATTAATAACAATCAGATATTGTCAAAAATACTATCAAATAAAATAAAGCCGAGAAAAGAATAGTTGTACTTTCCTCGGCCTTATTGGTGAACCATCGGGGATTCGAACCCCGGACACCTTGATTAAAAGACAAGTGACCCAAACCGCTATATTTTTTGACAAAAACCGACTGATTTTTTCAGTCGGTTTTTTATATTTTAAAACTGCAAAAAAGAAAGGAAAGATGTTTATGAGTATCAAAATTGCAGTAACCTACGAAAAAGGCGGAGTAGGAAAAACAACCACCGCCGTCAATCTGTCCGCTATTCTTGCGGAAAAGGGCTTCAAAGTTTTGTTGGTTGATCTGGATTGCCAATCTTACGCAACCAGCTACTTTGAAATGTACGATGAAAGCCTCCCCTCTATTGATTCTGTTATGAGAGGAACCAGTTCCGCCTATGACGCTATCCGGCCCACAAAGTTCAGCTTTGACCTTCTCCCCTCTGTCTATTCTTTCAAAAGAATAGAAGATTTTCTCCATGACAAAAAGGATCGGCAGGAACAGACCTTAAAAAAAGCTTTGCTTCCCATCGAAAGCGATTATGATTTTCTTATTTTCGACTGTCCCACAAATGGATACCGGATCAAAGAAAATTTATATGCGTGTGTTGATTATCTAATTCTTGTAACGATTCCAGATAACAACGCCTTGCAAGGATTAATGTGTATCGCTACTGATTTTGTCGATATCAAAAGAAACTATAATTCTTCGCTTGAAGTTTTAGGCGTACTTATCACGATGAAAGAACATACAGCGATTAAAAAGGTTTATGCCCAGGCATTGCATGAACAGGAAATTTTTCCATGCTTTCAAACAGAAATACGAAAAAAATTCCGCACTTGCTTCTGCACGCAATTTAGGGAAACCGATCAATAGGCACCGCCGGACAAGCAACGGTTGTCTGGATTATATGTCTCTTGCCGATGAAGTATTAGAAAGAGTATAATCGGGAGGTAATAGAAATGAGCAAAATTAATACCGCCAATATTTTAAAAGGGCTTAATAACGTTGTAAATATCACAAGTTCCCTTACGAATACCGCCAAAGACGAAATGATTCCAGTCGATCAAATTGAACTTGCGGCGTATAACCCCGCCGCTTCCAACGATACCGAATCGGATTATTATGATTTAGCAAAAAGTATTCAGGCTAATGGCTTATTACAGCCGTTAGTTCTGAACCAGCTTTCAATAACCGATATCAGTTAATCGCCGGAGAAAAACGCTTAACAGCTATTAAAAACATTTGCCGGAAATGCGAACTGTCCGCTGTATGGTATATCAAAACTTAGACCCAGACGAGGCTCAGATCAAGCTTCATGAGGCGAACAACTACCGGGAATATACCTCCGAACAGAAATTGAAAATCTATCAGGATTTGGTGAGCCATTATCAGAAATTAAAAGACAGCGGCAAGTTCAGCGGGAACACGCAAAAAGCAATCGCAGAATGTCTCAACATTTCCGACAGACAGGCCCGGAAATATAAGCAAATCACTGAAAACCTTACAGAAGAACAGATTCAAGATATCTATAAGGGTGAACTTTCTATTAATAGTGCTTATGATATCGCAAAAGCGCCTCCTACCCTTAAAAAAGAAACCAATCCCGATCCAATGTTCACTACCCCAGCCCAAGAGATTGGAGAATCTAAACCTGCGGCGGCGCAACCTGAAAAAAATTCTGAATCAGCAAGGACAAAATCAATTTCCCCTCAGAAAAAAGCCAGTTCCGCCCTCTATACCTTCTCCTGATCCCGCCACAAAGTTTTCTCAGGAAACTGATTTGTTCCCATTAACATTTCCCTGTTGCGACGCAAATGGAACGCATGAGGCAACCGTAACCTCTCTACAAAATTATGGGAGCCATTATGAAATTGTAATAGAAGGACAAAGCAAATTTACTTTCTATATTGGTAAATCCATCAATGGACATTTCATGTGTGCCCCTGAGTTTGGTGCTGGCTGCCAGCTTGCTTCTTACTCAGATTGTTTTTGGAATATCGAAAGTCTACAGCAACAACTTCCAGAACCAGATGCAAGAGAAACCGCCTATGCGATAAAACATCTTGTAAAAAATGGGTTCATCAAAGACTAGTTAGACAGCCGGGGAGGTTTTTCCTCCCCGGTCATATTGAGGCTTGTAAATTTCCCCTATTTCCTTTATAATAAGACTACAATGAGGTGATTAGAATGGACATGGAACTTTTAAATGCTATTTCCGAAATGATGGCAAAAAACAACGAGATTTTGCGGCAGGAAACGAAAACAACGATAGAAGAAAATAACAAAGTATTATTAAGCCAATTTACTGCTGTCATTGAGGAAAAAGTTACCAAGGAAATCCATGTAATTGCAGAGGGCCACACCGATCTTTCAAAAGAGCTTAAAAACCGCATTACTGTGCAGGAACTAAAAAGAAGTCAAAAGTGATCTTCAAACCATTAGCGAAAACACCGTCAAACATAGGGAACGGATTGAAAAATTAGAATCTTCTGTTAAAAATCATGAGCAGGAAATTAGGCTTTTAAAGAAAGCCAACTGAATTTATATTCTAAAAAGGTGTAAGGCCAACTGATTAATGGCTTTGCACCTTTTTTAGTAGAAAATGTCATCTATTAAAAATGTCGTATAGGTATATCCAGCCGCCGTCGAGGACTTAAAGGAAGGGTATATAACCCATGCACAATTTAGCGTGCATTAATAAAGCAAAAGTCAGGCGGGAGATTACGTCTATACGACAAAATAAATGTATCATATCACGTGATATACTGTCAATTACTTTTGTGAAATAAAAGAATTGTTCCATTTGCGATTGTTAAGCTTTGGAGCACAACAAGTATTATTGTAAATTATTTATTAAATCATAAAAAGGCGGAACTAGTTCCGCCTTTTTCTCTTTGGAGGTGTTGTCCTTGCAAATAACAGATATAAAAATCAGACGGATCGAGGGATTTTCCAGGCTCAAAGCGATTGCAAGTATCACTTTAGATAAAGAACTTATCATAAATGATATTAAAGTGCTGGAGTCAAAAAACCGTTGTTTCATTGAATTTCCCAAAAACAGCTTTGCTAAAACCCATAACCGTGAAAATATCATTCCAAAGTCCGAACTTCGGACAACTTTAGAAAATAAAATCATGGAATTATATAACCAAATGCAAATGCTTAATATTGATTCTTATTCGTTTTCAAAACCATTCCGAAAATTTAGGTTAATAAAAGACGCTGAGGAATGAAAAAAGTATGTTATCGAAAGTTCTTGATACTAGGTTATTTATTGATGAAAAATACTATTACTACCGATTGACAAAGCAATGAATTACAGAAAGAAAGGAGCTTAATCAATGTTGAAGGAAAAAAAAGGAATACAGCCGCAGTATTCGCATGACACAAACAATTAAAAACTATGTAGAACAGACTGAAGGCAACGGATTCAATGATAAATTAGAAAAACTTGTGCTGAAATGCCAGGAAGCGGAACCGGAACTGGATAAAAGACTAAATCAAAAAAAAGACGAGCTGGCCTCTCTGAATCGGGAAATCATAAAACGCAAAAACTTTTTACATCAACTGGATTCTTTAACATGGAATATCGAGAAATGTATCCAGCAATTCCAAGATAAGTAATTTTCTAAGTCCAAGCCTGTAATTCAATTTTAGGCACCGGCAACAAGCTGCGAAAGCCATATTGAGTTACAGCAAATGGAACTAAGTTAATTTTTATTTCTGCTTTCCCTTTCCATAACAGTATACATTTCTTCTAACCAATGGAAAATTTCGTCTGTTCCTTCATTGGTTAAAGGAAACTCCGCTTCTGCTTTGATCTGACCGTTATCCCGGCAATAGTTATAGCAGTAGGGGCCATGCCATACATACCCTTTATGCTTTCCCCTACTGTTTCAAGCTTATACCGAAACTCATCGATCATATGATCCACACGGGGAAACTCTTTGCTTCCGGTCATAACCCCTTGATTTTCAAAATAATCCAGACGTGGAACGACATGCTTTTTATTTTCCAAAACCATAACATTTCCCCCAAACTAAATTCAAAGCGTAACGACTTTACTATATCACAGAACATTATCATTTACCACACTCAAAGGAAATTAAAAAATAGAAGGAGGAATCTTGAAAAGATGGGCATAGCCGCTATAATAATATTAGCCGCAGCCGTCATTTTTCTAACGGTTCTGCTATACAGAGCGTTAGTAAAAATACGGCCAGGCTACTGAAATTAACATGCTGCGGGAAATCGTAAAAAGGGCGGATCATAATGATTTTAAGAAATGACAATTATGGTTCTTCAGAAAAAGATTACATCTTTTTTTTCGAGACCACTATCACCAGTTTAAGCCATTGAAAAAAATCACCGTATACTTTAACGATGAAAATTTTTTATTTACTAAGTACACAAGGCAAGCCCCGGCACCACATTGATTGCGGAAAACTGGAAGGGCGATGAAATACATTTAACCGGCGCAAACTGCGGCTATGGTGCCACCGGGCCGCACAAGACCGCACAAATTTTTGATGCTTGCTGGGCTGGACAGTTCCACGGCGGAAAACATTGTCCAAGCTCCGACTTTAGAAATACAGTTTGATTCTCAGGGAAATATTCAAACAACAAATACCTTTCATAACCTCTTTTTCAGCAGCCAGCCGGAATATCAAAATCGCTGTGCCGTTTTTTTAGACGAATATACCTTTCTCCAATCAGAAGCTAAAAAGCTGTATTTCGTCAATCCCCAGATTCACAATATACAAGGTCTGTTCAATGCCATTGACAAATTCCAGCCTTATGAATTTCAATACGATCTAAGAGACAACAGCCCTTTGGACAGTGGGTATCTCCCTCAACAGGCCCGGAATTGCCGCGTCAATTCTGAATGGAGTTATATTAACGGCGCTAATGTAATCTTAAAAAGTGAACACCTCGATATTATATGTTTTCTTGACAGCCGACTTCGCATATCAGTGATTAACGTGCTGTATTACTATCTATTTCATTCCGTTTTATTCGATGATTTTATTCAAATGCCCAACTCAAAGATTAGAGCATATCTAATACGGTTATTATCCAAACCGCAATATACAAATCATAGCGGCATTTATAAAATCACACGGAGGAAGTAATCATGGAAATTTTCGCTCAAATTGTTATTCCGGTTATTACTTTCTTTACGGGATTATTAAGCAAGATAGTATATGATAGTTTTCTTTCTTTTCAAAAGGAAAACGGAAAAGAGAAATACAGAAGGTTTGTCCGAAATTGTATATATCCAGAGGGGAATCTGTTAAACACGCTAAATCAGTAGTTCTAAACAGCAGAATTTATAAAGTGGATTTAAAAGCCAAACCAGACGAGAATATGAAAGAACAATATTTATTGGCTTTTGAGGAAATCACCAAAAGAGAGACCGAGTTCGAACCCAGCTATTTTTTTACGTTAAGCAATTCTGAATCCTCTTGTGAAATTATAGAATTTGTTTATGAAAGATATGGTTCCCTTTTAACTTCCGGTTTTACACAATCCATTTTAGAACCAGGAGATAAAATCTCTTTGGTATTTTCTTTAAAGGACAGGCCCAAAGAAATTGTAGTTCATTTTGAGAACGCAAATTTGTATTATAACACTGTTCAGTTTAACAGCAATATCATAACCCCTGAAATACGTCTATTAGCGAATAAATGAATTAGACAGGAGGCAATCTTATGAACATAAAACAAAAAATAAAAGAGCTGTTTCATGACAGCAAAAGAGAAACATCGTAATAAGCTGTGCCGCCGCCATCGTCATTCTTGCCGTTGGAATCCCGGTAGGCTTCTCCATCTACGGAAACAATGCTTCCCCGGTAACAATGGCGGTTGCTTCACATCAGGAAAGCGGAAAGGAAGCTTCCTCCGCTTCCTCGTCAAGAGGTAATTCCAGCTCGAAAGCTTCCAGTGATAAGGATTCTTCCTCTAAATCCGAAAAGGATTCAGACAACTCAAAGCCAGTTCCGGCGAACAGAAAGATAAAAATTCCAATTCGTCCTCTAAGGATTCCAGCCAGTCCGGCGATAAATCCTCAAAGGGCGGAACCAGTTCCGCCCCCCGCCAAGCCGTCCGGCTCTGATAACTCTGCCAGCCATAGGCCCAGCGATTCCCGCCCGGCCTCACCAGGCGGAAGCGGTAACAGCGGAGGCGGGAATAAGCCTGTAAATTCTGATTCTCCCACTCCTGCGCCTGATCCTGAGCCAGCCCCAGAGCCGGAACCCGAACCGACCCCGGAACCGGAGCCACAGCCTGAACCTGAACCAAAACCCGAACCGGAGCCGGAAATCATCGATCAAAACGAATTAATCAGCTACGGTATTTCTTACGGACAAAGTTTGGGAATGACCTATGCTCCTTCATTAACCCTTGACAATTCTGGGTGGGGGCCTCCACATGACTTTATGCTCTGGAATCCTACAAAAGAACAAGCATTTGCCTACGTAGCCGAAGCTATAGACGTTATGGTTGCCAATATTACCGCCGCAGACAACTGCCCGGTATCCGACCTGTATTTCAATGTTTGTTTTGATTTCAATAATCATTTTGTAGTAATGTACGGCTAAGGCTTGTATCTATTTCTTTTTTAGCGTCTGTTCTCTGAACAGGCGCTTTTTTCATAGATATCTCTCATTTTAAAGGAGGAAAAACGTGATGAAACATCTAAAAAGGTTTACCGCCCTTCTGCTCACGTTTGTCATTGCGCTTGGTATCCCCATCTCAGCCAATGCTATTCAGGATTGGTACGGCGTAAGCGATCCCCTTCAATATACCTCTGATTTACGCATTGGAAACTATACCTATCGTGCGGGAACCTCGAGCACCGTCATGCGGCTGGACGAAACTAACCGAATCGCCTACTGTATTCAGCCTGACGTACAGATCGGCGGGAATGAATCCGACTGGTTCTACGAAACTGTTTCGTCCACTCCGGCCTGGAACGCTCTCTCATTGAATCAGCAGACCGCCATTAATCTTCTCTTGCTCTACGGCTATCCAAACCAAAACCTGCCTGGGAACAAGCCGGAACAGTATTTCGCTACCCGTGAAATCATATGGGAAATTGTAATGGGCTACCGGGACAGCACTCACCCATATACCAGACGGGACGCCCGGTGCTACAACGCCTTTTCCGGCCATGCGGGATTTGTCCAGGCATACAAAGAACTGGAAAAAAAGCTGACTACTCACTATCTTCGTCCCAGCTTTTCCGGACGGTCTGCAATGAGCGCCCCCACCATCATTTTAGACTATAATCCTTCCACCAAAAAATATGAAAAGACGGTCACGGATACTAACAATGTTCTTTCCAGCTTTAATTTTTCCATTTCCGGCGTGACGCTCTCCCGGAACGGAAACACTCTGAGTATCAGCACCGCAAATAAAATTACAGCCGGGACAGCTGCCAGTTCGACCAAGCCCCTCCCTTCTCCGGCTTCTACTGGTATCCTGATCTGGCAGTCGGTAAACAATCCCAGCGGCAATCAGAACATGATTACCGGAGGCGGTGCCGGAGACCCGGTTCCAGCGTATTTTAAGCTGGCTATCGGTGAGGGCACTGTCCAAATTAGAAAAACCGATGCTACTCACGGCGGCTTTTTCGCCGGGGCCGTTTATGGCATTTACGATAGCAGCGGCACAAAGGTTGACGAGCTTACCACCTCAGCGACCGATTACGTCAAAAGCAAGCCCCTCCCCCTGGGACACTACTACCTGCAGGAGCTGAAAGCCCCGTCCGGTGCTATTCTGGATACCACAAAGCATGAATTTAATTTAACCACCAACGGGGCCACTCTGAGCCTGTCGGTTTCCGATCAGAGCCAAACCGCTAATATTCTGATTACCAAACAAGGCGAAGTTCTTACCGGGGCCTCGCAAAGCGATTCTGAATTTGGCCCCCTCTATACACCAACCTATGGCCTCTCTGCCCTTTCCGGCGCTGTTTACGATATTTACGCCAATGAAAATATTGTCTCCGCAGGCGGCAAGCAGTTATATACAAAAGACCAGCTGATCTGCACTGTAAACAGCGGAGCAAAAGCCCGAATCTCCCCCTGGGCCAATATCGTGCGGTAGAGAAAACCGCGCCGTCCGGCTTTGCCCTGGATACCACGCCGCATATTATTGACCTGACTTATAAAGGGCAGACCGTTACAGTCTACACAGAGCCAGTCACAGTCACCAATCAGCGGCAGAAGGTAACGGTAAGCCTAAAAAATTCATAGAGGAAAACACCCTGTTCCCAAACCCGGACGCTTACAAAGATATCCGGTTTGGGATTTTTCATCTAAGGACATTCAGGACAATTCAGGAAATACCGTAATCCCGAAAAACTCCCTTCTGGATATCTTCGGTATCGATGAAACCTTGCAAGGCTCGTCCTCCGCTGACCTTCCCATCTCCGACTATTATCTGAAGGAGCTTCAGACCGCCCCAGGCTGGGTATCGGACGAAACTGAATACCCGTTTTCCTTTTCAGCACAGCCCCAGGACGTACAGCACGTCATAGTGGAACCCAACGGGGGCCAGCCCATCAGCAACGAGACTGTCAAAGGATATGTAGAAATTTACAAATCCGACGCTACCTATGGCGGGGCACTGGCAAATGCCGTTTACGGCATTTATACAACAAACGGCACTCAGGCCGGAAGCTTAACCACTGATTTAAAGGGCTATGACAAAAGCGGCCCTCTCCCCCGCGGCTCGTACTATTTGCAGGAAATCTCAGCGCCGGAGGGAACCGTCCTTGACCCGAAACAATATCCTTTTACCATCAGTGAGCAAGATGCCGTCATTACAATCTATCTGGAAAACATCAGCCAGCAAGCCAATGTTCTGATTACCAAAGAAGGAGAACGGCTCACTAACGCCGATCAAAGTGAAACAGAATTTGGGATTCAATACACCCCGGTATACGGTACGGAAACATTATCCGGTGCTGTCTATGAAATCTATGCGAACCAGGATATTTATTCCCCGGCGGTATTCTTCTTTACAGTGCCAGTGAGCTGATAACGACGGTTAACGGCGGGGAAGCTTCCCCGGATTTGCCTCTGGGCCAATACCGGGTGCAGGAAAAAACCGCGCCGGAGGGCTTTGTCCTGGATACTACCCCCTACATCGTAGATTTAACCTACAAAGGCCAAAATGTCACAGTTTATACGGAGCCTGTCACTGTAACCAATCAGAGGCAGAAAGTAACTGTTGCCCTGACAAAGCTTATTGAAGAAAATCCTATCTTCCCAAACCCGGACGCTTATAAATATATCCGGTTCGGCATTTTTACCGCACAGGATTTTAAAGACAGTTCGGGAATGTGGTAATCCCTCAAAATTCTTTAGTGGATATTATCAGCCTCGATGAATCCCTGAAAGGTGTGTCCTCTGCCGATCTCCCCATCGGGGAGCTATTACCTTAAGGAACTCCAAACCGCCCCAGGCTGGGTATTGAATGAAACTATTTATCCTTTTACCTTTGAGGCCCAGCCCCAGGAGGTGCAGGAGATTACCATTGATCCCAGCAATGGAGAGCCTATCGTCAATAACACAAGAAAAGGATTTATTGAGATTATCAAAAAATCTGTTCTCCCGGAAACCCACAAGGGGTTATTTATCCCTTCCGGCCTCCCGGTAGGCGGGGCCGTATATGGCATTTTCACACCTGACGGAACGCAGGTCGATGAATTGATTACCAACGAGGAAGGCTACGCAAAAAGTTCTCTGATCCCTCACGGGAATTATTATGTAGCGGAACTGGTTCCGCCCTTTGGCATGGAATTAGACCCTGCGAAATATCCGGTATCAATCCAGGAGGACGGAGAGATTATTTCTGTAGAATCCATAGATATCGCAAAGCTGGGAACCGTAACAGGATTCTATCAGGATACAGGCGGCGGTGATGGACTGGACGTTGCTCCCATTGTAAAAGAACCGCAACCTTTAGCTCCGACTATCAGTACCGGAGATCATACCTCCGGTTTTATCATTTTCTTAACGGCTGCGGCAGGCGGTTCTCTCCTGCTTCTTTTGCTGTTCAGAAAAAAGAAGAAAGCCCGGATTCTTCCCGTCGTTATTCTCGCTTTTTCACTTGTGTTTCTAGCAGGCTGCGGCGGCAGTTCTGAATCTTCCGTACCTGACAGCGGAACCAGTTCCGCCCCTGTATCTCAATCAGATATTTCCCAAGCTGACAGTATAATTACACTGGAACAAGAATTTACAACCACCTCTAAACCTTTTCATGCTAACTTCGAGGAAATCACAGAACAGGGCGAAATAACCTATCACTTAAAAAGTATTGAATATACTGTGCTTTCCGAAAAGAAACTGGAACAACCCGCCACAGTCACACAACAGGTTGAATATTCTGAACTTCTGTCCCAGAACGCTGAAGCTCCCCCAGACAATTACCATAGAGGCCGATGGAAAAGAATTGAGGGAACTCTTACCGGGATCGAGTACACACCTATTACCATTACAGGCCGGGAAACAGAAGCGTCAGCCTTTACAGACTACGGTCTAGACGTTAATCTGCCAACTCCACCGAATACTAAAGAAATCCAATACACCGACCCGCAAACCGGGAAAACCGTGTCTGCCGTCCTTAGTTTCGATCATTTAGAAGTATTGGACGATTTTTCTTGGCGTTCCGACGTTACAATCCTCCTTACATTCTCCTACTATGATTCTTTCGGCTATGTGCTCGGTGATGTTTTTATTCCCTATCAGGAAGAAACCCCAGCACTGGAAGGGGCTGAAAGTGTCCTTCTGGATTCTCTCGATCTCAATCCTGAACAATACCGCTTAACCAAATTTCAATGGACAGGCGAACCATATGAAGAAAATGGGGTAATGTATAGAAATGCGGAAGCGTCCGGGCAGAGATATGCCGCTAGTTACCGGGCTGTGTACTCTGGTACGGTTTCCCTTCCCGATGTTCCGGGCTATGACGCTGTTGCCACCTATACGGGAACCGTCCAACACCCCACCGGAGAAACGGAATACACCGTGAAAGCTGTTGCTTCCTATGAACGTCTGGAGTCGGAGGAAAAAGCGGAAATACCTTCCCAACCGGGAACGGGCTTAACTCCAATACAGATTGTTTTGATCTCTGTTGGCGCTTTCCTATTCTTGGTTCTGATCGTTGGCTTATTATGGATTCTAGCAAAACAAAAAAAGAAAAAACAAACAAAAAAGGAGTTTTAAAGTATGCAAAACATTGAATCAACCGCCCTTGCCTTTTTTACCGCCATTCGAGGTTACGTCTGGATTCTTGTTGTCGCTGGCCTGCTCGCCGTAGGCGGGATCGCTTTATGGGGAAAGCAGAGCTGGAAAGACGCAGTAAAAGACCGCATGGCGGGAATCATCATCGGCGCTGTTGTAATGCTGGGCGCCGTCGAAATTGGAAAATGGATTTGTGAAATGATAACGTTTTAAAAGGGCGGAACCAGTTCCGCCCCGAAAGGATTCCAGCTATGAAAAACAAATTCCATGAAGAAATCATCAAGCCGGTACAGGAAAAGAAAACCCTCATGCGGGCCAACCGGCTTTTATCCTCAAAATACGCTTTGACCGCCGTGATTGTCCTGATCTCGGCGGTTTCCTTTTTTTTTTTAATTACTGTCTGAATACTTTGATCGCCCTGTTTCAAAATCTGGGAAATTTCAGCAATCCCGGCTCCTGCTTCTCCGTCCGAAACGCCTTTCTCTTTTCATTCCGGGAGTGCTGGGGGTTTTATGTGGTATTTCTCCTTCTGATTCTCGCCGCTGATATTCGTATCGTCTAGCGCAAGGGTAAGCTGGAAGGACTATAACATCGGTCAAAAGGGTACGGAACGTTTTGCCGCCTTAGAGGAAATACAGCATCAATACAGGGCCGTTCCCGACAAAGATCAGCGTTATCCAGGGTGCGGCGGTTTCCCGGTTTGCCGAATCAAGGATAAAATTTTTATCGACGACGGCCCGGTAAACAATCTGATTATCGGCGCGCCTCGCAGCGGCAAGGGGGAAAGCTTTGTCTTTCCCATGATCGACTTGTATTCCAGAGCGGAGGAAGCCCCTTCCCTGGTGGTGATAGACCCCCAAGCTGGAGCTGTACGCCGCCAGTTATCAAACCCTGAAAAAAAGAGGGTTTATCCCTTTACTGCTGAACACCATCGATCCCTCCCGTTCTATGGGCTACAATCCTTTAACGCCAATCACGCAAGCGTACAAGGCCGGAGACTACGATCACGCCCAAATGCAGGCAAAGGGCCTGGGCTACGCATGGTTTGAGGGTTCCCAATCGGAACGGGACGGCGATTTCTGGCTGGATAACAGCGCCAACGCCACCGCCGCTATGATTCTAGCCCTGGTAGATATCTGCCTTAAGGACGATAAGCTTTTAAATGAAGCCCTGATTCAAGAATCCTATCAGCATGGGAAATCTTTTCAGCCCTCCACGATAAACGAGGACAAAATTTCCATGTACTCCTGCGTCAAGACCTTTACGGAGCTTGCCGACGTAGAGGGGGCTTTGGATATTTTTTCTTCTCAGAACGTCCCGAGGGCGATCCGGCAAAAATGTGCTATTCCTCCATTAAAGCTACTTCCGCTTCCGGGCAAACCAGGGGCTCTATTTTATCCTCTGTGCTTTCCAAGCTAGGGATTTTCGCTTTAGACAGCGTAGCTAAAATGACAACCACAAATAGTATTAATCTGGAAGAAATCGGGTTTGGTAATAACCCTGTCGCTGTTTTATTGGAATTAATCTGTTTGATTCCTCGAACAGCGGAATTGCCACTATGTTTTTACAGCAGCTTGATATGGTATTAGGGAGAAAAGCGGTGCTGTCCAAGGGCCAGAAATGTGCCCGGAAGGTGATCCATCTGTATGATGAATTAGGAAATATCCCACCGATTCCTAAACTGGGGGCACGTTTAACCGGAGGCCCCGGCATGAACCTTCTTTATACCTTAGTCATTCACGATTTCGCACAGTTAAAAGCTTTGTATGGAGAAAGCGCCAACACTATTATCACTGGCTGCGGAAATAAGGCGTTTCTTATGACCGCTAATATGGATACGGCCCGTGAGTTTTCCGCTATGGTCGGAAATGAAACCATCACCAATATCAGCCGGATCGGGCAGAAGCTTTCCCTGGACAAAAGCCTGACGGAGAGCTACGAAGAACACCCCCTGATTAATCCAAACCAGCTTATGCACCTGCACCGGGGAGAAAACATCATTCACCGGGTCTTAAAGCGTGAGGATTTACAGGGAAACCCTGTGGAATCCTACCTATTTTCAATCATGGAAAAACCCGTTTCCTGTACCGTTATGAATATCTGCTGGATTCCTTTCCGGCAGATATCAGTTTGGACGAGCTTCCTGTTAACGATCTCAGCAAGATTGATCTTTCCAAACGCTCCTTTGATGTAAACAGATATTTTGAAAAGAAACTGGAACAACAGAAAGACCAGCTTCCTGTTGCAAAGCTGAAAAATTCAGTAAAACTCATAGATTTTCTTTGCTGTGTAATTCCGGGACTGACACGATCCAAAGCCTCCAAATTCTCAGTAGGCCAGCTCCGCACAATTATCAAAAGAACAATTTGACGCCGGGACACTCTTAGAAAAAGACCGGAATAAATTAATGGAACTAATTGAGGCAGGTGAAGCGAATGACAATCAGTGAGTTTCCTGAAATTGTAGAGTTTACAGATACCTATGGCGTATACTGCGTAAAATCTGATATTTTCCAAACATTTCTGCGCTGGGTTGGCTGGTGGCTGATTCAGCTCTTAAAAATGCTTGTAGATACATGTGACCGCCTGTTAACTGTTTAATCACGAATAAAGCTGAGGTAAAAGGAAACAGGCTCATGCAAAACATTTGCTTAACCGTTCTTGTATTAACCACTATGCCCTTTATGGTGCAATCCATCAGTGAAATTACAATGGCGGCGACTGATTATGTTCGATTTAATGACGGTGAATCCATTTCTGATACCTTAATTCGTGATAACATCGTCGATTTAAGGTATTTGGATTCTAAGGATTGGAATGACGCTGTTTTAATCAACCAGGAAACTGGGGACTGAACCGCCCCGGCGTTTCCCTCTCCCTTCCTATCGATCAGATCAGCCCCGGAGATGTGGTTCACTGTGATGACAGCACCCTTCACAATCAGGATTTTTTCCGGTACTACATTACCTATGACGCAGACGGAAATAGAAATGAGCAGTTAAGTGAAGTCTATTGGAACAGTATGTTTTCTTTTATTGACAATACCTATTACCGGTATTACATCGATTTTCTACCGATTTTTGTTAGTCTTATCTCTATGGCGCTTGCTCTCCTTTTCTCCGCTTTCAAGGTCGGGCGTATCATCTTTGATTTAGCTGTCCATGAGTTTTTAGCCGTGATATTCGCCGCCTCTGATTTTACCAGCGGACAGAGGTTAAAGCAGGTTTTAAAAAGCATGGGCGGCATGTTCTTCACCCTGTTCTGCTCCGCCGTTATCATTAAATTTTACATGGTGATGAATGTATATATTAAAACCCTTCCCCTTGACCCCTGGGTGCAATCCTTTATTCTCCTGATTATGGCGTTCGCTGTGATTGACGGACCGAACATCATCGAACGGTGTATTGGGGTTGACGTTGGGTTGACCAGCGTATTCCGCACAACCGCCGCCATTTTTGCCGGAAGCCGTGCCGCAGGTCATATGGCGAAAGCCGCCGTGGGTTCCATTGGAAAGGTGGGTTCCGCCGTTGACGCCACAGCAAAAGGCGCAAGCTACGGCCTAGGACGCTGGATCGGCGGCCTGGATTATAAACAGAGCAGGCAGGAAAAACAGTCTGATCCGCCGGAGGCTCCGACTGCCGCTCATCAGGAAAACGCAAATGTAAATAGAGATATTGGAAGCATGAATGAGGGAAACAGAAAAACACCGAGTAATGTCCAAACGAACCAAAGCGGAACCAGTTCCGCCCCAGAGGAAAGCGGTGCAGTTGAAAGCAGAACGTTAGGAGGGCTCGGTAAAAGTGAAACCACAGGAAACAGCTCTCCCCCGGAAACGGATCAGAAAGCCTCTGTGCCTCTCCACGAAGTTTCCGAAACCTCTGAAAATTCTCCTTCTGCTATTCCGGCAGATTCTCAAAATCCCCGTGAGCTTGACGGCACCGGAGGGAACAACCAGAAGGAATCGCCAGACTTTGCTCAACAAGAGCTTGAACGGGAAAAATCAGATTTTTCGTCCTCTGCTTCTCCTAACAAATATTTTCCAAACACCAGTGTGACGAAAACCAGGGACGGGCTGAATCACGGAAACAATGTAACAACTCCTTATTCTTCTGCCGAAGGCTCTGACAGAATCACGTCCAAAAGTGTCTCCCTTCCCTATCAGTTCCCAGGCTCCAACCGTCAGCCCCGTACCATAGCCGAAAACTACAGGGCTGGATATGCTACTGGGGTTCAAAAGGCGGAAAAAAGAGAACTTCGCAGACAGCAGAGAGAAGAACGCCGCCAGGAAAAAAAGGAAAACCATTTCAAATGATATTGTAACTCAAAAATTCCTTCAGGAAGACCCCATCGGCTCCGGCCGAAAAATCTAATGAGTTACAGAACTCTTTGTATCTCATAAAAGCTCCTGCAGCTGGTTGCCGGCGTCAAAAATTGAGATACATAAAATTTTTTCAAGGAGGTTTGTTATGCGTCAAATGCGCTTTACCACAGTTCAGGAGTTGAAAAGCCAGCCTAAGCTGCTCTCCTGGCTGTACGCTAAAGATTTAGTGATGATCGCCTGCTTTGTATGCGTTATGTCCGTTTTTCAAGGCTTCGTCCACCCGGCCCTACAGACCATATATTTTCTTTGGAATATCCTGGTGGGACTGGTTCTGGCCCTTCCCTCCCCCTTTAATGTTAAAATGCACGTTTATCAAAGCTTTCTGCTGATGATAAAAAAAGACCGTTGGATTTATAAACCGATCTCGATTCAAAAGGACAGTGAACATGATGTTATCCGCTAAAGCAGACCGTTCCATATTGGAAAGAATCCCCATTATCCGGGAATGGAACGGATATTTTAAATTAAAGGACGGAAGCAGCCTTGATATTTTAGAATTAAGGTGTAAAGACCTGGAACGGGTTTCCGATGATGAATTAGAACTTGATATTATGTATTTTTTTCCAAGCTGTATAAGACCTGCCCCGCCGATCTGAAAATTGTAAGCCTGAATTTTCCAACTGACACCATTCCCCAGCAACGGTATTTCCGCCGCAAGCTGGAATCCACAAAAAACCATGTGTTCCGTTCCCATCTAGGCCAGTGCTTGCAAGAGGCTGAATGGATTCAGAAGCACCGCACAAAACGGGAATATTATCTATTTGTGTTTTCAGAGGACGAGGAAAGGCACAATGATTACATTTCCCTCATTACAAAATCACTCGGTACAAATACTTTAGCTTATGAAATGCCCCTTGAAAAGAAAAAAGCAGGTGCTTTACAAGCTGAATAACAAGTGTTCCGCCGTGTTTAATGGAAGCGCCCGTTTTGACAGCACGCCGGAAAATTACCGTCCTCTTTTTTAGAGAGGAAAAAAGACCTCCCTGGACGGACTAATTCAAAAAAAACGGCTATGATCCGATTCTTCTTGCCTCTATCCAGCCCCAGGGCGGCATCTCCTTTAAGGACGAAAAAATTATAAAAACCGGGGACGGCTTTGAATCCTGCGTCTATGTTTATCAATACGCTAAAAATATTCATTACTGCTGGCTTTCCCATCTTTTGAATATTGATAACGCCGTGGTAACTTTAGACATTGGCACTGAAAATATTCTGGAAGTAAAAAGAAATATCAATAAGTCCATGCAGGAACAAGAATCCCGGTACAGTTCCGCCCAAAAGGAAACAGAACGGAGGGACGCTCAGACACGCTATACTGAACTTCTGACCTTGTATGAACAGCTCACCAGCATGGGAGAAGTCGTTAAGCTGATCCACACCCGCATTTTTATTGCGGAACGCACACAAGCGGCCTTAGAGGATCGAACTGCCGCCTGTCTTTCTTATCTGGAAAGCAACGGCTATAAAGGGACGGTTTCTCTCAATGAAAGCAAATATGAATGGGATTCCCTTTATCTTTCTTATACCCGGCAAAACAAGCTTCCCAATCACCGCTATGGACAGCCTGTGGTTTCGGAAACACTGGCAGCCGGCGATCCCTTTAACGGTTGACCTTTCCGATCCCCTGGGCGCTTATTACGGAACCACAAGAAGCGGCGGCTCCGTCTTTTTAGACCTAGCGTTCAACGATGGAAAAAAACGGTTCAGTTATAACGGGATTATCGCCGGGACAACTGGCTCCGGGAAATCCACCTTTTTGAAAAAGGCAATCCAGGACCGGGTTTCCCGTGGCGATTTTGTCCGGGGGTTCGATGTGACCGGAGAATTTACCAGCCTTGTAAAGACACTGGGCGGAAAAATCATCTCGCTGGACGGTTCCGGAGGGATTCTTAATCCTTTAGAAATTATGAAAACCGATGAATCGGATACTCTTTCCTGGACACGCCACATTTCTAAAATGAGTATTCTTTTTCGCTTTTGGGCACCGGAAAGTGATATGTATGATGTTATGGCCTATGAATCTCTATTATCCGAGCTGTATTTACAGCAAGGGATTCAGATTCCCCAAGACGGTGTTCCTGAATTTAACGTTCACTGTACTGGCCTGGCTTCCGGGCAGTATCCTGTTTTAAGCGATCTATTATCTCTCATCGACAACAAGCTGTCGGCAGTTCCAGCCAGGCAGACCGCCGTACAAAAAGAACTTATGCTGGACGATCTGCGGCGGCTCCGCAATGTCCGGGCGGTCATTCAGAGCATTGTCAAAAATTACGGAAATGTCTTTGACGGGCACACTTCGATTGAAAATCTTCTGGATACCCAGCTTGTGTTTTTCAATATCCGCCATTTAGCCGCTATGAAGCCAGAAATTTTCCAGGCCCAGCTATACAGTGTCCTTTCCCTCTGCTGGGACAATGCTCTCCGGGTCGGGATTCCCATGAAAAGCTTATATGAATCCCAATCCATCGAATGGGAGGAAATCACCCGGTTTTTCATTGTGATTGACGAAGCTCACCGGATTGTCAATGCAGGTAATTTAACCGCTGTACAGCAATTAACTATTATGGCCCGTGAAGACCGGAAGTTTTTACCGGGATTTTAATGGCTACCCAAAGTATATTGGACTGTGTTCCCGAAAATTCGGAAAAAGAGGGCGTGGAGGCCGTGAAAACCTTATTCAGCTTAATGCAGTATAAGTACATGTTCCAGCAGGCAAGCGATTCTTTATTTCGTCTAAAAGATATTTTCGGGAACCAACTGACGGAAAGCGAATATGAACAGATTCCCAGGCTGGAACGCGGGGAATGTATTCAGGTAATATCCGGCGGTCAAAATTATCATTATCATGTGGAGATCAGTGAGGAACAAAGGCTCTTATTCCAAGGCGGTGCGTAACCTTGAAAAAGAAGAAACGCAGAAAATTCAAATGGCTTACACTTTTATTCCTTTCCGGTTTTCTAATTGCGTTTATGCTGGTGGCGGGAATTATTTCCGCCGCCGCAGCTTTATTCTCACAAGCTGAAGGAAGCTTAGGCAATCAGGAAAATCAGGCCACTCCAGGTATAAATTCCTTTCCTCCTGCGGTAGAACGCTATCGAAATACTGTTACGCTCTACTGTGAACAGTATAACATTGTCGGGTATGAAAATCTGGTGCTTTGCGTAATGTACCGGGAAAGCAGGGGGCAAGGCACTGATCCTATGGCTTCCTCAGAAAGTGGATATAACACCAGATTTCCAAGAGAGCCTTTAGCGATTCAAGACCCTCTGTATAGCATTGACTGCGGCGTACATACTTTAGCCGACGCGATTACCACGGCAGGCTGTACCAGCCCTATGGACTTCGAGCATATTGCATTAGCCTTACAAGGCTATAATTTTGGAAATGGATATATTCAATGGGCGGTGGAACGTGACGGCGGATACACCCAGGAAAACGCTCAGGCTTTCTCCGATATGATGAAAGTCCAGCTTGGCTGGGAAGTCTACGGAAACCCGCAATACGCTCAAACGATTTTGAATGATTACCGGGCTGTTCTGTATGGCGGCGATGATGGAATTATTTTACCGCCAACCGATCAAGGGATTTCTGTTGTTTATTTTAATCAGGGCGATCCAGCCTATCAAAATGGGAGATTTGGAAACAATGTAGCCATATCGGGGTGCGGGCCTGTTTCTATGGCAATCTGCGTTTCCAGCCTCACCGGAACCTTAGTAAATCCTTTGGATATGTGCGATTGGTGCTATGAACACGGAGTATGGATTCCCGGAGAGGGCGGCCTTCATTCCCTTCCCCCTACTGTCTGCGCCGAATTTAACCTATCCTGCGAATTAACAGACGGCTCCAATCCCCAGCTTTTAATCAACGCTTTATCCTCCGGCAAGCTGGTTGTTACATTGGTAGGGCCAGGGCATTTCACAACCTCCGCCCACTTTTTAGTTTTGAGAGGCGTAACTAAAACCGGAAAAATCCTAGTTGCCGACTGCGGCAACAGCGCAAACAACAATATCGAGTGGGATATGAATGTCATTTTAGACGAGGGACGCCCTCTATTCTGGATTATTGGAGCAAATTAGGGGGGCGGAACTGGTTCCGCCCCCTTGAAACGGGAAAGCCGCCGGACGACTGCCCGACGGCTGAACACTCAATTTGCTTTTTTTTTGTACAGCGGAATCTTAACCTCAATCTCAGCCTGCTCCGCCCAATCCAGAAGGGTGTTGACGCCGTTCCGGGTAACCGCGGAATCCTCTTTCATAACCTCTATATCCTCTTTCACCGCAGCCATATCGGTTTTCAGGACACTGACATCTGATTTCACCGCAGTCATATCGGTTTTTCAGGGCACTGACATCTGATTTCATCGCAGTCATATCGGTTTTCAGGGCGCTGACATCTGATTGCATCGCATTCATATCGGTTTTCAATACGTTTACGTCCGCGCGGATTTCCTTCTGCCCTTGTTCCAGCATATCCAGCCGGCCGTCCATTGTATCCAGCCGGCCATTCATCTGTTCTAGCAATGATAATATTTTTTCTTCGTTATTCATTTCCGCAGCTTCCTTTCAGCAGTTAAATATAATCTGTTGTTTTCTTCTTACAGCCCGTTCCTTCTCAAAAAGCTGGGAACCATTCCCCTTCCCGTTTAGTTTACCATGCCGTTCACGGGTATGTCAACGCCCTTCGAAAATGCCGGGCCACCTTTTCGCACCTGCTGAAAAAACAGGCTCCAGGGGCGGAACTGGTTCCGCCCCCCTTTATCTAAAAACACCTAAAAAAAAAACAACAAGAGTATCAAAAGGAGAAAGCTATGGGACACAATATTTTAATTTCCATTTTCAGCGGTATCGGTACTGGAATTATTTCTGCCGTGATCCCTCTGATTCTTTTCAGAAAGATTCTAAAGGACACGTCTCTGCGTGTTGAGAAATGTGTAAAACACTATTTAGAGCCAAAAGTATCAGATAGGGAAAAATAGAAAACATATATCAAAAGATTCAAAAAAGAGAGCTGCTGCCCTAATAGCGTAACGACTCTCACATTCTCATGGAAAGGAGATCATTTAATGAGCCATGAAATGAAACCATTTGCAAATACCCTTGAATTAATTAAGGGGCAACCGGAATATCGATGTATTTTAAAAGATCAAGAATCCAGCTTTTGGTATAGCCCATTAGCAAAAGAAAAATTTGCTCTGCTCATGCACGATGAATACGGAAATCCCTGGGGGTACGGTTCAGGCCCCAAAATTGGAACGTATTCTAACCGCCTTCGTGAGCTTCTAACGCCAGAAGTCACGTTAAACCGTCAAGAAATTTTGGACATTCTTCGAGAATTGGAACCCAACGCTGTAAAGCAATATGAAAAATATAAGGACTGGCATAGAGGACGGCCTGCAAAGAGAAAAAACGGACACTCATAAAAAGCCGGAAGTCCAGAAAGTAGCTGAATTGAATAACCGGTGGGAAAACAGGAAGCGCTAAACTGCGAAAAGCAGGAGGAACTAAAAGAAAACATTAAGAATTTAACAGGAGATACTCCGAAAGGAACCATCAAAGCATTATTGTCGCCAATCAACACAGCTAAAAACTGTTGGAGCCCATGGCCGATATGTGGAAGCGCAAAAGGCTTCCCAAGCAATCGCCATTGGCTCACGAAACAGAAAAGAAGGGGCCTGAAAGATGAAGCACATAATATCCAGCAAATGCGGCCTCGCCGTTATTCTTCTTTCTTTCGCCTGCGCCACACTGTTGATTTTAAACTTTCTGAGCGCCGACAAGCTCTCTAAAATTCAACCGGAATACGACAAGCTTGCCGTTGCCGATAATTCCGATTCGGACAGTGCCGCCGCTGTGCTTGCGGAAGAAAACCAGGAATTGAAAGGTCGTCTGGAAGCCCAGGAAAACAGTACCCCGGATACCATTCGTTCCAATGTAACAGACTTTTTAAAGGCAAATTATGTCACTGACGAGTTAAGCGTTTCTCTGGAATCACGGAGAACACAGCTTGCCCCCTTTGTGACAGAGGAATATTTAAACGAGCTATGCCCGTTAGAAAGCTCTCCCCTCCTAACGTCAACTCTTACGCACAAACGAGGGACATAGAAAATTCCCAGGGAGATTCAGGCGATACGATATACTTTCCTTTCCGTTCCTCCCTGTTCGTCAATTCTATCTATACTGAAAAAACAGACGGTCAAAACGCTGTTGTCCTGGCCCTATGCAGACAAACCATATATACCCAGCAATCCCATTCCGACAACGGCCTTTTGGTGAAACTGAAAATCGTCTATGATTCCCAGCGGGGCCGATGGCTGGTGGATCATGTGGGAACCGCCTCCCTGGTTGATTTATCAATTTTCGAGTAGTGAGGAAATGAGACATGGAAAAAGCAAAAAATATAAACGTCAATAGAAAGCGCCATAGCGGAGTAATGAAAAATACAATGTTCCTTGTAATACTGCTTCTGACAGCTGCTGGATATCTGTTCTTTTTACCTCTGCTCAAACAATTCCCGGCGGTAATTCCGTGACCGCCACAAAAATGAACCAGCCGTTAACCTTTGACGATCAGAGAACAGTTACGCTTACCCGCTGGGATTATTCCCCGGAACAAAGCGTTATGGAAATCGAAATAGAGATAGATAATCAAAGCTTTGACGGGCTGGACAATTATGTGTTTACCGCTCTTAGCAAAAACCTGGGGCAATCTGAACTAACAGTTATTCCCATAATATCCGACAAAGATTTCTATGTCATTCAGCTTGCGGACGTTCCCTCTGACTGGAAAAGCGTTTCCCTGAGAATTAAGGTTGACGATCCCTCTAAAACAGATATTTTAAAATGCTACGCTAACACAGAATCCGTTCAAACCGTCCCGGAGCTTCACGCAAAGACAAAAAACGAATATTTAAGAGACAGGCTTTTACGGAAAATATCGGAGTATCAGACTGAGATCGAAACTCTGAAAAGCGGCTATGATCTGAACAACCAGAAAATATCCGCCTTGGAAGATAAAAACCGTCAATTAGAGGACGGGAAAAAATATCAAACTGCGGAAGAAATCGAGGAAACCAACCGGGAAATCCAGTCCAATAAAAATCAACTGGAAGCTTTGAAAACAGAACAGGAAAACAACTTAACAGACCAGGCGGAATATGAGCAAAGAATCATCAAAACCCAGGAGCAGGCCGACGATCTTATTTAACCTTGTAACTCAATTATTGACGCCGGCAACGAGCTGAAGAATCTTTTTTGAGATACAAAGAGTTCTGCAACTCATTAGATTTTTCGGCCGGAACCGATGGGGTTTTCCTGAAGGAATTTTTGAGTTGGCAGCAAACAGGGCGGAATCAGTTCCGCCCTTATTTATTTTTAAGGAGTGCGTAACTATGGAAAAATTCTGGAATAACGAGGAACTGGAGGTTATGGAGCTTTTTAAATCCCTTTACCCTCCCGGAAAAAATTGAAATTCTAAAAATTTCTATTGAGCAGGAGCCTAACCCATATAACCGTAAGATATTGCAAGCTGTCTTAGATAGTCTGAAGCCGTAAGGAGGTGATTTTTATGGCAGAGAATAAATATTTAGACGAACTTACCCAAAAGATGTTATCTGGCGTTCAGGAGGTTTTTCAAAGCGGACGTATCCGGGAGTACTTTAAAGCCATGTCAAAGCTTCACACCTATTCTTATCGAAATTCTATTCTTATTTTCAGTGCGTGTCCGAACGCTACCCATGTAGCTGGATATAAGACTTGGCTTTCCTTAAACCGTCACGTGAAAAAAGATGAAAAAGCCATTAGGATTTTTGCGCCGTATAAAACAACGATAAAAGGCCCGGAGAGCGACCAGTCGGACGAAAAGGTAAAAGAAGAACAAAAGGAAATCACTATCATAAAATTCCGGGCAGTTTCTGTCTTTGACATTTCCCCAAACAGAAGGCGATCCCCTTCCTCAGCTCGCGCCTCCGCTTCAAGGCGGAAAAGACGATTTTTCAAATATTCTAAAAGCCGCCCAAGCCATCACGAATTATTCCATTTCCTTTGAGGATATTCCTGGCCCGGACACTTATGGTTATTGTGACTATAAATCCAAAAAAATTGTACTCCGAAACGGCGTTTCCGAAGCGCAGTCTATCAAAACCCTCTTTCATGAGTTGGCCCATTCCTGGCTGCATAACCCTTCTATGGATAAAAGCCAAAACGAAATTGAGGCAGAGGCTGTTTCCTTTATAGTTTCAGAGCATTTCGGGCTGGATACTTCCTCCTATTCTTTTGATTATCTCGCCGCATGGAGCCACGGAATGGAAGCGGATAAGCTTTGCGCTCTTCTGCAAGGAATACAGTCCTGCGCCAAGGGTATGATCGAGCGGTTGAAAAACGCCCTTCAAAACCGATATGAAATCTATCAGTTAAGAGACTCACCCGAAACTCGGCCATATTTTTTTCAAGGCACGAAAGGGTTAAAAAAACTGGGTTTAACAGTTCGTCGTGAGAATTATGAGAAAGTCTATTCTTCTCCGCTTACTCCTGGCATCACTTTAGATCACATTTTTCAAAAATTCAATATAAATCACCCAGAAGATTTCACGGGACATTCCCTTTCTATTTCAGATATTGTGGTACTCCATGAAAACGGCAAAACAGGCGCTTTCTATGTAGATCATTCTGGGTTTACCATCATTCCAGACTTTCTAAAAGAATCGGAACAAAACCACGAAATCCGCTCTGGATTATCGGAAGAACAAAGTACAGACCTGTCTAAGCTTCCATACTCCACAAAATCTCTGCAAAAGCGCCCGGTGCTATGCCGCCCATCAAAAACACGATCATTGTCAATCTGTTTGCCGGGCCGGGGAGCAGGAAAAACCACCTGTGCCTGGGAAATTGCCAGTGAATTGAAAAAGCGTAACATTCAGGCGGAGTATGTTCCTGAATACGCTAAAGAATTAGTGTGGGACGAAAAACGGGAACTGCTGGACGGAAGCTTAAAAAATCAGAGGAAGCTTTTCCAGGAGCAGAATCACCGGTTGGCCCGGCTCATTGAAAGGTTGACGTAGTAGTGACTGACGCACCTATTCTTTTTGAACCAGGTTTATCTAAAGAGCCTAACCCCGACTTTCAAAAGGAAATTATGGATACCTTTCACAGCTACCACAATTTCAATCTTTTTTGTAAAACGCGGGGATTACTATGAACAGTCCGGGAGACTTCACACCTTAGAGGAAAGCAGGCAGAAGGACGAGGAAGTGAAACAGCTTCTTAACAGCAACCGTATTTATTACGGCACATATTTTCACAGCACAATTCAAAAATGCGTGGACAATATTATATACAGCATGAATCACAACAAAGCATTTCAGGCACCGGCCTCTCTGTCTCCGGGGGCGGAACTAATTCCGCCTAAACAGAGTTCCTCTGAAAAAGCCGAGCCGATTTCTCCAATCCTGCTAAAGCAGGAACTCTGCGGTATTTCCGATACGCTGACAGACGCTGTTAATGGAGTAAATAAGCTGGAAAAGGCAGGCGGAGAGCACTTAGCTTCGCTAGTGCGGGAATATAAGGAGATAAGGGCAAGAATCCCCAGGCTTTAAGCCAGGAGATTCAAGAGCATATAGCCCAAGAGCTTGAAAATTATTTCAGCCTGAAAAAAATATATGGAGAGGTTGACCTGGATAAACTTTATCAGGTTTCAATGGATAAACTGGAAGCACTTTACACGGTCATGGAGAATCAGAAAAATCCCGCAGGAGCAGACCAGGAGGAATACCAAAATATAAAGGATTTCCTTTCTGATACCCTTACCCATTCCGATGATGGAAGCTCTCTCAGTCTCCGCTTGCAGGTTCTCCTTTCCACGTCTCCCCTGCTTCGGAAAACGCCGATTCCCACTCCACAGCCGGATCAGAAGGCGGAACTGGTTCCGCCCTTTGAGAAATCCAAAGAAACAAAGCCTGACCGTCACTGTAAAAGCCCTATTCAACAATATTGTCAAGCTAAGTCCTCTATTCAAGAAAAGGGGCTCACACGTTAAAAGGAGGCATTTCACATGAACTATAATTTTGAAAAAGATATCGAGAAACGGTTCCGGGATCAAAAGGGAAATTTGGATCGGCCTTTTCAAGAGGTCTGCCGGCTGACAAGGGCTGAGGCGGACGAATATTACCAATCCGGTCAATGGTACTCTATAGAAGGGCGGGAATACCAGTGTATTCGTTATCAAAATTCTATTAAGTTTATTGAACGTGATGAAAAATTTGTGATTTCCTGTAATCCAGAAGCAATGGGAAGCTTCCTCCCCGATGTTGCCAGTCCTGGCATGGAAATCATTAAAATCAATTCTCCTGATATCTCAGATATAAAAAACCTATCGCAAAGTATTGCGAAAAAAAAGCTACCATTCCAAGAAAAGAACTTGAACGTTAGGGGGCCATAAAATGTCACAGAAAATGGAACAGCACTTATAAAAACAATATCAGGCACAGACGAAAGCTTTTTAATCTCAAACAGAAAGGAACCTGTCAATTATGATTTTATTCGTTGGCACGGAGGAACGGGGATATTTTATCGAAGAAGCTTATGTCCCTGACCTGGAAAAAATTATAGATTCCGTTATTTTATCACAAAGCTACTCCCATATTATCATCGACGCTGAAATGCTGGTTAACGACTATAATACGATTGCTGAACTATCGAAACGCATTATGTCCGCCGTCCCCTCTCCCCTTATTTTTTTAACTCCCGGTTATAGTGAAGACACGGAATTAATCCGTTCTCTAAGGCGTTCCGGCGTGTTTAATTTTATCATGGCAACTTCCCTAGCTGGTTTAAAAAAGCGACCTTATACGGGCTTTAGAAGGCCGCAACAGCCCTCTCCCGCCGCCTGCCGAGCCGGGAGAGGCTTCGCCGGAGATGCCTGTTATTCATGCCCTTCCGCCATATCAAACCGTCGCTGTTGCTGGCTGTCTGGAACGGATCGGAACCACTACCCAGGCAATCCAGCTAGTAAAACATCTGATATTTCAAGGACATAGGGCTTGTTATATTGAACTCAATGAAAACGGCTATATCAAGGCTCTGAAGGAACTGTATGAGGACGGTATTTCCTTTGATGACGAGATAGGCCGGGTTACTTATCAAAGCGTGGATATGTTTTACCGCAAGGACAAAATCGCTGAGGTTCTGCGGCTGGGCTATGAGTATTATATTTACGACTTTGGTATTTTTGATTCTGTTGGATTTTCTCTGGTTTCCTATTTGGAAAAGAATCTTAAAATCATGGTCTGCGGCATTAAGCCGAATGAGGCTTCCTATATGACCGATATCCTTGCTTCTTTGTACGACAAGGACATTGAGTATATTTTTTCCTTTACCCATGAATCAGACCGCAAGGATATTTTAGAATTGATGGCAGACCGGGCGGAACATACCTTTTTCGCACCCTGGATTCCTGATCCGTTTGTGTATTCCTCCCAGTCCGGGGAGCAGCTCGCCAAGCTGCTCCCGGTGATCCCTGCGGAACTATCAAAGGAAAAGAAACAGTTCCGTTTCTTTCGGAGGAAAAGCTGATGGCAAAGTTTAAAACCTGCCTTGTCAAAGAATACAAGGAACAGCAGGCGTTTCAGGAAAGCCAGGAAAAGCTAAAAAAGGCAACACAATGTCACCGCTGATAAAAGGATAGTCGTAGTTGAAAAATTCAACATGGCGAAATTCACAGTGAAAACCATCGCCGCCTTAGTTAAAGCTTTAGCTTCGGCGATTCTTTTGTGTTTGGCTGTGACTGGTCTTACCGCTCTGGTGTACCCAAGCACCAGGGCGGCTTTGCTTATCCTCGCTCAAAATATTTTAGAACAGGTTTTGACTTTCCTCAATTTGTAGCTCAGAAATTTCTTCAGCAAACCCGGATCGATTTCAACTGCAAAGCTTAATGAGTTACATAAATAAAAACCTCACCAAAAAAGCAAGGGGCGGAACTAGTTCCGCCCCTTGCTTTTTTCATTTGACAATAGAAAGGACACAATGGGTATGAAAATGGAAAAAAAGATGGAAAATCTGTTAAAAACAGATGGTATTTCCTGTATGGCTTTGGGATCGTTGGAAAGGCGGTCATGATGGATTCCGTTCTGACCCCGGAAGCAAAAAGCCATTTACGCTTATCTCGCTTCCTTTGCCGGAGCCGGGGAATCCTGCTTTCCCACACGGGCAAAAATTCTCTCTGATCTTAGTATTGGCAAGGAACGCTATTATTCCCACTTTAAGCTATTGATTCAAGAGGGATATCTCCGTATTGAAAAAAATGAAAGGATACTTAAATAGAAACTGCTATTACCTGGTAAGCAATCCTAAAAACTCCAAGCAAAAAAATCCGCAGGCCAGGGTAAAACATCGAATCTAATTGCTTCCGGTATCCATTCCAAAGGATATGGAATGATTTATAAAGCCGTCATGAAGGACACCCGGCTCTCCATTACCGCTAAAGCGATTTACGCCTATCTTTCCTCTTACGCTGGAGCTGGAGCCGTTTCCTTTCCCACCCGTTCCCGTATCCTCCACGATTTGGGGATCAGCGAATCCACCTATTATAAGCATTTCCATCAGTTGTTAGACTGCGGTTATCTTACTGTGAAGCAAAGAAAGGCCGGTCATAAATTCAGCGTTAACGACTACTATTTTAACGAATTTCCCAACGCTTCCCGATCTCAGTTAAGGCAAAAGGATCAGCAAGGCATGGAAAAAAACTCCCCATGCCTTAAAAAGCAGGACAATGAATATTCTCAAAAACTTTCGCACCCTAAAAACCGGGACAAAGGGAAAAACACATGCTTTTTTCGTACCCTAAAAAGCCGGACAATAGAAAACCGTCCCTTATATTCCCGAACACCGTTTCCCCGTACCATAAAAACCAGGACAATATAAAAGCAACAGTTCCTAAAAGCAACAGGTATTATTATCATTATCATCAAAAAAAATGATGAGGCTGTGGAACAAGTAAAACATCAAATTGGATATGGTAATTTAAAATGCGATCCTCTTGTTTCCCCCTACCTCGAAGCAATCACAAATATTATAGCATCGAATAATGGCTCTAAAGAACCGGACAACCCTTTTTGCAGCTCACGGAGGAACATATCCGCTATGTCTGCCACTGTCTCTCCAATAGTACCGCCACAATTCAAAATCCCTATGCCTATTTAACGGCAGCTCTTCGCAATGCTCCACACACCTTCCCATATTCCCGTTGGTTTTCTGAAACCCTGGAACCATATTCTCCCTCTTATGATTTGGAAGCTTACGAGCGTTCCTGTATTTTTGACAGTTAGGAGCAGACCGCATGGAACAGCCAATCAAGGCGGGAATGATTCTCAAAACAAAATTCACAACGGCGGGAAACAAAAAATTTATGGAGTATATTAATTACATAGACCGTGACGAGGCGGTGCGGAACGACAACTTCCAAAAGTTTGACCTTTTTCACGATGATTACGGACAACTTCAACGGGATAGCTGGACAGAGGGCTATTTAGCCTACATGGAAAACCCGGAAAAGACAACCGGGCTGTTTACCTCTGAAAAAGATATCCTCAGCCAAAAGGATAAACAAACGTTAAAACAGGCATTTTCCCAGGCACAGAAAAACAACAGTGTGATGTGGCAGACTGTTCTAAGCTTTGACAACCGATGGTTAGAACAAAACGGACTGTACAATCCTCTGACAAAACAGGTTGAGGCCGCTAAATTAAAAGAGTATACCAGGGCCGCTATGGATAAACTTCTGGAAAAAGAAGCCCTGAAGGGTTCCGCTGTGTGGAGCGCCGCTATTCATTACAACACAGATAATATTCATGTTCATATTGCGACAACAGAGCCACTCCCTACCCGGCCTATTAAGATGGTCGGCGGGCGTGAGGAATACAAGGGGCGGTTTAAGCAAAGTTCTATTGACGCCGCCAAAAGCGCCGCTGTAAACCGGATATTAGACCAAAAGCAGGAAAACCAAATGATTAACGATCTGATCCGTGGGAAAATCATTGGAGGCATACGGACAAGGCTGGAAGTTCCCTCTCCCGATCTTGAAAAAGAACTGCGCGCTTTATACGCTCATCTTCCAAAGGATAGGAGGCTGTGGAAATATAATACCAACGTTATGAAGCCTCTGCGTCCTGTCCTGGATTATATCAGCAAAGAATTTATCGCACAGTACCATAAAAAGGATTTTCAGGAACTTGTGAAGCTTCTAAAACTCCAGGAGGATAAGTATTCTCTGGCCTACGGAAAAGGAAAATCTTCTAACCAATTCACTAAGAACCGTTTACAGGATTTATACGCCAGAATGGGAAATTCTATCCTGCGGGAATTGAAAGAAATGGATAAAGCCGTCAAAAGGCGGGGCTTACTGAATTTTCGGAACCAAGTCCAGAAAGTGAAATTTTGCTAAAAGCCCCGGACATCGATCCTCTTTTTTCGATTCTTGAAAAACCTCTGGATTCTGAAATTCCTCTGGAACCGGAAGATTACGGGGAACCGCACCCAGCGTTTGCCGGAGAATTTATTCTGGAATGGAGTAAGGAATACAAGCTGGCCCGCCGTTTTCTTTATGGAACGAAAAAGAGAAAGCCGGATTTTCAGAAGGCTTTTAACGCTTTATTTCAAGAAGCCGAAAAGGGAAATGTGCTGGCTATGGACGATTTAGGAAAAATGTTTGCCTATGGAATGGGCCGGGAAATCGATCAATCTGCTGCCGGTGAATGGTATTCCCTAGCGCTGCGGGGGGATTCCTGGAGTTATATTCTCAGGATTCCTCTCCATATCTGGCCTACCGGATCGGCAAGCACTACTATTATGGCCTTGGGACAGAAAAAGACTATGCCAAAGCCGCTGAATATTTTCAGCCAGCCGCCGACTCAGGAAATCAATACGCTCAATACTCTTTGGCTGGACTATACCTGCACGGTAAGGGTGTCGAGAAAAATCCTCAGACCGCTTATGTTTATTACAATGCTTCCGCAGAAAAAGGAAACGCCTATGCGGTGTACGAGCTTGCGAAAATGGAGCGTGACGGCATTGGGACAAATATAAACAAACAGTTATCGGACGAACATTTTCAGCGTGCTTATCAGTGGTTCACCGAACTGCTCGACAAACGGTGTGATGATAACCTGTTGTACCGTGTAGGGCAAATGGCTTATACGGGAACCGGGACAGAGAGAAACGAAAGCTATGGCTTATCCCTTTTTTAGAAAAAGCCTGTGAGCTTGGAAATGTCCACGCAAAAAATATGCTGACTAACATCTATCTGAAAGATAAGGACATTGAGGGAATCAAGCGAATCATTCCATTACTAACAGAAAGCGCTGAAAAGGGCGTTGACACTGCCCAGTTTGCCCTCGCTAAATGTTTTCTTTTAGAAGAGGAAAGTGTCTGCAATCTTCCCCAGGCCATAAAGTGGCTTACCCTTTCCGCGGAGCAAGGAAACCAATTTGCTCAATATTCCCTTGGCAGGCTGTATCTGGACGGCAGAGAGGATTTCTCCCCGGATACCCGGCAGGCTGAAAGGTGGCTTACCCTTTCTGCGGAGCAAGGAAACCAATTTGCTCAATATTCCCTTGGCAGGCTGTATCTGGACGGCAGAGAGGATTTCTCCCCGGATACCCGGCAGGCTGAAAGGTGGCTTACCTTCTCTGCCGAACAAGGAAACCAATTCGCTCAATATTCCCTTGGCAGGCTGTATCTGGACGGCAGAGGATTTCTCCCCGGATACCCGGCAGGCTGAAAGGTGGCTTTAACCCTTTCTGCGGAGCAAGGAAACCAATTTGCTCAATATTCCCTTGGCAGGCTGTATCTGGACGGCAGAGAGGATTTCTCCCCGGATACCCGGCAGGCCGAAAAGTGGCTTACCCTTTCTGCGGAGCAAGGAAACCAGTTTGCTCAATATTCCCTTGGCAGGCTGTATCTGGACGGCAGAGAGGATTTCTCCCCGGATATCCGGCAGGCCGAAAAATGGCTTACCCTCTCCGCAGAGCAAGGAAACCAATTCGCTCAATATTCCCTTGGCAGGCTGTATCTGGACGGCAGAGAAGATTTCTCCCCGGATACCCGGCAGGCTGAAAGGTGGCTTACCCTCTCTGCCGAACAAGGAAACCAATTCGCTCAATATTCCCTTGGAAAGCTGTACTATTATGGCAGAGGCATTGTTGCTCCTGATCCGGGAAAAGCGTATCTATGGCTCTCTCGTTCTGCGGAACAAGGAAATTCCTTTGCGAAAGCGTTATTGGAAAAGGAGGCATATCAATATCAGGCCGTAAAAAGAAAAGTGACGCACAATATCGGTTATTTGATCTCTAAGCTTTCTAGGTATTTGAATAACGAACAGGAGAAAAAGACGCAGCATTATGCTTTATGAGCAAATGGAGCAGCAGCTCCAAGCAGAATTAGAGCAGTAGAAAAGCGGAACAAATTCCTCTTTTTTCAACTGTTCCAGAGGGCGGAACCAGTTCCGCCCTCTGACAGTTGTAAATCCACCTACAGCCTCTCGCTTAACCTATGACCACTCGCTTAACCTATGAGCTCTCGCGCGTTTCGCGCCAAAAATGCTCTATGGCCGTATTACCGTTGTATTACATTTGGAATTATATGGTAATTTTTGTATTACAAACGTATTTTTCCGCCGTCTTTTTGACCCCATGAAAACGCCAGGCTTTGCCTGGCTCCCCAAAGAATTTGGGGACAGTTTTCCCTTATGCCCTTTTTTTCTATCTGCGTTCCGCAGTAGAAAACCGATTCCCGCACCTGCGTGCGGGATTTCAGTTAGGAGTGATAGTATATGCCGGATTTGAAAATCCGCAATGTAGACAAGCTGGTAATTGCTAAACTCGATCAGGAAGCCGCTGACCGCCATATGTCACGAGAAGCATTTTTAAGAATGTATCTGCAAAACCTCGCCGTCCTGCATGAGCTTACTCAGCTTGACGATAAGTACCAGCGTATCCTTGCCGTCAACGCAGAGGCTTTGGCTTCCGTAGCCTCTGAATTGCAGAAGCTTAGACATTCTTTAGAGAAAAAGGAGGATTAACCTATGATTCATTCCCCTTGCTCGTTCCGGCTCTCTGAGCAGGCTTACAATTATCTTTGCCGCTTTGCCGCCGAAAATGGCCTCAGCAATACCGCCGCAATGGAAAGAATAATCTGTGAACATCAGAAATACCAAGGCCGGGAATCTGATATCCTTGCACAAAAAGTAACCGATCTGCTGGAAGAAAAATACAAGAATCTGTTCACCAGAATCCGGCTGGCCTCCACAATGGCGGATCGGCGCACAGAGGTAATTGTCGAAATCCTCAATTCCATTGTTTATCATCTGGAAGCAGAGGAATCCTACAGCACCGAAATCATGAAATCCGCTATCGTGGAAGATTCCGAAAATATCGTAAAGCGCCGGGTCGCACGGTTAAAGCAAATAAAGGATAACAAAAGGAAGGGCGGAACTAGTTCCGCCCTTCTTCCCATTTCCCAGGGGGCGGAACTGGTTCCGCTCTTCTTCCCATTTCCCAAGGGGCGGAACTGGTTCCGCTCTTCTTTCCATTTCCCAGGGGCGGAACTGGTTCCGCCCTTCTTCCCATTTCCCAGGGGGCGGAACTGGTTCCGCTCTTCTTTCCATTTCCCAGGGGGCGGAACTGGTTCCGCTCTCTTCTTTCCATTTCCCAGGGGGCGGAACTGGTTCCGCCCTTCTTCCCATTTCCCAGGGGGCGGAACTGGTTCCGCTCTTCTTTTCCATTTCCCAGGGGGCGGGGCGGAACTGGTTCCGCTCTTCTTTCCATTTCCCAGGGGGGCGGAACTGGTTCCGCCCTTTCTTCCATTTCCCAGGGGGCGGAACTGGTTCCGCTCTTCTTTCCATTTCCCAGGGGCGGAACTGGTTCCGCTCTTCTTTCCATTTCCCAGGGGGCGGAACTGGTTCCGCTCTTCTTTCCATTTCCCAGGGGGCGGAACTGGTTCCGCTCTTCTTTCCATTTCCCAGGGGGCGGAACTGGTTCCGCCCTTCTTCCCATTTCCCAGGGGGCGGAACTGGTTCCGCTCTTCTTTCCATTTCCCAGGGGGCGGAACTGGTTCCGCTCTTCTTTCCATTTCCCAGGGGGGCGGAACTGGTTCCGCTCTTCTTTCCATTTCCCAGGGGGCGGAACTGGTTCCGCTCTTCTTTTCCATTTCCCAGGGGGCGGAACTGGTTCCGCTCTTCTTTCCATTTCCCAGGGGGCGGAACTGGTTCCGCTCTTCTTTCCATTTCCCAGGGGGGCGGAACTGGTTCCGCTCTTCTTTCCATTTCCCAGGGGGCGGAACTGGTTCCGCTCTTCTTTCCATTTCCCAGGGGCGGAACTGGTTCCGCCCTTCTTCCCATTTCCCAGGGGGCGGAACTGGTTCCGCTCTTCTTTTCCATTTCCCAGGGGCGGAACTGGTTCCGCTCTTCTTTCCATTTCCCAGGGGGCGGAACTGGTTCCGCTCTTCTTTCCATTTCCCAGGGGGGCGGAACTGGTTCCGCCCTTCTTTCCATTTCCCAGGGGGCGGAACTGGTTCCGCTCTTCTTTTTCCATTTCCCAGGGGGGCGGAACTGGTTCCGCCCTTCTTCCATTTCCCAGGGGGCGGAACTGGTTCCGCTCTTCTTTCCATTTCCCCGGGGGGCGGAACTGGTTCCGCTCTTCTTTTTCCATTTCCCAGGGGCGGAACTGGTTCCGCTCTTCTTTCCATTTCCCAGGGGGCGGAACTGGTTCCGCTCTTCTTTCCATTTCCCAGGGGGCGGAACTGGTTCCGCTCTTCTTTCCATTTCCCAGGGGGCGGAACTGGTTCCGCTCTTCTTTCCATTTCCCAGGGGGGCGGAACTGGTTCCGCCCTTCTTCCCATTTCCCAGGGGGCGGAACTGGTTCCGCTCTTCTTTCCATTTCCCAGGGGGGCGGAACTGGTTCCGCCCTTCTTCTCATTTCCCAGGGGGCGGAACTGGTTCCGCTCTTCTTTCCATTTCCCAGGGGGGCGGAACTGGTTCCGCTCTTCTTTCCATTTCCCAGGGGGCGGAACTGGTTCCGCTCTTCTTTCCATTTCCCAGGGGGCGGAACTGGTTCCGCTCTTGCTCTAAATATAAAAACACCGGGGAAACTCCCCCGGTGCCTTACCTATTTTGCTTTTTTGAATAAGGGGACAATTTGAATACTAGCGTCGTCCGCCCAATCCAGTAATTTGTTTACCGCTGTGCGCGTGATGCTGGATTCTTCTTTTAAAATCGCCGTATCTTCCTTTAGACTGGACACATCGGTTTTAAGTACGGAAACATCGGTCTTTAGAGCCGCCGTATCCTCCTTTAAACCGGATACATCGGTTTTAAGTACGGAAACATCGGTCTTTAGAGCCGCCGTATCCTCCTTTAAACCGGATACATCGGTTTTAAGTGCGGAAATATCAGTTCTCATTTCTGACATATCCGATTCGATATGTTCTATTTTGCCCAATATCTTCAGTAAAAGCTCCTGATCTGTCATATCGTTTTCCTCCTTTTTATTAAATATTTTCAAAATGCCGAAACATGACGTTTAGTAAATCAACTATCATTTCTTTTTGGGCTTTCGATAAAGCTTCATATTTTTCCAGTATTTCTTTCTGTTCTTCCGTAAGCATTACCAACGATTCATCTTCTGTAAAAAATTGAGCCAACGTTATTCCTAAACCGTTACACATGGCCTCCAATGTAGAAATAGACGGCAGGTTGTTTCTTTGAAAAATATTTAAAACAGTGGAATGTGGTAAATTCGATTCTTTAGCTAAACGATACTCTGACCATCCTCTATCTTCTAAAAGCATCGCGAGTTTTTTTGTAACGTCCATTTATATCACCTATCTTGTTACTATTATATTTCTCAATTCAGTGATATAATAGAACTAGTATGTAACCTAATTTAGTTTCAATTCAGATATATTGTTTATAAGGAGTTGCTAAAATGAAAAAGATAGTATATATTTCCGACCTAACGAAAAAATTAAAATTGCTTCGTCATAAGTATGATTTAACACAAGATGATGTTGCTAACGCTCTTGAAATTCATCGTTCTACTTATGCGTACTATGAAATCGGTAGAACTATCCCTTCCATTGGTATATTAAAAGCTTTAAGTCGTATTTATCGGGTTCCAATAGATTTCTTTTTAGATACAAATTATGAAGAACATGAAACAGATACCGATTTAATTGAGGGTATAAAGCAAGCCTTGCAATCCAATAAATTGGTGGAGGACGAAATGGAATTTTTTGTTAGGGTTAGATTTCCCACCTTAAACACCAAGCTGAAAAAATTGCGTACAGACCATTATCTAACACAGCAAGAGGTTGCCGACTACTTAAAAATTGATCGTTCCACCTATGCCAAATATGAATTAGGGAGATCGGAACCTTCATTGTTCGCATTGAAAGCACTTTCCACTTTATACGGCGTTTCATTAGATTCTTTCTTAGATTTAGACAAAAAAATGATAGCCAATATGAAAGCAAGGGCGGAAGATGTAATGCGCCGTTCTCATGAAAACACGGCATTGAGCGAGGTTAAAAGGTAAACCTTAAAAAACGGAGAATACCAGAAAACAGAAGATTAACAAAAAATGCCTAACCACAAAATATTGTGGTTAGGCATTTCCTTTTTTTCTTTCCCATAAAATGCTAATTTGATATAATCGCCTATTTTCGGACTTGACTTTTTGAAGCTCATGGGGGGTATGCGACTATACAAAATGGTAGTTTGGAATATATCAAAAAATATGGGCGGAACCAGTTCCGCCCTGTTTGTTGTAACTCAAAAATTCCTTCAGGAAGCTCCCATCAGCTCCGCTCTCAAACTCTAATGAGTTACAAGAGAAATATTTCCATTATCTATAACAAAAAGAAAAGGCGGAAGTAGTTCCGCCTTTTGCTTTGTCACAAATACTGTCATATTATCTTGAATTTGCCTTAACCCATTTATATAATAGTAAAGTTTCATTTCATGGTACAAAAGAAAATTAAGTTTTGGAGTGATTTCAAAATGAAAAAGACTGTAGGAAATGCAATGATTGAATGGCTAAATACTTATATCAAGCCTTGCGACAAGGCCAGCACTTATACTAGTTATTTCTATTGTATCCAAACCATATTGATTTTTTAAACCCGAATATCAAACTAAATTTTTAGACGATCTTTGTGAAGAAGATTTGCAAAATATGATAAATAATATTGGTCATGAATACTCGAAATCTACAATACGGAAAATAGTTATCATATTAAAAAATACCTATAAAGAGGAATTAAAAACAAATGGTGCTATACCAATCCGGCAACTGATTTAATAATTCCTGGATATGCCTCAATAAAGGAAGTTCCCGCATTAACTCAATTTCAGCAACAGCGCATAGAAGCTGCTTGCCGCAGATGATCCTTTAGGAGATATCATTTTATTTCTTTTTAAATTCCGGTTTACGGGCTGGTGAATTAATAAATTTAGAATGGAGTAACTATAACAAACGCTATCAGGAATTACATATAAAAGAAAAGTAAAACCAAAGCAGGAATCAGGACTCTCCCCTTAACACCTACTTTAATTACCATTATTGAACGACAACCGCATATCTGCGATTCGATATTTACAAGCACACGGGAACACCTGTTACAAAATCTGTACTCCGTAAGTTGTACCTGCGTATTCGCAAAAAACTGGAATTGACTTTTTTACAAACCATGTTTGCCGTCACACTTTTGCTACCCGTATGATCGAACGAACTGCCGATCCAAAAGCCGTGTCAATTCTTCTGGGCCATACTGATGTGAGTTTTACCCTTAACAGATATACACACCCCGACAACGAATATCTTCATGAACAAATGCAGTTAATCGAAACACGGCCTGAATCCAATCTACATGTTTTAAATAAAAATGAATTACAATTATTGCTTACCTCTCTTATACGTGCCGGAGCCGTTTCACAAGCTGAATCTAATCTACAAACCGTTACCCTTCAATTACAAATACCATTACCCACGGTAACTACTGCACAAAAAGCATCAGAATATATAAAAGCTTATTTATTTGTTCGGGCGCTAAGTAGTGGCGGAACTAGTTCCGCCCTGCTTATTCACATTTATATCTTTTCCCCGGTCTGCCGGTCAACGAGAACCAATTCAACGTCGCAATCCAAAATATCGGCCGCTTTTTCAATGTCCTTTATCTTCCGACTGTCTCTAACAAGAAAATTATTAAAGCTCTGCTTGGAATATCCTAAGATTTCAGCCATATGAACCTGCTTGACAGATTTAAACGCCATAATCTCTTTAAACGTTCTTGACACCTGCATTACTATTCACCACCGTTTCGCTTACAATAATACATCAATTTCATTTACTTGTCAATATATACAATTTATTGAAATAAGATTAGTATATAATTTAAATATAAAAATACATTATTTTTATTTACTTTCTTCTCGTTTTATGCTATAATAAGAACATAGAAAAGAAGAAAAAAAAAGGAGAAAAAGGAGAAATCAAAATGAATAATACACAAAATTTACAGCCTGAGATAATACCATTGGATTCTAATTTAATACATCTTGCAAATTATAATAGCTTTAACGGAAACAGAGGAAATCTCAGTAATGAATCATATCAGGCTTACGGCAAAGAAATTTTAGAATGGTCTATTGCAGACGGCAAAAAAAAGGAAAACTGCTCGACGAACTTTACAAACGATATTCAAAAATTTTAAAATACGAGGCTCAGCATATAAGTGTGATGGTTGCCGGACCAGCTAATTATAACAGTAAGAAGTTCGATCATGGTGATGATGTACTTCGTTCCTCCGCTGAATTTTGCGAATGGTTTGAAGGCATACGGCAACAAATCAAAAAAAGTCAATCCGAGGAAAAAAACAAGGTAGAATCTCTTATAAATGATATTGAATATCGAGATCAAAATGAAGCTCTTACCCCTGTTGATCCCCTCATGAAACTTGCGTTAATTGATAACAAAAAGTTTATTGAACTTTTTTGAAAATCTCGTAGAGAAATATCATTGGAGAAAAAACAGTAACTTATATAAATTATACCTTCATTCCAAAGAAGGAAAGATTCAGGAAATTCACAAAGAAATTATTTTCGAGGACGACAATTTTACTGTTTACAAAGAGAAAAATCGCTATTACTTAAAATTCGTCCTCCGTCCAAAGCGCCAAATGCACGTCGCATTAAAAAGCCGGGGCTGGTGGTGGAATAGTTACGCTGAAGCTTACAGTACCTACCTTAATAGATTTGACATCGAATGGGTACAGAGCATAAGTGAACGATATGCCAAATATCTATAGACAAAAGTAAATGGGGCGGAACCAGTTCCGCCCCCCTAAAAGAAAGAAGGAAATAATATGCCAGAAATCGATGTTTTGAAAGTATTAGATGAAATGGACAAATTCCGCCGAGAACATCAGGACGAAAAGATATCCCTCCAGATTGGTGCATGAGGGTTCTGGAAGCAATTTTGGCAAAAGAAGCTGGATTTAAAGGCCGGGCAGAGTGGACAGACACTTTAAGCTAATCCAGAAACTTTTTATAGCAAGGAATACGATCCGCAATTAGGCTTTCATAAATAAAAAACCGGCACAAGGCCGGACGAAAACACCACAAAAAGAGCTAGAAAAAATTCCTTTTAGGGACTTCCCTTTTCTAAAATTTGTGATATAATAAAAGTCGAAAAAATAAAAAGCACTTCCTGGACGGCTGATCGCATCCAACAATCAACCGTCCCCCACCATAAGAGTATACGGACTACTCCTACGGTTTGTGAAATGCCATTTACAGGTTAGATTCTAACCTGATAAATACCCATTTGTCAAGCCTGCACTCTTATGTTTTGGGAAAAAGAGTGCAGGTTTATTTTTTCAATAAACCGTACCTTGACAAACAAGTTATTAAAACAGCCGCACACTATAAAAGAGACTGTTTTTAACTTTACGCTTGCGAAACTGATACTATTGTAACATCAGTCTGCCGTGATCTTCTCAGAAGTAGCAACCTCTTGCAATAGCTTCAACCCGGAACAACACATTGGCTCTGTCGATGTGCCGGAGGAACGGGTTTCGATAGCCAAGCGATAAGGCAAAAGAAATTCTCCTGTACCTAATAAAGAAGATTTAGTTTTGTCACTATAGAAATGGCCCTTATCATTAAAGGCTATTTCTATGTGACAAACAGGGAAAGGTAGTTTCTCCCTCTCCCCTGTTTGTCTTTGGTGAACCATCGGGGATTCGAACCCCGGACACCTTGATTAAAAGTCAAGTGCTCTGCCAACTGAGCTAATGATTCCTATAAATATTTATAAAAAACCATCTATGGTCTAATAACTGGCTGGGATGGCTGGATTCGAACCAGCGCAATGACGGAGTCAAAGTCCGTTGCCTTACCGCTTGGCTACACCCCAATAAAAAGGAATTTAGGGGCGATATGCGGACAATACAAGGTTGTCCGCATATCGCTTACAGCTATGGGGTGGAAGATGGGACTCGAACCCACGGTCTCCAGAGCCACAATCTGGCGCTTTAACCAACTAAGCTACATCCACCATATTGGCGCGCCAAAAGGGACTCGAACCCCTGGCCTACTGCTTAGAAGGCAGTTGCTCTATCCAGCTGAGCTATTGGCGCATGGGTCATTATTTTGCCCGCTCAGGGGTGAAATAAATGTGGAGCGGGTGATGGGAATCGAACCCACACGACCAGCTTGGAAGGCTGGGGTTCTACCATTGAACTACACCCGCATTTCAACGGCGAGTTATATATTACCATAAAACTCGCCGTTCGTCAAGCAGATTCTTTTGATTCGTTTAAAAAAATTTATAGCGCATTAATTTTCAACTGATCGCCTTCGGCAAAGAGATCAATTCCCAGAATCTGAGTGTCCTCCGCATCAATAAAAGCGGTTGTAATCCGATCCTACGCCCTTTTCTTTTAGGCTATCCACATATTCTGAAAGCATTAAGCGCGCAATGCTGACAAAATCATTTTCCTCTAAGGGGCGGAAAACGATAACTTCATCAATTCGGCTCAAAAATTCCGGCCGTAAAAACTCAGAAAGAGCCTTTAACGCCTTTTCCTTGCTGATTTCAGATTCGGTCTTCGCAAAGCCCAGAGCAGCATCTTTGCGGTCGCTTCCGGCATTTGAGGTCATAATGATCACAGTGTTTTCAAAATTGACAGTTCTTCCGTGAGCATCTGTGATTTTTCCCTCATCCAAGATTTGTAGCAAAATATTCATTACGTCGGGATGTGCTTTCTCAATCTCGTCGAACAGGAGCACAGAATATGGACGGCGGCGCACCTTCTCTGTCACTTGTCCGCTTTCGTCATAGCCAACGTAACCCGGAGGAGAACCGATGATGCGGCTGACAGAATGCTTTTCCATAAATTCCGACATATCCAAACGAATCAAGGTCTCCGGCGTGTCAAACAGCTCCTGCGATAATACTTTCACCAATTCTGTTTTTCCTACACCGGTAGGACCGACAAAAATAAACGAGGCCGGCCGTCTTCTGGGGCTTATCTGTACACGGCTGCGGCGGATCGCTGCGGAAACCGCTTTCACCGCCTCGTCTTGCCCAATAATTCTGCTTTTCAGCTTATCCTCAATCGAAGCAAGCTTTTTCAACTCGTTTTCCTTAACTCTAGAAGCGGGGATTCCAGTCCAAAGCTCGATCACCTTAGCGATATCCTCTTCCGTCACCTGCGCGCCTAAAGCCTCCGGCGCAAGCTCCTGCACCTTATTTTCCAGGCGGGCAAGCTCACAGCGCACCTCGGCTAATTTTTCATAATCAATGTCTTTTTCACTGGCTAAAGCGTCTTCCTGCTTTTTCAGTTCGCCGCATTGAGCGCTTACCGCATCATATTCGTCCATTGCCGTGTTCCGCAAAGCCGCGCAGGCACAGGACTCGTCAAGCAGATCGATGGCTTTATCCGGCAGGAAACGGTCTGTAATATACCGTTCAGACAGGACTACTGCTTTTTTTTCACCAGTTCATTGGAAATTTTCACCCGGTGATAATTCTCATAATAGGGTTTAATCCCGATCAATACGTCTACGGTATCCTGAATGGAAGGCTCCGACACGGTCACCGGCTGAAACCGGCGCTCTAAAGCACTGTCCTTTTCAATATACTTTCTGTACTCCGTAAAGGTAGTGGCGCCTATCACCTGGATTTCCCCACGGGAAAGCGCCGGCTTTAAAATATTAGCCGCGTTCATAGAGCCTTCCGCGTCACCGGTGCCTACCAGATTATGAACCTCATCGATGAAGAGAATTATATTGCCGTCGGCTTTCACTTCATCTACCAAGCCTTTAATTCTGCTTTCAAATTGTCCCCGGAACTGGGTTCCGGCTACCAGGGCTGTTAAATCCAGCAAATGGATTTCCTTAGTCCTTAGCCTTGCCGGCACGTTGCCCGAGGCGATCCGCAAAGCGAGTCCCTCGGCAATCGCGGTTTTACCTACGCCGGGTTCTCCAATCAGACAAGGGTTGTTTTTTGTCCGCCGTGAAAGAATCTGCACCACCCTGCCGATTTCCTTATCACGGCCGATAATAGCGTCAAGCTTTCCATCTTTTGCTTTTTGCGTTAGGTTATAGCAGTAGGTATCCAAATGCTTCCGTTTTGGACGCTTTTCCGCCTTCTGCTTTTTTTCCGCAGACTTTTGAGCATTGGCGTTCTGGGCGGCATTGCCTCCCGCTTGGAAAGAGTCCCCAAAAATATTTTGTAAAAATGGAAATGTCGCCGCTCCTCCCGGCGTAAACAAGGCATCGTTGTCCTCTTCTTCCCTGTTGGCTGCGCCTCCAAAAGCCTCTCCCAGCTCCTCAGGGTTCATGAGGCCTCCGAACTGCTCCTGCATCGCTTCCAGCTGTTCGTCATCAATGCCCATTTTATCCATTAAATCCGTTACCGGCTTAATACCCAGCTCTTTCGCACAGGTAAGGCATAATCCCTGAGTATTCGAACTATTGGTATTGGTGGCGATAAACACCACCGCAGGTCTTTTTTTACATCTTGAACAAAGCATAGTGTTTCTCCTTTTTAGCGGCTTCGCCGCTGTTTACAGTATACACCTCAAGCCTTAATGATTTGTTAAGGAATGTTAAATTTCTAAACCCTACGCAGAAAAAAACAAAGAGGACGGATTCCAATCATAAATCCAGCGGAATAAAAACGTCTGATCAATGGTTTCTCTTGAAAAAGCAGCCGGCGTGGGGTCCATAGACGACACTGCCCAATGCAGCACTGTAACAGCCACCAGCAAAAACAGAATGCATTGCAAAACGCCTACGAAGAAGCCTATAAAGCTGTCGATTTGCCGCAATACCGGCAGCCGCAGTACCGGGCGAATGACCAAACGGTAAATCAAAATAAAAATCACAAAGAACACAATCATCAGGATCAGGAAAAAATACGATCACTAGGAAGTCCACCATAATTTTAGAGATCCCAGCCATAATAGTTTCCGTTGCCTGAGCCGCCGCCCACTGGGTTCCTTGCTGAAAGGAAGCGGCGTCAAAACCGCCTTTGACCAAAATAGAGGAAAGGGGCCCCGGCAAAGACTCCAAAATCCCTTTCCGCCGCTACGGTAAGATCTTCTCCTGCCGCTCCCTGAAGGACTGCGCTCACCTGCTGGTGTAAGGAGTTCTCTAAAAAACGCGGAATAAAAGCCCTGAGAAATCACAGTTGAGAGAGAACTGGCTCCCCAAACCGCCGCCACGGCGCAAACTAAGCCGATTAAGGAGCGGACGCCTCCCCGCCGGATTCCTCCGTAAAATTAAAAAAGATTAAAATGACCAGTACAATGGCGTCAAGAACATAATTCAAATAAAATTCCCCCTTGCGTTAAGAAAAAAACACCTGCCGGATTTCGCTGACCCCCAGCACATAGGCTTGGCTGTTGGAATACAGCAGAATTTTCTTAGCGTCGTTGCCGGCATCATAAGCGCCGGTTTCTTCTCCCAGATCTGAATAGGTGTAAATCCTTCCGGAAGAAAGAATCCCGGCAACTCCGTTATTATATCCGATGGAGGTGACCTTTCTTGCCACGGGATACCCATCGCTGTTTTCCCTTGATTATCGATTCTCACCACAGTACAGTTCCTGCCGTCCTCAGACTGTGCCAAAGCGAGCACCATCCCGTAATACGGATCCAGCTGAAAAGTGGAAAGGGTTTTCCCTTGATAGTCGTAATCGATTTTTTCCTGGGCAGCAGGAATCATGATACTGGCGCCCCGATTACCGATCGCGGCGACATTACCGCTTTCCAGGCACCGGATCGACAGTAAAAGGTTATCGGAAAACTCAAATTTGGCCTTAGGCTCTTCCTGATTAAAGTCAAAAATATATCAGAGATATATCTACCGGATACCACTCGGAAAAATAATACTTATACTTTTCCGTATCATCGCTTAAATAAACGGTAAGCTCTCCCAGATAGTTTTTCGACTGGGTCAGAGCGGCGTAAACGCCCGACGAGGAAACGGACGCTGAAATGATTTTTTGCTCCAGATTTCTGCTCGTCAAGGTTTCCGAGGCGCTTTCAATCCGGATTCCCGTGCCCTCCTGATGATAAACAACCGCCAGGCTGCCGTCTGTTCGCAGTACCGGAGAGCTAAAGCTATGCTGACGCTGGGCCAATTCTTTAGCGCTGTCATTGTATAGGGTAAAAAGAGGTATCGCTGACCACCACTGCGTCTTGATAATCCAAAAGCTGAAAATTCCCCTCCTGGACTTCGCTGCCGGAAATCGGCGTGGGATAACCAGCGCCTACTCCCATCCCCAGCAAGGTGTTCTGAAACCAATTGCCCACCCGCTGGGGCGAAAGAGACTCCCGATTAGCCCACAAATCACCGCCAGACTGCATAAAACCAAAATCAGCAGTAAGCGGATCACTTTTTTCGGCGGCCTTTTCAGTTTGATTTCTTCCTGGTCATACTGCTCTAAAGGCAACATCCTCATAGCTGAGGGCCTTTCGCTCCTTTAACGCCCGCTCCCGGGCCTTTTTCTGCTTTTCATACCGTACGGGTCGTTTGGGCATTTACAGGTCCTCCTCATAAAACACACGGTTTTAAATACAATCCGCAGGCCCGGGCTGTGGGCCCCGCCTTGCTTCTGTCCTTCGCCTCAAGAATGGCAGGAATCCCATCCTCCGGAATTTTCCCTTGGGCGATTCTCAAAAGAGTGCCGACCATAATGCGCACCATGTTATATAAAAAGCCGTCAGCCTCCACACGAAACGTCACCAATGGCCCTTCCCGGCTCACGGAGCAGCATTTCACCGTCCGCTCCATATTGTCCCTCTCCCGATGATCTAAGGTGCAAAAGGAGGTGAAGTCATGCTTTCCCACAAACGCCTGTGCTGCCTGGTTCAGCATATCCGTATCCAAAGGATACCAATAGTGAAAAGCGCGGCCGTCTAAAAAGGGGTTCCTCACCGGATCGTTCCAGATTAAATACTGATATTCCTTACCCTTGCAGGAATATCTGGCGTGAAAATCCAGGGAAACCGAGCGGCATCCTTTTTACCGCCATATCCATCGGCAAAAAACGATTTAAAGCGGCCACCAGCCGCTCACAAGGGATTCGATGCCCAGTTTTTCAAGCTGATGCAGTATTGGTTCGCGTGAACGCCGGAATCTGTACGGCTGCATCCCTTTACATCAAAATCGTCTCCGATCACCTGGCGCAGAGCGCCTTGAAAGACCTCCTGCACGGAAAGAGCGTTCTCTTGAATCTGCCAGCCGTGATATGCACGGCCGTCGTACGCAATAGTCAGTAGTAAATTTCTTTTTTCCAAAAGAGTCTTCCCTCCCAGCCGCTTTTCAGGTCTTTGTCAAAATCACCGGACCGCAGCCGGTAAAAAAACATTGCACAGCACTACTCCAGCTAAAATCACGCACATCCCGACGATTGCGTATCCATCCAGCCGGGTCATGTGCATGCTTTTCATTCTGGTCCTTCCGGAGCCCCCCTGATAGCATCGGCATTCCATTGCCATCGCCAGCTCATAGGCGCGGCGGAAGGAGGACACAAACAAAGGGATCAAAATCGGCACCAGCGCTTTGATACGCTGGAACAGCCCGCCGCTTTCCATGTCTGCCCCGCGGGCCTTTTGAGCGCTCATAATCTTATCGGTTTCCTCCAGCAGGGTGGGGACAAACCGCAGAGCGATCGTCATCATCATAGCAATTTCATGGACGCTGATATGAAGCACCTTCAGCGGCTTCATCAAACGCTCCAAAGCGTCAGTCAGGTCGGTCGGCGACGTGGTAAACGTCAGCACCGAGCTGATAAATATCAAGGAAATGATCCGCAAAGCGATAAAGACCGCGTTGGTAATGCCCGCTTCGGTAATGGTCATAAAGCCAAACTGCCAAAGAGGCTCCCCCCGTCCATAAAACAGGTTCAGTCCGGCGGTAAGGATCACCACAAAAATAATCATTCTTAAGCTTTTTAAAATAAAGCTTAACCGGCACATTGAAAAAGCCATAACCCCGAGAACGGGAAACCACCACAATCCCCAGCGCGGGGTAATTCTGGCCAACGAATACTAAGACAATAAAAGCAATGATTAAAACAATTTTCACTCTGGCATCCATGCGGTGGAGAAAGGATTTCCCCGGTACATACTGTCCTAATGTAATATTACTGACCACGGGACTCCTCCTCCCTGCCTAATATACGGAGAATCTCCTGGACGCCCTGCTCCACCGTCAGCACGCCGGAGGAAACCGGATAGCCCTTTTCCCTCAGCATAGTCATAATTTTAGTGATTTGAGGCACCCGCAGTCCCATTTGAGACAGCCGGGCGCTTTGAGCAAACACCCTGTCCGTTTTTTCAAACATAGCCACCTTTCCGTCATCGATCACCAGCACCCGGTCCGCGATTCTGGCGATGTCCTCCATGCTATGGGAAACCAGCAAAACAGTATTGTTCCTTTGCCGGTGATAATCCACAATCTGAGAAAGAAGCACATCTCGTCCCATTGGATCAAGTCCGGCGGTAGGCTCGTCTAAAATCAATACCTCCGGGTCCATCGCAATGACCCCGGCGATCGCGGCACGCCGTTTCTCACCGCCTGATATCTCAAACGGAGACGCTCCAAGCAAATTATCCTTCAGCCCGGCGAAAGCCGCCGCCATTTTCACCCGCCGCTTGATTTCTTCCTCGGAAAGCCCCATATTTTTTGGGCCGAACGCGATATCCTTTTCCACCGTTTCCTCAAAAAGCTGGTGCTCCGGGTATTGGAACACCATCCCCACCTGGAACCGGATGATCCTGATTTTCTTTGGCTCCGCCCAGATATCCTTTCCCTTTAAAAGCACCTTTCCTGAGGTTGGCTTCAGAAGGCCGTTGAGCTGCTGCACAAAGGTAGACTTGCCGGAACCGGTATGGCCGATCACGCCAACCAGCTCCCCTTCCTCAATCTGAAGACTGATATGGTCGACGGCGGTTTTCTCAAAGGGAGTTCCCGCGCCGTAAACATACGTTAAATCCTGCGTTTCTAAGATGGGCATCTTTCTGCCTCCAAAAGCTTCTCTAAAATCCCGACACATTCTTCCGCATCCAATATTCCCAAAGGCACCTGACAGCCGCAGGCCCGCAGCCGGTAGCAAAGCTCCGTCGCCTGCGGCACATCCAAATGATGCCGCTTTAAAAGCTCTACCTTGGAAAATACTTCTTTCGGCGTTCCTTCCGTAAGAATCCTGCCGCTGTCCATGACAACCACACGGTCTGCGGTTACCGCCTCATCCATGTAGTGGGTAATCAGAACAATGGTGATCCCCAGTTCCTGGTTCAGCTTATGGATCGTATCCAGCACCTCGGTTCGGCCTCTTGGATCGCATGGCAATGATACCAGCGATAGCGACCCGCTGCTTTTGCCCTCCGGAAAGCTTATAAGGGGCGGCCAGCCGGTAATCATACATTTCCACCGCCTTTAAGGCATCGTCGACCCTTTGGCGTATCTCTTTGGGAGGCACACCCAGATTTTCAGGGCCGAAAGCGACGTCCTCCTCCACAATGGTGGCCACGAGCTGATTGTCCGGATTTTGCAGGACTAACCCCACCCGCCGCCGGATCTCATATTTTAAAGCTTCCTCTGTGGTATCCATCCCATCCACAAAAACCTTGCCGCTGGTTGGCAGAAGCATAGCGTTAAAGTGCTTTGCCAATGTAGACTTTCCACATCCATTGTGGCCTAATAAAGCCACAAATTCTCCCCTTTCCACGGCAAGGCTTACCCCAGACAAGGCTTCCTTCAAGCTCAAGGGATCGTCGGTTCCATATCGGAAGGTTACATTTTCAACATGAATAAAGCTCATATCTCCAAATCCTATCTATGAAGCGCCAATTTTAAGGCGATACTGTCTATCAATGTTTCATTACTCTACGTCTTTCCCTGTCCAAATAGCTGTGGAGCCGCAAGGAAGCACCTGGCCGGTGCTGGTCACCGGTAAACCGATTTCATCCGAGGCCACTCTGCCGCCCATAGGCTTTTGCAAAAGCACCCCCAGAAGATATTCCATCACCGAGGGCGACAGGCCCGTGGTATAGCTGTTCAACAGAAAAAACTTAGCGTCGGGAGACAGTATGCTCCGGCACAATTCCACCAAAGAAAACAGCTGCTCCTCCAGCTTCCACACCTCGCCGCCGGGACCTCTTCCATAGGATGGAGGGTCCATGATAATACCGTCGTACCGGTTTCCTCTCCGCTGCTCTCTGGACAAATTTAATGCAGTCATCCACCAGCCAGCGGATCGGCCTATCTGAAAGGCCGGACGCCGCGGCGTTTTCTCTGGCCCATGCCACCATCCCCTTCGACGCGTCCACATGGCATACACTGGCGCCCGCCTGGGCGCAGGCCAGGGTAGCGCCGCCGGTATAGGCGAACAGGTTTAATACCTTCAAGGGCTTTGGGGCATTTCGAATCAAATTCCCGGTAAAGTCCCAGTTTACCGCCTGCTCTGGAAACACACCGGTATGCTTAAACCCCATGGTTTTCAATTGAAAACGCAAATCACCATAACTGATTTTCCAAACAGGCGGAACCTTTTTGAGAATCTGCCACGCCCCGCCTCCTGTACTGGAACGGCGGTAGCGGGCATGAGCCTGTTTCCACAAGGCCAGTTGCTTTGGCGTATTCCAGATGATCTGCGGATCCGGGCGAATCAAAATAACCTCACCCCAACGCTCCAGCCTTTCTCCGGCGCTGGTATCCAACAGCTCATAATCCTTCCAGTTGGCGTAAGGGCTCACAAACGATTGATCTGATTAAAACAATCCATAAAAATATATTTTCAGGCCATTGCAGCTCGGCCTTCCAGGTTCAGCGATGCCGCTTAGTATCATCACCACAAAAACCCTACAACTGCCGCAGGCTTTAAGGCTCGTAAAAGAAAGCCTGTAATCTTTCCAAATAAAAACTGACAGGGTTCGCTGAATATGCCCAAAATTTAAAAACAACCCGGTTCCCTTTTAAGGGAAATCCAATTCCACTATACCAGCTTCTCCCGGATCACATCCGCTACCTCGTTTGCCAGCCGGTTGATGGTTTCTTCCTGCTCGCCCTCTACCATGACCCGGATCAAAGGCTCCGTACCGGAAACCCGCACGACGATCCGTCCGGTCTTGCCCAGCACAGCCTTGGCTTGTTCCGTGGCGGCCTTAACGTCGGCGTCGGTATAAAACCGAAGCTTCCCCTCCGGGCTGACCCGGACGTTGACCATTACCTGGGGATACCGCTCCATCAGGGTAGCCAAGCTGGAAAGCTTCGCTTGGCGCCGCTTCAGGATGCTGATCAGCTGAGCCGCGGTCAGCTGGCCGTCTCCTGTGGTGCCGAAATCCAAAAAGATCACATGCCCCGACTGCTCGCCGCCGAAGCTGTATTCCTCCAGCAGCATTTCTTCCAATACATACCGGTCGCCCACCTTTGTGGCTACAAAATTCATACCGTTTTCTTCACAAAAACGGATAAACCCCATATTGGTCATAATGGTGCCTACCACCGTGTTTTTAGCAAGTTTCCCCGGGATTTCATATCCAAGGCGCAAATCGCCATAACAAAATCGCCGTCTACCAAGTTTCCCTGATTGTCTACCGCAAGGCAGCGGTCCGCGTCGCCGTCAAAGGCTACGCCGGCATCCAGATGGTTCTCCTTAACAAAAGCCATTAAGCTTTCCATATGGGTAGAGCCGCAGTTATCGTTGATATTCACACCATTAGGCTGATCCGACAGCATGTAGACCTGAGCGCCCAATTCGGTGAACAAGCGCTCCGCCGTTCTGGAGGCCGAGCCGTTGGCGCAGTCCAAAGCGATCCTCATGCCATCCAGAGCAAAGGGAACCGTAGCTTTAATGTGGTCAATATAGTCTTTTACCGCGTTTTCCGCTACAGAAACCCTGCCGATATCCCCGCCCTCCGGCGTCAAATAAGGCGCCCTATGGTCCAGAACGATAGACTCGATCTGTTCCTCCAGGGCATCCGGCAGTTTATAGCCGTCGCCGCTGAATATTTTGATGCCGTTAAACTCACAGGGATTATGGCTGGCGGAAATCATGATGCCCGCGTCCGCCTTATATTTCCCCACCAAAAAAGCTACCGCCGGAGTGGGAATCACACCTAAGCTGATCACATCAGCGCCCACAGAGCACAAGCCCGCAGTCAGCGCCCCCCTCCAGCATATCTGAAGAGATCCGGGTATCCTTACCGATCAGAATCCGAGGATGCCGGTGAGTATTATCCGATAGGCCGCATGGGTAGCGCACCTGCCTCTAGGGGTTCTGCTCAAAAATCCAATCTGCATCAGATAAGGCTCATAAACGTCCTCTATGGTCACCGCTTCCTCCCCGATAGCCGCCGCCAGGGTTTCCAGCCCAACCGGGCCGCCTTTGTAAAAGCGGATCAGTGTTTCCAGCATCCTTCTATCATTTCCATCCAGACCTAATTCATCAATTTCCAGCTTATCCAAAGCTACTTTAGCCGTTTCATAGGTGATTACGCCGTCGCTCATCACCTGGGCGAAATCACGCACTCTTTTTAGAAGCCTGTTGGCGATTCTGGGTGTTCCTCTGGAACGGGAGGCGATTTCCAGCGCTCCCTCCTGATTCGTTTCAATTCCCAAAATTTTGGCGCTTCTGGACACGATCGTCGCCAACTCCTCCGGGGTATACATTTCCAGCCGGAGGACAACGCCGAACCGATCCCGCAAAGGCGCGGTCAGCTGTCCCGCGCGGGTGGTGGCTCCCACTAAGGTAAACTTGGGCAAGGGCAAATGGTAAGAGGCCGCCATTTGTCCCTTTCCTGTGATGATATCAATGGCGAAGTCCTCCATAGCGGGATACAAAATTTCCTCCACGCTTCTGGAAAGCCGGTGAATCTCATCGATAAACAGCACGTCGCCCGGGTTCAAATTGGTGAGCAGCGCCGCTAAATCTCCCGGCTTTTCAATGGCCGGGCCGGAGGTGATGCGGATATTTACATTCAGTTCATTGGCGATGATCCCAGCCAGCGTAGTTTTTCCCAAGCCAGGCGGACCGTATAACAGCACGTGGTCTAAGGATTCATGGCGCAGCTTAGCGGCCTCAATAAATACCGAGAGGTTTTCCTTCGCTTTTTCCTGGCCGATATATTCCGAAAGCGTCCTGGGGCGCAGCGGGTTTTCAATATCCGCATCCTCAGGAATATCCTCCGGGTCTACGATCCGGTTTTCTAAATCAAATTCGAAATCCACTGATTACATCCTCCCAGCCATAGCCTTTAAGGTAAGCCGAATCAGCTCCTCTACTGGCAACGAACTGTCAAACTTAGCTACCACCGGCGCAACATCGCTTGGGGTATAGCCCAGCACTGTCAAAGCATTCATCGCCTCGGCGGCGTTCCCTGCCGCGTTTACCACTCCAGCCGCAGCGGTCACCTCTTCTCCGCCGCCTAATGCCTTCAGCTTATCCTTCAGCTCCAAAATTACCCTTTGCGCCAGCTTATTGCCTACTCCCTGAGCCATCGTTAAGGTTTTGAAGTCTCCAGCCGCGACAGCGACGGCCACCTGCTCCGGCGAAAGAACAGAAAGAATGGCCAAACCTACCTTAGGGCCTACGCCGGAAACCGACGTCAGCAGCTTAAAAGCAGTTCAATTCCGCCAGGCTGGAAAAGCCAAACAGGTCCACCGCATCCTCACGGACGTTCATATGGGTATAAAGGACCGCCTCCTTACCGATAGCGGGAAGGCTGCGCTGGGTATTCATAGTGGTATAACATTTATATCCTACGCCGGCACATTCAATCACCGCAAAGGAGGGCTCTGTGTGAATTAAACTTCCTCGTAACCGATACAGCATCTAACTTTTATCCTTCCTTCTTTTTTTCTGAAGCATTTGATACCGGAATCTGGAGCCGGACGCATGAGCGTGGCAGATAGCCACAGCCAATGCGTCGGCGGTATCATCGGGCTTTGGAACTTCCTTTAGTTTCAGCAGACGGGTGGTCATTTCCATCACCTGAGGCTTATGGGCACGGCCATAGCCGGTTACAGCGGTTTTCACCTGAAGAGGCGTATACTCAAAAATCGGCACGCCTGATTTTTGAGCCGCCAATAGGATAATTCCTCTCGCCTCCGCCACATGGATGACGGTTTTCTGATTGGTATGAAAATAAAGCTTCTCAATGGCAACCGCATCCGGCCTGCACTGCCGTATCATTTCCATCATATTGTCGTAAATGTACTGAAGCCTCGCTGAAAAAATCCATCCCCGCCTCGGTGGTTATCGCGCCAAAGCCGATTGCACGGTATTGGCCGCGCTCAAACCGTAAGGCGCCATAGCCAACGATGGCGTAACCAGGATCAATCCCTAAAATAATCAAGCCATCCCGTCTCCTTCCGCTTTTGCGATAATCAATTAATTATAGCATAAAATACTACGCAGGGCAACTGATCACGCGCGGCTTTTCTTTGCTTTTCATACTGCTTGTCACCGGCCATTCTTAAAATCTGACGCTTCTCTAGAAATTTTTCACAATATGTCGACTGAAAAATCAAATATATCATTTGCCTGTTAAATGATTCCTTCCGCCGGCTTTGTCTGGAGAAGCAATGCTAAAAAAGCTGCCTCTAAATTAGAGACAGCTTTTAAACCTTTCCTGCGCACGGCCATTCTATGCTATTAGGCCGCTTGATGCATCATTCTTTAATAGCGTAAAGGCCATTCTAATAAACACCTTTGCAATAGGAAAGATGGTTAAAATTCTTTTTGGGGTTCCTGATTCTTCAGAAGACTTCTTCGGATTTCTCTGAGCTTCTGTACCGCATCCTGGACTCCCATCATATAAACAGCGATCAGCTTATCTGGATTGTTTTCTCATACTCACCGATCTCGATCGGCTGGCTTGGCCGTACTACAACAGCTTTTTTCCGCCGTTCCTGCTCCAGAACATATTCCACCTGGCGGTTATAAAAGGCTTCCTCTGCTTTCCAGGGCGGAAATCAGATTGGGATAGCCGCGATACTTAGCATAAACCAGCGGCTTGGGATAGGAGGATTTTTCCTTCTTCCGGTACGTGATATCCCGGGTAAGCACCACCACGTTGTATTCGTGGCCGTCGCAGACAGAACGCTCCAGGGGAATCGGATCGGCAATTGCGCCGTCCAGCAAGCGATATCCTTTAAAATCCACCATATTGCACAGCAGAGGCGGCTGAGGACGAGGCCCGAACCGCAGTGAAGGGATCATAAATATCCTTTTTCCCCAAAGAATACGGCGCATCCGGTCTCCACATCCGTAGCGCCTACCCGAAAGTTCACCTCGGCCCTGTCAAACGCCTGAAAATCAAAGGGAAGCAGGTCGTGAGAGAGCTCTCCGAATATAAAATCAAACCCAAAAATAGAACCTGTTTTCCGCAAGGACTTTACGCTTAAATATCTTGGATCCGCTAAATAATGGTAGAAAATATCAAAATTACGCTTGGTTTGTCCCGAAATATAGCTCAGGGCATTACAGGCCCCGGCCGATACGCCGTATATATTACGAAATTGAATTTCATTTTCTGAAAACACATCTTTTATGAAGCCCGCTTCCACGTTTTCCTCTTATCCTGAAAAAAGCAGACTCTGCTTGTCGCGGTCTTCCTGGTCGTTCTGTATGCGGTTTTTTCCATGTGCGATAACCTAAAAGGCATTTTTATCCCCATTTATAAGGAGGAATTTCTGCTATCCGACACTCAGGCCGGCGCAATCTCTACCTCCGCCATGCTCGCTTTAGCCATTTTTCAATATCTCAGCAGCTTAATCGTTGGCAGGCTTGGGTATAAGAGACTGTTAGTCATCAGCTTTATTGTGGTGGGCGCGCGATTATATTGGTGGTCTTCAGCACCAGCTACCTTACTCTTTTATTCAGCATATTTCTGCTCTATATCGGTATGTCCATGTTTAATTTAAATATCAATCTACTAGGGCCCGCCTCTGGCGGTGACCTCCCCAGCTATTCTAATGAAAAATGGAATATCCTGGCGCTGGTTCTTTCTATTTTACTGATTCCCTTTGGGATTATGCTTATTTGGGCCATTTTTCTTAAAATACCTTACCAGCCTCAAGTGGTAAAAAGCTCAAGCGGTAAAAAAGCTCTTTTAAAAATCCCTGGCGATCTATTTATACATGCTGGCGGCTGGCTTTTACTCCGCTTCTGAAGCCGGCGTTGGTCGCTGGTTTTGTTAATTACATGAGCGAGAGTCGTTTTATGGGCGCGGAGGAACGCGCCTCTACGCCTCCCTCTTTTCCTTCTCAAAACCATCGGACCTGGTATTCGGCGGCTTTGTCATCCGATATTTAGGTTACTTCCGTACGGTTCTTTTCTATGCCGTCGCGGCGGCGGCGCTGGACTTCGGCTGGAATTGCTTTCGGAAAGTCCGCTTGCTTCTCATTGTTTTAGCTGGCCTGGCTTTTTTCCTCCATTTATCCAACCACTCTTTCCACTATTCCAAGCTCCTTTGGGAAGGAAACCTCCCAGGCTACCGGTTTTAATCATGATGTCCAGCGACTTGACGGCAATGCTCTCCACCCTTTTTGATCGGACTGCTGAATGATTTCATCGGAACTAGGCCGGCCTTCTTTATCGTACCCTTATGTCTGGCTTTTGTCGCCATTACCTCCCGGTTTATTCAAAAAGCAGTCAAAAAACGCAGAATTCTGATAGGTACTAAGCAAAGCGGCCGGACTATTTCTCGTCCGCCGCTCTCGATAGGATCATCGGTCTATAATTCTGTCCTTCTGTTGAAATTGTGTAAACCTGCCACGGAATAAACTTTCGCCTTCCGTAACGCCGCTTTGGTCGCCTGCTCAATTCCTCCGCAAACAAGGAACCTCCATACGAACAATTGTTAAGCTTTTTTGATATTGTTGTTCTCTAAAATTGCTGTTAATTTCTCCGTATAGTCCCCCTCATCTAATTTAGGACAGCCGATCAGTGTAATTTTATTTTTGATAAATTTCTGATGAAAAATTACCATAGGCATAAGCGGTACAGTCAGCCGCCACCAAAAGGTTCGCATCGTCAAAGTATGGCGCGAAATGGGCAATAAGCTTAATTTGAACCGGCCATTGGGAAAGCTGACTTTCCTGAGCATAAAATTCTTTGGAAAGTACCTTCTGCCCGGATGGTGAATTTTTTCGACTGCGTTCCCGGACATCCGCAAGGCGGCGAAGCCCCGGATGGCCCATGCGTCGCTTTTTTCAGCTTGAGCGGCCTTCACCGCCTCCTGATTATAGGCTGGCGCTTCCCTATTTTTCAAAGGTAATAGCTCACGCAATAGGACAAGCCGGCAGGCAATCGCCTAAGCCGTCAATAATAATCCTCCCCTGGCTTTTTCCGTCCACCATGCCGATAGCGCCTTCATGAGGCTTGGGCGCAAAGGCCGCATCCATTGCATTTTTCCTCATCAATTTGAATTATTCTTCTAATCATGATCGATACTCCTTCTTCTTGACTTTGCAGTTACAGTATAGTAAAATCAAATACAAATTTCAGTTGTAATTACAACAAAAGAGGATTTTATGAAAATTAATCTATCACAATGCTGTCCGCTGTTTTCGGGAATCTCAGAAAATGAAATGGATAAGCTCCTGTCCTGTCTTGACGCCAGAGAAAGGCGGTATCAGGAGAGCTTGGCGTTTCAGCGGGACAAAAAATCACCTGTTTCGGCGTTTGCTATCTGGTACAGTGGAAATCCAGCAGGAAGATTTCCAGGGAAATATTACCATTGTCGCACAGATTACCCCAGGACAGCTTTTTTGCAGAGGCCTTTGTGGGTGCCGGCATTTGCTTTACCGGTGGCTGTTCTGTCCACGGAGCTTCTCTGTTATTCTATGGCTTTGGATTATAATAAGCTGTTATCCCCATGCCAATATGCTTGCCCTTTTTCACCGCCGCAGTCATCAAAATATGGTGAAAATCCAGCAAATAAAAATATTTTTTTAAACGCCCGCATCGGTCATTTATCAAACGCACCTAATGAAAAGAAAAAGTACTGTCTTATTTGATCGGGCAAGCCAGGCGGCATAACAGCAGAGCTCACCATTCCCTTCAACCGTCCAAAAATGGCGGATTATTTGTGACTGACCCGCGACGCGTTATCCAGCGATTTACTGGGCAAACTAAGAACGAGAGTTCTTGATTTCCAAAAAATCGATTTACCATACAACAAAATCTACTGATTAAGAAAAGAATAGATTTTTTCGGTGACTTGCCTTCTTATCCTCTATTTATTTGCCTGTTTTCCACCAGGCCGTCCGCCATATTGTTCACGCGACTCGTTATTGATTGGCAGAGAAACATTTATTCACGAGTGAACTCAAACGAAAATTCTATGGATTTCTGACCCCCTCAAGCTTTCCGCGCTTTTTTGTTTCATGGACAAAGAATTTCTAATCTTAAATATTTCATTCCTGTCAAAAAATAAAATTGCAAAAAGAAGGACACTGTGTACAGTGTCCTTCTTTTAATCGTCTGTGTTTTGAGGATTCCACTGAACTCTGCGACTGGCTTAAGCTTCCGTTTTCAATCTCTGCCTCTACACTGTTTGAACTTTGTGAAGCTAAAGACTCCGTTTCAGAAGAGGGACTCTAACGCAGGATCTGTGGAAACGTTCTCAGAAGGCGCCTGACTTTCAGAAACCTCCGGCGGGACTTGGTTTCTGGCTTTTCCCAAGCTTAATTTCGATGGTTTCCAGGCGTTTCGCCTCACCTGGAGGTTCCCGCCATTTCACCATTTTTTCACCCAATCCTGCCAAGGCCAGCTGAAAGGTCTGCACATGCACTCGATAATAAATATCATAGTGCTCGGCTAATTCCCATCAGGCATTTTGATTCCCTTCCAGCCGCTTCGCCTGGCCAGGAGTGCCGCTTTCAGCTCCATCCTTCACCCAATTCTGCCAGCCATACGTCTGCACATGGGTTTGATATTCCACACTGCCGCTATACCCTGGATTCTGCGGCAAAGAATTCGGATAGACTCAACCGTTTCGCCTACTCCGGAGTCCCGCTTACAGCACCGTTAGCCTTCCAAGCCTGCCAGCCATAGGTTTGCACATGGGTTTGATGGTGATTCCATCTACGGTAGCCGGCGGTGGAGTAACATAGAACCTCTCCGTGCTTCCCGGCACGGGAATCGCCTTTTTTCCACTAAACGAATCTCAATGGCTTTAATCTTTTTTGCTAATCCCTTCGGTTCCGGGCTTCACCATTTTTGCCCAGTCAAGCCACCCATAAGTTTGAGCGTGAACCCGGTAATAAACATCATACTTTTCTGCCAACGCTCCTGTCAGCCTGATTTTTAATGGCTTCCAGCCGTTTTGCCTAGCCCTGAGTACCGCCCCGCTCCGTTTTTCACCCAATTCTGCCAGCCATACGTCTGCACATGAGTCTGATCAATATCACCCACGCGGCCCGGATTCTGCGCGAATACAGATACCCTCTGGCTGGCCTCTCCCCGCTGGCGCTGGATTCTCCGTTGCTCACTCCGGCTGCCATCGTAGCTTTCAATATGGGTCTTATAGTTAACGCCATCATGGTTCCAGCCCGGACTTGATAAAGCCAGCAATACGTAACT
>VOFI01002337.1_pt1 | contig 66743 bp, 72 predicted proteins | sample 5384131 | NCBI WGS metagenome assembly VOFI01 (sample SAMN12384728, study PRJNA508395) | human gut metagenome | isolation source: healthy gut H | host: Homo sapiens
AGGTAACGTCTGGGCTTTATCGTAAAGTGCCACCACCGTCACGATTGCATTTGGTCTTGCGCATTCCCATGCAAGACGGAAAGTAGATTCTGCTCCTGCAACTTCAAGAACAACATCCGCTCCACCATGCTCGGTGTTTGCCTGAACAAAATCAAAACATTCTTCCGGCGAAACTGTAAGAACTTCCGGATAATGTTCCCTGATAAAATGCATACGCTTTTCGTCTTTTTCACACATGATGATCCGCTTCGGATTTTTCAGCATAACAGACAGTAAGGTACAGATACCTGTAGGACCGGCTCCAATGATCAGCACCGTGTCATCCTCAGTGATCTCGGAAATACGTGCTGCCCAGTAACCGGTGGCAAGTACATCTCCTACAAATAACGCCTGTCTGTCCGTAACTTTATCCGGAATCTTATTCAGCCCCTGATCTGCAAATGGTACACGGACATATTCTGCCTGACCGCCATCGATACGGCATCCAAGAGCCCAGCCGCCATTTTCATCGGTACAGTTATTCACATAACCTTTCTTGCAGAAAAAACATTCTCCACAAAAAGTTTCTACATTTACCGTCACCCGGTCTCCTGGTTTCACATTCTTCACAGCAGTTCCGACTTCTTCCACAATTCCAACCATCTCATGACCGACTGTAATCCCCGTCACTGCCCGTGGAACGCTTCCATGCTTAATGTGCAGGTCACTGGAACAAATGCTGGCAAGTGTCACCTTTACAATGGCATCTCTTTCATGCATCAGCACAGGCTTTGGCTTTTCCATTAATTCAAATTTTCCTTTTGAAACATAAGTATAAGTCTGCATTCTTTCCCCCATCACTTTCTATAATAATTTATCCAGAATTTCTGCTGCTGATCTATTATCAAATACGCCATTGCCAAATAACAAACAAGATAAGAAGGTGCACCGGATAAAACGCATAACAGAAATACTTGAACCACTTGTTATGGTACCCCTGCTCTCCATGATATAACCAGATTGGAATCAGTGCCAGCAGTGCAAAGCTCTGCTGTGCAATTTCAAAATGATGTCCCAGAATCGTTACCGGATAATACAGATTCCCCAGCATAACTACATTCAAATAATACAGCCCGACAAGCTGTGCCGCAAAAGAAATCCAGGTTTTCTTGCGAAAAAAAAAAAAAGCAATACCGTCAGTATTCCTGCAGCATTGTAATCTACCATGGTTATGGTTCCAAGCAGAAAATCCATCAAAAGCACGAGGCAAACCACAAAAAACGATATCCATTTCTTTTGTTTCTTCTTTGCCTTTTCAATGATCTGTATCGATAACACCCCTAATAAAAAGGTCCATAGTACATTTTGATGAAACGGGTAAAATACAGAACTTCCCATAATCAGGTTAAATGGTATTTCTGAAATTATGGCAAATAGAAAAAGACGCAGCATGTATTTTTTCACATTCGAAGTATAATAGCATCCTTCTGCGATCATAAATGCGAAAATCGGAAAAGCAAGTCTTCCTACGCATGTCATCCATTCCTGTGCTGGAAATAGTGTCGCCCACAAATGATCACATAACATAAACAGCATTGCCAGAATATGTAGTGTAAACGAATCAATTCCTCTTTTTTTCTCCATAGATTTTTCTCCATCTATCCAGGCATAGATATCTGCCTTTTATTCTTTTCATTATATTATGGAGCATTATCCAACGTCAATCAACTCTTGCGTCCTAATCTATCACTAATTCAGCCAGAACTCAAATACTCAACGCATTCTACTCATAAGGGGTGTTCATTTCTTATAATTTATATTATGCTTAGATTAAACAGAAGGAAGTGAATTATATGGATTTAATCAAAATCGGAAAATATATTGCAGAAAAAAGAAAAGCTCTTGGACTGACGCAGAAGCAATTGGCAGAAAAACTGAATATGAGTGACAAATCGGTTTCTAAATGGGAACGAGACATATGCCTGCCGGACGTGTCAATTTATATGGAATTGTGTAGCATACTTAGAATCAGCATTAATGAATTTCTTGCAGGTGAAGATATCGGTGCTGAAAATGTAATTGAAAAATCAGACAGCAATCTTATTCAGATTACAAAAGAGAGTAAAAAAAGAAACAAAAAAATTTAAAAACAATTCTTGCTGTAGTAACTGTTTTTGCAGTAATTGTCTCTGCGATCCTTGGCACTTTATTCTTTCACAAACTGATACATCCAAAAAATTATATTACCGCAGTTGATCAGACAAGTACTGAGATGAAAACAGCAGAATTATTATCCGGAACAGACGGCGCATATCTTTTTCATTATTTTACAAAAGATGAATTTAAAACACTCACCATTTATGTATCTGAATATCAGTCTGGGACACTGATCAGTAAAAGTAAAGTGGCTGATTTGGACTATGACGGAATCGATTCCCCTTCCAGAGGTGTCATTGCTGTTGTGCCGGATTTTGAATCTTTTAAGGTAAAATTAATTGTAGCAGATGATTATGCAAAATATTCTACGGATTTTCCTATTTTAGAAAATATAGAAAACAGAGAATATTATGTCAGAAGTGCAAGCCAGATAAAAGGGGAGATTCCGATTCAGATTCATTCAGCTTCGACAATAGAAGGCAAGACTGCTATCCTTTCAGACTCTGAACAGGGATTAATGGCTCTAATCTATGGAAAAGACGGGCTGTCAGGGATTCCTATCACGGAAATGGAAAAAGGAATCGTTGGTGTGGAAAATGATTATGTATATTATCTTTCCTTCCAATTTGGGGGGTAATCAAAGTTTTTGAGGGGATGTCTTTTTGAGGCGTGTTTTCCCAATAACAATGTAAAACAACGGTATCATTATAATCATTGCTGCTATGATATGTACATATATGAAACTTTGTGTTCCTGTAACAAGAAACAAACTTGTTATTGTATAATTCCATAACCAATGAAATCCTGTGGGCATCCAAATACTCTTTGTAGTGTAAAACATTTCATTGGCAAATATTCCATATAGAAAAGGAAAAATAAACATTACCAGAACAGAAATATTATCGGTATTAAAAATATGTGGTAGTGTAAAAATAAGTGCAGCTATTACGCAACTCAAATACTTATTTTTACATTTTTGCAGCAACAGCCCAAAAATAATTCCTCTAAAAATAACTTCTTCAATAAAGGACACGAAAAAGTAAAATATGAATTTCCCTTTATGATTCATCAACAGTGATAAAAAATCAGTGTCTTGAAGAATTATATTTGATTTGACTGATGAATAAACTATAAACAATACAATGATTGGCATTATAGCTCCAACTGCAAAATTCAGAAAATCTATTTTTCTAAAATATAACCCTATGCTTTTTTAACATAACGCACCTTTTAACCTCTGATTTGTCATAAGCCTGACACCATACTATTATGAATAAATCATCTCATGCAAAACAATTTCTTCTACCCGATTGTGGATATTATTGCACCGCCGCACCCATTCCATTTGACGGGTACGCTTTAATTCTTCGGTCACGCCCTCGGCAATTTTCATCTGCTCCATGATGGTGGCTAACCGTTCCTGTGCCTGTTCGTTCAGGTCTGAAAGATATGTCCATAACTCTCCGGTCAGTGTCAATGTGTTCAATCGGGCTGGATGGATTTTCCTTAAATATTCCCGGTGCAGCCGTCCATACTTTCCAATGGGGCGGTGTTCCTCCGGCAGTTTCAAGTCTGGGATGTAGTAATCCCCAACAAGGATATAATCAATTCCGTTTTCCGTTATTCTTGATTTCAATTCGCTCATGTTTTAATCTCCTCATTCTGGCTCATTTTTTTGCAAGTCTGGCTCTCCAGAAATATTGGTAAATTTTTGGTAAATTTGAGATTGAAGCACAAAAAACGCTTAAAAACGGGACTTATGAGACGATATGAGACTTTTCATCATGCCCGGGAAATCCTGCCGTGGCATACGAATAGTATTTTTATCATTATTTTATTTCTCCTTGTTTTGCCCCGGAATGCCCTGTTTTGCGAGGGATTTCTAGGATTTTTCTATTTGTTCTGAAATTACAGATTGTGGCAAATCAGAACAGAATTGAGCAAGTTATTACTACCTGTTAGTAGTAAAATTAGTAGTAAAAGGGAAAGGGTTACTACTAAGGCTTGGATACTAACGAATCAATATATCCATCTATTTCTTCTACATTTAAATATATTGGATTTTTAATCATAAACACTAAAACAATACGCAGAAAATCTACCGCCATCTTAGGTATATATATCCTAGTCTGATTATTTTCAATATAAATATCTTTATCTTTTAGTTTATCTCCATGTACAATTCTTGACCTCAAATTATATATTTTTTTCATATATTTTCTTCCATTTGTAGGCAAATATTGTTTATTTTCAACTTTTGAGATTACAAATGGCATACGACTTGCTATAGCATTTGTAATCTCTGTATGTGTTCCTCCCGCAAGTAACGATTCCAGTCCAATACACGCATCTGTTGTTATATCATCCAACTCTTCCCGTAACACGCATCTATTATAACGCATGAGTGAAAATTTCAACCTTTTTTCATTTTTCTGATATCCATCATATAGTGCAACTATATCATCACATTGTTCTTCGGATACATAAGAAACCGGTAAATTAATCCAATTTGATTTTATATATTTATGATTTACAAAATGTGATTTATACAAGCAGCAAGCAATCTTCTGTCGCTATTCCATATACAGCGGCTAAATCCGCTGTGGTTTCATATATCCAATCTTGGGGTACACAAAAAAAATATGCTCATATCCTATTTCATATCCTGTAGCCAATCTAACTATCCCCATTATTTCATCTATTTTTTTCTAATGGATAACTTAAATAGTCTTGAAAAAGCGAGATACCAGAATTTTCTTCATCCTTGCTGTAACTATAATTATGTAAAACTATCATATGTGTTGCACAAGCAGCAAGCCAATCTTCTGTCGCTATTTCATATTTACATTTAATCTGTCTTGATTCATTCCCTTTTGTATTCTTGTCCTGCTCAAGTTATCTCTGTTCCGAAAAAATATCGTCAAAATTCCATTCGATTTCAATTTCATCCTGACTATGAACACGGATCACCTTGATAATCTCACGCAGCTTCTCTGTATCGAACTTCTGAATTCCCAAGAAATCTTTTAGTTTTATTTTATCAGAAAGTTCATTTTGTTCAAGAAGCTTTTTGCTATTCTCCGCATCTTCTATCTTTCGTTTTATTTCATCCAGCTGTACACTTATCGTTGCAGCTCTCTGCTTATACGAATCACGATCTATACGACCATCTTTGTAATCATCATAGAGTTTCATCTTTTCCGAGGTCAACTGTCGGCTCTGTTTTTGCAATTCTGCGGTATTGATCTCTTTGTCGTCGCATTGCCTGTTGGAAGATACTTTCTTTTCTTTTTCCAACATTGACGCTGCATACTGATGAACAAGCCCAAGGATATTCTCCTCCAGCGGTTCCCGTCGGATCACCAGACTTCGACACACAGGATCTCCATTGGTTCGAGCATCTGAGCATTTTAGCAGATGCTCCGTTTCTTTTAGTAAAGAATGCCCACAGTTGGCACATAGCAGCAATGCCGGCTGTTTTTTACGTCTTTCCAGAGTAAAATTGGTGCGTGATTCCGCAACACTTCTCTTCTTTTTCGGATGCATTTCATTTGCTTTTTCAAACAATTGCCTGTCTATAATTGCCGTATGATGATTTTCCAGGCGAACCCATTCTGTTTCATCATTCAGAACTGCTTTATGACCGGTATGCATACTGCAACGTGTTTTTCCCCAGATTCTGGTTCCAATGTAAATCTCATCCCGGACAATTGCCGCTACTGTCGTAGGGCTCCAGTGTTTCTTTTTGATCGTGTCAAACCTCTGGAACTGCACCTGATCCCCTCTTGATAATTTCTGCTCATCACAAGTGGCAATCGCCTGTCTGTTCAATTCCCTTGTAATATCTGCAAAACTTGTTCCTTCCGCTGCCATCCGAAAAATCATTTTCACGACTTTTGCAGCCTCCGGATCAACTTCCAGTCTTCCGTCTTTTCCTTTTTTATAGCCATATCTGGCATTTACTGGAAGGCGTGTACCATTTCTCGTTCTTGTCTGCAATGCTGATGAAATTTTCTTGGACAAATCCAGGCTATACATATTGTATACCAGATTCTGCAATGCTACATTCATTCCACCAGTCATTCCGCTGCTTGCTGCACTGTCATAGCTGTCATTAATCGAAATAAATCGAATCTGTAGAAGTGGGAAAATATATTCAATATAAAATCCAACTTCCAGATAGTCTCTTCCGAATCTGGAAAAGTCTTTTACAACTACACAGCCGATTTCTCCACTTTTCATGTCATCCTGCAGCTGTTGAAATCCCTGCCTTTTAAAATGAGTACCGCTGACACCGTCATCCACATATTCCAGGATATCTGCCTCAGCAACACCCAACTGATCAATCACAAATGATTTTAACAGAATTCTCTGAGAAGTTACACTGTCGCTCTCTTTTTTGGCTCTGCCATCTACATTGTCATCTTCTGCGGATAAACGGATGTAAACAGCTGTTTTTCTATGATCTGTCATCTTGACTGCGCCTCCTTCTCTTTCTTTAATTTCTGTAAATCTGCAAACTGATCGTCATATACCAGCTTGATCTCATAATCATACTTACCATGGATAATAATTGAATCCACAAAGGCATCTGCCATTTCTTTTGTCAGCTTACGCTTTGACATATAAGTATGTATCACATTTCCCCAGCCTTCTTCAATGTGGTAATCCTGGGAATACCGAACCTGTGCCGCCAATACTGTGTCCAGACGGCTCTTGATATTCTCAATTTCATTGGAATAGATCCGAGAAAACTGTATGTATTCTTCTTCTGTAATCAAACGTTCGGAATAGTCTTCATATAAATCCGATTTACGCTTACTGATACGGCTTAGTTCCCGTCGAAGTTTCCCCACCTCTTTATCCAAAAGCAGGTACTGTGTCTGATTTTTGGAAGCTGCATTCATTTCCTGAATCATTTTTTCTGTATCCAATACGGTTTTCATATGCATTTGAATCAGGCGAAGAACATCGTCATCCACATATTCTTTTCTGACTCTGTGCCCTTTGCATTGCTTTCCTCCGGATTTATGGTTAGTATTGGCTCCGCAGATATAAAAGAATGTGCCATTTCTTTCTCTGGACAACGTCATGCGGTTGCCACAGCCTCCGCACCATATCTTTCCTGTATAGAAATTATGGTTTCTAATAGCCCCATTGTTCTGCTGATGTTTCTTCTTATAAGCTTCCGTATATTCCTGGATTTTAGATTGTACCTGTTGAAACAACTCTCTATCTATAATCCCTTCATGCGTGTTCTCCACATGCACCCATTCACTCTCTGGTCGATTTCTCTGTTTATTTCCCTGGAAAACACTTTGCTGATATTTTCCAAATACAGAATCACCTGTGCAATGAACATCCTGAAGAACTCGTTTCACTTCATAATTGTTCCAGGGTTTTGACTCCGGAAGCGGCTTTTCACTGGTTTTATAAAATTTTCTCTGTAAAGTCGGTGATAAAACTCCATCTTTATTGAGCTGTCTTGCAATATCACTATAGTTCCTGCCATCCATATACATAGAAAATATACTTTTCAGATGTTCTGCAGCTTCTTCATCAACAATCAGCTGATGATGGTCTTCTTCTGACTTTCTGTAACCATACGGTTCCCAGGCACTTGTAAATTTTCCTTTTTTCCAAAGAGCTTTTTTTGCACTGCTACTCTTTTTGGCAAGGTCTTTCGAATAGAACTCATTGATAATATTCTTCAGTGGAACTGTAAGATCCACACCTTCTCTGAAGGAATCGAAATCATCTGTCACAGCCAGGAATCTTACATGGAAAAACGGGAATACTCGTTCAATATAATTGCTGGTTTCGACATAATTTCTTCCAAGTCTGGACAAATCTTTTACAATAACACAGTTGATTTTTCCATGCTTGATATCTTCCATCATCTGTACGAATCCAGGACGGTCAAAATTTGTACCGGAATAGTCAGAGTCCTTATAAACTTCCGCAACCGAAATATCTTCCGTATCTGCCACAAAGTTTTTCATCAGTTCCACTTGGGTTTCTATCGTCCCTCTTTCTAAGGTTTCTTCTGTTTCCATTGAAATTCTGGCATACAATCCTGCCCGGAATGGTCTGCTCACCTCTGTCTGGACGGTTGCACTGCTGACTACTTCCGGAATGTTTTTCCTGCTCTTTCGTGCCATTTTATACAACCTCCTTTACCTTGACCTGCAGATTATTATCATCATCTATTACCGTATCAACTCCCATAGCCGGTAATTGATTCAGCAATGTCTGATAACAATCATCAAAATCAAAAGTGATCTCTATATTCTTTTTATCGTATACTCTGATTTGCCTGATCAGTTCTACCACCACTGTGCGGGACAGTTCTTCAATATCCTGATACTTCACAAAATAATCCAGCCAGGTATTGGCTTTGTCTGCTTTTTCCAGCTCACTATCCATTTCTTTCTGGATCGCACGGATACTCTCTTCCGCATTTTTAAGCCTCTTTCCATAGGCTGCATGAAGCTCTACATAGTCTTCTTTTGATACAATGCCCTCTTTCATATCCGAATAGAGCATCATCCGTAACTCCTTACAGCGTTCTGTCTCCTGTTTTTTCTTCTCCAGCCTGTCCTGCAGCTTCTTCATATTGATCTCCTGAAATGGCACAGTACCAATAAATTCCAGGATTCTTTTCAGGTGCAGGATATTCTGGATATGCTGTTTCAACATCACCAGTACGGCATCTTCCAGATCCTTTTCCGGTATTCTGTGACTGGAACAGCGTTTTGTTTCTTTATTTGTGGAACATAGATAATAAGCATATTTTTTTCCTGCCACAGTGGAAACCTTTCTTGTCATAGGTGCACCACAATCCGCACATACAGCAATTCCGGACAACAGATATACCTGCTTTTGGTCAGGTGAAGTACGTGTATCCATGCCCAGAAGCCTCTGCACAATTTCAAAATCACGATCACTCACCAATGGCTCATGATTTTTCTCAATCCGGATCCAGTCATCTTCCGGTTTCACATAAGTCTGCTTCACTTTATGGTTCGGTGTTGTCCTTTTTCCCTGCACAAGGTTTCCGATATAAACCTCGTTTTCCAGTATCCTGCGGACTGTAACGGAACTCCAAAGTGCCTGTTCTTTCTGCCGGAAGCCAGTTTCATAATGACTGCCGCTGCTGATTTTATATTCAAATGGGGAAAGAATACCCAGTTCATTTAAACGATTAGCGATCGCATCCTGACTCATTCCCTGCAGCTTCATCTTAAAAATATCCTGTACTACACTGCCTGCAGATGGATCAATCTCTAATTTATGCTTATCTGTCTTTGTCTTCCTGTATCCAAAAGCTACAAACGGAGTCACGCACTCGCCTTTTTTCCTCTTAATCTCAAGATTACTCCTGATCTTAATAGAAATATCACGACAATAAGCATCATTGATTAAATTCTTAAATGGGATAATGATTTCGTCTGCCTGATTCTTTCCCTTGAGACTGTCATAATTGTCATTGATGGCAATAAAACGCACACCAAGAGCCGGGAATAATCTCTCGATATACTTCCCGGAATCAATATATTCCCTTCCAAATCGTGATAAGTCTTTTACCACTACGCAGTCTACAATCCCACGCCGGATATCTTCCAGCATTGCCTGGAATGCAGGACGATCAAAATTAGAGCCTGAGTAGCCATCATCAACTCGGACTGAAACAACTTCTATATTTTTTTGTCTTTCAGGGAATCCAGAATCAAAGCTTTCTGGTTAGAAATGCTGTTACTTTCCAGTTTTGCTGAACTGGAAACATCGCCATCTTCTTTAGATAATCTGACATAGATGGCGGCATGATAGATTTTATTGATATTCTGATACATATCTTACCTCCTTTTATTACGTCAGAAAATCCATGTAATAAAAGGGGGCTGCATAATTTGTCCTTACCGACATTCTAACACAGTCCCCTCAATCTTGCCAGTACTTTTTCAGACACTCAGAAGCATATTCTCAAATGCCTGCTCCATAGATATACCGTTATTGGCAAATCTGACTTTTACTTTCATATTACCGATCCGGACCAGATAAGGATTTCCTACTTTATTCAGAAAAATATCTCTCCGTTCCTGAAGTGGCTTATTTCTGTCTGCTTTTATCATCCGTAGATCAGTCATTTCATTGATATCTACATCACTGAAATCCTGATCCAGATAATTTCTATATTCCTCTGCAGTCATGCCCTTCTCCTTCCATTCCCATCTGAATCCGTACTGCTTTCAGTACCCGATCCAGGCTCCACTTATTTACTCTTCCGCATTTCTCAATAATACATTTCGTAGAAATGCTCATAACCTGTTCAGCCAGTGCCAGGCTTCCTTTTCGGATTCCCGTCATATCATATTTGCTGATAAATACATGCGTTGGCAAATACCGTTTCTTATAAATTCTTGATGTCAGCGGAACTACCGTTATGACTGAACTGTATGTATTGGCTTTATTATTACTCACTACGATCACCGGTCTTACTCCACCCTGAACAGATGTTGTAGGAAACATACCGAGATCTGCCCATAAAATATCTCCTCTGCGGATTGTCATTTGTCCTCTCTCCAATCTATTATTTTTATTTGTAAAGCATCCATAGCGCTATATTGGCTCCACAGGAATACGGCAGAGTTTCTTTCCAAGCTGGAAAGCTCTGCCGCATAACCTCTATAGCCAATTTGATTATTAAACAGTGCTCGCTCGATTCTATTTATCCTCGATACCCCGAATCGTTACTCCTGCATCTGCAGGAAGGGAATAATAACCTGTCCGGATGCTACACTCCGGACCACAACCCAGAAACTCTCGTTTCCAGGCTCTGGCAGTTCATAGGTTTACCAGTTACAGACTTCTCAGGGTCTGCAAGTGTATCGCATCTCATACATATCATCGCATCACCAGCCTGCCAGCTGGCTTCGGTCAGTGCTTTTTCGCAGCATTACTAGCTGAACTAAAAATGTGTTTTGTCTTATAATCCTATAGCGGCATCTTCCTCGTGCTCTTTGCATGAAATGTCACGTCAGTTATTATTGGATATTCAGTTATCATGGTGCATTTTAGGGAGTCCTTTAACTTCCTCTAATTACTAAAGTCAAATGACTTCGGCAGATGCAAAAGATTTTCAAAAATTTTTTAAAAAAATTCTATTCATATACATTTCACGCATCTTATTAAGAGTGGATTTCAGCTTGTATGACAGCATCTGTCTGGAAATCCCCATAATCTCCGCCATCTGTGTCTGTGTCTTATTTTCAAAGAAAATGCCATAAATAATCATGCGTTCCTCTGAGTTCAGTTGATTGATCACTTTGTGAATATCCTGCTGTTCCATTTTTGTCAGTACACAGTGCTCCACATCACAGTTCAGATCTGGAAAATCCTCAATCATGAAGCCTTCCCCATCGATGGACTGTCCGCTGTAAGGTACCTCCCGCAGCATCTTATCCACAACTTTCCCCAGTTCATTCTTAATCTCAACTTTTTTTGCCTTGCTGCTTCTGTAAAAATTATTCATTGCATACGCAACTTCTTTTGTAACCTCGATCATTTCTCCATCAATATTTGCGTAATACTTTCCTTCATAAAAATATGGGTGTTCAATATACATGTCCGTTCCTCCTGAATTTGAAATCTTGTTGCTCGTTTCAAATCCAGAAGGCGGACCTCTGTTTAGGATCATGCCTGCTCCGCCTTTATCCTGCCGGGACATACCCGCAGTTATTGGCTGAAAAATTCAGGCACGAAAAAAAGCCCCAGTAGTTTTTTCTTAACTACTGAGGCCTTCGTCTCTTTCTTGTATTCAGTTATCTATGCCTTCTTTCATCAGCATAATCATTGTATCAGGATAAAGTTCACAAAGTATCCGCAATACGTTCCCATAAGTTCATGTCATTATTAGAATCGTACATATTTCAGTATAAAAAGTTCACCGTGTTATTCTTCTACTTCTTTTCCATCTATATATAGTTGAAATTTATCAGGATTATTGACTACATCATAGTCCTTTCCGTATTCTACAGGTCTATATTCGGCTGTCATTACCGATTCCCCATCTTCAATATCCTCTTTCCATAAATAGATGTTCATATCAAGGCTTGTCGCATATCCCCTGTCTGTGGAGAATTTTGTCGAATAAAAAGAATCATCCTTGTACATCTGCAAAAGTTCTCTTGCAAACGCTTCTCTATCCTCAATATTTTCCCGGTTAGCGATTACGGTTAGATTTTCATCCCGATTTACGGAAAATGTTCCTACTACATCCGGTTCACCTTCCTTATGACCAGATTCAGGTTTCCCATAAATACTTCCTGCAGCAATTATCAAGATCACTGCTCCTGAGATCAATGCAATTATCTTTTTCTTCATATTTTTATTTTCCTTTTAGTTTTTTTACTGCGTAATTGATTACTTCTTCCGGAGTGGGTCTGTCTCCTTTAAGATTTACCTTCTTCCATTCTGCCTGTACAGCCGGATCTGGATCATCAAATCCTGCATCTATGGCTATCTGCATTTCTCTGCGTACCTCTTCTGGTGTTGTGTTGTACTTTTTTGCAATCTTCTCATAAATAGTTTTCTCTCTCATTCATTTTCCTCCAATATATAAGTAGAATTACACCTTGTTCTATAGAACTAATTTAGCATATTTCTATTATCATGAAAAGACACTTTACAACTTAAAGCGGAATAAAAGGTCAAAAAAAGAAGAGCTACTTGCTCTTCCCAGTTTGTCATATCACTCTTCCAATAATGTGTGAATTACTTTGATGATTTTTTTCTGCTCTTTGATCGGAATGTCGGACTTAAATTTACTAATGCAGCCAGTTCCTCTTGCGTGAGATTTTTTGCTTCTCGTGCTGATTTGATTCGCTGTCCTACTGCTTTCAAATCCATCGTAACACCTCCTCCAGAACGAATAATCGTTCTGAATTTAGTATACTTGTGGATATCTTAAATATACAGAATCGCAAAACCAAGTTCTAATTCCATAGAACTATATTCAAAGATTTTCTTTGCATTTTCGTAAAAAAGCGTTATGATTGAATCAGTTAAATCAAAGGAGGTATCAAATCATGAAATCACATAAATACTGGTCCCTCGGAGCACTTTTCTGTATGTTGGGATGCATTTATTCTGGAATCAAAAAATCTATGACTGCACATAAATACTTTGCCTATTCTTCATTGCTTTGTATGGGCATGTCCATTTATTCCGGTCACAAACTGGTTTCTCCAAAGGAGAAAAAAATCACTGAAGCAAACAATAATGAAAACAATTGAACAAAAAATTGACCTCTATTCATCAAAGCCAAAATTGCTGGAGATTATTTTCCCTCCAGCAACTTTCTTTATCTTTAAGCCATTGAAACACAATACTGTCCAATCAGCTTCGTCCAACTATTATATTTATTCTTTTCACACACCTTTCGGCAAATTTCATTTTCCATCAGTACACAGAACATCTTATCATAATCAAATGCCCAAATAGCACCATTCACATGGTTTTTCACTGCTTTCTGATCTATGCTTTTCAAGCGTGTGACCATTTTTTCAATTTCTCCATTTCCCAAGTTACCGATATTTTTGCAGATAAACCGAAAGAAATTCAACGTTGCATATTCGTCATACCAATGGAACTCTTCTGGATTGTTTTTAATTTTACTGGCTCGCTGCTGTTCTTTGATTATCTGATCAGCTACACCTTTCATCGAATCTTCGTATCTCATATTATTCACCTACTCTTCCTCTACGCCCAGTGACGGTTTAAATCTTTTATCCTTTGCCTGCGGTACCACGATCTCATAAAAATAAAATCCTAAATACCCAAGTGCCTGCTTCTTCATTTTATAAAAAGAAGTCCTGCCTATTCCTAACTCCTGTTGTACTTCCACATCTGTCTTATTATAATGACTGCAAAAACAGGAATGAAGGATCTCACTGAGCATCACACCATTCGGTGCATAGAACTTCACCAGTGTCATTCCACGATAGATCATATCTGACAATCCATAAATGATCATCAGGTTATTCATTTCCCGGTGCATCTTTGGCACATTCAGCTGATTGTTGTAAATACTCAGATAGCTCAACGCATATGCCATATCTTCATTGATTTTCTCCTGGCATTCCATATCCAGTTCTTCTAACACAACCTGATTTTCCAAAATCAATTTCTGATAGCTTGTCATCAGTTCTTTGATATCTGAATAATGTCTCTCCATCGTTACTTCCAGATAATCCTGCGCATGGCTTGCCATCTGGAAGGTAATCTCTTTCATTGATTTAATTGCATAATCTCTGTCTGTCATCAGTTTCAAAATCTCCTTATCATCATCACACTAACTGGCGGTCTTTCAGACCAGTTCGCTTTCCCCATGATTTTGATGGGAAGCAATTACTTACTACAATTTGCAGAAGCGGATATCCAAAAGGCATTGTGGGAGTTGCCTTTGCTGACCGGAATCCATCTTCTTATGTAAAACCTGCAGGAATATAAAGGGAAAGTGACTATCCCTGCCGGTTAATAATCCAAATAATATCGTCTATACCTATCTCTCCTTATGCTGTTTTTCTCTCCATAAACCATTTATCCACTTCATAAAATAAATGGCTTTCCTGTCCCTGTATCATACAGGTGTACATCATTCCTACACCGCCAGCCTTTTTGCTGGCACATCGCTCGATTTTCAAAATTCTGTCGATGTTATATTTTCTTCCATCTTCCCAGGTAAAGAATATAGGAACCAGTTTTCCATCTTTCCGAAACTCTGCCACTACATCTACATACACTTTATTCATACCGACACCTCACTATAAAATTTCAATTGCTCTTGGCGATGCCGGAATCCTTCGGATATATCCGTTTTGCTCCAACTGCTTGATTCTGGAAAAAGCAGATGACGTTGATCTTACTCCGATCAGTTTTCCAAATTCCCGGACTGTCGGCGGATATCCATGCTCCTTCGTATAATTCAAAATGCACTGATAGCGTTCTTCCTGTTTTCTGGTTAATGTCTGTTTCAAATCTATCCCTCCCATTATCCATGAAAATAACTGTGTGGATGAACCGTATGTGTACCAGCGTCCAAGTGGGATAAGACTTTATCCTGATACATAACTGCTCTCTGTATACTGAAATAACCAAACCGTCGTCTGATCTCATCTACAGTACGATCCATCTTTTCTAATTTTTCCTGTTTCTCTTGATTACCAAAAAGTTCCAACTGCACGGGAATATCATCCAACACAAGATCTACTGCTCGTATACCAAGGCTTCTGATTGGATGCTCCCATTTATAATGATCCTTAAACAACTGAAATGCTGCTGTCACAATCTCATCTGTTATATTTGTCGGATGATGTAATTGTTTCTGCCTCGAAAAACTAAACAAGCCATTGTCTCGAACCGTAATTTCTATCGTTTTGCATTTAAAACCATGCTTTCTCAATCTTGCTGCAACGCTTTCTGCTAGTGCCATCTGAATGATCCAAACATCCAGATCATCTTCCAAATCTCTTGGAGTTGTGGTACTATTGCCGATTGACTTCACAGGAGCTGCATACCCGTCTTTGCAAACTGGATCATTGTCCCAACCATTTGCAAATGACCATAACACAATTCCCATCTTTCCGAAATGGCTTTCCAGCATTGTTTCATCACTTTCTGCAAGTTCCCCAATAGTTCGGATCCCCAGCTTCTGAAGTTTCTTACGAGTCTGTCTTCCAACATAAAGCAGATCAGATGCAGGAAGCTGCCAAATCATACTTTTATAATTTTCCCGGTTAAATTCTGTAATTGCATCTGGCTTTTTGTAATCTGAACCAAGTTTCGCATAAATCTTATTCCAGGAAATTCCAATACTCACCGTTACGCCCAGTTCGTATTTAATCCGATGGCTGATTTCTCTTGCAATCGTTATTCCGCTTCCTTTCAGATTTCTACTGTCTGATACATCCAGCCAGGCTTCATCAATCCCATATGGCTCGATCTTGTCCGTATACTCCGAATAGATTTCTCTTGCCATCTGTGAAAATCTCAAATACAAGTCCATCCGTGGTGGTACAAATATGATTTCCGGACAAATCTGTTTTGCCTGCCATAATGCCATTCCGGTCTTTACACCTTTTCGCTTTGCAATATAATTTGCTGTCAGCACTATTCCATGTCTGGCTTCCGGATCACCGCCAACTGCAAGAGGCATTCCGGTAAATTCCGGGTGATGCAGCATTTCCACACTTGCATAAAATGAATTCATGTCGCTATGAAGAATTGTCCTGTCTCCCATTAACTCCACCACCTTCTCTCTGTTTGGTTAATTGTCTTATCAATTTCTGTATGCTTAGTATATATCTCCGCATTGGAGATAGTCAAGTGACATCTTGGTCGTATAATCTCCGTTATGGAGATTTTTTTCTTGATTTTTGATTTTATTCGGGTTATAATGCATATAGAAAAATCAAAAAGAAATGAGGCGAACATATGCGTGCTTTCGGAGAAGTACTAGTAGAAAACAGAAAAAAGAAAGGCTACTCTCAGGCAGATCTGGTGGACTTACTTGCTCAGGAAGGAATTGAAGTTACTACGAAAGCAGTCTCCAAATGGGAGAATCAGACAAGAGAACCATCATTGCACACAATCCTGACCGTTTGTCAGATTTTAGATATTGAAGACATCTACGAAGCATTTTTAGGCGAGAATCCATTTGACCATGTTATGAAAAATTTGAATGAAGACGGAAAAGCTAAGATTATTGAATTTGCCAATCTTCTGCGGGAATCCAGAAAATATCTTCCACATAGAGCCGAGATTATTCCTTTTGAAAATTATCAGCCAATCGCAGTAGAGCCAGCTTCTGCCGGTACTGGAAATTATATTGAAGACAGTGTAAAAGAAAGCTACAATGTAGGTCATCTTGCACCTGAGAAAACTGATTTTGGAATCCGCATATCCGGTGACAGTATGGAACCAATGTATCATACCGGAGATGTTGCATGGGTTCATAAACAAGACAGTATCTCCAACGGTGAAATCGGTATCTTCTGTCTCAATGGCAATACCTACATCAAAGAACTGCATGACGGTCCAGATGGTGTTTATCTGGTTTCATTGAATAAAAAATATCATCCAATACAGATTTTTGAATCTGATTCTTTGAAAATTTTTGGAAAAGTAATCGGAAAATGCAAAGGGGCAGAAATCCCTGGCTTTCATTAAAGCTCAACAGCAGACTTCTATCCTGCTCTTGTTGAAAATAAAAAAAGGAGTGATGAAATGGCAATTAACAACACACTTAAAGATATCCGGGAAGAACGAAATCTCGTTCAGGCGGATCTCGCAAAAGCTGTCGGATCCTGCAGTGATACTATCGGACGCATTGAACGTGGTGAGCGAAATGCCTCTCTCGAAATCGCAATCCGACTGGCACATTATCTGAAAATGCCTGTCGAAGAAATTTTTCAAATTGAAGACTAAAACACATTTACCAGAAAACCGAGGAGCAAAATCCTCGGTTTTTTTTATATATACTATTTTATAATTATCCCATCAATATTTTTTTCTCTGTTAATATCTTTTAGTTCCGGTCTGTGTTTTATAATGTCGCTCACTGATTGAAATTCCTTTTTCTTACCAAAAACATATCTATAACTTTGTAATACTTGAAATGAATTGTAATATTCGATTTCATCTTTTGCTAATTTCTGAAAGTGTTTGTGTACATCTGCATCGAACCAAAAATATTCTGGATCTCGAATACATATTATCAATTTGGGTGTAATAGGAAACATTATTTCGACTCCTTTACTATTCAACCCATGTTTTCCCAACCGCCCATATCTCACAACTGGATTGTCTGATGTTATTAAATCTACATCAGATGTGTTGTATCCTATCACCCATATTTTGCTACGAAGTATTTCAGCAACTTTATACGAAACCTCTTCATTCATTAAAATTTGAGCATGTAAAAGTTTTTCATAATTTTTATTTTTGACTTTCATTTTGATATTTTCCAAAAACTCAAGCTGCTCATAATCCTTTTTTTGAAGAGCCATTTTCTTCGCCAATAATACTGGTACTCTTTCATTCATTTCAATTATATAATTTCTAAATTCTTTTGATCTAATTATCTGTAGCGAAATATATAACGAAAGATAATCGAGATTCTTTTCTGAAATCACTTCTGTAACATTCAATTTCGCAGGATTAGTCATTACAAACGTTGAGATAATAGTATCTATTGGATCAAATAACCATGTCTCAACATTTTCTCCAAACCATTTTTCAATATGCTGTTCATCCACTTCTTTCATTATTTTTTCAATTTCTGGATCAAACACAAAATTTGGATCTTGTTGCATCTTATCTGCCTTAAGAGCCTCGAAATCAATATCATAAAAGTATCTCTCACTGGCGTAGTCTTCTATTGATCCCGGTCTGATTTGCTCTTTTTCCTTATCAAACACAAAAAATTTCTTTTCATTCGCAAAATGGCCTAAATATCGTCTTGGTACATAATGTTCGTTTTTTACTGATTTTGCTATTGTACTCACCTCATATTCTTTTTAGTTTTTAAAATTACCATCAATCAGGTCATAACTCATATCCAAAAAGTCCAGTATCTTTGCTTCGCTGACCGAACCATCTAGTAAAATCGTGATCCAGTGCTGCTTGTTCATATGATATCCAGGTAAAAATCCATAAGTCTGAATAATCATATTCGTCATGTCCGGATCACACTTTACATCCATGATATCAACTGGCTCTTTTCCTTCTAATCCCAGTTTCAATTTTTCAACCGTCATGACCACAGCATACCATTTTCCATTCTTATGTCGCAACACAGCATTATCTGGTGATTGTGCCCATAAATACTCCGGCATCGTACCATACTGTTTCTTCACATATTCAAAAATTTCTTCTTTCTTCACAGTTTATTCAACTCCTGATTATTCTGATATCCTGCCCATAATCATACCATATTTTTAACTCCCGTACTACCTGCCAAATTCTTTTGCATTTTCCCGGTTCTCCTGACTTTAACTAATAGAGGGGTAAAACAGCAAGGACAGGAAGTGAGGATACACTTCCGAAAAATCCCAATTCAGGGTACCCTGCCCTAAATTGAAAAAACGCTGAAAGCAACGATACTACTGCCCTCTCAGAAAGGAGAACCCACCAATGGCTGAAAGAAAGCGAAACAAAGAAATCCATTTTTATGTCACAGAAGAAGAGCGGAAGCTTATCCGCAGAAAGATGATTGAATCAAAGACCAAAAACATGGGAGCTTATCTTCGTAAAATGGCAATCGACGGTTACATCGTCAACACCGACACTACTCCGCTGAAGAAACAGTATGAGGAAATGCACAAGATTGGCGTAAATATCAACCAGATTGCGAAGAAAGTGAATACCACCGGAGATCTGTATCCGGAAGAAATGCAAGAACTGAAAGAGATGGTAAAAGAGATATGGCATATATTAAGATCTTCCCAATCAAAGTAACGGACAAAAAAGCTCTGGACTACATTACCAATCCTGATAAGACTGATGAAAAACTATTGATTTCCAGTTTTGGCTGTTCCCCGGAAACTGCAGATCTTGAATTTTCCATGACTAGAGAACAGACAAAAAAGAACGGAATGGACAAAGGTGATAACCTAGCATTTCATCTGATTCAGTCATTTAAACCTGGAGAAGTTGATGCCGAAACTGCCCATCGCTTAGGACAACAATTTGCAGACGAAGTACTGAAAGGAAAATATGAATATGTGATCAGTACCCATGTTGACAAAAACCACATTCATAACCACATCATCTTTAATGCAGCAAGTTTTGTTGATTATCACAAATATGTTTCCAATAAGCGGAGCTACCATAAAATCTGCCGGATCAGTAATCGTATCTGCCATGAAAATGGACTTGCCACCAGTATGCCAACCGGAGAAAAAGGTAAAAGCTATAAAGAGAACATCGAATATCATCGTGGCACCAGTTGGAAAGCCAAGCTACGTGTTTCAGTTGATAAGGCAATCTGGACTTCCATTAACTATGAGGAATTTCTACAAAAAATGCAGTTAGCCGGATATGAAGTCCGCCAAGGAAAACACCTATCCTTCCGTGCACCAGAGCAGAAGAATTTCACTTATATGAAATCTCTCGGAAGCTATTATTCAGAAGAAAATGTCCGCATCCGCCTGGCTAAAAATCGTAACAAAGTGAAAACTCCAAAGCATCTATCCAGAGAAGCTCGCCTGTATATCAATATCTCCACGTATGTTACAACCGGCAATCGAGAAGGATTTGAACGTTGGGCAAAACTAAATAATCTAAAGGAGACAGCCCGCACCTTCAACTATCTTTCCGAAAATAATCTGCTGAATTATGAAGATTTCCAGCAGCATATTTCTGACGTTGATGCTTCTGTTAAAGCGGCTGAACAGAGAATAATACAAATTAACAGTGAGCTAAGCACACAGAAAATCATTCAAAAGCACTGCGATTCTTACCGACTCTGCCGTAAAGTAATTGAAGATTGCAAATCTGCCAAAAACCCAAAAGTATACCGCACCAAACATCAGGCAGAATACCAGCTCCACGATTCACTAAAAAAAGAGCTTCAGGATCTCGGTATTACCAAAATCCCAAGCTCTAATAAAATCCAGAAGCAGATTGAAAATCTTGAATCTGAACAGACTTCTACTGTTCGGGAAAAACAGGAATTACAGAAAAAGCTGAAAACTCTGGAAATCATTCAGCAGAATTTCACAGCACTGCTCAATGCTCCGGAGATACAAATTCCTGTATCAGGGAAAGAGCCAACTCTTTAAAAAGAAGAGGTACCTATGTAACGGTGCCTCTTCCCTTTCCATCTAATCTGTTTTATTGCTCTACCCTATCACCCTTAATATGCTGGTGGAAGATGTATTCCATGTGGAAGATGATTATCTAATTAACTACATTATTTTCTGTCTAAAATATCCATAAATTCGTCACCTGTAATTGTTTCCTTCTCATACAGGTACATAGCCAGTTCGTCCAGTTTTTCCCTGTTTTCGGAAAGGATTTTTCTTGCTTTTTCATGCTCTGCTTTTACGAGCTGCACGACTTTTTCATCAATTTCCTTCTGGGTATCTGAACAGGAAAGAGACGTATCGCCGCCAAGATACTGGTTGGTCACGGTTTCCATTGCCACCATGTCGAATTCATCTGTCATGCCGTAGCGGGTGATCATCGCTCTTGCAATTTTTGTTGCCTGTTCGATATCATTGGAGGCTCCTGTCGTGATCTCACCAAATACGATCTCCTCTGCCGCACGTCCGCCTGTAAATGTAACAATCTTATTCTCAAGTTCTTTTTTCGTCATCAGATATTTATCACCCTGCTCAACCTGCATAGTGTAGCCGAGTGCACCTGAGGTACGCGGGATGATCGTAATCTTCTGGACCGGTGCTGAATGACTCTGCAATGCAGCTACCAGAGCGTGTCCTATCTCATGATATGCAACAACCTTCTTCTCCTGATCTGAAAGAACCGCATTCTTCTTCTGATATCCTGCAATAACCACTTCTATACTTTCTTCGAGATCAGATTCATTTACAACGGTCCTTCCACTACGGACAGCACGTAATGCTGCTTCATTTATAATATTGGCAAGCTCCGCACCGGATGCACCGGATGCCATACGTGCAATCGTATGCAGGTCAACATCATCAGATGCTTTTATCTTCTTTGCATGAACCTTTAAAATTGCTTCACGTCCTGCAAGATCCGGCAGTTCAACCGGCACACGCCTGTCAAAACGTCCCGGACGTGTAAGTGCCGGATCTAACGACTCCGGACGGTTCGTTGCAGCAAGAATGATGACACCATTATTTCCTTCAAATCCATCCATCTCTGTAAGAAGCTGATTTAAGGTCTGCTCCCTCTCATCATTTCCGCCCATTTGTCCGTCACGCTTTTTACCAATGGCATCAATTTCATCAATAAACACGATACATGGTGCCTTTTCCTTTGCCTGTCTGAAAAGATCTCGAACCTTGGAAGCTCCCATACCGACAAACATCTCTACGAATTCTGATCCGGACATTGAGAAAAATGGTACATTTGATTCACCCGCAACTGCTTTTGCAAGCATTGTTTTACCAGTTCCCGGAGGTCCTACAAGAAGGACACCTTTTGGCATAGACGCACCTACATCGGTATACTTCTTCGGATTGTGAAGATAATCAACGATCTCTGAAAGGTTTTCTTTCGCCTCATCTTCTCCTGCAACGTCTGAAAAACGGATTCCCTCACTGGATTGCACATAAATCTTCGCATTGCTTTTTTTCCCATTCCAAAAGCCATCGAATTTTTTCCTCCGGCATGCTCCATCAGTTTCTTCGCCATATAATTTCCCAGTGCGATAAAAAGGATCAATGGCAAAACCCCGGTCAGCAGGAAGCTGATGATCGGTGACATCTGCTTATCGATATCTTTTGCGAATACTGCTCCACATCCATATAGCCTGTCCGTCAGGTTCGGATCGTTCATCAGACCTGTTTTATAAATATTTTTTTGATCTTTATCTGTAAAGATGATCTGATTGTCCTTAACTTCTACTTCACCGATATTCTTCTTCTCGATCATGCTCATAAAAGTTCCATAATCCGTTTCCTTTACCTGATGCTCCATAAGGATTGGTGCGACAACCAGATTAAATACAATCAGCACTATTAACACAATCCCATAATAATATGCCAGTGGTTTTTTCGGTGTTTTAACTTCTTTCATGGTCTTTCCTCCTGTTGTTCTGCGATATGCTTTCTCCGTGCATTTTCGTATTATTTATTCTGCCATCTGACTTCGCCCTTGGACTAAGATATGGAAGAACTACCTTTTGCTGTATTACAACAGGACGTGTATATCGTATCTCATATTTGCCTTCTGTCACCTCACAACATCCACGCTGCTGATCTACAGACTAAGATATGGAAGAACTTCTTTCATAGACTCAACAACGATACAGGAGTCTTTGTCTGCAATGATCCAGTGAAGCTGTGCTGTCGGCAGCTGTTCACTGAATGCTGTGCCTGTCAGTCTCATTGCTGCCAGCTTCTCTCTCGCCTCTGCTACAGTAGCACACTGTGTAAGGATCCATGGGATGAACTCGAACTGTGCCACCTGGCTGACTTCTGTTTCATCTTCCGGCAAAGCCTCTTCATATGCCGCATTGCCGACAAAATTAAGACCTGCCATTCCAAGGCCTTTTTCGTTAACGGCATCATAGTAAAGCGGATAACCTCCTGCAACAAATGCCATTCCGATCAAAGCATAATGGCTTTTTTATCTTCCCGGCAAACCGGAAATCAAATTCGTAATTTCTTGGCGTTATCGTGATCTGTTCCCCATAGGAAAATTCATAATCAAGCGTTCTGCCCATATAAAAATCTTTTGTTTTGTAAGTTGCTGCTGTGCACATATCTAGTTTGTGTGTTTGACTTACTGTTTATATCTATCTTCTCCTAAATATTTTTCTAGTCATTGCAATATAAAATTGCTTATACAGTCTCTCCCTTAAGCGTCCTGGTATTCTGGATAATATACAGAGCGACCGATATGACCATCATTATAGCGCACAAACCAATCAACAGATCTGATACCATCGGTGTAATTTGGAACCATATAATATCCCTATTTGGTATGTAACTTGCTTTTACTAATCCATGGCGTACCAGATCGGCAATCCACTCTGCATCTTTTACATCCGTCTTACGTCCGGGAACTCCTTTGATATGCTGCGCATTCACAACCATGATCGGTATCTGTTCTTCTTCAAATATATTATATACAGGTTTCCAATAAGAGCCCGTACTTTCCATGGCAGCCATCTCACAATCTGTTTCTTTCAGCCACGAAACTAATTGGAGATCTTGCAGGCCTCCTGGATTCTATCGACCAGCTTTTTGGAAAATATAATGCTTTTTTATAATCTAATAGCTTTTGAAAATCTAATGCTGCTATTTTAAATCCGAAGAATAACCGGGTACGTTTTTTGCCATGCACAGGTATCTTGTCCACATGATATCTTCGACGAAGAAGAGAGGGAATTGCTTCTACTCCATTTCTAAATTTTGCATATTCAGAAAATTCTTCCGTCTGCATGTACTGTAATTGTTTTGCACGACCAACGGATTTCCAAGATACTTCCTTTCGGACTCGTGTTTTTAGAAAACGCGACTGACACCGTTCTTTGTAAGGACATCCTTCGCAGTCACTTATCCGAAAATACGCAACGGAACGCTCATTGCCTGGATCATAGATACAGTCTTCAGGTACACGATTATTCTTACATTTGATGAGATATTTTCCATCATCGGTAAAAACAAAATCAGCATATATTTCATCTGGTTTGCGTCCTGTGAAATTGGTTGTAACAAGTTTTAGATTATGTTCAGATGCTAAACGTGAGTTCTCTTCTCCGCTGTATGCCCCATCGGCAACAATAAAAGAACCATCAGAAAAATCTTTTTTCTCATTAAGATAATCTTTCATAAACTGATTATCTGCGTAGGTATTTTGCTGGTAATCGTAGACAATGACCAGACTGCTTTTTTCTCCGACAGCTTCAACTACGTTTCCAACGTATCCAGGATGTCTGCCACCTGCTTTATAGCGGAAAGTGGCTTCTGGATCAGAAGGATTAAGCAATACTTCTGAAGGATTTTCAACTTCCTCTTTTTTGTCGAAGCCGCCTTGAGCCACCATCATCAATGATTGTGCGTTCCTTTAATAGGCGAATAAGAAGCTGATACTCACTTGTATCATCAAAATCACCGGTTGAATCACAAATCTTTATCAAGATATCTGCATCTTTCATCACAACAACGTTTCTCTCAGTTGCATCCATATCCCGCTTGTGATAAATGCATTTATTATAATCATCTTTTTTAATATAATGATATTGTTCATCCGGAATTTTTGTTCCACGCTCATCCATTATTTTGCAAAGATTAGCAACACAAGTATAAAACAATTCAAGCAATGAGAGGTTTCTGATATTTGCAGCAACCATTAAACTGTCCATGCGTTGTTTATCCGGAGTGATATCCATAAAATCAGATATTTCTTTTGCCATTTTCACAACACATTCATGAATAAGATCAACATCATGCTCTGTTTCGTAAGAAAGAACTCTTGCTCTAAACCTGCTGAGGGTTCTGTCACTAATTGGCTGCTCTTCAAAACTGGTTGTGTGCAGTGCATACTGATAGCGGATATCAAATGCCATAGCTTCAACGATCTCATCGTCAGTAACATTAAGAGCTTCTTTAAGAATCAGTGCCCCAACAATCACGTTGACCGGAGTATTAGGTCTGGATGCTTTTTTACTGTAAAGAACAGAAAAAATATTTTCATCAATAGCAGGAAAAACTTTGTCTGCAAAAATTTTTGCCCATGATTTTTCTAACATTCGTTTTTCGCGTTCTGTAAGATTAAAAGTACTGTCTAAAACAGCTGTTGATTATCATTTTTAACAAAAAAATATTTTCATCAATAAGTTTTCAAGGTACAAATTTATATCAAAAAAACCTTTGACACCTAATCTTTTATTTTAAAACACTGGCTTACAGGTGCATCCGATTCCCAGTCCATCCGGACCGATATGACAGCAGCATTCTTCTGTCACTTCATCGGTACTGCTGGACGCCGCCATCAGGTACCGCCACCATTTCCTCCTTTTTTGAGATATTTCAGTGTGCTGAGCCCGATATAAATTGTCATTTTTTCTCTGGTTTCTTCAAGAATTTTCTTGATTTCGACTACACTGTATCCTTCTTTTGCCATTTCTACTGCATCAAGAACAGAACGATGCATCGGGGTTGCCACACGACCGTTATCTACGACAAACACCTTACCGGCAAATTCATCTTCATTTGCCATGGCTTCTGCTGTCATACAGGACCCGCTTAAAGCACTGCTAAGAGGAATATAAACAATCTCCTCATATTCTTTCAACATTTCTTTCCACATATCCATAACTTCTGTTGGTGACGGCTGAGATGTAGCTACGCCCTTTCGAAGCATATCATAAAATTCATCTCTGGAAAGATCTACTCCTTCACGATACACTTTCTCTCCGATATAAAAAGGCATCGGTAGTACCTTAATTCCGAGTCTCTGCGCTTCTTCACTCAAAATTCCACTGTGGCTGTCTGTCATGATTCCTATTTTCTTCATAATATCTTCTTCCTTCGTAATCTATTTTTATAACGTCTTAATAATCGGCATTACACTTCATTTATATTTGTATCAATATCATTATTTTTCATTCGGCACAATAAAGGATGACGCAATTTCCTCCTCCGCATACTCTTCCACATCCGTTCTCGTTACTCGTTTTATATGTTGTTTTTTTAGGCGCAGATATACGAACTCCCGGAATATAGTATAAAATACCGATACAAGTGGAATGAAAATCAGCATACCTATAATTCCCATAAGATTTCCGCCGATTGTAACTGCCGCCAGTACCCAAATTGATGGAAGTCCTACTGATCCGCCAACCACATGAGGATAGATCAGATTACCTTCTATCTGCTGCAAAAGCAGAAAAACTATAATAAATAAAACTGCCTGTTTTGGATTTACCATAAAGATCAGAAAACTTCCCACGGCACAGCCAATAAAGGCTCCAAAGATAGGAATCAATGCGGTAAACGCAATCAAAACTCCAATTAAAAGTGCATATGGCATTTTTAAAATACTTAGCGTGATAACAAACATCATTCCGAGAATTACTGCTTCCAGACACTGCCCTGCAAGAAAATTTGCAAATGTCCGATATATCAGCGAACATATGTTAAGAATTGCATCTGCTTTTTGTTTTGGAATAAAAGCGAAAATCACTTTTCTTACCTGTAAATGTAATTTTTCCTTCTGAAAAAGAATATAGCATGCAAAGGAAAACGAAATAAAAAAGGTCGCTAATCCACTGGCAATGGAACCTAATGCTGACATTGTTATGTTCATCATATTTCCGGCTCCGTTTCCAATTCCCCATTTAATTGCCTGATCAGGCTGAAACTGCAGCTGATCTACCAATTTCATAATATCCTGATTATCATGTGAAAATTCCCGAATCCAGTTTTGCATCTGTGGAATAAAATCTGAAATACTCGTCATCAGATTTCCCATGGTCTGTGTAAGCTGTGGAATCACACCAAACATTACCAATATAATGACACCTGCTACCAATATAATTGTAAGAAGCAGGCTTATCGGTCTCGCAACTTTTTTTCCTATTTTATTATTTTCTTTTATCTTTCCGAGCATTTTCTTTTCTAGGAAACTCATTGGTACATTAATCACAAAGGCAATTGCACCACCAAGCGCAAAAGGAAACACAATTTTCCATATTGACTTCAGCACTTCAATCACCACATCGAATTTCCACAAAGCAACTACAAGAAATGCCGTAAACACAATCAGTTCTCGAATTTTTTTCATAGAACATCTACTTAAATCCACTATCTTTCCCCTCTTTTTCTTAGTTTCATACGTATACACTTAAGTAATTGAATAATCAGAAGGCTTGCAAAAGCATATAAATATACACATCCAATCTGCATCAGATTCAACGTTTCCACTTTGAATAAGTTATGGAAACCAGGAACCGTCAGTACTGTTGTAATGAGTACTGCACCTAACACAAATGCTCCCTGAAGCCACTTGTTATGAAAGAGACCTTTTGTAAAAATGACCGGATGATCTGATTTGCAATTATATCCATGAAACAAACGTGCCAGACAAAGAGTTCCAAAAGCATACGTGCTTCCAAGCAATGTACCATTCTGGTTGTATCCTGTCAAAAAACTGATCATTGTCATTGCTCCAATTACCAAACCTTCCAGACCGATTTTGCTAAGAAAATCTTTTGTCAATATCGACTCATCTGCCAATCTCGGTTTTTCACTCATATTCTGATATAAGTTTTCCATTTTCTTTCCTGCAAAGTTATCAAGTACCATCCTGCTGCATCTTTCGCAACTTCCGTTCCGGTCATTCCCATTGCAACACCAATATCTGCCTGCTTTAATGCCGGTGCATCATTGACACCGTCTCCTGTCATTGCCACAATCATTCCTCTTTCCTGCCAAGCCCGAACAATGCGGATTTTATGTTCCGGTGACACTCTTGCATACACAGAAATATTTGGGACAAATTCTTTGAGTTCCTCGTCACTCATATTTTCTATATCTGCCCCTTCACAGGCTTCCGATAAATCATGTAATATTCCAACTCTCTTTGCAATTGCTGCTGCTGTAATTTTATGATCTCCGGTGATCATAACCGGTCGAATTCCCGCTTTTATACATTCCGCTACCGCAGCTTTTGATTCTTCTCTCGGAGGATCCATCATCGCAATCAAACCAAGAAATACTAAGTGATCCTCATCTTGTATCGTTAATGTGTGATTCTTAGGAATTTCACGATAGGTAAAAGCCAACACTCTTAAACCTTCCATCGAAAATTCCTGATTTTGACGTTGTATTTTTTCTTTATCTTCCTCAGTAATTTTTCGAATTCCCTCTTTCGTCCAGATTTGCTCTGTACGTTCCAGGAGCTTGTCGACTGCACCTTTTACAATCATTTGATTTTTACCATCTATCAGGTGAAGTGTTGACATCATCTTTCGATCACTGTCAAATGGCAGTTCTCCATTTCTTGGATAAAGCTTTCTTACGCTTGCCGCCTCTATCCCATATCGACTTCCAAGATTAATCAATGCTGTTTCTGTTGGATCTCCAATTTCTACTCCATTTTCATTTGTTGAATCATTACATAAAATGCTGTAGTCCAAAAGACATTTTTGTGCCTGATCTGATATATCAATTGCCTCTGCTGAAATTCTTTTTCCATCTATATAATAATCTTCAACCGTCATTTTATTCTGTGTGAGCGTTCCTGTCTTATCCGAACAAATAATAGAAACACTTCCAAGTCCTTCTACCGCCTGTAGTTTACGAATGATTGCATGCTCTTTTGCCATCTTCTGTGTTCCGAAAGAAAGTACAATTGTCACGATAGAACTTAACGCTTCAGGAATTGCTGCGACTGCAAGTGCTACTGCAAACATAAATGCACTGCTGATCTTTTCACCGCGGAACACATTTATTGCAAATAAGAGTCCGCAAAATACCAGAATCATAATAGAAAGCTTCTTTCCAAAGACTTCCAAACTCACCTGAAGTGGTGTCTGTTTTTCCGAAGTTGACTTCAAAAGTCCTGCAATCTTTCCGACTTCTGTCTGCATTCCTATATCCGTTACAACAGCTTTCCCACGCCCATACGTTACAAAACTACCGGAAAATAACATATTTGTCCGATCACCAAGTGGCGCTTCCGTCAATATTGTATCCATGTTTTTCTCAACTGCAAGACTTTCTCCTGTAAGAGCACTTTCATCGACCTTAAGACTTGCATTTTCAATCAGTCTTCCATCAGCCGGAATCATATCTCCTGCTTCAAGCAGTATCACATCTCCAACAACCAGTTCTCTTGCCGGAATTTGAACGACTGTACCATCACGCAATACTTTTGCCTCCGCGTAAGACCAGACAGCAATAAGATTTCTCCAGCTAACAGAGGATTTTTCTTTACACAATAACTCCATATAATTACCGGAATCAGACAAAGCCGAAAAAAAGAAAGAAGATTAGGAACCGTAATAATTCTATTCAAATTTTCTTTCTGATTCACTTCACTCTGCATGTACGGTCACCTCACTTTCCTTTTTTTTAGACATAAACCAATAAAATATAACACAAAATGCTAAAGCAAACACAACACCAAAAACATTTTGAATCACTCTAAGACTAACCGCTCCTTGTAGTCCATATGTCTCTGCAGCAATGGCTAAAGCACCAAATGTGTTAAATACTGCCTGCCAGCCATATTGTGCTGAAAATCCTACACCGATTCCACCAAGAATTCCTATATATGCATAGATTGACGAAGGAAGCAGAAAATATAATACTGTAAAACATATAACACCTGCAATATTTCCGACAATCCTTTTACGGACTCTGTAGTGCATATCTTCCATAAATGGCAAAATCACGGACATGGCCGCAATACCAGCCCACATTGCACGTGGCATATTACAAAGTTCTGCAATGCAAAGGACAATCGGTACGCATAAAATCTGACATATCTGCCATTTTGTTCTGGAAGAAGTGATATCAAATTCTTGTATCAGATCTTTCAGATTTCTTTTATAAGTTCTGTTTTAACCATATAGCAGCAGATACCCAAGAACCAATGTAGATTGATTAAACATGGATGGATTATGGCATCCGAACAGAATCAACACAGCCAGTGCCGCAATATTTAACAGCATTCCCAATACCGGTGAAAACTGATTTGCTAAATGCGGACATACAGTCATAATTACAAAGAACAAAGCCAAAAGCATCGTAGATTGTCCGGTGTGGATCCCCAGATCCGCATTTCTAAACACCATGAGACATAATAAGACTACTACACCTACAATGCTGTTCTCATTTCCAAATAGGATGCTGAAAATACTAACAAAGAAAAAACAAAATGCCATTGTAGCAGCTATCTTCACCAGATATACCCACATATGATATAGTTTTTCTTTTAGTGTTTCACTCTTTTTCAACAGGTTTTTAGAACCTGCCTGATTTAACTGCAACTCCTGATAAAATGTCATATAAATACTCCCATCTTCTAATTTATCTTAAAACTAGATAATCTCATCTTTCTGCTTTGGCAGCTCTATAACAAATCTGCATCCACCATATTCACGGTTTTCTGCTTTGATTGTTCCTCCGGCACTATCTACAATCCGTTTTACAAGTGCAAGACCTAGGCCATTTCCTTCTGCTTTATGAGATCCATCTACCTGATAGAACTTGTCAAATATTCTGGATTTTACATCATCCTCTATTCCTGGTCCTTCATCTTCCAGAATGAACTTAACAGAATCCTGTTCTTGTTTCAGAAACATCGTAATTGTCCCCTTTGAAGGGCTGAACTTAATCGCATTATCTAAAAGATTTATCCAGATATGCATAAAAAGTCCTTCATTCCCAGTATATTTAACTTCCTCCAATTCTACCTGAAAACCAATTTCTTTTTCTGTCCATTTTGTTTCCAATGAAAGAAATGCCTGGCGGATCTGTTCATCCAGACGATATTCTGTTTTTTTCATTGGTATATTCTGATTCTCTAACTTGGATAACAGCAAAATATTACCAACCAATCCGGAAAGTCTTTGGGTGTTAAATAAGATTTTTTCTACATATTCCTCTTGATCCGGAGACAGTTCTTCTCCCTGAAGCAGCATTGTATATCCTTCAATGGCATTAATCGGGGTCTTAAACTCATGAGAAACATTAGATACAAAATCCATCTGCAGCACCTCTGTTGCACGAAGTTCTTTTGTCATAACGTTAAAACTTTGATAAGATTCTCCAACTTCTGCTATACGGCTGTTCGTTTCCAAATGCTGTTCAAAATCTCCCTGAGAAACTTCCTTCATTGCTTTACTAAGTCTGGTAATTGGTTCCAGTAACTTTGCATTGATAAAGGAAGTGATCAGCCCTGCAATCAATGTATTGAAAATCAAAAGCCAGCCAAGCACAGGTATGCTACCCGGCAGATTAAAAAAATGATTCAAAAAAGCAAATAATAACGCAGATATGACTGTTGAAAATACAAGTGCCAGCCAGATTGCACCAGTCAGACAGGATCGGATCCGCAATCCTTTTTCTTTCTTTTGTTCCATTATTTTTTCACCACCTTGTATCCAATTCCACGCATTGTTACAATTTCAAAATCCGGGTTATCTTTAAAACGCTCCCTGATTCTTCCTATATGTACCTCTATCGTATGTGGGTCTGCCTCCGTCTCGTATCCCCATACTTCATCCATTAACTGTTGTTTTGTAAATGTTCTGCCTGGCGAAGCTGCAAGCTTATATAAAAGCAGGAATTCTTTTTTAGGCAAAACAAAACTTTCCTTATCAGTTGTAACCGTCATTGCATCATAATCAAACTCTGTTGAACCGATCACAATTTTGTGTTCATTCAGTATCTGTGCACGGCGAAGCAGTGCTCCGACTCTTAAAACCATTTCATTCACATTTACCGGTTTTACCATATAATCGTCACTTCCCGAAAGAAATCCCTGGCGCATATCATCAAAGGAACCTTTCGCAGTGATCATAAGTACAGGTATCTGATATCCTGCTGAAGCGGAGTTCCGACACCAGTTCATAACCATCCATAACCGGCATCATAATATCAGAAATGATCAGATCAATATATTCCTTATCCAATACGTCTAATGCCTGTGCTCCATCCGATGCACTTTTGACTTGATATCCATTCTTCTCAAGCACTTTTTGGAATAGCTGGCTTAATTCTTTATCATCTTCTACAATCAATATTTGAAACACGTTTTCCTTCCTCCTTATTAGAACAGATATCTTGCCCATCCAAGCAGATGCTGTACCAAAAATTCAGTTCCGTATCCAGATATGCACTTCTCATGTCCATATTAAAGGAACCGATTACAGACAGATCATCGTCAATGAGAATACTTTTTCCGTGGTATGAATAACCGCCTTCATATTCCCAGATATTAATTCCTGTACTTAAGATTCTATTTCTGTTTTTCGCATAATCGGCAGCCCCAAATGGATTCCCATTATTCGCAACTGAATTTGTCATGATAGAAAAATCTGAAAATTTTCTATTTGCCAGTTTTTTATTGTTATGAAAATAACCACTGTATTCCTGATTCCATATGGTTTCAAAATACTCTGACAACTGGTTAACTGAATTTTCTTTCTCAGGTTCATCGCAAACCACTAACACGTCTCTGTCATAGTTCTTATGTCCCGGAAAATCACCCAGGAAATAATTGTATGTATTTCTTCCCCCAAGAATATATCTCTTTCCATCTGCAATCAAATATTTATCATGCATTCTACCCATCATTTTCCACGGTTTCAACGGATTGGCCTTATTATACAGTTTAATTTCAACATTCTCATGGGCACTCTTTGTAAAAGCGCTTCTGGATTCTTTTCTATGATCACTGCACGTTCCGTATTTTCACTGCATTCGTTCCATGACCCATTTTTTGTTTCTTTTTTGGTTGTATTGGACACTTCCGGCTGCTTTTTATATGCAACGCAGATTCCGAGCAATTCATAAAAAGCCACACATAAAAAAATTGCCAGTATAACAAGAAGGATTTTACATATTTTATGCTTTTTCATTGTACATCACCTGATTCCTTTTCATTTCATACTTATACAATACAAAGTCAATCTCAATTTAACCTCAACAAAATTTATTTTTCATAAAAAAAATATGACAGGCTTCTTTTTAAAGAAACAGTCATATTTTTATTCTAATATATGAAGGAGCTTTTCTTACTCCGTTGTATTAATCACTATTTTATTTCTTCCATAAGCTGTCGGATTTTTCTCAATGTACACCGTGTAACTGCCAGGTCATCTTCTTGTATATTCGATATGATTTTTTCATAAGCTTCTATCATTTTTTCTTTCTGACAATTACTTAATTCAATTGCCTTGTTCGTCAAAACAAGGTATGTTCTTTCTTTTTTTTCATCTAATTTCCAGATAATATATCCTTTATTTTCAAGACTTTTTACCATCTTAGATGTTTCTGGAATCGATAATTTCATGTATTCTGCCACTTCTGAAAGATATACTCCTTCATGACAGTCTGATTTTTCAACACATTCCTTTATACTATAAAGAAACAAATAATCTGTTCTTTCGACAAATTCAAATATACTTTCAACATTGATGCTCTTTAAAAAAAACTCCTCTGCACTGGTTCCTGCTCCCATATTATCGTTCCTCTCTTTCTATATATTCTTTTTTGCTGACTAGACTCTTATATGCCGGGCGAATGATCTTATCTGTAGTTATCAATTCTTCCAGGCGATGTGCACTCCAACCAGCAATTCTTGCTATCGCAAATAATGGCGTGTACAATTCTCTTGGAATATTCAACATGTCATACACAAAACCACTATAGAAATCTATATTAGGACTTACTCCTTTGAATATCTGACGCTGCTTTGCAATCAACTTAGGTGCAATCTTCTCAATATTGTTATAAAGGGTCATATCTTTCTCACGTCCTTTATCCCTTGCGAGTTGTTCTACAAAGCCTTTGAACACCCTTTCTCTCGGATCTGAAATAGAATATACAGCATGTCCCATTCCATAAATAAGTCCTTTCTGATCAAACGCCTCTTTCTTCAAAATCTTACTCAGATATGATGCAATTTCCTCTTCGTCTTCATAATCTTTCACATGACTTTTAATATCATCCATCATATTCATTACCATCAGATTTGCACCGCCATGTTTTTTTCCTTTTAAGGATGACATTGCTGCTGAAATAACAGAATAAGTATCTGAACCTGAAGATGTTACTACCCGTGTAGTGAATGTAGAATTGTTACCACCACCATGTTCCATATGTAACAATAATGCTATATCCAGTACTCTTGCTTCCAGTTCTGTGAATTTTGTATCTGGTCTTAATAGGCGCAGGAAATTTTCAGCAATAGATAAATCTTTTTCAGGTCTATGAATATACATACTTTCGTTTTTTTTTCATAATGACAATAAGCATGGTATGCATATACTGCTAACATAGGAAATGCTGCGATCAACTGCATACTCTGCCTTAGCACATTCGGAATTTCAAGACTTTCTTTTTCCTTATCGTAAGAGCCCAATGTAAGAATACTTCGAGTCATAGAACCCATAATATCTGATGTAGGTGGTTCCATACAATCAGATAGTCTTCCCTGAAATTCCATTAACTGTGTATCAGTTGGCAATTCTCAGAATAAAAGAAGATATGCTCCTTCTTCAAAGACAAACCTTTTTCTATCATTTTGTTCACAAAAAATTGCTTGCCGTTTCATATAATTTTCCAAATTGCTCATTTGAATCGCTCCTTTCATTCTGTTACGAACTTACATACTATACTCAGATATTCTTGTTTCCAGAGCATTCAGCATTGTCTGTTCTTTTTCATTCTTATTCAAGGTTTGGAAAACTTTTTTCATCCATGCAAAATCTTCTTTGTACAACAGACTGTTAGATATAGCAAAAACGGCCTTTCAAAAACAGTTAACTTCTAAATCAACTGTTTTTTGAAAGGTCGTTTCATCAGATTCTTATAGCAATCCAGCAAATAATCTCATAAATAATTGTCCCAGTCGCAAATATGCACTTCGTCCGGTTTGATATTGGTCTGTCACATCACGACATTCTCCCATCGTTCTTATCAGATCATTTTTTATTTCCCCAACTCCACTCAAAATAATAATAAAAATCACTTCCAGAAGAATGCAGATTATGGAAAAACACAGCTGCTTTGCCCTCTAAAGTATCTTGCTTCATATATATTCCGCCTTCCTACTTGCTCAGTTTTCTCCCTAAATTTCGTGGAACATACCAATTTTGTCTTTTATTCTCTGCATTTCATTATCTGCTTCAATGATAGCTTTTGCAGAATGAAGTAATTCTTCACTTATCTCATCATAGCCAGGCATTTCTTCAATTCCTTTTTTATAGCGAAGTTGATGTTCCAATGTTGCCCAGAAATCCATACCATTGGTTCGAATCTGTAATTCTACACGCATAGGTGTTTTACCCTTAGCAAAAAATACCGGTATTTCAACAATCATATGATAGCTTCGATAACCATTCGATTTTGGATTTTTTATATAATCTTTTATTTCAATAACTTTAATATCATCCTGTTGGGTAATCAAATCTGATATCATATAAATATCGTCAATAAACGCACAAACTATTCGATGTATATTTTCTGTTGTAAATTCATATCCCATCTTCTGCAGTTTATCGTAAATACTATTGGGCTTCTTAATTCTTGTTTTTATAAAAGAAATAGGATTTCGATTGTTCTCAACTGAAAATTCATCATCCAAAACCTCAAGTTTAGTTTGTATCTCCCGAATAGCACAACGATACATCATCATTAAATTATAAAATTTTGTAGCATTATTTAAAAACTGTAGTGATTCCGGACTGTCCATCCAGAGTTTTTTTACTTCATCCTTTGTCATGGTACTTTCCTTTCTACTTCATCTTTAATTGACATATAGGTATATCCAAGTCTTGTGAAGTGCACAAGCGCTGGAATCTTCACTCTGGAATCTTCTGGTCTTCCCATAAGCATTATAACCTCCAATACGTCATCTGTTTTTCTTTCGAGGATCTGTTGGCTTTACCGCATCTTTTGGTATTAGCCAAGTCTTTCCCTTTTTCTCTGCTCCAGGCACTCTTCCCTGGCTACATAAAAGAGAAATTCTTCTAGATGAAATTCCCCATATTTTTGACATTTCGATCGTTGTTATATAATCCATAATTTTCCTCCAAACGATACAACAAGCCTATTATAAGTATATTCTTTTATCGGAATAGTTTCAACCAAAATTAAGTTTTCTTCTAGGTTGTTTGATTTGTTATTGTTTTCTAAGATTTTCACAAAAACACCTGGTAAATAATCTTTTAAAATCATCTACCAGGCTTTATTGTTTATCTTACACCCAAATCAGCCCCTCTCTCCAGCTTATCTTTTCCCTGCTTTTCCTGGATAATTTTCTTATTGATTTCCAAGCGTTCATGGATTGATGGTTTCTTCTCTTTTCCCGTCATTGCTCTCTTTTGTGCTACTGGCTTTCTTTCAGCTTTCCCTGCGTCCTTAACTGCTGTATTTGCTTCAACGCCGGCTCTTGACACAGCTTCTCTGCTCTCATTTCTCTGTCACCTGCTGTTCTCGTCTCTCCTTCACACCTTTTTCTTCCAGACTGCAAAAGCTCTGCAAATACGGCAGAACATGATTCTGCATATCCGTCAGATCTTCCATATACTTCTGATACTCTTCATTACCTTTTCCTTGCTGATAACTAATCCAGCTTTCATCTGTCAATTTCATTTCATTCTGCATCTTTAACTGACTGATGATACCACCGTTTCCGGTACCAATCTCTATCTTACCTTGAAAATGGTGCAGCATCTTGTCACCCTTCTCAGCATAATATACTGTAAAAAACATCTGTGCTGTCGTTTTTGGTTCGTTGGTGTTTGGATCACGGTCAGCATACCAGGCTTTGTCCTGTTCTACGGTTTTGGAATCCAGATCAGATAACTTTTGACATCTTGGACTCCCCAACTCACTTTTCTCACAATAATTCACATACACCATCGGCTCCATATCTTTTGGAAGTTCCGGTTCATAGGACTTCAATCGCTCGACCAATACTCCAGCACGGACTGACAGATCACATTCTTCCTCTACAATGTCCTTCAAATAAGAAATATAAGAATGCGTATTACCACTCTGCAAATCCAGCATTACCTCTTGTACCGTGTTCTCTCCCGGCTCCACATTATCCCGATATTCATACGGATCAAAAGCTTCTGCGATCTCATCCAGTGCCTCTGCCAGCTGTTCTGTGTTCATTTTCTCTGGATACATTGCTTCCCTGACATCCCGCATGGGTACATATTTATAGTCCGGCAATGCTTCATGAATCTTCTCTATACCTTCCCGAATTATTGGAAGTTCTCCAAAGAATCGAATATCATCCATATAATCACCGTGAACCGTATTTCCCTTTACAATAGAAATTTCAGCCTCATCATAAAAGCTGTCTTCTGGATCACGATAGATAATCCCCATACTGCATACTCGATAGGCATTTTCAGGATTCTCCCTATATTTTTCATAGACTGCAGCAATTTGATTAACATCGGTACTTTTTTCATAAGCCCCCATATCATGGAACTCATCGCATTCTGCCGCAAAGTATTCCAGATACGGTTCTTTCTTCGGCGGCATATTATTGAGGACATTATCAATCATGTTATAATTCACCTCTTCCAGTTCCTCCACCTTTGCCAACGGCTTATATTCTCCCTGGCTGTTCTGAATCTCCGCCATTACAACCTCATCCATTTCTTCTACTTTTTTCATCAGCTGATCATAATCTCCACGGATGCGTTCTCCAGTCCAGCCTTCGTCTTCCAGAAGTTCCTCTGCCGCTTCTTTAATAGAAATTTCATCATTTTCATAGACGCCACCATCCATCAGACGGAAATCTTCATCGTAAAAGGAATAATCGTATCCTTCTTCTGTCCTCTGAATAGCAAAATACCGTTCTCCTACCTCATATGCCAGTTCACTAAGAACCTGTTCTTCCAGATTCAAGAAAGAATCCAGCTGTTCAAAACTGATACTGTCTACAAAATGAGCTGTTACTTTTTCCCCATCATTCAAAACAACGATATCACTGACAGACAGGGAATGCCCACGGAAGTCTTTCGGTCTATCAATGTTGAACCTTTCAAAAATATCATCCAGTGACGTATTTCCCAGTAATTCTCCAACATAGACCAGCTTATAATCTTCTTTTTTTATCTGCATACCATGACTTTCAATAAAACTCATATTCATAAATGCATAATTTTCGCCCGGTGAATCATCTTTGATCTGATAAATACCAAAGGTTCGCCTTGTTCCTAACAACAGGTTTGCCTCTTTCAAAGACTGAATCTGCGGATATTTCTGCATTTCCCATTCCAGGTTACGGAAACGCTCCCGTTCTGCCATGGACATCTGATAATGCTCCGGTCCTCGTTCGATTTCCTTGCGTTCCGTGACATAGATTGGTGATGAAAAATTAGTGATCAGATAGATATCTGCTCCGGCATCGTATAATTTCAGTGCTTCTTCCTGGTCAATGACACTCATAGGCTCCTGAAATGCTCCAAAATCTTCATCGGCATAATCCAGATCCCGATCCCTTATCCGTTCCCACATCTGCGATTCCATGCCAAACAGACCTTCATGTGCCTGTATCATTTCTTTACTTGCATACTCTCCCTTACCGCCATCGCTGCCCAAGCAATAAATCTTAGAACCCATCCTGTGATAATCTAAGGCTGCTTCTTTTCTAAGCGGTACCATATCCTCTGCTGTATATCCATAATCACGTAATTCCAGCTTACCTATGGTTGGATCTGGTAGATCCTGAATATCCATTCTTGCATCATCCAGTAGATCCTCTACCCCTTCTTCATCTGCCTGGCTCAATGCATCTGCTAGATTTCTTACCAGAGTCCTAACTTTCTCTTCCTCACCGATCAGATTCGCATATTCAGAAATCTGTTCTTTTACATCTGTTGGAAACTCTATGCCTCTACGCTCTGCCTGACTGATCCGTTCCTGCGTATATTCCTGCATTTTCTGTGTTTCTCTACCGTTATCATACTTCTTGCCATATAAGTTCCTCCCGTATTCTAAAGAAGGCATAACCCACAGAACCTTCTTCTGCCAGATTATGCCATCTTCCTCTTATTCCAGACCGAAGTCCCGCTTTCTATTTTCCTTGCCAGTTTCACTTTCCCGCTGACTCTTTTCCTTATAAATCTGCAGTTTCTCATGGATAGAACCTCGTGCCGGTCTTTCTTCTTTCTCTTTTGATTCCGACTGCTCTGTTTCTGTATCTTCCCGTTCATCCATATTGAGAAGTGCATTTAACTCTGACAGTCGCTCCAGTTTTTGGTTCAGTTCCTCTTCTTTTGGAAATGGCTTCCCGACTTCCTCTTTGGCGTTTGTCATCTGCTCCTGTACCGTTTCCAGCCGTTGTTCTGCTTCTGCCAGTTTCTCCGGATAACTTTCTAAAAGATTATTGATACGAGTGATATTTCCTAGAGCATCGGCTCCCAACCGAACTTTAGCTACCGATTCATGCTTTACAGACAGGATAAACTCTTTGCTCCAACTGTCGAATTGGATTCTCATGTTAAATCCCTGATAGCTTCCAATATCCATAGCTGCATCCACAGACTTAATTTCTTTGCAGACCGCCAGAAGAGCCGCTCCTGCCTCTTTCTTTTCTGTGAACACTTTGCCACTGATTTCCATAGAAAACTGCTCTGGATCTGTGATTTTGTACTCAGAAAAATGAGCGATGTCTGCCTTGTAGCTGTCAATGATCTCTGTCAGTTTTGCAATCTGTTGTGGAAAATTCCTTGCAATATCATCTTCCAGTCGATACTGGTTATTCATGTGGTTGGCTTTTAAAAGTTTTAATTTTGCCACATCAACATCCAATGCCATCTTCTCTTTTACTGCCGGATTTCCGGTTGCAAGAGCTTTGACCTCTGCATAGGAAAGTGCCGCTTCGTCTACATCTTCACAGCTTCGCACAGGTGCTTTGCTGGTCATAATCTGAGAAATGAATTTCTGCTTGTTCTCAATCAACTGCCACATGTAGCTGTCAAATGTGGATTCAGTTACATACCGGAAGATATGAACCTTTTTATTATGGTTTCCCTGACGGATAATACGTCCTTCCCTCTGTTCCAAGTCAGATGGTTTCCAGCCAATATCCAGATGATGCAACGCAATCAGACGATCCTGCACATTGGTTCCTGCACCCATCTTTGCTGTAGAACCAATCAAAAAACGAACCTGTCCGGATTTCACTTTTCCAAACAGCTCCGTCTTCTTTGCTTCTGTATTTGCATCATGAATAAAAGCAATCTCTTTTTCCGGTACACCTTTCTCCATCAGTTTTTGCTTCAAGTCATCATAAACATTGAAACTGCCATCACCTTTTGGTGTGCTCAAATCACAGAAAATCAACTGTGCGGATTTCTGTGCTGCTGTGTCTTTCCATATTTCATAGCTTTTCTTTGCACAAACTGATATTTTACTTTCTGGATTATCTGGCAATAATTCATTCACCAAACGCTGATCCAATGCTAACTTCCTTCCGTCATTGGTAATTTTCAGCATATTATCAACTGAGGCATCTACCCCGCCGTTTCTGACAACTTCTGCACGTTCTCCCAGACTTTACGATTTCTTTCTGCTGTTCCGTTGGTTTCAGCACCACTGTTTCATATTCCGCTTCCGGCACAGGAAGCTTTAACTGATCGGAAGTCTTGATATCTGCAATCTCCTTGAACATATTCATCAGTTCTGGGATATTATAGAATCTGGCGAATCTTGATTTTGCTCGATATCCATTTCCTTCCGGTGCAAGTTCGATGCTCGTGACAACTTCTCCAAAGGTGGAAGCCCAGGAATCAAACAGTCCAAGTCCCATATTTTGTAATTTACTGTTCTGCAGATACCGCTGCATAACATATAATTCCGTCATGCTGTTACTGATTGGTGTGCCTGTAGCAAAAGTAATGCCTTTTCCTCCAGTAATCTCGTCCAGATATTGACATTTATTGAACATATCTGCGGACTTCTGTGCTTCGTTCTGTGCAATCCCGGCTACATTTCTCATTTTTGTATAGAGAAACGCATTTTTATAGCTGTGTGCTTCATCTACATACAAATGATCCACTCCCAGTTCTTCAAACGTAACTACCTGATCTTTTTTCTCTTTCTGATTCAGTTTTTCCAGCCTTGTCTGCAGTGTCTTTCTGGTCTTTTCAATCTGTTTGACGGTATAACGTCCGCCATCCTGTTCATACCTTGCACTCTGAATTGCCATTTCCAGATCATCAATCTGCCTCTGAAGCATGGCTTCCTGTTTCTCATCAGAGATTGGAATACGCTCAAACTGGGAATGACCAATAATAACAGCATCGTAATTTCCCATAGCGATCCGGGCACAGAACTTCTTTCGGTTTGCCGGTTCAAAATCTTTCTTGGTTGCTACCAGGATATTGGCTCCCGGATATAACTGCAGGAATTCTGCTCCCCACTGCTCCGTCAAATGGTTTGGAACTACAAAGAGGTTTTTCTGAGATAATCCCAGACGTTTGCTCTCCATTGCCGCCGCTACCATTTCGTAAGTCTTCCCAGCTCCTACTACATGTGCCAGAAGCACATTCTCTCCGTAAAGCTGGTGTGCAACAGCATTTTTCTGATGCGGACGAAGCTCTATTTCCGGATTCATTCCTGGGAAAGTCAAATGACTGCCATCGTATTCACGGGGACGGATACTATTAAATCGTTCATTGTACACTTTTACCAGCCTCTCTCGTCTCTGCTGGTCTTTAAAAATCCAGTCTTTAAATGCCGCTTTCATGGCATCCTGCTTCTGTGATGCCAGCATGGTCTCTTTTTTATTGAGGACACGGATCTCATCACCATTTTCATTGACACTCTTATCATAGATACGGACATCTTTCAGGTTCAGAGTATCTTCCAGAATCTTATAGGCATTTGCTCTCTCCGTTCCATACGTTGCATATGCAAACGCATTTCTTGGACTGTCCGCATTCTTTCCTGTAATCCTCCACTCACCATTTACCTCAGAGAATTTTACCTGTATTTCCTTCTGTGCAAGATACCATGGCGTATGAAGCAGTTCTGTCATAAAATCTTGATAATCTGAAGGTTCAATCCAAGTAGCTCCAACACGCACCTCAATTTCGGATGCTTCCAGATTTCTCGGCTGAACTGCCTCTAAAGCACGGACATTCGGTGTAAATTCCGGATGACTCTCGGCAAAAGTTCTCGCAGTGTTTAATTTATCCCTGACATTTCCAGATAAATACTCATCTCCGCTTTCCCACTGGTCTGTCAGTGGATTCTTAAAGATAACTCCAACCAGTTCCTCCGTGATTTTCTCTTCAGTCTTTCCGGTCAGCTCTGCCATATAAGGAAGGTCTACCTTTGCCCTTTCATTCAAAGATAATGCTAACGCCTCTGTCGCTGTTTCTACGCTGGTTACTGCTACTGCCTTTTTGATGGTTCGTTTTGTAAACATATCTGCTTTTCGCTTCAATGTTCCATCTTCGTTCAGATCTTCCAGAGAACACAATAGGCAATAAGAAGAGTCATCAGAAAACGCCCGTTTGTTGGCATTACTTCCAATGACTCCATACTTTACCGTGTAGGTATCATATACTTGATTCAGTTTCTCCTGCTGTTTCTGGATTTCTTCGTCTGTGACGAATTCCTCCATCTGCATGGCGATCAACTCCCGGACGGTATCACGGATTGCAACCATGCCTTTCACACGTTCTGCAGTGGCGGCAGGCATTTTCACCTGATTCATCAAAGAGTTGACACGATAATATACCTGATCATCTACCACCGTATAGCTGTAATTTCTAACATTCGGATCAGCCGGAATACTCTCTGGCATCTCATCCAGTTCTGTTTCCACATCTACTGCCGGTACCATGCTTCCCTTAATTTGTTTCACAGCTTCTTGTAACTGTAATTCCAAATCAGCTCCTTCCATTGGAGCACAGGTTGTTTCCATACCATACGGACCGGACACTTCTTTCATCTCACCCAGAATCATTTCCGGATGCTGAACAAAATACTGATTAACCGTAATTCCATTGACATCACTATCCAGATTTATCCATTCCGGCATTTCTTTCGTAAGGCTTTCCCTCTTCTGGAAAAACAGGATATCAGCACTGACTTCTGTTCCTGCATTTGCCTTAAAAGCTGTGTTCGGCAGTCGGATTGCTCCCAGCAGGTCTGCCCGCTCTGCCAGATATTTCCGAACTTCCGGTGACGCCTTATCCATAGTTCCCTTTGTTGTGATCAGTGCCGCCACACCACCTGGACGTAACTGATCTATCGTCTTGGCAAGAAAGTAATCATGAATCATGAAATTGTAGCGATCATACTGACGGTCATTGACCTTGTATGCACCAAATGGCACATTTCCAATCGCCACATCAAAAAAATCATTAGGATAATCTGTCTTCTCAAAACCTTTGATCTGAATATTGGCATCTGGATAGAGCAGCTTTGCAATTCTACCGCTGATACTGTCCAGTTCCACACCATAGAGTTTGGACTGGTTTAGATTCTCTGGAAGCATTCCAAAGAAGTTCCCGACTCCCATAGACGGCTCCAGGATATTTCCTTTTGTAAATCCTAGATTCTCCAACACCTGATACATACTTTCAATCACAATCGGCTGTGTATAATGAGCATTTAAGGTGGAAGCTCTGGCTGCAGCATATTCCTCTGGTGTAAGAACCGTCTTTAATTCCAGATATTCTGTCTCCCATGCAGCTTTTGTCTCATCAAATGCATCTGCAAGACCTCCCCAGCCGACGTACCTGGATAAGATTTTCTGTTCCTCTGATGTCGCATTGCGGTTCTCATCCTCACATTTCTTTAACAACTGGATAGCCATGATATTGGCCCGGAATTTCTCCTTCGGTGTTCCCTGTCCAAGCTCGTCATCCGTGATATGAAAATTTCCTGCCGGAACCATTTCTTCTAGCTGCTGTATTGGAGACTCCGTTTCTGCTTCCGATTCATTGAATACTGTTTCCTCTAATGATTCTGTGGTATCTTCCTGTTCCTGCACTTCATGGACTGGTTCTTCCTGCGGACTTTCCAAATCATTTTCTGAGTTAAGAGCCTGCTGTGCTTCTTCCAGATCAGCCAGACGTTGTGCTTCCTGTCTTTCCTCATACTTTTCCATTTCTTCCGGTGACAGGTAATCATCACTACGAACCAGCTGACGAACACGCTCTGCAACTTTGTTCCATTTCAATAAAACCGTCACATCCGGATTTCCGATTTTCCCTTTACTCAATCGCAAGCCTTTCGCATCGTGAAACGCATCCGACTGATAGGCTCCAATGATTCCCGGTGAGGAACCACCTGTCCCATATTCATTTTTCAGGAAATCCGCAGCTTCTTTTGTATCATGATGTTCCATGAAATATTCATAAATACGGTTACGACCACCAGCCGTAATGCCGCCTTTTCTTAATACTGCGTCAATCTCATCCTGTGTGATAAAAGAAAGTTCCGGACGTTCTACCTGCTGTTTCTGATCCCGCCAGGACATATCCCGCTGCAGGTCACGGAAACGGCTAAAAAATTTTGGATTGTTCTGAATTTCCCATTGATGATATTCCCCTGGATTTTCATCCATGTCTTTCTGCAGATATTCAAACCGCTCATAGATTTCCTGAATAGCTTCCGGTTCAAGCAAGCAATCTAGGATTATTTCCTGCCATTCCTGATAAGACAATCGCTCGTCTGGATTTCTGTTAGTATCCCGAAAATGCAATGCTAATTGAATACTTGTTCCTTCCCGTTCTTTTTCGATAGCATTATTGGAAATGCTGTTGGAAACATAATTCCCCTCCTCATACATATCCCGAATGCGGTCAGCTGCTTCCTCCCATGTAACCATACGGTCAAAATTACGTCTGGCGGAATCTCCACGGCGGATACGGATACCATCGCTGTCATACCAGATACTGATTTTCTGTCCACGGATGGTAAAACCTTTTCCACCCGTACCATACTCACTGATCAGAAATTTTCGCATTTCTTCATGATCTAATCCTTCAATCAGTTTTGCTGTAATATGAAAAAGCGTATTATTGCCTCCACTTCCGGTACGAAGAATATCATTTACAATATCATCTGAAATCAAAAAAAAGCGGCTGGCTGTGTAAGTGCAGCTGCCGCTTTCCTTATTTTCTCCTAACTGTTCCTCTTCTGTTGGGAACAGGCTTAACTGTAAATAATCTCCTGAATTACCAGCTCCTCTGCCTGTGCTTTGATCTGGTTCATGTGTTTGGTCCAAGCCATTGTGTCTGCCATCTTGTCCGGTGCCGGATCTTTCTCCAGAAGTTCGTTCATCAGGTTGTCTACTCTCTGTCTTGCCTGACTGTCGATCTCCATCAGATGACTGTCCAGACGGTTCTGCAGTGTCAGAATGTTGAACCTGGCTATCTTGTGATTTCTCAGATACTCTTTCCTCATCATTCCGTACTTCCCGATTGTTCCTCTCGTCTCTTCCAGGCTGATATCCGGAATCTGATACTCTCCGTTCTGGCTGTAACTGATCTCTCTCATAGTCTGTTTCCTCCTTTTTTTTTTTCTTCTCTATCTTCTGTGTTATCTGTATTATTTTCACGAATTAACGTGTTAAATTCATTATAAGCTACTTCTTTTCTTTTGCAACCGTTTTCAGGTCATTTTCCAGATCATTCAGAACATATCGTCCAATCTGCATCAGGACTGGTCTGCTGATCTCGTTGACTGCACTTCCCAGATGTCCTAATACTTTCAGCTGATTGAAGTCCGTTATATGCCGAAAATCCTCTGCATCCAGATATTCCTGTACATCCAGTCCACACCTGTTTAGTAATACATACCAAACACTATTGGTCATCAGTTCCCGAAATTCTACTTCCTGATTCTGTTCGTCCAGTTCTTCCAAAAATGTCCCTGTTACATCCAGTCTCAGTTCTTCCAATGCATCTGGAAGCCATTCCTGCATACTCTCCTTCGCTGCCTGATGCAGACTTTCAGCAAATCCTCCTTCTGTATCTTCCAGTGATAACTGCTCCTGCAGATAATCCGCAACCAGCTGTTCTCCTTCCATTGGAAGATTCCATAACTGAGGATCCTTTCCAAGATTCCGCACTTTATAAGTGTCCTGCACATCAAATACATACCGAAGTTTTGTTTTCGGTCTGGAAGTATTGTCAATCAGGGCAATCCCCTTGGATCCCTTTTTGATCCAACGGTACATCTTCTGATTCCAGATTTCCATGGATGCTACGGCAGTTGCTTCCGGCCGCTGTGCATAAATTAAAAGCTGTTCTGGAAAAGTGTATTTGTACAGTCTGGATGCCGTGTTTAGGAACCGCATCCATTCCTGCGGACTGGCAGCTACATCTTTTGCCACCTCTTCCGTCAGCTGTTCCATTGCATATAATTTATTTGCCATGTGCTACTCCTTTTCTTCCTCCCATTTTTTCTTCTACAACATCAGCAATCCGTTCCATTGCCCTTGTCATAGAAGGAAAATTACTGCTGTTATTTGCTTTTCCAATCTGATCAATAAGAAATTCCGGCACATCTGCAAGTGCTCCGGCAATCATAGCCTTTACCCGGATGTCCTCCAGCATAAGAAGCTCTTTTACACCAAACTCTTCGCCAAATACATCCTGATATCTCCGCAAGTCATCCAAAAGATATTCCGGCTTTAAATCTCTATCCATTTCCTTTCGTTTGTCATCACCATATAAACACCAATCCATATTCTTTTCTCCTCCTACTATATAAAAGTGAGGACTGCTCAACACAGTCCCCTTAAATTATCGTTATTTCTCGTTATAATACTGTGGCAAGGTCTTTCGCCTTATCCTTTGGGATTGTATCTGCCCCTTTTGCCTTGATCTCTGCCTTGGCTTTTTCCAGCTTTCCATGGATTCCACCTTTTGCTTCGGTTTTTGCGGTTACTTTTTCTGCTTCTTTCGCTTTCTCCAGACGTGTTTCCCTGCGTTCCGCATTTTCCATGACTGCTGTCTTTCCATCACAGAACTGAACCTTATCTGAAAGCTGTTCCTGTCTTTCTACCTGCGTCTCATTGACTTCTTTTACCATGGCATTTAATTCTGGTACTTCAAGCATCCCATTATCCGGAAGAATCAGCACCTCATGAATTGAAGATGGAAGAACAAAATAATCACTGCCAAGACACTCGCCAATCTGCTTACGAATATCTTCCTGCAATAACAGTGAAGCACCATTCATTTTTTGTGTATTTGTCAGACAGAACATTGGATTTTCGATTGCTTCAATATCCAGTTTTTCATGCAGAAGATTTTCCGACTCTCCACCGAAAATCATAGATTTTACCATTTCATTCATGTCCATCAGAACAACACCACGATTCTGGTCTGCCGCCATTGCGTCTGTCTGAATCTGTTCGGCAGATACTCCCCATTCATTCATCAGCGAAATAGTTACCGGAATACTGCCGATTCCATTTTCATTTTCTTTCAAATTTACTGCATAATAAGCATCGAAATCTCCGTGTTCTGTAACCACTTTATCTGCCAGGCGTTCTTCATTCCACTCCTGGTCACAGATTCTCACCTGCAGTTTTTCCTTCATTTTTTCATAATCGAAAATATCAGGTACTCCCATGTCAATAAATTCTGCTTTATCCTGTGCCTCAATACGCATATCGGCTACATCACCCACACAGGAATCGGCATCTTTTCCATTTACATATTTCTGATAAAGAGAATCCAGATATACCGTTGGCACTGTTCTCTGGTTCCCTTTTGGAATGGTAATTCCTGTCAGCTTTAACCCATTATTCTTAACTACTTCCTGCAGTTTAATTTCTGCGTCCTTGTACGACTCTGGCAGATACTCCTTTACATTGTCTTTGACATATTCATAAAATTCTTTTCTGTTCATCATATGCTTTTACCCCTTTCTGATCATGTGATGATTCATTCTCTTTCTGCTGACCATCTGCTCGGCTTTCTTCTGATAAGCCATCATTCTCTTTAAAGTTTTCTCCTGGTTTTTTCGTGCTTCCTGTCTTTTTTCCATTGCTTTCATCATAGTTTTCTGTTCCTTTCTGTGATTTTTTGTATGAAAAAGGGAGCCTCACATAGAAGCTCCCAATCATAACGGTTGGTTTCCTTATTTGCTTTTCCTTTTTCTGATGATATAAAGTCCTGCCATACCTCCTGCGGAGATTACCAGAAGCAGGATCGGCAGCCAGATATTCGTGCTGTCACCTGTTTTCGGTGCGTTTGATACCTTCGTCTCTTCATGGGACTGTGGTGTGTCCGGTGTGTTCGGTGTTTCCGGAACTTCCGGCTTCTCATTTGTCAGATTGAAAGTGACTTCCACGACTGGCGTACTGTCATCTGCATAAGCAAATGTCACTTCATGCTTGGTCTGATCCAGGGTGTATCCATCCAGTGTCTTTGTTTCCACCAGATAATACTTGATAGCGGTATCATATTTGCCGTTCTTAAATGTGGCAATCTCATACAGCTTACTTTCTGCATGACCGGCAGCATCTGTCTTTAAGGTTTCCAGAACTTTTCCTTTGCTGTCACGGAGTTCAAATTCTACCCCTTTCAGCGGTTCTCCTGATGACTTATCTGTCTTATTAAGAATCACTTTTCCCTTGGCAGTATCATCTTTCATAGTCACTTTCTGAACTTCTCCAGTATCTTTCACCTCAAATGTTACATCAGCAGTCAGAAGATATCCTTTCGGTGCCTGCTCTTCACGTAAGGTATATTTACCGATTGGCAGTTTTTCGATATAGTGTGCTTCCTCTGTGGAAGTCCAGCTCTCTACTACCTGATCATCCTTATCGAGAATCGTCAGTTTTGCACCTGGAATCTCAGTTTCTCCTGTGATATCCGTCTTACTGATCTCTACTTTTGTCACATCATCTTTCATCTCATGCTTCTGAACCTCTGCTGTATTCTCTACTGTGAAAGTAATACTTTCTGCAGTGACATATCCATCTGCCGGTTTTGTCTCTGTCATGGTGTATTTCTTACCAACAACCAGTTCTTTGATCACATGGGATTCTTCCGTAGAAGTCCATTCATCTACTGTATTGCCATCTGAATCCGTCACTTTCAGGTGTGCACCTGGAAGTTCTTTACCTGTTGTCAGGTCTGTTTTGGTCAGCTCCACTGTGGTTGGCTGATTTTCAAAAGTAAAGTCGTAGCTTACTTCTGCCTGGTCTTCTCCGGCATATTCAAAGGTAAATTCCTGTACTTCTTCTGTTGTAACAAATCCGTCCGGCGCAAAGATTTCTTTCACATAGTATTTTCCATCTACCGGAAGATCTGCCGTAAAAGTAATCTGTCCTTTTTCATCCGTTACTCGCTGCTCGATCAGACTGTCTTTCTCAAGGAGTACCTCGCCCTTTGCATTTTTGATATCTTCACTGGTATAAAGACCGAAGACACCACCTGCAAGGACACGGTCTGTATCTTTTTCTTTCTTCACAACCGTAACCTTTACTTTCTGACGGGCATTCTGCCATTTCTCATCATAAGTAATGACTGGTGTGTCCTGATCACGGTAGGAAAGATCAACATATCTCGGCTCTCCGTCCAGCACATAACCATGGGCAGTTTTTACTTCCTTCACATAGTACTTGCCAGCCGGTAGATCTTCCATCTGTGCAATACCATTGGAATCCGTAGTAATGGTTCCTACTTTTTCATCTGCTTTGAAATAATCTTCACTGACACCATCTGCCGCTTTGATATCTTCCGCAGCAAATACATCGAAAGTTACATCTGTAAGACTTCCAGTTACATATTCAAAGAGATGCTCCACAGTACCTTTTACATGGTCCAGAAGTGTCACTTTATCCAAAAACTCTCCATTTTTGTTGATGATCAGAAGTCCTGTCGGTACTTCATCTTTCATCTCTACTTTCTGAATCTCTGCGGTATCTTCCAGCGTGAACTTCACATCCGTTGCTTTCAGATAACCATAAGGTGCCATTTCCTCACGAAGGGTGTATTCCTCACCAACTATCAGTCGTTTGATCACATGTGGCTGATCTTTTACAGAAGTCCACTGATCCACAACATTTCCTTCTTTATCAAGAACGGTGAGTTTTGCCCCATCCAGCTCCACACCTGTTGTTACATCAGATTTCGTGATTTCTACTGTTGTCGGCTGGTTCTTTTTCACTGTTTTCAGTTTTACTGTCTTCACATCCTGTCCCTGGTAAGAAGCATCCAGATTCAGAACTTCATCAGAAGATACAAATCCCGCCGGTGCTTTTAACTCTTTTACATAATACTGTCCAAGTGGCAGATCCAGCGTACATGCTGCAAGACCACCGTTATCAGAAGTCATTTCCTGTAAGAGTGTGTCTGCTTTCACGATCACTTTTCCATCCGCCTTGATATCCGCTTTATTATAGATACCAAAGACAGCTCCCTCTACGGTTGCACCATTTTCTGCATCCTGTTTTTCTACCTGAATTGCAACTTTCTGTCGGTCATCGCCAACAGTCACTTCCTGTTCGATCACAGGTGTATCCTGATCTGCATAGACAAATGCGACACCTGATCTGTCATGGTTCAGGACAAATCCTTCCGGTGCAGTCTTTTCTACTACATAGTAAGAACCAAGTGGCAGGTTATCAGCAACTGCTTTTCCGTCTTCTCCAGTCGTTACCGCTGTTACCAGTGCATCTTTTTTGCATAGATCAGCTGTCTGTTTCCGTTTTCATCTTTCTGATAATCCGGTGTATAGATATTTTCAGCTGCATAGACATGAAATGATGCACCCTTCAGGTATCTTTCTTCATAAACAAAATCCTTTTTAAATCCGGTCAGCATCTCACCTTTTTTATAGATCGTCAACTTTCCTTTTACCGGATGGTTCTCGTAATCTACCGTAATAATGGCATCTCCACTCTCAGAATCCATCTGGTATGCTGTGTTAGCATCCACCGCAATCTCTACATAATTCTTATTAATCGTGTACCCTTCCGGTGCGTTGACTTCCTCAATCCTGTAATGCCCGATCTTCAGATTCTTCGGCATGATCAGATATCCCTGGCTGTCCGTAAAATAGGACTTGTGAGTGGTTGTCACTGGGTAAGTTGTTACCTGTTCCACATACTTTTTGTTGTCCAAGTCGTACACTTTAAATTCTGTTCCGGCAATCAATACGGATTTCTTTGTTTCATCGTCTTTTTTCACGATTTTCAGTTTTGCCTTAAACTCTTCATCCAGAAGCACACGCCAGATCTGCGGCTCATTTGGATGGTGCTCCGTGATATTCACTTCAAAATCATCGACTGGCTTATAATTGTGCGGTGTTGTAGTTTCACGCACGATATAGCTTCCAAATGGTAATGGAATACTGCAGGCATACCCTTTTTCATCTGTGAAAATCTCAGTTGCTCCATTTTCTCCGCTCACTACTGGTTTGGCAGAATCAAAATCATAGCTTCCATCCGCTTTCTTTATAAGGGAAGATTTCAGATAAACTGTAAATCCAGCTCCGGATAACAGATCTGCATCGGTCTTTCCATTGTTGGCTGCTTTGATGATCTGAAATGGCTGTTTGATGACCTGCTCACTGGAAGTGCACTCTCTTTTCACTTCTGCTGTCATATTTCCTTCATAACTGCACACAAGATCATGCTCTTCTGTATCTGCCAGGTATCCGGTCGGCGGTGTGATCTCTTTGATATAATATTTGCCAAGATATAAGCCATTTACAGAAGACTGTCCTTTGTCATCTGTTGTAAGAGAAGCTACCTGTTCTCCTGCTTTATAAATAGTTCCAGTTGCTCCATCCGGATGCACGATATCTTCACGGGCATACAGACCATAAACTGCACCTTTCAGTGTGGCATCTCCCTGTGATACTGCTTTTCCTGTTTCTTTATCAACTTTGAATAAATTGATCTTTGCTGTCACACGGTCATTGCTGAAGGTATGGGCAAATGATACGGTTGCTTCTTTATCATTGGTGTAAGAAAACTTGAACGTATACACATCTTCTGTATTTCTTACATAGCCTTCCGGCGCCTGATCTTCTTTTACAGAATAGGAATATCCAATCGGAAGATCTGCTGTAAATTTTGCAGTTCCGTCTGCGCCAGTAGTTACTTTCTCAATCAGCGTTCCTTTTTTCACAACAACGCTTCCGTCTGCATTTCTGATATCATCGGATGCATACAGAGCAAAAATACCGCCTTTCAGTGGTTTCTTGGTGTCTTTATCCTGTTTTACTACGGAAACATCTGCTTTCTGTCTCTCGTTGTTAAAAGTCACATCTGCAAATACAACTTCTTTGTTCTGACCAGCATAAGTTAGAGTCACTGACTTTTCTTCGCTGCCGTTATAGAAAGAGTCCGGTGCTTTTGCTTCTTTTACCACGTAGGTTCCAAGATGCAGGTTTTTCAGTGTGACAGAACCATTCTCACCTGTTGTCAGATTTTCTTTTACCAAGTCACCTTTGCTGTACACTTTTGTGCCATAAGCTGTTACGATATCTGCCCCGGCATACACGTTATACACTGCATTTTTCTGTCTGCGGTTTTCATACTGAAATACCGTTCCATTTTCACTGACATCTGCTCCGATCAGAACCTGTCCTTCTTTGTAAATGGTAAGTTCTGCCAGCTGTTCCTTATTTTCCACGGTTACAGCTGCGGTCTTACTTGCTACCAGTTTTACATTTGTTGCCGTTGCATTTACTACATATCCCTGTGGTGCTGTGATCTCTTTCAGATAAACAGTATCCTGTGTCTTGATGATCGTAACAGAAGATTTTCCATTCTTATCTGTTGCCGGCATCTGAGTGATCAGCTTTGTACATGCCTCATCGCTGTATACACCGAATACTGCACCTGCAAGATTGACATCCGCTGTATCGTCTTTCTTTACGATTTCGATCGTAGCCTGCTCAATCCAAGACACTTTGAAATCAATATATTTTTCATCTGTCACACCTTCACCAAATACCAACGCAAGATCCTGCGTGTCAGATCCGGTGGTGATTTTATAAGCAGAGTAATCTTTTGTAATACTTCCCTTCATTGTAGAAGACCAGCTCTGTGCCACGTCACTCACCTGTGTCAGTGGTGCAGAAAGATAAAACTTTGTTCCTCCGCAAATTTCTACACTTGCACCAGCTTTACTTGTTGTGCCTGTGCTTAGATTATGAAGTTTCACACCAGACGGAAGCTTCATCGTAATTGTCTGTAGCTTATCTGCTTTGAATGTAATATCTTTGGTTCTCTGTGAATTGCCATCCACATAAGCTTTTACATCTCCATCAGAAAATGACATTGCTACATCCGGTATTTCTGGCTGTGAAACACAATAATTATACAATTTCATTGCTAAATTCTTGGCTGTACTATTCGCTCCGGAAAAAGCGTCGCCACTTCCATTAGCATAAGAAGCCGCCAGATGAACAAGAATGAATTTTGCTCCAGCACTAAGATTTCCATAACCATTCTCTTCTGTAAAAAATTCTTCATCTCCTGCTGCCTTGGTTCCGTAATAACATACCTTAGCTAATGTTTTTCCATCTCCGACTTTACTAATCGTGTAATTACCTGTTCCTGGTCCCGGTTTTGATGGCTGTACACAGTAAGCAGTCGCAGATACATTTCCAAACTGAACCGTATACTGATAGGTAAGATAAGAACCATAACCATAATCCGCATAACGATACAGAGTTCCTCTTGTAACAGATACTTTCTGTACACTTCTTGCACTTGTCTTTGCCATAAAAGTGACTGTTTCACCAGCTTCCATGGCGTATAAATCAATTCCTTCCTCTTCCGCCTGCTCCATTGCATCCGATACTGTAAGACCTGTTTCCGAATCCGTTGTATTTTCAGTATCTTCTTCCATATCCGGTAATAGTTCGCTTGCCTGAGAATCAAATTCTTCTATCTCACTTTCCGTCACTTTTTCTGTTGGAAGCAATTCCGAGTCTGCTTCTGAATCCTCCGCTTCCTCTGTCTGCTGTTCACTGCCAGCTGTTTTGGATTCGGTCATTGCTTCACCTCCTGCCGCCTCTGTCTGTACTTCTGTTTCTTTCTCACGCACAATCAGCTTTCGGCTGATCTGGTACTTCGGATGCTCCTGATTTACCGGTTCCACATAATAGACCGCTTTGTAAGTGTCCACATGATCTGTCGTAAAATCCTCATTCTTATCATTCTTTGCTTCCTCAAATGTGACTTTAACCTTGTTATCATCCTTGATTTCCAGTCCGGTATAATCTGATTTCACATTAAATACACTGCCTGTTTCGATTTCATAATCTTTGGCAGTCACCACCTCATCTTCATCCAGAAGGTCTTTCACTTCCTCATAAAGTGGAGGTTTTTCCTCTGGCTGGATCTCCGCTGCATATGCCGTCATCGGAGATAGCACTGTACTAAGCATTGTCATGCCTGCCAGCAAGCCAGATACTACTTTTCTAAAATTACCTTTTTTCTTCATGCTAAGGTCCTCTCTTTCATATATTTGTATTAAAACAGACAGTCCTTAGACTGCCTGCAATACACTACTTATCGTTGTGGAAAGATCAGATTGAACGGTACATTTCCCTCTCCGGGATCAACCATCTCCACAGTTGCTTCATACTGTCTCCCTGTTTTTCTTGATACCAGATCCTTATAATGGATTTTTCCTTTAGACAGGAACTTCTTTGCTGCCGTCTTATCCATCTTTTTCCCTGACTCGCAAGGAATTTATCATTCTTCCACAAGGTAAAAGTACAATTCCGGTCAGAACAGTAAAAGTTTACTTTTCCTTCCTGGACATCAGCTCCACATCGGGGACATTTGCCAATGACTTCTCCTTTCGCCTTTCCCTGAAACTGATCTTTCTTTTCTTCTGAAATCCCCTGATACCTGGCAACCAGTTCCTGCATCAGCTCTGTAATTCCATTTAGGAATTCATCTGCTGTCTCTGTATTCTGGGCAATGTGATTCAATGCCATTTCCCACTCTGCTGTCATCTTCGGAGATTTAATCTCATCCGGCAGAACCGTAATCAGTACATTGCCATCATCTGTCGGTACCAGATTTTTCTTTTCTCTTTTCACAAAGCCAGACTGAATCAGTTTTTCAATGATTGCTGCCCTTGTTGCCGGAGTACCAAGTCCTTTCTTCTCTGTATCTTCGGTCAGCTCTTCATTTCCTGCACGTTCCATAGCAGAAAGCAGGGTATCTTCTGTGTACTGTTTCGGTGGCTGTGTAAAATGCTCCGATACAAAAGAATCACAAGGACCGTAATGCTTGCCTGCCCAGATATCCAGCTCCGGCTCTTCTTTCTCAATCTTTACGCCAAAGAACTGTTTCAATTTATTTTCGATCGTCTTGAATCCTTCCTGCTTTGTTTTCTTTGCCGTGAGATAAAACGTATGATAATTACAGGTAATCTGGCATTTATGACTCTCATAAATATAAGGAGCTGCGGTTGCTGTCAGTACCCTGCCACTGATCAGATACAAAATCTTGCAGTTTCGCTCTTTCAGTTTACCTATATCTGCCTTTGCTACTTCCATGGTCGGGATAATGGCATGGTGATCAGATACTTTCTTTGAATTTAATACCTTACTCACGTCCGGCTGATATTCCAGCCCTTCGGCATAGGGCATTTTCCCAAGCAACATCTGAATCAGAGTTTCTGTGCTTTCTCCCATCTCATCTGTCAGATACTGGCTGTCTGTTCTCGAATAAGTAACCAGCTTCTGCTCATACATCTCCTGCACTGCATCCAGCGTCTGCTGTGCGGTATAACCAAACATTCTGATTGCTTCCCTCTGCAGAGTGGTCAAATCATAGAGCTTCGGAGGGCGAACCGTTTTTTCCTTCACATCATCCTTTTCCACTTCACACATACGCTCCGCACAATCCGCAGCCACTCTATCTGCATCCTCTTTTTTCTGAAAATGCTCTGTGACCGCATCCATCTCGTCAAACTTGATATGAGCCATATAATACTTTTCTTTGGTAAATTCCTTGATCTTCTGATTTCGATCCACGATCATAGCAAGTGTTGGTGTCTGTACTCTTCCAACTTTCAGATTCTGGTTATACAGAACGGAAAAAAGACGGCTCGCATTGATTCCCACCAGCCAGTCTGCCTTTGCCCTGCAAAGTGCTGACTGATAGAGACTGTCATAACACGAACCGTCTTTTAATGACGCAAATCCATCTTTAATTGCCTGTTCTTCCATAGATGAGATCCAGAGCCGCTTCATCGGCTTTCTGCATCCTGCCTGCTCATACACCAGACGGAAAATTAGCTCTCCTTCACGCCCGGCATCTGTAGCACAGATTACTTCATCTACTTTTGAATCTCTCATCAGTTCTTTAAGATTCCAAACTGCTTTTTCGTGCCTTCCAATATCTTGTGTTTCCAACATTCCGGCACAATCGGCAGATCTTCATATCTCCATTTTTTATATTTTTCATCGTATTCCGATGCATCACATAATCCAACCAGATGTCCTACGCACCAGGAAACGAGATAACCGTTTCCTTCCACGTAGCCATCTTTTCTTGTTCTGGCTCCAATCACGGAAGCCAGTGCCATCGCAACCGATGGCTTTTCTGCAATCACTAATTTCATTTACTCCTGCTCCTCTTCTTCATCTTCCAGCACATTATCGTCAAAATCTTCATCTCTCAGAATTTCCGGTTCTGTACTTTCTTCCTGCTCATCTGCATCGTCTACTTCCCGTTTTTCAGACTCTGAATCTTCGGATTCATCTTCATCCTCTTCCATCTCATCCTCGTCATCATATTCATGTTTTGGTTTATAGACTTTGAAGTAATATCCTCCTGCCGCAGCTCCGACTGCAACCAGTGCAATCAAAAGATACGTTCCAAATGGACTTTTATCTTCAGGCATCTGAATATCATCCTCTACCTTATCTTTCTCGGCTGACTCTGTCGTTTCCGGCTTTTCTTCCTCTGCTTTTTTCTCTGGTTCTGCACAAACCGTATCTACTTCCGGAAGTGTCACCGAATCAGAAAGTGTGAAGTTCATCAGATCTTTCTCACTGACTTCTGTAAGGAAATACACATTATCCTGAGATTTTGAATTGTCAATAATCAGATAGAAAATCTTACCACTCTTAGTTGAAATGGTATAAAACTCTTTTGTGCCTTCCGTAGCTGTTTTCGTAACAGAATCTGCTGTCTCGCCTTCTTTATTAAGCTGTTCCTCAATACCTGTTACTGTCCGATCATCCACGGTTCCTTTTGCATCTGTTGGCTCAGAAGCCTGTGCATCCTGCGGAAGTGGTGAAGTCGTTGTTTTCTCAGTCCCAGTTGCATCTGCACTGGTCGTGGTTGCCATTGCACCATTACTGTCACTGGAAGTTTTCTGTTTCTCTGCCTGCTTCTTTGCCCATTCATAATAAGGATTCTGCAACACATACTTTTCAGAAGTATTTCCGGCACCGTCTGTTACCGTGATTTCAATCTGTTTTGTAGTAAAATCTTTCTGTGTCAATTGCACTCTCAGCATTCCATCCTTCAAGTCTGTATAAGTGGTGCCATTGACTGTTACTGCAGTAATCCCTGATACTGTATCATTCCCCTGAATCGTCAGCACACCATCTGTCAGGGAAGCAGAGAGTGTAGGCTTTTCCGTGTCATAACACTTAATAGAGCGATTCTGCTCATAGACCTTCCCCTCACCATCTGTAACACGCACATACACTGTCTGATTTCCAGTGATCGTGATACTTCCACTTCCGGTTACATCCTGCCAGCTTCCATCTTTTCCTGCTTTTGCTTCAATCTTTGCTATTGAGAAACCTTCCGGCATATGGCTGGCATCTACCGTAACAGCAATGGTTGTTTCTCCCTGTTTCCATCCATCCGGTTTCTCAATCGTGATTGCAGGTGTGGTATTCTTAGCTGCATAAGCAGTCTGTGTCTGGAGCAAAGGTGTTGTCAGGCAAAGAAATGTCGTTGCTGCAAGCAAGCTCTTTTTTACCCTGCTTTTAGTATTTGTTCTCTTCTTCTGTTTCATTTTTTCCAGATTCATCATCGGCTTTTGTTTCCTCCTTCTGTATTTCTACCCTGCCGGGCAGTTCATTTTTCATTCTCTTTTTGAAAGCTTCCAATTCCGGAATACTCATATCCATTGCACGGATAATTCTTACAATTTCCAGATTTTCCGCTTCTGTTTTGGCAATCTCCGCAGCCTTAAACCGCTTTAAATCTGCTTCATATCTGGCTTTGGAAGCTTCCATTTTCTCTTTGGCTTTCTCATAATCTGCCGTAGCTTTTTCAAGACTTTTCATCGGTTCTCCTTTCCGGACGGCTGATGCAGCCGCCCTTTTTTCTTACCATCGTCCAAATCCATAGAAATGGCTCTGCCAGTATGGGGAATTGATGGACGTATACTGCACCGGATGTCCACAATGGATCATCTGACCATTGCCTACATAGATTCCGATATGCGTTACCGGCTCCCCTGCGTCGTAAGTTCCAGTAAAGAAAATCAAATCTCCCGGCTGTGCCTCCGACTGGGATACTGGTGTACAAATGTTGTACAGTCCCTGTGCTGTTAGTCTTCCTGTATTCCTTACACCAGAGTTTGTCAGACAGTAGCTTACAAATCCAGAACAATCGAATCCACTTGGGGAATATCCACCCCATACATATGGTGTTCCAAGATATCTCGCTGCTTCATTTAACAAACGCTGTGCTGCTTCACTGGTATATTCATTACCGCCAAAGCCTGCCCCTTCTCCTGTTTCCAGATAAAAGATCGGGTTTAACCGCTCTCCATTTTTCAAAAGTTCAATATGAAGATGGCTTCCTGTAGAATTTCCAGTATTTCCTACCAGCCCAATTTCATCACCTTTCGTGACGGATGCTCCTGCAGATACACTCCGGCTGCTTAAATGTGCATACCGTAGTTCATAACCTTTACTGTCCTTGATAACAACATAATTTCCATAGCTGTCGTTATAAGCAGAAGTTGTAACTGTTCCGGTCAGTCCTGCCATCACTTTTGTTCCCTCCGGTGCCTCCGATATCCATGCCATTGTGTAAGCTGATTAGCTCCAGAAATCGGGTGAATCCTGTATCCATAATAACTGGTCACACTGGAGTACCAGTTAAAATCAACCGGTGTTGCAAACATCTGTAAATTACCTTTCGTATCGTTATAGGCACTGAACAGTTCTTTCTGGAAAAATCCCAGCCTTTCCTGACAGATTAACATTAGATTTCCACTGTTTAAGGTGACATTCAGCACATCTACATCCCTTGTCCTAGTCACTTCCACTTCCTGACTTCCGTTATCATCTGCCAGATAACATTCCCATGTCTGATGTCCATGTGCAGATGCCGCCGCATGATTATCATAGTAGACGTCAAACTGCACCCCGTATCTTGCGAAAGCTCCGGTATCTTCTACAGTATATTCGACACCATTCATTACTACCTTTGTGCCCATTGGTACAAACGGATTGGAAGCATCTACCGCTAAGGTATGATTGGCAGTTGGATATGCTCCACTGGCAGTCGGTCCTCCGCTCCAAATACCACAGCAGATTGGGCAGTTACAATATCCACTGGTAACTACTTGTCCCAAAGATTCTCCCACCCTCACCGTTGCTGTCTCCGTCACGGTTTCATTCACCGCTTCCGTAGTCAGATGGTATTGCTCTGCAAACAATGCATCCAACTCCGGCTTGACCTGTTCAAACGTAAACTCTTCATACTTTGCTGACAGATAACTAATCAGGATAAACGGATCATGCTCAATGGGTCCGATGTTATATCGGTATTCCTCATGTCCCGGTTCTTCGGATTCCATGTTGTTGATCCGCTCCTGCAGATTAGCTTCCAGCTGTGTATAATACAGTTCCGCTTCCCGGATTGCCTGATCCGATGACAGATAACTGGTTCCTGTGTAAGTGATCACATTTTGTAAAAACACTGCAGAGCATGACGTGACATTCGTTATGATCAGAAACATCAATCCGATCAGAACTGCTACACTGATATACACCTTCCGGTTTTCTTTAAAGAAGTTGGTCACTTTGCCGCCAATCTTCTTGATATAATCAATCGTACCTTTTGCAGCTGTTCCTACTGTCTGTTCACTTCGCTTTGCTTTGGCATAATCCCGTTTGATCTGTTGCTTCTGAATCTGCTTTTTCAGCTTCTTCTGCTCCTGATGGGATGCAGCCTGTGCCTGTTTCTCTTCCTGTCTTTCAAGTCTGCTTCTTTTTCTGGATGCCCACTGTTTCCTGCGTCTGGCACTTCTCTGTTCCAGCTGGTAAACACCTTCGCCGCTTTCTTCTAACTTATGGGCACCTTCTACTGCCGCATTGTCGTCTTCATTTTTGCTGATCTCACGATGCAATGCTACGCAAGTTGCACTTCCTGCTTTCTTAACAGCAGAAGCTTTTTCTGTTTTCACAGATTCCCCTTCGCCAAACTTCAAGCGGGATTTCTTCTTTCCAGGAGCTTCTCCATCATTTGCCTGATAGACCTGTGCTTTCTTGGAATGCTGCTTTGCTTCCTTCTTCTTTCTTGTTTCTTCATAAGAAAACTTTTTGGCTTTTTCCTTCTGTTTCTGATGACGGAAATTGACTCCATCCATATCCATCTGGTTCAATTTCTCCATATCTTTGTCATTTTTCACAGAAGCACCAGTCTCCTCATAAGCAAATTTCAGACGCTGTTTCTGCTTAGGCTTCTTACTCCCACCTTTCTTCTTACTCCGGCTGTCCCCTCTGTTTTCTGAAAGATCAGCACGTTTATCTTTCAGTCTCCCTGACTGGCTGGCTTCGGATTTTTCCGCAAGTCTGGATTCTTTTCCGACTTCAGCACGAATTCTTTTCCGGTTTTGCTGCTTTCTACTCTGTCCAAAATCTTCACTTTGCTTCTCTGTTCGCATCAGTTCCGGTGCATCTCTGGATTTTTGCACAGAAGGTCGGATATTTTTCCCACTCCGTTCAGACTGGCGGGGAGACTTATCCACAAGGCTTTCTTCTTTTTCACCTTGTTTTATTCCCATCTGCACATCACTGGCACGGTTACTGACACGAACAGAAGATTTATCCGTCAGGTTCTCTTCCACCAGACCATCCTTGGTCATTTTCTGGACTTTCTTATCCCTGACTTTCATTCTCTGTTCTGCCACTGATTACTCCTCCTTCTTCGGATACCCTTTCCCTGCCTGTAATAAACAGAGAAAAGCGATGCCAAAAACAGCACCGCCACTAAAAGTTACTACATATGAAATTGCTCGTAACATTGTTTTCTCCTTTGTTTTAACCTGCTTCGGAAGTCTCCTCTAAGCGGGTTGTCATGATTTTATAGAGGGAATTCTTAGGGAATCTGTCTACAAACGGAATAATCACGTTTCCATAGAACAGAAGTCCTTCTCCCTCATTACTGTTGGTTACATAAGACAGCTGGGTTGGTGAAATATTCAACTGTTTAGCCAGAATCTGCCGGTCTCCGGAAGCCTGGTTGAGCATATAAATAAAATCTGAATTTTCAAATATATTCTCGATTTCCCTGGAAGACAGCAAATCCTTAATATTCTGAGTGATGCCAGTTGGATACCACCCCATTTACGGAATCGCTTCCATATCTCCACGCTGTAGGCTGCGGTCTGCTCTTCCTTCAAGAGAAGATGGAATTCATCCACATAGTAACGGGTGGACTTATGGGCAGAACGGTTGATCGTCACCCTGTTCCAGACCTGATCCTGGATTACAAGCATCCCTATCTTTTTCAACTGCTTACCAAGTTCCTTGATGTCAAAACAGACAATACGGTTGTTGATGTCCACATTTGTGTGATGATTAAATACATTTAGGGAGCCTGTAACGTAAATCTCCAATGAAGTTGCCAGACGCTGTGCTTCCGGCTCTTCCTGTTTCCGCAACAGATTGTATAAGTCCTCCAGTATCGGCATCTTCTCTGGCACCGGATCAGCGAGGTATTCCTGATAGACCAGCCGAACACATCGGTCAATAATCGTCTTTTCTACCGGCTCCAGTCCGTTCTTTCCTCCGACAATCAGTTCACACAGGGACAGAATAAAATCTGCCTTTAAGGACAGCGGATTGTCTTCCTCTGAATAATTCAGATTCAGATCCATCGGATTGATATACTGGTCTGATACCGGTGAAATCCGGATGACCTGTCCGTGCAGTGCCTGCACCAGTGGATAATACTCGGCTTCTGGATCACAAATGATAATATCGTCTTCTGTAATCAGGAAACAGTTCGTGATTTCTCTCTTTGCTGAGAACGACTTTCCGGAACCTGGTGTACCAAGAATCAGTCCATTCGGGTTCTTCAGACGCTTCCGGTCAACCATAATCATGTTGTTGGATAACGCATTCAATCCATAATAAAGAGCTTCCCCTTCCTGGAACAGTTCCTGTGTCGTAAATGGCACAAAGATTGCGGTTGCCGATGTGGTAAGCCCTCTCTGGATCTCAATTCGATTGACTCCCAGTGGAATACAGGACATCAATGCTGCTTCCTGCTGATAGTCCAGCTGTTTTAAAGAACAGTTGTATTTTTGTGCGATACCCTGTACCTGGAAGATATTGTTATCCAGTTTCTGACGCTTCTTTGCGGTATTCATCACCAACACCGTCACAAGAAACATACTCTCATTTCTGGACTGCAGATCTACAAGCAAGTTCTTCGCTCTTCTCCATAGGTTACAAGGTCTGATGGAAGCACGTCCATATCATAACCGGAACGTACCGCTCGTTTCTGCTCTTCGATCTTCATCTTATCCAAATCTGAAATCTTGCTCTTGATCATTTTGATCGCTGAACTCTGATCAATAGACTGGATATGGATGTTGACATTAATACTGTCATCTACATCCAGGAAATCTGCAAGCATCCGGTCTGTCAGCTCTGGTGCAAGAATCTGCAGGTAACTTACACTCCCCATCGTTCTTCCCATCAAAAATGTCTGATTCTTGGAAAAGTTAAAGGAAGTCGGTGCAATAAAGTCTTTAGTTTTTAATCCAGTTTCCGGCAGCATCTTGTACTGGAACTTAAATGGTTCAATCCGATCCTGGTTGAACACATGATACAGAATCTCCAGTCTTTCCAGTCCATTCAGTGAATGTGCCTGTGCTCCCAGGACTTTAAAGTTGTTTAAGATATCTGTTTCGATTCTTTCAAGCCTTGGTCTTGCCACCTTCAGGCTTTCTGCTTCGATTCCAAAAGTGATATATTTGGTTTTTACCAGACCATTGTTTCCCTTGGAAAGCTGATTTTTTAGCATGGTCCGGTACTCCTCACGAATGGCATTGAAGTCATCGTTCTGATCCGGAATATCGATGCTTTTCTCAAATTCTGCCACATCCACCTGCTGATTGATAAAGGACAGCTGCACACTGATGGAAGAATCAAAGTAATTTAAGAAATCACAGTAATTCTCAAATATCGTGGTCTTATCCTCATTTAAAGCAAGCTGATAGTTGATGTCATAAAACTGAATTGTCTTGGAGAAAAAGGTCTTTGTCACCTGGCAGATACCATCCTGCAGCATCCGAATATACGGAATACTCTGCTGTGCAGTTGTAGGAATGCCTTTCTGTTTCCTGCGATCCCGTTCCTGCTTCTTCTTACGCTTTTCCTGTTCTCTTTCTTTTCTGCTTTTTTTGTTTTTTCTTTCCTGACGGTTTCTTTTTTCCGCCAGGGACAGACGCTCCTGCTGAGCCTCCTGCTTTGTCTTTTTTGCCATCCGGCACACCCTCCTTTTTTACAAGGGTGGAAATCTCCTGATAAAAATTTTCTGTCTTATATGGTCTTACTGCTGGACATATAAACTTCTGTCGAATGATATTTGCCACCACTTTTTCAAAGGGAAGCCCGTCTTTTTCATACATCGCCATGAAGAAAAACGGAAGCATGACCGTTACCATCAAAATGGCAGCGATACTGGAACCGATTGGTTTTCTCATGAACAGATAAAACGGAATTCCCACAACTGCGGCAAGTGAAAAGAAAATCAACTGCCGCTTTGTCAGATTTAATGCTACTTTTGTTTTGACCTTGGTAAGGTCTTTTGGTACTGGTACATACGCCATGGTATGCGCTCCTTTCCTGCCCGCTAGTGGGCATTGAATATTGATTTGCTAAGGCTTCCGGTCTTGAATAATGAAAATGCAAGAATCACGGTATAAGCCGCTACTGAAAACATTGCTGCATGAAGGTCACTGGATATGGTCATTGCATTTACTAAAACTGCATAAATTCCCACACAGACCATCATGAAGAATCCCTGAAATGCCAGTGCGAACAAGCCTTTTAAATAGTTGTTTCCGATATTACCCCATTCCTTATTGGTCATGGTGGCAAACGGAATTGGTGCTATGGAAGTATAAAGGTAAATTTCTATCATTCTTCCGTACAAAATAACGGTAATGATGATTGACAGAATGTGCATGGTAACACTGATCAACATCGTTTCCATGGATAGCAGGAACAAATCCCCTAACTCCATATCTTCCAGTGCATCCACAATTCTTGCGACTGCTTCTGATGCATCCACCGCTGTGTTCCCGGAGATCACCCCGGCGGCATTATTGACCACATGTTGGCCAACATCAAAGACCGCCATCGTGATATTGAACGTATTCGTCACCAGATAAATGGCTACATACGCCTTAAAGATCCAGAGGAAAATGTTGTAAGTCTCAAATTCATGGAAATTGTTTTTTCTGCGTTACCATCGTGATCAATTCATAGCACAGGACAAAGGTGATGATCAGTCCCGCAATGGGGACGATTACTGTCTGGGAAATGTTCTGGATCAGATTAAAGATCCCTGCATTCCACCCCTGCGGTGTCTGTCCCACCTGCCCGGCTATGGTTCCCACCTGCTCATTGACAGACGTGAACATGTTATCCAAACTTGACTTGATAAGTCCGATCAGGATATCCTTTATCGCTTCCGTAATTCTCTCAATGATGGTGTTCATCTACCACTCCTCTTAAGAGAACAATGTTGCCAGCTGTGGAATCAGGGTAGTTCCCAGCAGCATGATTCCGGCACCAGCCATCAGCTGTTTGATGCCCTGGCTCTTAGCACCGGGATTGTCGTTTCCATATCCTTCCAGAAGGTTCACGACACCCCACACACCAAGACCTGCGCCGATTGCGACTACAAGAGTTTTTAAAGTTGTAATTGCGCTGCTAAAAAATGCCATATATTCATAAACCAAAACTGACTTCTTTCAGGTGTTTACGGGAATGAAAAAACACCGACTAAAAAGCCGGCGCACCTAATGTCAGTTATTCCTTTCCTCATTATTTTTCGTTCATTCCCAAGGTTACTCCGACAGTTCTACATGAATCACTTCCACCTCTTCTTCAGATTTCGGTGTGTACTGTGGATTTAACTCTTTCTCAACTTTGTACCGGTTCTTCTCGTTTTCATCTGCAAGAAGCCGATAGTTTTTGTGTTTCGTGATATCATATTTATCCGAGAAAAATGGTCTGGCACCACGGATCTGCAGGATACATTTTCCTCCATCCATGACTGCAATCTCATCTTCCGTCATCAGCTGTTTGCCTGTTTTCTGGTAGTTCAATCCAAAGGACTTCTGATTACTCCTCGTCTCCGAAGTGTTATACAGGTCAATGGTTTCCTTCCCCAGAAGCTCGCTCATTTCCTTTAAGGTGGTTTTCTCTTTGCCACCAAGAAAAAGTGTCGTATCACAGTTGCCCAGAATAGTATCTGCACTATCCTTATACATTGCCTTTAGCTGACTCTGGGACTGCAAAATAATAGAAGCAGAGATTTCCCTGCTTCGGATAGTTGCGATCAGCTTGTCAAACTGTGGAATCTGCCCGATGTTGGCAAACTCATCAGCGATGACACGCACATGAATCGGCAGTCTTCCACCATACTCATCATCTGCCTTATCACAAAGCAGATTGAAAAGCTGTGACTGTAACATGGCAATCACAAAGTTAAAGGTTGTATCTGTATCGGACATTATCAAAAACAAGGCTGTCTTCCTGTCCCCAATCTTATCCAGTTCCATTTCATCATAAGACATGATCTCACGAAGTTCTGCGATATCAAATGGTGCCAGCCTCGCGCCACAGGAAATAAGAATACTTTTGGCAGTTTTGCCAGCCGCCATTTTGTATTTTTTTATACTGTCTGACCGCAAAGTGCTGCGGATCTCTTTCTTCCAGTTC
>VOFI01004195.1_pt1 | contig 66715 bp, 81 predicted proteins | sample 5384131 | NCBI WGS metagenome assembly VOFI01 (sample SAMN12384728, study PRJNA508395) | human gut metagenome | isolation source: healthy gut H | host: Homo sapiens
CGATTTTCTGCGGCGTGACGGAGCCCATCGAGTTCACCTTCCTGTTCATCGCGCCTCCGCTGTTCATCGTCCACTGCGTGCTTGCCGCCCTGCTCGCCATGGCTATCAACATGGTTGGCTGCGTAGGCGTGTTTGCCGGCGGCCTCATCGAGATTAGCTCCCTGAACTTCATCATCCCGCTGATGGCCAACCACTGGCAGCAGTACGCCATGGGCTTGGCCGTTGGCCTGGTATTCACCGTCATCTGGTTCGTGGTCTTCCGCTTCCTCATCGTGAAATTCGACTTCAAGACCCCTGGTCGCGAGGACGATGCCGAGGAGGTCAAGTTCCACAGCAAGGCCGAATACCGTGCAGCCAAAACCGGCGAGCTCGCCGAAGGAGCCTCCATCGACGTCGACGATTCCGATCCCTACGCAGTCATGGCCGAAGCCGTCCTCGAACTGCTCGGCGGCGCCGACAACATCGTGGACGTGACCAACTGTGTGACCCGCCTGCGCGTAAACGTGAAGGACGAGACCCTCGTGGCCGACGACCGCGACTTCAAGAGCATCGGCACGAGTGGCATCGCCAAGAACGGCAAGGGCATGCAGGTCATCATCGGCCCTCAAGGTGCCCAAGGTCCGCGAGCGCTTCGAAGCGCTTCTCTAGCAGATGGGGCGGCGCGGCGACGATAGCACCGCACATCTCCGCGCCGCCTTCGTCTTCGGGACCCTGCTCCTCCGCACCCAAACCGAGCAGACCGCATTTGGTACTACCAGGGCGCCGCATATGGCCGCGGCGGCGCCTCCACATGAAAACAGCGGCCGGATCCAGGAGGGATCAACCATGGCTAAGTCAAGCTACGCAGTAACCATCGCCGGCGGTGGCTCCACGTTCACCCGGGCATCGCCCCTCATGCTGCTCAAAGAGCATGATCGCTTCCCTGTAGACAAGGTCGTCTTCTATGACAACGACGCGGAGCGCCAGGAGATCGTAGCCAAGGCCTGCGAAATCTACTTTTAAGGAAAACGCTCCCGAGCTCGATTTCTCCTACACCACCGACCCCGAGAGGCCTTCACAGGCATCGACTTTGTACTTGCCCAGATTCGCGTTGGCAAGTACGCTATGCGCGATAAGGACGAGAAGATCCCGCTGAAGTACGGCTGCGTGGGCCAGGAGACCTGCGGCGCCGGCGGCATCGCCTACGGCATGCGCTCCATCGGCGGCGTACTCGAGATCCTTGACTACATGGAGAAATACTCCCCGAATGCATGGATGCTCAACTACTCCAACCCCGCCGCCATCGTGGCCGAGGCCTGCCGCGTGCTCCGCCCCGACTCCAAGATCATCAACATCTGCGACATGCCCATCGACCTCATGGACAAGATGGCCGTCATGTGCGGGCTTAAGGACCACCGCGACTTGCAGTACAGCTACTACGGCCTGAACCACTACGGCTGGTTCACCAAGATCTTCGATAAGCAGGGCAACGACCTCATGCCCCAGATCAGAAGCACATGGCCAAGAACGGCTATCTCGACGGCATCAGCCATGAGGAGGGACAGGAGCAGCATATCGACGAGTCCTGGATCCATACCTTCGGCAAGGCCAAGGACGTTTACGCGATTGATCCCGAGACCATCCCCAACACCTACCTCAAGTACTACACCTTCCCCGATTACGTCGTCGAGACCTCTAACCCCGACTACACCCGTGCCAACGAGGTTATGGACGGCCGCGAGAAGAAGGTCTTCGGCGCTTGCCGCAAGGTGATCGAGAGCGGTACCGCCGAGGGCGCCGGTTTCGAGGCGGACGCCCACGCCACCTACATCGTCGACCTGGCGTGCGCCCTGGCCGAGAACACCGGCGAGCGCTTCCTGCTCATCGTTCCCAACGACGGCGCCGTTTCCAACTTCGATGAGACCGCCATGGTCGAGGTGCCTTGCATCGTTGGCTCTACAGGCTACGAGAAGATCTGCCAGGGAAAGGTTCCGCAGTGGCAGAAGGGCATGCTCGAGCAGCAGGTCTCCGTTGAGAAGCTGGTTGTGCAGGCATGGGTCGAGGGTTCGTACCAAAAGCTGTGGCAGGCGCTGACGCTTTCTGCCACCATTCCGTCCGCCAAGGTGGCCAAGCAGATCCTCGACGACCTGATCGAGGTCAACAAGGACTTCTGGCCCGAGCTTAAGTAGTCGGCTTCTCCAAGCACCGCACCTCGCCCCTCAATCGTCGGGCGCCGCATGCAAGGCGTGCGCCCGCCTCTTTCGGGGCGATCTGCGGCACTTGGGATAGTCTTGATAACCTTTGCGGTGGCATGGTTGCGTGTTGGCGGGCGAAAGGATGTGTTGGGAGTGGCGAAGAAGACGAGGGCGCAGGTTGCGGCGGCTGGTACGAAGGCCGATTCTCGGCGCGAGGGGCATGCGGGCGTGCAGGGCCAAGTAGCTCGCAACGGAGAGACGGCGGGCGCACACAAAGCCAATGCCCCCGGCGACCGTCAATCCTGGTGGCTGCCGGCACTCGACGAGGAGAGCTTGTCTGGCCGTGAGCAGCTCACGAAGCGCATCTTCACGACGGTTGAGGTCGTGCTGTGCCTTGTGCTGGTTGGAACGGTCGCGGTGCTGTCCATGGCGGGCAGTGGGCTTTCGGCCGAGGGCCTGCAAGCGACGTTCGCCGAGAACCCCGCCGCATCGATCACGCTCATCGCCGCGTGTCTGCAGCCGTTCGCGGCGTATCTGCTACGGTTCGTCTACCGTCATTACGCGCAGGGGGACACGGGCTATGCCGTGTCGAACCTCATCGCGCTTCTGTGCGCCGAGATGTTCCTGCAAAACATCGTGGGGATTGCCGGTATGGCCGTGCTGCTCTGGCGCACGTGGAGGCGTGGCTCCGAGGACCTTGGCGTCTGGCGTGCACATCGCGGCATCGGCGGGGTGCTCGTCGATATCTCCGGTGCCCTCGTGGTGCTGGCGCTCGCCGGTATCTGCTTCTTCGCGAGCACGCGCCTCGGCGCGTAGCGGACGGCAGGCACCTTGGGCGCACCTCCGCATTTGGAACTCGCGAAGTGAGTCGGCGCTGAGTACAATATGGTGCTGTGAACGCGCCCGTCTGGATGGCGGGCGTGTTTTTCGGTAAATCGAGCGCAAGGGGATACGCATGGCTCAGCAGCGCGACATGTTCGACGACATTATCGATATCAGCAAGGGCATCGATGCGCTCAAAAACCCGTTCGGCGGCATTACCGACGCGCTGATCGGCACGGTGGACGATTCCAAGCCGCATTGGAACCCGGCGGATTACAAAGAACGTCCGCGTGTGAACTGCATTCCATGCCTGGCCTGCAAGTCCGACAAGAGCGGCTGTCGCGCGTGCATGGACGTGTGCCCGGTCAACGCTATCGAGGTCGAGGAAGACGCCATCGAGATCCTCGACTCCTGTCGCAAGTGCGGCCTGTGCGTGGCATCGTGTCCCACGGAGGCGTTCGTGAGTCCGCGCCTGCAGCCCAAGAAGGTTTACGACGCGTGGCTCGCGCGGCGACCGCCCACGAGACCGCCTACGTGAACTGCACGCGCGCCCTTAAGCGCATGCCGCGCGAAAACGAGGTCGTCGTCGCCTGCGTGGGCGATGTCACGCGCGAGACTTGGTTCTCCATCCTCACGGATCTTCCCCAACGTGAGCGTCTACCTGCCGCTCGACATCTGCACCGCCTGTCGAAACGCCGTGGGCGAGGAGATGCTCGGCGAGGCCATCGCGACTGCCGAGGAGTGGGCCGGTCGTGGCATGGGTCTCGAGGTCGACCCGAAGGACCTTGTGTGCAACAAACGCCGCGAGTACGAGCGCAAGGAGTTCGTCGACAACATCGTGCGCCAGACGGGTCTGACGGTGTCCAAGCTCACGCCGGCGACCGCTGCCGTGGCGACCGTGACGCAGCGCATCCGCGAGCATTCGAGCCGCGTGAGCGCGCTGGAGAGGACCCTCAACGCCGCGTGCGGCACCACCACGCAAAAACGCCGTCGCGTCCTCACCCAGGGGCGCCAGCTCATGCTCTCGACGCTGCAGCAACATCCTGACTTGGCCGAGAACGTGCGCGTGCAGCTTCCCGAATGCGACCACGACAAGTGCACCATGTGCGGCGATTGCGTCGCGGCGTGCCCGGTGTTCGCATGCGACCTGACTGCCAATGGGAAGTTCACCGTGGAGCCAACGTACTGCATCGGTTGCGGCCTGTGCACCGAGGTGTGCGGCGACCGTGCGCTCAAGATGGTCGAGCGCGATGGCGCCGATCTGGTGGTTCCCGATGCCGAGGCCGAGCGCAAGGCCAAGCTCGCCGCCGAGGCCAAGGCCGAGTACGCCGAGGCCAAGGCCGAGGTCAAGCAAAAAGCTCGGCAAGGCGCTTGACCAGATTGAAAAGCTCGGCGACTAGGATTTGAGATTCGAGCTTGCGAGCTGGTATGGGTCTCGAATTCAGCTTAACGGGTCTCGAACTCTGAACTCGTCTTCGGGCCGAAGGTGGGGCAAAGTCGACTCAAAAGTGGGCCTTTCACTGTGATTGTCCGTCATGGGAGGGGTTAAGAAATAAAATGTGTGGGGTTTAATTGCGCGTCCCCGAGTAGATGCGGTTTGACCGCAATATTTATCAGGCGTTTCTTTTTGTAAAAGCGTGCCTATACTCGATGATCAAAAATAAACCCCACACATTTTCAATGCGTCTTCATGTTTAGCGCTCAGAGGGACCGACCCCCCTGTTTAGCCCCCCAGAGGGATGCGACCCCCCTCTGTTTTGATGGCCGGGACGCGACCCTCCCCGGCGATGGCCGGGACGCGACCCGTTTGTTTGACCCCCAACGGACCATTGCAACTTTATGTTAGAGATGAGGAGGGGCCTCCTCGCGATGCCGTTCTGCGTTTCCGTTGCCTCGGTCCGCCGGGTGCGAGCTTTGTTTGCCGTTATCGGTCTATAATGACAAAGTTTATGTATACGAATGCGCGTGTGCGCTTGGAAAATGAAGGAACCCCATGGCGCTTTCCATTGGAATCGTGGGCCTGCCCAACGTGGGCAAGTCGACGCTGTTCACCGCGCTTACCAAAAGACCGGCCTTGCCGCCAACTACCCGTTCGCCACGATCGACCCCAACGTGGGTATCGTTGACGTTCCCGACGACCGTCTCCAGGCGCTCGCCGACATCGTGCACCCGGGCCGCATCGTGCCCGCCACGGTTGAGTTCGTCGACATCGCGGGCCTGGTCAAGGGTGCCGCCGCCGAGGGCGCCGGCCTGGGAAATCAGTTCCTCGCCAACATTCGCGAGACCGACGCCATCTGCGAGGTCGTGCGCTACTTTAAGGACCCCAACGTCATGCGTGAGGTCAACCACACCGGCGCGTTCGTCGATCCCGCCGGCGATGCCGACACCATCATGACCGAGCTTATCCTGGCCGACATGGGCACGCTCGAGAAGCAGCTGCCTAAGCTCGAGAAGGAGGCCAAGCGCGACAAGGAGCTCATGCCCAAGTTCGAGGTGGCCAAGCGCCTGCTTGCCTGGCTCAACGAGGGCAAGCGCGCCATCACGCTGGAGATGACTGACGAGGAACGTGCCGCCGCCAAGGGCCTGTTCCTGCTCACCATGAAGCCCATCCTGTATGTGGCCAACGTGGACGAGGATATGCTTAACGAGGACCTGGCGCCCATCGATGGCGTCAAGCCGCTGCCCATCTGCGCCAAGATTGAGGCCGAGCTTTCCGAGCTCGATCCCGAGGAGGCCCAGATGTTCCTGGCCGACCTGGGCCTGGAGCGCTCCGGTCTGGGGTGCTCGCGCAGGCTGCCTATAAGCTGCTTGGTCTGCAGTCGTTCTTTACGGCCGGCGAGATGGAGGTCAAGGCTTGGACCGTTCGTCAGGGCGCGACCGCCCCGCAGGCGGCAGGCGTCATCCACACCGATTGCGAGCGCGGATTCATCAAGGCCGAGACGATCGCGTACGACGATTACGTCGAGCTGGGCGGCGAGCAGGGCGCTAAGGCCGCCGGCCGCCTGCGCATCGAGGGCAAGGGACTACGTCATGCATGACGGCGACGTCGTGCATTTCCGCTTCAACGTGTAGCAAAAGGGGTATGTGATGTTCTCGTTTGGTAAGCAAAACGGCGTCAAGGCCGCGTTGGCCCTGGTGCTCTCGTTTATCCCGCTCGTCGCGGTTTTCATGGTCTTTCCGCAGCTGGGCGATCAGGTGCCCATGAAGGTGAGCTCCGCGGGCGAGGTGCTGCGCTGGGGCTCTAAATGGGAGCTCGTCTTGCTCCCCGGTCTTGGCCTGCTGGTGTCTGCCGCCACGATCGTCGTGGGTTTGCGGAACGCGAAGAGCTATCGCGACGATGCGAATCTCGCCGCCTTGACGTTCCAGCGCGCCGCCCGCAGCGCCTTGGTCCAAAGCGTGGTCTTTGTCATCGCGGCCGCGATTATCCTGTACGGCGTTTTTTCCGGCACGGGGATCGGCATATAGCTCGATCGCGGTGCATGGCGCTCGAACGGCCCCAATGACGGCTCGCTCCGTTGTTGGGGCCGCTTGCGTATCGCGGGTGCTTAAAGATGTTGCCGCCTTGGGGACGGAGGCCGTTTGCCGTTCGGCTTCGGAAGCCGCTTGCCATTTGGGCGCCGGGGCTGCCCGCTGGAGGCGCTGGAAGCCATCTCACTTCGGCGTCGCCCGCCGTCTGCCGCATGGATGCCCGATGCCGCCTGTCGCACGAGAGCCTGCGGTTTCCCGCTGAGCGATGATCGGTGACCGCCCGTCATGTGGCGCCGGAGGTTTTTGTCATCCGGGCACATGAAGTTACCCGCCATGTGTGCGCGGGAGCGCCCGCCGCTCGCGATGAATGGCGTGATAAAACGCTTCAAGCTGCATTAATCTGCTCATTGGCACCCCATATAGGGGCGAAACCCGTTACAATTTTGCCCTAGGTATGCGCCGTGGCCGCGCCTTTTGCGGGGCCACGCACTGTTGGGGGGAGATATGGAAGGGAAGCCAATGTTTCTCTGCACAAGACACGGGGTGGCGTGCATCCGCCCCAGTGCAAGGACATGCGGGATTTTGCCTGTACGTCCATCACGCCGCCCTGAGCGAGTGTTCATTCCGCTGAACATGCACATCGGCGCACCGGCGAGTCCGGTGGTGAGCGAGGGCGATCATGTATATGTCGGCACGCTGATCGGCCAGGTCGAGGGCCTGGGCTCCCCCGATCCACGCGAGCATTTCCCGGCACGGTCGCCAAGGTAGCGACCGAGCAGCTGCCCACGGGCGCCACCGCACCCGTGGTAGAGATCGTCTCCGACGGCAAGATGGAGGCCGACCCCGCGCTCAAGGCGCCCGAGTACACCACCAAGGAGGAGTTTATCTCCTGCGTGCGCGATTCCGGCATGGTGGGCCTGGGCGGTGCCTCGTTCCCCACGTGGTTCAAGATGCGCGCCCCCGAGGGCAAAGAGCTTCGAATTCCTCGTGGTTAACGGCATGGAGTGCGAGCCCTACATCACGAGTGACTACCGCCAGATGATGGAGCACACCGAGCGTGTGATCGACGGCGTGTTCCGCACCATCGAGGCGCTCGAGATTCCCGCCGCCGTCATCGGCGTCGAGGACAACAAGCCCGAGGCCATCCTCGAGCTCCAGCGCGTGGTCAAGGAGAAGGGTCGCGAGGACCGCATCGAGGTCATGTCGATTCCCACCAAGTACCCGGCGGGTGGCGAGAAGGTGCTCATCAAGGCTACGACCGGCCGCGACGTACCCGCAGGCGGCCTGCCCATCGACGTGGGCTGCCTGGTGGTCAACGTCACCACCATCTCGCGCGTCGAGCAGTACTTTCGCTACGGCATGCCCCTCACCTGCAAGACCGTCACGGTCGCGGGCGACTGCATCGCCAAGCCGGGCAACTATCGCATCCCCATCGGCATGAGCGTCCGCGACGTCATAGGAGGCCACGGGCGGTATAGTCAAAGGAGCCCAGGAAGATCATCATGGGCGGGCCGATGATGGGTCGCACCATCACCGACATCGACTGCCCGATCATCAAGGCGAACAACGCCATCGTCGTCCTGCACGACGCCGCCGTCCTGCCGGACGAGACCGCCTGCATCCGCTGCGGTCGCTGCGTGCGCGCCTGCCCGCTGTCGCTGTCGCCCTTCGCGCTTGACGGTGCCTCCCGCAGCCACGATGTGGTTGCGCTCGACGAGTTTGCCGTCATGAACTGCATGGAGTGCGGCTCCTGCGCGTACGTGTGCCCGGCGCACCGTCGCATTACCGCGGCAATCCGCGAGGGCAAGGCCGTCTACCGCGGTGAGGTTGCGCGTCTGACCGCCCCGGCGCTGGCAAAGCCCGCCGCCCCGTCCGAGAAGAAGGAGGCGTAGACCATGAACCTCATCAATGAGGCGTCGCCTCATTTCCACGGGAAGGGCTCCACGCAGTGGATCATGGGTATGGTGTGCCTGTCCTTGTACCTACGCTCGTGGCGTCTGTGTTCCTGTATGGCCTGGGCGCTCCGCTGCTCGTGCTGGTCTGCGTCGCCACCGCGCTCGTGACCGAGCACGTGTGCTGCAAGCTCATGCACCGCGAGTCCACGGGGGGCGATATGTCCTGCGTGGTCACCGCCATGCTGTTCGCCTTCACGCTGCCCGCCGACTGCGGGTACTTCCCGGCGATCCTGGGCACCGTGTTCGCTGTTGCCGTGGTCAAGATGCTGTTCGGCGGCATCGGCTGCAACTTCGCCAACCCGGCTGTCGCCGGCCGCGTGTTTATCATGCTCGCCATGCCCATCGCCCTGGGTGCCTACCCCGGACGTCATGGGTCAGTCCGCTCGACGCCATCACCGGCGCCACCCCGCTCGCGATGAACGCCGCGGGCGATGCTCCCTACAGCTACATGGACATGATGTTCGGCCTGCACGCCGGCGCGCTCGGCGAGACCTGCATCATCACGCTGCTCGCGGGCTATGTGTTCCTGCTCGTCCTGCGCGTCGTTGACGCATGGGCCACCGTGCCGTTCATCGCCACCGTCGCCGTCATCACCGGCATTGCCGGCCAGGACGCGCTGTACCAGGTGCTTTCCGGCGGTCTGGCCCTCGGTGCCTTCTACATGGCCACCGACTACACCACCACGCCCATGACGCCGAGGGGGCAAGATCATCTTCGGCATCGGCTGCGGCGTCATCACCGCGCTCGTGCGCCTGTTCGCCGCCGCCCCCGAGGGCGTGGCGTTCTCCATCCTGTTCATGAACATGTTCACCCCTGCTGATCGACCGTTACACGCGTCCTCAGCCCGCTGGAGGTGTGAAGCATGCCCTCGTCTAGCAAATGCCCCTGGCCCGTCGCCGCAACGGTGCCATCTTCTCCGCGTTCGCGGTCCTGCATCATCGCCTTGCGTGCGCGGGCGTGCTCGCCGGCGCGCACTACGGCCTGACCGACGCGTTCGCCGCCTCCGACGCCGCGCTCGACGAGGCCAAAGGGCGGCGCCCAGCGCAAGCTGCTGTTCCCCGATGCCACCTCGTTCGAGGCCCAGTCCGCGCCCGCGGTCGAGGGTCTCAACTCCGTGTACAAGGCCGACACGGGCGCGTGGGTCTTCGACGTGACCTCCGCTCAGGGCTACCACGGCGACGTCGAGCTCATGGTCGGCATCAATGCCGACGGCACCGTGGCGGGCCTGCAGGTCGTGGCCGAGAACGAGACCGACGGCATCGGCACCAACGCGCTGACCGAGGAGTACTTCGGCGGCTTTGCCGGCACTGCCGCCGCCGGTGAACTTACGGTCGACGAGGCCGGCGCGGATCAGACCCACGTCGATGCCGTCTCCGGCGCCACCTTTACCTCGCGCGCCGTGGTCGACTGCCTGAACATCGCCTTTGCCGCCTACGCCCAGATGGGGAGGCAACTAATGGCTCTGAACGAGAATATCGTGCGCGAGCAGGACGCTCGCATTTCCAAGATGGTCCACACGCCTACGTTCCTGGTTGTTGCCGGAGCCCTGCCGGGGCTTTTTGTGGCGACTTCGTTTGAGAACGGCCTGATGATTGGCCTGGTCACCGCTGCGGCGATCGTGGTCATGGCCTCGCTTGCGCCGCTCTTACGCTGCTTTACGAGCATGTGGTCGCGCGTTCCGGTCATGCTCATGGTGAGTGTGACCGTGGCGACGTTGCTCGGGTTCGCTGTCCGCGTGGACAACCCCCGTGGTGTTCGAGTCCCTTGGCATCTACTTGCCGCTTGTTGCGGTGAATGCCCTTGTGGTGGCGTGGATCGCGGGCGATGGCCTGACGGTTGCCCCGGCCAAGACGCCGCTTATGACCGCGATGTTCGCCGCGGCCATGGTGCTGGCGGCGCTTACGTTCGTCGGCTTTATCAACGGCATACTCACCACCGGTCAGGTCTTCGGCCTCACCATGGGTGAGCTCGCCGCCTCGCCGATTTCCGCTTTCGGCAAGCCCGCGGGTTCGCTTCTGGTGCTGACGCTCGTCGCCGTGTTCGTCCAGTCCGTCGAGCAGGCGTGCGCCAAGGGCGCCGCCGCCGACGAGGATTCCCTTAAGGGAGGTGAGCGCTCATGACGTTCCTCAACGCGCTGTTTACCGCCGCTCTCGATAACAATCTGGTGTTCGCGCAGCTCATCGGCATGGTGTCGGTGGTTTTGGTGGCTGGTCGCCCGCAGGATTCCTTCCGCTTTGGCGCCATGATCGCCGTTGCCACCGCCGTTGCCGGTGCTTTGGGCTGGCCCCTGTACACGCAGCTCATGCAGCCCTGGGGCGTCGCGTATCTGGCGCCGCTCGCGTACGTGCTGGTGAGCTGGGCCGTCATCGTGGTCGTTGCCACGATCCTCGGCGCGGGCAAGTCCGTTGCCGAGCGTGAGCGCCTGTTGCGCGCATGCCCGATCATCGCCTGCAACGCCGCTGTCCTGGCCGTCTCTTTGGGCAATGCCGCTGCCGCCGAGACCATGACCTGGGATGCCGCTCTTGGCAGCTCGTTTGGTGCCGGCCTGGTGTGCTCCTCGCCGTGGTGCTGTTCGCCTTCGTGCGCGACCGCATCGACGAGCGCCTGGTGCCCGCGGCTCTGCGCGGTCTGCCCATCACGCTCGTGACCGCGTCACTCATGGCTCTGGCCTTTACCGGTGTTGCCGGTATCGCCGGCGGCCTGTTCGTGTAAGGGGTTTGCGTGATGTTCGAATCCGTGTTCTACACCGTAGCTCCGATGCTCGTCGTGGGCGCCGTTGCAGTTCCCGTCGCACTCGTTTTGTCCGTGTGCGCCGGCGTCCACAAGTACGCCGAGTGGCGCGAGTACAAGGCCGCCCCGCGCCGCTGAGGCCGAAGCCGATTTTGAGGCGGGCGCCGCTGTCGAGGCGGTCGACACCGCCGAGTAGCTTGCCACAGACTGCCAATAGGTTTTCTTTTCGGAGGGCGTGGGCGTTTTTGCCCATGCCCTCCATTGCTATGATTGCGGTGCGTTGATTAAGTTGGCGGAAAGAAATGGAGGATATGAACGGCTGAATCGTTCATATCCTCCATCTAAATGGCGGTTCATTGGCTCCTGTGGAGCTTATGAACGAAGTGACCGTTCATATCCTCCCGAAGTGAAGCCCGTCACGATGCGCACGAAACCCGGCACACGGGCGCCGCGCCACGGGTCCCTTTACGGCATGATGCTGTTGGCGCCGTCCACGATGACGCTCTGGCCGGAGAAGTAGCAGGAATCCGGGCCGGCGAGGAACGCGACGACCGGGGCGATGTCCATCTCGGGGTCGCCAAAGCGCTTCATGGGGTTGAGGTTCACCTGCTTGGCGTACTCCTCCGGGAACTTCTCGGCCCAAGCCTTGGCGGCCGGTGACTCGGCGCCGGGCAGGACGATGTTCACGCAGATGCCGTACTGGCCCCACTCCTTGGCGGCGATCTTGGTCAGGCCGCGCAGCGCCTCCTTGTTCTCCCTGAAATTCGGTAGCGCCGAGGGCGGCATGCGGTTTTCCAGCGAGAGAGCATGGCCCGGAAACGTCACGACCGGAGAGCCCTGACCAGTGGAGTGGCCCGGTAGGAGGGGGTTGCGATCTGAGACCATCCTTGGGACGCGCTCCCAGCATGTCATCCGGAAGGGGCTCCGCCGCTCTGCGGAGCCCCTGCCATGTGTTGAGGCGTGGGAGTGGGCGCGCAAAAACGCGCGGCGGCAAAGGGGTGATGGTACCCTGTATCCGTTGAATCTTTTGACTGAGGAGGCGCACGTGGCGGAGCAGCAGAGTTTGTTTGGCGAAATGGCGGCGGAGGAAACCGGGAGCGTCAAGGGCGCCCAGCCTGTCGAGGCGGCGGCTGAGACCTCGGACGCCCGTGCCCAGGCGGCCGCGCGCGGCCGAACTGCGCCACGAGCTCGACTACCACGCCTATCGCTACTACATGCTCGATGCGCCCGAGATCACGGACGCGGCGTTCGACAAGCTGCTCATCGAGCTCCAGCAGATCGAGGCGGCACACCCCGAGCTCGTGACGCCGGATTCCTACACCCAGCGCGTGGGCGGCTACGTGAGCGAGCAGTTTACGCCGGTTACGCATATGGCGCGCATGTATTCCATGGATGATGCCATGAACCTGGAAGAGCTCGATGCGTGGCTCGACCGCACGGAGGCCGCGCTGGGTGCGGGGCACGTCGCCTACACCTGCGAGCTCAAGATTGACGGCCTGGGCGTGGCGCTTACCTATCAAGACGGCACCTTCGTTCGCGCCGCCACACGTGGCGATGGCACCACGGGCGAGGACGTGTCGCTCAACGTCCGCACCATCAAGGACGTGCCCATGCACCTTTCCGAGCCGGCGCTCGCCCACATGGGCGCCGACCGCGAGCGCACCATCGAGGTGCGCGGCGAGGTCTACATGCCCAAGGGCAGCTTTGTGCGCCTGAACGACGAGGCCGATGCCGAGGGCCGCGACCCCTTCGCCAACCCGCGCAACGCCGCCGCCGGCAGCCTGCGCCAAAAGGACCCCAAGGTCACGGCGAAGCGCGACCTCGCGACCTTCATCTACGCCATCGCGGACACCGCGCCTTTGCACGTGGATTCTCAGCACGAGTTCCTCGACTGGCTGCGCAGTGCGGGGTTTTCCGTCAACCCCAACGTCGCCCGCTGCACCTCTCCCGCCGAGGTTCACGCCTTTTGCGCCGACGCGCTGTCGCACCGCGGTGACCTGGACTACGACATCGACGGCGTGGTCGTAAAGGTCGATAGCTTCCAGCAGCAGCTTGACCTGGGCTTTACCGCCCGCGCGCCGCGCTGGGCCATTGCCTTTAAGTTCCCGCCCGAGGAAAAGCAGACCGTTCTGCGCGAAATTCGCATCCAGGTGGGCCGCACCGGTGTGCTCACGCCGGTCGCCGAGTTCGACCCGGTGACGGTCGCCGGCTCCACCATCGCTCGCGCCACGCTGCACAACATCGACGAGATCCATCGCAAAAACGTGCGCGAGGGCGACACTATCATCGTGCACAAGGCAGGCGACGTGATTCCCGAGGTCGTGGGGCCCGTCTTGGACAAGCGTCCCGAGGGCACCGCCGAGTGGGACATGCCGGCGACGTGCCCCGTGTGCGGTAGCCCCGTGGTTCACGAGGACGGCGAGGTCGCTTACCGCTGCGTCTCCATCGACTGTCCCGCGCAGCTCAAGGAGCGCCTGCTCCACTGGGTGAGCCGCGGCTGCATGGACGTCGACGGCCTGGGCGACGAGATCGTCGACAAGATGATCGCCGCCGGCCTGATTCACGACGTCGCGGACTTCTACCAACTCACGGTCGATGCGGTGGCGGCGCTCGACACCGGTCGCACGTATCTCAAGGACGACAAGAAGAAGGGCGTGAGCGCGGGCGATTCCATCAAGGTGGGGGCGACCATCGCGCAGAAGGTCGTCGACGAGCTGGCGCGTTCCAAGCGAGCAGCCGCTCTCGCGCGTCCTGTTCGCGCTGGGCATCCGCCATGTGGGCAAGTCCGTGGCCGAGGTCATCGCGCAGCGATTCCTCACGGTCGATGCCCTGGCCGCCGCCTCCGAGGAGGATATCGCGGGCTGCGAGGGCATCGGGCCCAAGATCGCCGCGAAGCGTGCGGCAGTTCCTCGCGGTGCCCGAGAACCCGAGGTGCTGCAGCGCCTACGCGAGGTGGGCCTTTCGCTAGAGGAAGATCTGGGTGCGGCGCACGCGCAGGCGGCGCAGGAGACTGGCGTTGCGGCGGACCTCGCCGAGGCCCAGCCGCTCGCCGGCCTTACGTTCGTGCTCACGGGCACGCTCGTCAACCGCACACGCGACGAGGCGGGTGCGGCGCTCAAGCTACTCGGCGCCAAGGTGTCCGGCTCGGTGTCAAAAAGACGAGCTATCTGGTGGCGGGTCCCAAGGCGGGCTCCAAGCTCACCAAGGCGGAGAGCCTGGGCGTTCCCGTGCTCGATGAGGCGGCGCTGGAGCAGATCCTGGCCACGGGACAGGTCCCGGCGGCGTAGTTCGTCCGCAGGCCCCTGCCAAAGAATCTGCAACCCCTGTCAAAGAAGGGCTGCTTTTGTTGCTCGCCCGTGAAAAATGAGCCTTTCGGCGTGGGGATTGGATGGTGCCCCGTGCGGGAGGGGGTACCATTCTGTGACGAAATAGTCACATTCACGAGCAATGGCAATGGTTGTGGGCATGGGATACACATCTGGCGGGAATCGAACGGGGCGGCAATCGGACGGCAGGGTACACGGACGGCAGGCCTCGCGCGGGCGCGGTGATGCCGCATACGGCCGGCGTCGGACCTCGGATGCGCGGCATGACACGGGTGCGCGCCGGTCTTCCGGCTCGTCGGCGATGCGGACGAGCGGCGTGCGCCTGGCGTCGGCTCGTCAGCAGCGCGCCGGAGCAGGTGCGTCCCGCCGAGTGCCGGCACGTCGCCCCGCAGCGGGCACCGCGCGTCAGCCTCTGCCTCAGCAATGGGATTCGAGGGGCCGCAACCGGCGGATGCAGCCTCAGACGAGAAGCGCAAGGGATTTCGCGTACACGGTCCCGAGGGGACGCCGTCAACAGCGCGCGTGGGATCGCGCGGCAGGCGCGTTGCGAACCGTTCCGCCTGGTATGTACGTGGTCCTCGTGTGCGTTCTCGCGTGCATCGTGTTCGTTCCGGGCGCCATAGCGGGCGCAGGGGCTCGTCGGCGGACGCCGCTCAGAAAAGCGCGCAGGCGCAAGCTGCCGAGGCGAAGGCGAAAGATGCGAAGGCGGCGTCCGATGCCGACGAGGCCAAGCGGTCCAAAGCAGACGACTTCGAGCTCTCGGCGGCGACGTTTGACGACATCCCCACGTCGGACGGTTTGGTGAGCTACTCGCTGGCGGGCCTCGACGCCCCCCAAGGTGTCCTCCGCCCGCCGCGCATCGGTGGAGTCCGCCATTGACGCCATCGAGGAGCAGGGCAGCGTGTCGATGGTGCTCGTGGACACGCAGACCGGCAGCGGTCTGGCCTATCAGCCCGATCTGGTGGTGTACGGCGCGAGCTCCTTCAAGGCCCTGTACTCGATGTACGTGTGCGAGAGCCTTGTGAGAAGGGCGAGGTGTCGCTCGACGACTACTGCGCCGTCAATTGCGTGGTGGACTCGTCGGGCGGATATAGCGGTGGTTCGTATCCCGTCCATGAGCTTATCGAGGCGGCCGTCATCTACTCCAATAACAACGCGTACGGCGCTCTGCGCGACGCGTTTGATTTCGAGGGGTTCGACGACTGGGTCACGGGGTTGGGCGCCAACGACGCGGTGTATCGCGAGGACAGCTGGTTCCCCACGTATGCCGCGCGCAGTTCGGCGCGCCTGTGGTCGGAGATGCTCGCATATGTGGGCGAGGGCTCCGAGACGGCCCAGTGGCTCTGGGACCTGACGGGTCAGACGACGGTCTCGTTTATCCGCGACGGGCCTGGAGGGCCTGGCGCCGTGGTGCACAACAAGGCCGGCTGGTGCTCGGATTCCGACCCGTCCTATAACAGCGTGAGCGACGCCGGCGTTGTCGACCTGGACGGCAGGACGTACATCATGTCCATCATGACCGGCATGCCCGATACGGAGTCGAATCGGGCGCTCGTGGGGCGGCTCGCGCGGGCCCTCGCCGACTGCTGCGGAGATTTGGTCCCCTCGGGCTCTGATGACGACTAGGCCGCGCGCCGAGCGACCCGTCGAGGCGGCGTACAATAGTGCGGGAAACCCCGGCATAAGGAGACGCGCGTGATCAAGCTATTCGCCAGTGACCTCGATGGAACCCCTGCTCAACGGCCTGCACGAGGCGGACCGGACCATCCGTTGCCATCAAAAAAGCAATCGACCTCGGGGGCGCACGTGGTGCCCGCGACGGGCCGCTCGGTGCTGCCCATAGGCGACCATGGCTTCACGGGCCTCAAGATCGATGCCGTGTGCGCGAACGGCTCCATCGTGCGCGGGCAAAACGGCGAGGTGCTCAAGACCTTTGCCATGGATCCCGGCGTTTGTCGAGGAGTTGGTCCGGCGCGTTCCCGCAGATCTGCTTTGACTGCTGCACGCCCGACGGCATGTTCTCCAGCGGCAGTTACGAGATGCATCAGGAGGGCTTTAAGCGCGACGGCCTCATGAGGCGCATCATCATGCGCGGCATGCGTGCCCGCGGCGGCGCCCATGAGGAGCAGTTCTTCGATCAGTCGCTTTCGTCCATCCTGTCGCACGAGGTGTGCAAGATCAATTGCCGCGTGACGACCGCCGAGCTCGACCGCGAGCTCAAAGGCGTTCTTGGCCGACCATACCGACACCGTGGTGAACGCCCCGTTCGACCCCGTGATGTTCGAGATCACCGACAAGGACTGCAACAAGGGCGAGTCGGTGGCGTGGCTGGGCCGCTACTACGGCATCGATGAGGACGAGATTGCCGTGTACGGCGACGGCGGCAACGACATCGCGATGCTCTCGCGCTTCAAGCACTCCTATGCCACGGCAAACGGCAGCGCCGATGCCAAGGCGGCGGCGAGCGCGACGATCGGCCGCTGCGAGTTCCACGCGGTGCCCAAGCACATCATGAGGACGCTCCGCAGTCAGCAGCGCATCCAGATCGCGTAGCGGCCCGTCGCGCACCGATTGCCCATAAAATATGTAGGAGATATGATTGGTCTGCAAATCTAATATCCACCAGAACGGTGAGAAATTCCGTTCGGGTGGGGATTCTGCCGTCAGCGGAAAAATAGGAGCCTGAGCGATGGGGAAAGTCGGATCCTCCCTACGCTATGGGGATGGGTTTTATCTGGTAGTTACCAGGTGAGCAGTTGCCCATATCCAGATGCGTTGGCGCGACAGATGCGTCTGCGTGCCAAGGAAGGAGACGGCATGGAACAACATGCTGGGAAGCAGCACTCGCTGTTCAAGAGGAATTGGGTGCGCGGCTCGGCGGTCTTGGCCACGGCGGCGCTATCCCTCGCGCGCTCGCGACGCCGGCGCAGGCCGCCCCGCTCACGGGCGTCAAGGATGTCAAGGCGAGCGATAACGTGGTCACGGTCACGTTCGCCCAAGGCGAAGGGAAGTCCAGGGCAAGATCACGTTCCTTGAGGAGGACATCTTCCGCTACAACGTGGACCCAGCGGGCGAGTTTGGCGAGTACGCCAAGCCCCGCAGCGAGAAGCACACGGCGAAGATCCAGGCTCAGCCGGATTCCTCGGACAAGTATTCCCACCCGCAGGCCAAGGTCGATGCGCAGGGCGACAAGTTCGTGATCACTGCGGGCAAGACCACCATCGAGTTCGACAAGGCGACGGCCCCTCATGACCGTCAAGCGCGGCGACAAGGTGGTCATGGAGGAAAAGGCCGCCCTCGACCTCGATAAGTCCGCGACGGTGCAGACGCTCGCCAAGCACGACGGTGAGAACTTCTTTGGCGGCGGCACCCAAAACGGCCGCTTCATCCACACGGGTAACACCATCAACATCGCCAACGAGAGCAACTGGGTCGATGGGGGGCGTCGCGTCGCCCAACCCGTTCTACTGGTCGGATGCCGGCTACGGCGTGCTGCGCAACACCTTCCAGGACGGCTCGTACGACTTCGGTGCCACCGAGGCGTCGACCACGACCACCCGTCACAACGAAAACGAGCTCGACGCGTATTACTTCGTCGCTGACGCCTCCAAGGGGCTTCCACCGCACCGGTGGCGCAAGACCTGCTGCAGGATTACTTCCAGGTCACCGGCAACCCGGTGCTGCTGCCCGAGTACGCCTTCTACGTCGGCCACCTCAACGCGTGGAACCGCGATATGTGGTCCGCCGAGGCCAAGGGCGGGTACGGCAAGAAGCAGATCAAGGGTTCAGAGCCCGCCTCTGACCCGAACGCCGGCGAGGTCCAATACGAGAAGGGCGGCACCGGTACCGCTATGCAGCCCGACACGCACGTCGAGTCCCTCAACGGCCACGGCCCCACCGAGCAGACCGAGAACATCCCCGCAGGCACCGACTTCCCCGAGGAATTCTCGGCCCGGCATCGCCTGGACAGCTACGTGAACAACGACATGCCGCTCGGCTACTTCCTGGCCAACGACGGCTACGGCGCCGGCTACGGGCAGAACGGCTTCGGCAAGACCGGCGGCGTGAACCCGGACGGCTCGAGCTCGCCCGAGCGCCTGGCCGCGGTCGCCGCCAACGTACAGAACCTCAAGGAGTTCTCCGATTACGCAGCCGGCAAGGGCGTCGCCACCGGTCTCTGGACGCAGTCCTACCTCACGCCCGACAGCAACGCGAACACGCAGTGGCAGCTGCTGCGCGACTTCGACGCCGAGGTCAAGAAGGGCGGTGTGACCACCCTCAAGACCGACGTCGCATGGGTCGGCCCCGGCTACTCCATGGCGCTCGACGGAACCAAGACCGCCTACGACATCGTGACCGAGGGCGTGAACAAGCGCCCGAACATCATCACGCTCGACGGCTGGGCGGGCACCCAGCGCTTTCGCCGGCATCTGGACGGGCGACCAGTACGGCGGCAACTGGGAGTACATCCGCTTCCATATTCCCACCTACATCGGCCAATCGCTGTCCGGCAACCCCAACATCGGCTCCGACATGGACGGCATCTTTGGCGGCGACCCTATCATCGCCACGCGCGATTACCAGTGGAAGACCTTCACCCCGCTCATGCTCGACATGGACGGCTGGGGATCGTACGTCAAGGCGCCCCAGACCCATGGCGACCCGTATACCGGCATCTCCCGCATGTATCTCAAGCTCAAGAGCTCGCTCATGCCGTACCTGTACACCACGGCGGCGTCGGCGGCCAATATCGACACGGGCAACGGCGATACCGGCCTGCCCATGGTGCGCGCCATCCTGCTCTCCGATGACTCTGCCTATGCCCAGAGCACGGCGACGCAGTACGAGTACACCTTCGGCGACAGCTTCCTGGTCGCTCCCGTGTACCAGAACACCGACGGCGACGCGGACAACAAGGGCCTGGGCGACGGCGACGACGTGCGCAACAACATCTACCTGCCCGGCACCTCCGAGGACATCTGGATCGACTACTTCACGGGCGATCAGTACCGTGGCGGCCAGGTGCTCAACAACTTCGAGGCACCGCTGTGGAAGCTGCCGCTGTTCGTGAAGGCGAACGCGATTGTTCCCATGTACGAGCCCAACGACAACCCTGCGGACATCGACCGCACCAAGCGCAACATCGAGTTCTTCGCCACGGCGGGCGACGGCTCCTACACGCTGTTCGAGGACACGGGCACCTACGTCGAGAACAAGACGGACACATCGAACGCCGAGTACGGCAAAGAGGACAACGTGAGCTACGGCTCGAGCGTCAAGACCACGTTCACCTCGCATGTCGAGGGCGACACGGCCACGTTCACGGCGGGCACGTCAGAGGGCACGTACGAGGGCTACAAGAGCAACCGTACCACCGAGTTCACGGTGAACGTCTCCGCCGAGCCAAAAGAGCGTCGTCGCCAAGAACGGCAAGACCGAGCTCAAGGTCGAGAAGGTCGACACGCTCGACAAGTTCAAGAAGGCGGAGCCCAAGGACGGCACCGCGGTGTACTTCTTCGAGCAGACGCCGAACCTCAACTACAACGCCACGGCCGAGAGCGAGCAGGTGCGTGGCGAGGAGTTCTCCAAGCAGGCGATCAACACCACGCCCAAGCTGCACGTCAAGTTCGCCAAGACCGACGTGAACAAAACCGAGCAGACGCTCGAGGCCAAGGGCTTCGTGAACGCCGGCGAGCTGTCGGGCGACACGCTCAACGAGTCCCTCAAAGCCCCGACGAATGTCGCTGCTCCCGAGGACGCCCTCACGCCCAGGAGCATCAAGCTCACGTGGGACAAGGTCGAGGGTGCGACATCCTATGACATCGAGATCGACGGCATGGTGAACAGCATCCCCGGCGGTGACACCGTCGAGTTCACTGTTGCGGACCTGCCGTATCACAGCTCCCATGAGTTTAAGATCCGCACCCGGACCCAGGAGGGGTACTCCGCTTGGAGCGAGCCCATCACGGTACAGACGCTCGAGGACCCGTGGCGCAACTGCCCCAAGCCGTCGCATGTCGATTGGGTGGCGGGGAGCTGGGGCAAGCTCGACCTTGCCTTCGACCACGATGACAAGAGCGACAGGAATTTCCACTCCAGCAACGCCAACGAGGCCATCGGCATGCCGATGACCATCGACTACGGCAAGACCTTTCGCGTTCGACGAGTTCGTCTACACGCCGCGTCAGGACAACGGCGGCAACGGCAACGTCGCGCAGATGAAGGTGGAGACCTCGCTGGACGGCGTGCACTGGAAGGACTTCGGCGTCCAGGAGTGGGACAACGCGGGCGCCGACAAGATGAAGCCCAAGACGGTCGGTCTCCAGGGCGTCATGGGACGCTACCTGCGCCTGACACCGCCCAAGTCCACGGGCGGGTTCTTCTCGGCCACCGAGCTCGCGCTGTACAAGACCGAGGCGAGCAAGATGGGCCATCCCGGCTCGATCAAGGTCCATGGCGACGAGGTTACCAGCGCCGACTATGAGCACCTGAGGGGCAACTGCCTCGGCCGCGAGAACCGCGGCACGGGTCAGGCGGACTGGAACTCCCATATCGGTTCCAATGGCGCCGACTTCAACATGAACGACGCGTTCGACGTGTACGACATGTCCTTCACGATGTCCGCCCTGGATGGCGGCACCACCAAGAAGGGTAAGGTCGAGGGCGCCGTCGACGTGATTCCCAGCGCGACCAGCTGGAAGGCGGGCGACGTCATCACGGTCGACGTGTACGCCTCGAACGCCAAGAACGTCAACGCGTTCGGCGCGCTCGTCCACTTTGACAGCTCTGATGTTCGAGTACGTCAAGGGCGGCCTGTATCAAAACCCCATGACCGCGGGCATGGAAGACCTCACGGGCGAGGATGTCTACACCTTTGGTGACGGCACCGACTCGGTGAACCTCGCGTTCGCCAACCGGGGCGATAAGAGCCTGTACAACGGCACCGGCTCCCTGGTGAGCTTCCAGCTCAAGGCAAAGCGGGACGGCTCACTGCAGACCACGGCGGCTTCGGGCGCCCTGCTCGATTCGACGGCGTGGCTCGTCGGTCCCACTTGCGATTTCAAGGAGTCCAAGAGCTCCGAGTCGGGAGTGCTTCCGGAGGCTCCTGGTGAGACGAAGATGGAGTACGGCAAGGATGCCTTCGCCTCGATGACGCTCACTAACGACGTCCTCACCACGGATGACGGATCGAACGCCTCGAAGATGCTGCAAAACGGCAACTTCGACCCCTGTTCGACGGCAACGAGAACGCCGGGCAGTTCGAGTTCAAGTGGGACACCGCGCAGAATCACATCGACGGCGCGCTTCCCGCCTATGTCAAGCTTCCCACGGACATGACCTTCACGTTCAAGGAGCCCTCTGCGCTCACGAGCGTCGATATTCTCAATCGAGAGAATGGCAACGGCTCGGTGAACTCCCTGCGCGCCGTGATCAACTTCGAGGGCGGAGACAAGCAGGAGTTCAGCTTTGACGCCAAGCAGCCCGTCTACACCCTGACGGTGGACGAGGCGCACAAGGGCAAGAAGGCGACTTCGGTGGTTATCACGCCGCTGACCTCCGACGGCACCGCGGGCACCAACCCCAATGAGCAGAACAAGGCGAACCGCATGCTCACCCTGCGTGAGATCAACTTCAACTACTCGAATCCCGGTGTGGCCGCCGAGTCCATCGAGCTCGACGAGAAGAACGCCAAGGAGATCTACGTCGGCGACCTGTCGGTGGTGAACGCGACGGTCCTCCCGCAGGACGAGCGCTATCCCTACTTCACAGTCGAGTCGAGCGACCCTGCCGTTGCCTTAGTGGTGGACCGCATCGACGCCGAGGGCAAGCAGACCTGGTACGTGCGCGGCCAGAAGGCGGGCACGGCGACCATCACGGTGAGCGCCAAGGCGAATCCCGAGGTCAAGGCCACGTATGAGGTAACCGTCAAGGAGGGTGTGGATACCTCTCAGCTCACCGAGGCGATCGCGAGGGCCGAGAAGCACTCAAGGACGCCTACACCCCCGAGTCGTATGCCAAGCTCACCAAGGCGGTCGAGGACGCCCGCGCGCTGATCGATTCCGGCGAGATCACCAAGCAGGATGTGGCCAATGCGGTCGTCGCGATCGACAAGGCGATCGACGGCCTGGTCATGCGTCCGATCGACGAGGCCCTGTTGATCAACAAGAGCGCCGAGACGGACGTCAAGGTGGTCTTCGCGACTTCCGAGGCGGTCAACGAGGGCGGTCTCAAGGAATGCGTGCTCGATTACGATAACGATACGTACTGGCACTCCAGCTACACGGATCAGGCGGTCCTGCCCGATAGCCTCATCTTCGACCTCGGTGCCGAGTACAACCTTTCCGATGTGACGTTCCTGCCGCGTCAAAATGGCCGGAACGGCGACATCTTCAAGGCCGAGGTGTTCGTTGGCTCCTCCGTCGAGGAGCTCAAGAACGGCGGCACGTCGCTCGGCGTGTTCGAGTTCGAGAACAACGGCAAGCAGCTCATCGACCGCGACCAGTTCAAGCAGATGTCCTTCGGTGCCGTTCCCGCGCAGTTCGTCAAGGTGACGGCGATCTCCGCAGGTGGCGACAACGCCGATCTGTACGCCTCGATGTCCGAGATCCGCTTCTACGGCTCCCGCGATGAGCAGCCGGGCGCTGCGGACGTCACCGCGCTCGACAAGCTCGTGGGCGATCTCAAGGCGGAGAAGCTCGATCCCCAGGCGTTCACGACCGAGAGCTGGAAGCCCTTTGAGCTCGCGCTCAAGGATGCCGAGGCCATGCTGGCAAATCCGCCGGCCTCCGACCAGCAGGCGCTTGTCGACGACATGGTGAAGCGCCTGGACGCCGCTCGCAAAGGGTCTGGTCGAAAAGCCCGTCGAGCCCGAGCGTCCCTCAAGGAGGAGCTGAACGCCCTCATTGACAAGGCGCTCAAGGTCCAGACAGACGGCAAGAGCGAGTCGGTCGTCGCGCAGTTCAACGCGGCGCTCGCCAACGCGCAGTCCGTCGCAAAGGACGACGGCGCGACCGGGCCCAGATCCAGGATGCCTACACGCGCCTGAACGAGGCCTTGGCCAGGGCAACCAGCTCGGAGGCCGACCAGGGCAACCAGGGCGGCGGCTCCGGCAACCAGGGCGGCGGCTCCGGCAACCAGGGTGGCGGCACCGGTAACCAGGGTGGTCAGACCGGTGGCAATCAAGGCGGCCAGACCGGCGGCAACAACGGCCAGACCGGCGGTAACGGCGGCTCGGACAGCACTGGAAACGGTGGATTGCCCTCCACGGGCGATCCGGCTCTGGTGGCAGTTGCGGGCACGGGCGTCATCGGCTCCGCCCTCGCTGCGATTGGCGCGTTCTTCCGTCGTAAGAACCGCCAGTAAGTAGGGCGTCGGGGATTTGATATCCGACCTATCTAGGCCGGGCCGGTGGGCGCGTTGCCTGCCGGCCCGGCCTTTCTGTTATGCATGCAGATGCGTATGGATGCCATACGATCGGCATCTGTCTTTCATGGTGAGCTGCCACAACTTTGGTGCTGATTCCATGTTTGTTCACACAGTGTGCAATAATGCACAGAGAGTGAATTAATGTCGAAGACAGTACGGGGGTACCGTGCCTCAAGCATCGACCACATCCGCCTGCAAGTCCGATCGCCGCAGCTTGCGCTCCCAGCGCGCCCTCAAGTCGGCCCTCGCGGCGGAGATTTTGGCGGGGAGGACATATCGCGCATCAGCGTCGCCGCGCTCACCGAGCGCGCGGGGCCTCACGCGCCGCACCTTCTACTCGCACTACAAGGACATTCCCGATTTCATCGAACAGGTCGAGGACGGCCTGTTGACCGAGGTGCGCTCACGCGTGCGCACCATCGCCGAGGCCACCCTGCCCGAGCTCTACCAGAACATCGAACGGCTCGAGCCCGCCCCCGGGTCCGTTGAGCTTTTTGAGCTACGTCGCCGATAACCGTGAGATCATCGGCGCGCTCATCGGCCCGGGCGGCGACCAGGCCTTCATCAAGAAGGTCATCGACATGGCGTGCTCCGAGGTCTCCGACAGGATGCAGACCGGGATCTTCCCCGGTGCCCTGGGCGCGTTCTTCGATTACTACCTGGCGTCCGTGGTCGCCGCTGAGGTAGGCGTGGTGCAGCGCTGGTTCGAACGCGACCTGGCTGAGGCTCCCGAGACCATGGCGCGCATCATGACGGTGATCGCCTTTGTGCGCCCGGGCGACCTGTACGGCATGCCCATCGACGTCAACGTGCCCGCGTGCGGCCTCCAGTTTGCCTTTGGCGCCGAATGCGCAGGGCAAGAGGACAGGGCGTTGACAATTGCGGCGTACCTTCAAAGTGACACAATGACGGCCCTGGCAGCGCAGTATTGCCGGCGGCTTTGCATATTTCAACAGGGAAGGAAACTGATCATGGCAGACGATATGCAGAACGTGCAGGACGTCAGGCGGGATGCTGCGGCACATGCGGGGCGGCGGCGTACCAGGATGCGCCTGCCGAGTGAGGGAGTGCACGTGCAGGCGTCGACCCCGGCCGCGGGCGAGGGGGGCGCGTGCAGGCGTCGATCCCAGCTGCGGGCGTCGGACATGGGCGCATCAACGTCGGTCGCAGGTGGGAATCCCGCTGCGCCTCAGGCTCCCGAGGGCGCCATCTGGAACCCCCAGAACGCCGACGGGCAGCTCCACCTCGGCATCGACGTGGGGTCGACCACCGTCAAGCTTGCCGTTCTGAATGACGCCAACCGGGTCGTCTACGCAAAGTATCAGCGACGCCACCACACCGATGTGCGCGCCTGCGCGCGCGATTTGTTCGTGGGCGCGGCGAGCGTGCTGCCCGAGGCGCGCATGACCTGCGCGATCACCGGTTCCGGCGGGCCTGCTGCTTTCGCAGTGGCTCGGCCTCGAGTTCGTCCAGGAGGTCATCGCCTCCAAGCGCGCGGTCGAGACGTTGATCCCGCAGACGGACGTCGCGATCGAGCTCGGCGGCGAGGACGCCAAGATCATCTATTTCGATTCGGGTATCGAGCAGCGCATGAACGGCACGTGCGCGGGCGGCACCGGTGCGTTCATCGATCAGATGGCGACGCTGCTGCACACCGACGCGAGCGGCCTCAACGAGCTCGCGGCCAACGCCACCACCATCTACCCCATCGCCAGTCGCTGCGGCGTCTTTGCCAAGACCGACGTGCAGCCGCTCCTTAACGAGGGTGCGCGTCGCGAGGACGTGGCCGCTTCCATCTTCCAGGCCGTCGTGACCCAGACCATCTCCGGCCTGGCGTGCGGCCGTCCCATTCGCGGCAACGTCGCCTTCCTGGGCGGCCCGCTCCAGTACCTCCCCGAGCTGCGCCACCGCTTCTACATCACGCTTGACTTGGACGAGGAGCACCGCATCGTGCCCGACAACGCGCACCTGTTCGTGGCGTCGGGCGCGGCCATGGCGCACGAGGCGGCAAGCTCTCGCAGTTCGGCGAGCTCATCGAGGCCATCGACGCGCTGGGCGACACCCAGGGCGACGAGGTCGCGCGCTTGGAGCCGCTGTTTGCCACGCCCGAGGACCTGGAGTGCTTTCGTGCTCGCCATGCGCAGGAGGTCGTGCCGCGCGGTAGCCTCGAGGGCTACCAGGGTCGCGTCTTCATCGGCCTGGACGCCGGCTCCACCACCATGAAGGCCGCCATGGTGGGTGAGGACGGCCAGCTGCTGCACACCTGGTACGGCAACAACAACGGCGACATCCTGGGCACCGCCAAGACCATCATGGCGGACTTTTACGCGCACATCCCGGAGGGCTGCTCCATTGGTCACGTGACCACGACCGGCTACGGTGAGGCGCTGCTCATCGAGGCTCTCAAGGCCGACTCCGGCGAGATCGAGACCGTCGCGCACCTGCGCGGCGCCAAGGCGTTCCTGCCCGGCGTCGAGTTCATCCTGGACATCGGCGGGCAGGACATGAAGTGCCTGCGCGTCAAGGACGGCGTGATCGAGCACATCATGCTCAACGAGGCCTGCTCAAGCGGTTGCGGTAGCTTCATCGAGAGCTTCGCCGTCTCTATGAACATGGACGTGCGCGCCTTTGCCGCCGCGGCGCTCGAGGCCAAGAACCCGGTCGATTTGGGCAGCCGCTGCACCGTCTTCATGAATTCCCGTGTGAAGCAGGCGCAGAAGGAGGCGCGACGGTGGGCGACATCGCCGCCGGCCTGTCCTATTCCGTCATCAAGAATGCCCTGTTCAAGGTCATTAAGCTGCGCGATCCCAAGGAGATCGGCAGCCAGGTAATCGTCCAGGGCGGCACCTTTATGTCCGATGCCACGCTGCGCGCCTTCGAGCAGCTCACCGGCGTCGACGCCGTGCGCCCCGACATCGCGGGCTGCATGGGCGCCTACGGGCGGCCCTGCTGGCGCGCGACCGCGCCGGCGCCGACGGCACCTCCACAGTCCTTTCCGCCGAGCAGATCGCCGCGCTCACCGTTGAGCAAAAGCATGCGCGCTGCGGCAGGTGCTCAACAACTGCCAGCTCACCATCAACGATTTCGGCGGCGGCCGGCGCTTCATCACCGGCAACCGCTGCGAGAAGGGCGCGGGTCATCGCAAGGCGAAGACCGAGGCCCCAACCTGTTCGCCGCCAAGAACAAGCTGCTCTTCGACCGCGAGTGCCTGAGCCCCGAGGAGGCCCCGCGCGGCACAGTGGGCATTCCGCGCGCCCTCAACATGTACGAGAACTACCCGTTCTGGCATGCGTTCTTCACGCGCCTGGGCTTTGCGGTGGTGCTCTCGGACAACTCGAGCAAGGCCACGTACGAGGCGGGCATCGAGTCCATGCCGAGCGAGAGCGTGTGCTATCCGGCCAAACTCTCCCACGGCCATGTGATGAATCTCATCGACAAGGACCCGGACTTCATCTGGATGCCCTGCGTGCGCTGGGAGCGCAAAGGAGGACCCCTCGGCGGGCAACTGCTACAACTGCCCCATCGTGATGAGCTACCCCACGGCACTCGGCCTGAACATCGACGACATCACCGAGAAGCACGTCGAGTTCATACCCGTTCGTGCCCTACCACGACAAGATCGAGCTTAAGCGCCGTTTGTACGAGCTGCTTGCGGTCGAGCGCGTGGCCGATGCGGAGGCCGGCCGTGGTCGCGTGCGCGGGCCCAAGCTCACCCGCACCGAGATCGACGACGCCGTGAACGCCGCGTACGAGGCCGATGCGCGCTTCCATCAGGACATCCAGACCATGGGCGAGGAGGCCATCCACTGGATCGAGGAGCACGGCGGGCGCGGCATCGTGCTGGCTGGCCGTCCGTACCACAACGACCCCGAGATCAACCACGCCCTGCCCGAGCTCATCGCGAGCTTTGGCTTCGCGGTGCTCACCGAGGACTCGGTGGCGCACCTGGTGAAGCCCGAGCGCCCCATTCGCGTCGTGGACCAGTGGATGTTCCACAGCCGTCTGTATGCGGCGGCGCGCTTCGTCACCATGCGCAACGACCTCGACCTGGTGCAGATGAACTCGTTCGGCTGCGGCCTGGACGCCCTCACCACCGACCAGGTGCAGGAGATCCTGGAGGCCTCCGGAAAGATCTACACGGTGCTCAAGATCGACGAGGTGTCCAACTTGGGCGCGCGCGCATCCGCATCCGCTCACTCATGGCCGCCCTCAAGGACCAGGCCGCCGAGCGCGCCGCCGTGGCAGCGGCGGCCGGCGATGCCTTTTGAGCTGGGCGAGGCCTCGCCGGTGAAGCCCTCCGTCGATGCGCCGGTGTTCGCCACGCATAAGTACGCCCTCGAGGCCCAGCGCGCGTCCAAGTCCGCGGCGTTCCCCAAGGTGAGCTTCACCCAGGAGATGAAGGACGCCGGCTACACCATCTTGTGCCCGCAGATGGCCCCCATCCACTTCGACCTCATCAAGGAGGTCTTCCGTGCGGCCGGCTACAACCTGGAGCTGCTGCCGTCCACGGACCGCGGCGCCGTCGAGGCGGGCCTGCGCTACGTCAACAACGACATCTGCTACCCGTCCATCCTGGACACGGGCCAGATCATGGAGGCCATCGAGAGCGGCCGCTACGATCTGTCCAAGACCGCCGTGGTGATCACGCAGACCGGCGGCGGCTGCCGCGCCACGAACTACATCGCGCTCATCCGCAAGGCGCTGCGCGATTCCGGGCACCCGGATATTCCGGTGATCAGTCTCTCCGCCGTCAAGCTCGACGAGAGCAACCCCGGCTTCAAGCTTACAGTCCCGCTGCTCAAGGCATGCGTGTACAGCGTGCTGTTCGGCGACGTCATGATGCAGATGCTCTACCGCACGCGCCCCTACGAGGCCGAGGAAGGCGCCGCCAACGAACTGTTCGAGGACTTCATGGAGCGGGCGCGCCGTCTCGCGCCGAACTTCACGCGGAGCAGCTTCACCAAGCTGTCCCGCCAGGCCATCACCGCGTTCGACACGCTGCCGCTTACGGGCGAGGGCACCAAGCCGCGCGTGGGTGTGGTCGGTGAGATCCTGGTCAAGTTCCATCCCACGGCGAACAACCACGTGGTGGACGTCATCGAGGCTGAAGGGTGCGAGGCCGTGGTGCCGGGCCTGCTCGACTTCTTCCTGTACTCGATGAGCAATGCACAGGTGCAGAAGGATGGGTTGGGCAGCTCCGCCGTGACGCGCGCCACCATGGACGCGGCGATCGGGCTGGTGGATTGGATGCGCAAGCCCGTGGACGAGATGCTCGAGCGCAGTGACCGCTTCGAGCGGCCCGAGCCCATCGCGGTGATGCAGGAGAAGGCGCGCAAGATCCTGTCGCTGTGCAACAACATGGGCGAGGGCTGGCTGCTCACCGCCGAGATGCTCGACCTCATCGATCACGGGGCGCCGAATATCATCTGCACGCAGCCGTTCGCGTGTCTGCCCAATCACGTGGTGGGCAAGGCCGTGATCCAGGAGCTGCGCCGCCAACACCCGAGAGCAACATCGTCGCCGTGGATTACGACCCCGGTGCGAGCGAGGTCAACCAGCTCAACCGCATCAAGCTTGCCGAGGTCGAGCGTGTCGCGCCGCTTGAGCCGCGGCCTGCACTGGAAGCGCGCGAGCAAGAGTGACTCTGGGGAGTAGCCGCGCACCTCAACTTAGGGGGTAGCCCCTAAGTTGAGGTGAAACTGATGACCGAGACATGGTTGGCAATCACAAACTTTCGGTTTTGGGAAGCAATATCGCATCGGCCCGAGTAGACAGGGGTTTTCGGCAATAAAACCGCAGGTCGCCAAAGGCTAAATCGCGGGGCTACTCGACCAAACCCGATATTGCTTCCCAAAACCGAAAGTTTGCAGACAAGATCGCCGATCGCGCGATCCGGGCGGCTGCGGTATTCAAAGCCGCCCGTGCAACTGCCACCAAAATCAAATCGAGCTTACTGTGGATGTGAACGATGTGACCGTTCACATCCTCCATTGCGCAAATTGACATCTCAAATGAGGGACAGGCACTTTTTGAGGTGTGAAGGCCGAGCGCGGCAGGCAAGTGGCGAGCGAAACGTTGGCCCGTTCGCAATGTGCTGCAAAAATCCCTTACAGTAAAGCCCATGAGCGCAGAAGCGCTCACGGGCCATTTTGCGCTCATGTTCTCCTGCAGTTTTGCTGGTGAAAATGACGCCTGAAATACCACTAGAAGATTAACGATTTGCTGCAAGGGATTTTTGCAGCACATCGTGAGCCGATGCCAGGCTCTACCCGACTTCGGTGGTGAATTCGACGCGGTCCAGCTCGGGGACGTCGAGGCGTATGAGCTTCTCGGCGGTCGTGCGCTCGTGTGCGTTCAGCTCCTTTTGGTTGTCACACGAGCCGTGAGCTTGGGTTCGTCTTCGTTGCCGTCGGTTGTGTTGGTGACTTCCATGCCCACGGTGTATTTCTGGAATCCAGGGCAAACCACGGCGAGCTCGCGCGCGGTCTCGGCGGCGTCGTAGTAGTCGGTGGCTCCGGCGGCCTGCTCCTCGGCAGTGGTGAGCATGTTGCCGGTAAGTATCACACAGGGGATGGCGAAGATAGCGGTCCCCAGCATGATGCGCCAGCGAATCTTGTGCGACTCGGCGCGCACGAGCTCGTCTTCCGCTTCCGTCACCACTCCGTCGTCGTTGAGGTCGCGTTTGAGTGGCGTGTGCAGCAACAGCAAAACGACCGCGGCGGAGAGTGCGATGAAGACGACGTTGATGCCGAATTCATACAGCGCCCCCAAGGAAGACCCCGGCATTGGCAGCGGCGAGTCCGTAGCCCGCCGCGCACAGTGGAGGCATGAGGGCTGTGGCCACGGCGACGCCCGAGATGACGGTTGCTGGTTCTTGGTCGCGTGAGTTGCCCAGGCCACCCGCGAAGCCACCTACGAGTGCGAGCATAAGATGCCATATAGTGGGCCCCGAGTTGTCAACGAGGGCGGGGGTCATGCCCGCGACAGGTGAGAGCACAAAATAGATGGTCGACGTAATGAGGCAAAAGGCCATTTGAGCACGAGGCCGCCCAAGGCGTCGCGCATAAGCGCCCGATCTACCGTAGCGACACCGTAGGCGATGGCGAGCACGGACCCCATGAGCGGGCAGATGAGCATGGCACCCACGATGGCGATGTCGGAATCCGTGTCCAGGCCTATGCACGCAATGATCATTGCGACGATGAGGATGCACAAATGGGTGCCCGTAAGACGGGCGCCGTTGACGAAGCGCTTGCGGATCACATGGTAGGGCGCGCGTCCTTCGCGGATATTGAAGGTGCGGCAAACGAATTTCTGCACACCCTCCAGGGCGCGTTGCAGCGCAGGCCGCTCGCCGTGGCGTCGCCGATGGCGATCGATGTACTTTTGCCGCATGTCGTCGTATCTGGTCAAAGCCTCTTCACCTGCCGTTCAGATTCACAGCCCACGCTTTTGGCCGCGCGGCAATTCTAGCGCTCTTAGGGCATCGAGACATATCTGCTTGCCGCCCGTCCGCTTTGGCAGGTGCATTGACGGGAGGTCTTCGGGCTTTTTCTCGGCTTTTCCCGGCTGGATGCGATCTTTACCGGACCGTTTGCCGGAAATCAGGCGATTGTGTAACGAGTGTTCGGGGAGCTCGGGTAGAGGGGCGTTGTTGGTTTACACCAACTGGTGTTTTGATGTTCAAGACACCCTCTACTTGAGGTGTTTCAGCTTTCGTTACATAAACGTTCGATTTCCGGCATCGTGTTCCCGGGGACGGGATGCGGTTGGGCGCCTCGTTTTGGTCGACCGGCTAGCCGAGCACGCGGGCGCCGAACGGGAGCAGCGAGAGCTTGGCCATCTTGAACGACTGCAAGCCGAACGGGATGCCGATGATGGTGATGCAGTTGATAACGCCGGCGATGAGGTGGCTCGCCGCCATGGGCAGGCCGGCGCAGAGTAGCCAAATGACGTTGGCGATGAGCGAGGGCGCACCGCCGCCGTATTCGATGCTTTTGCCAAAGGGCGCGAGCGTGAGCGAGGCCATCTTGAAGGCCTGGCGCCCCAGTGGAATGCCGATGATGGTGATGCTGAACAGGCATCCGATGCCGAACCAGTAGAGCGCGGTGAAGATTCCGCCAAAGAGCATCCAAATAATGTTGCCGATAAGTCGCATGGGTCTCCGATCCAGGCGAAATGAGCTATGGGCTCCATTATAAGTGCCCCATAAGCTGCGAACGCTTATGGGGCACTTTAAGTAGAGTTAAACACCAAGAAGCTTACCGAGAAATCTATCAGAGGCGGACCTGGCTATATGACTGCAAGTAGCTCAACATCTCCCGAGGGATAGCGGATGATTCCGTGGGCTTGTTGTTTAACTCGTGCGTTGAATCCGTTTTTTGCAGTGAAGTCCATCACGATATAGACATCGTTCCTATTGGCTGTGGAGAGACCTGCAGCCGAAAGTGTCGAGTTCACCAGGTTGAGGTTCTCGTCGCTGTTGCAGGCGATATAGCTGGTTTCCTCATGTTCGAATGATCTTTTATCGTTAAGACGGTCTTTTACTAGGTTGACGAAGGTGCGATTACTTCCAGTCCAGAAGCTGAATTTGGAGGAAACCCAGTCATCGTATTCTTCCTGTTCGTTCCTTGCGCTTGCTTCCGCCTCCGTTGCTGCTTGTTCTGCGGCAGTGTCCCTTTCATCGGCGATAAGCGTGTTGCTCACATATAGATAAGGCGTGTGTTCTCCAGCGGTTAGTTTGTCGGTCCCCACGCTGCTAGAGCCGTTCTCAATGTCGGATAGTGAGTTAGCATTCGAGACGGTTGCCGAATCGACCACATAGCTCTCTCCATTGACGGAAATATCAGCCGATAGCTGGAAGTAATGTTCATTACCGGCTACTTTGAGCTGCATGTCATCGACATGCCACGTCGACTTATCGACGGGCTCCCACGTTCCGCTATCAGCCACAGTTAGGTAATAGCCAGACATGTCAGCGTAGCTGTGAAATTTGTTTTGATCGTATGACGACCCATCGTCAGTGAATACGTCAGATGCATAGCAGTTTGTGATGGCAACAATTGCAACCTTTTGAGCGATATCCATCGGATACCCAACTTCCACGGGCACGTTGGAGACAAGAATCAGCTTAATTGCTTTGTCGCTAATATCGATACTGCCTTCGGAGACATCGAATTTCTCCCGATCGAAGTCTTCAAGTTTCTTACCGTCTTCATAGCAATGGAGTTCATATCCCTTACCGGAATAGTCCAGGTCTTCAAGCTGCCCAATAACGTGTTTTGCGGTTTTGCCCGGCTGATTCGCTGTGGATTCAAGCTCATTGACATAGCGTTCGTCAATCTCTTCTTGGGTCAGTTGATCAATGGAGATGCTACTGCTGCTGCACGTTGCGACAAGGTAGACGGGAGTACCTTGTGTTACCTCAATTTCGATTTCACCCATGACTTCACGGTCATCTGGCTTGTAGAGAAGCAGATCGTGGTAGCCTTCGGTGAGCTCGGCCTCAATAATCTTCTTGCCACCGTGTTGAATCGTTCCAAACGGGGTTTTGTCAATTTCTGCACGGACGTCGTATTTGCTAAAGAGGAAATTTTCCCTGACCTCAATGGTGATGTTGGCTGAGCAGATTGCGCCCAACTCGGTTTCGTCTGCGCTCTCGCTGATTTCGGATTTGGCGGAATCATCGGATGACGATTGGTCGCTACAGCTATTTATGAAGACCAGGGGAGTAGACCATGAGGAGGGCAACCAGCATCAGGGCAAACGCTAGGACAGTCTCGGCATGTTCTTTGTCCTGCTTGGTTTTCTTTGAATTTGATTTACGCTTTTGATCGGCGTGCTTTGTACTGGTTTTAGCTCCTTTCTTTGCAGCGGCTTTGGCTTTGCGGAGCTTTTCTTCCAAGTCTGCTATCTCATCGTTTAGTTTTTCTTGCTCGCTGCCGGGGAGAACTTTGTTGGATGTTTTGTTCGTTAGACTTTCGCAAGAACTCGCTGTCGAAGTTCCCCCCATCGCTCCCGGTATTAAGGAGAACGAAATCATTCTCATCTTTAAGGCCCTCGTCGCATTTCTCTTTGAGTTCTTCATCGAGTTCCTCGTCTTGTTCCTCAGACAGGTTTTCTTTTTTTGCTTTCTCTACTTCTGCACGCACCTGCCTGGCAATGATTTTTCCGCTGCGTTTTAGTTGTCTGCCGATTTCAGAAAAACTGGTCTTAAGTTGTTTGAGGTCATCTTGGGCGTTGTGATTGTCGGGCTCGCTAGCGGGTTTTGGCATGGGTTCTCCTTTTTAAGGTTGCAATTCGGGATGGCTGAAAATGGTTTCGGTAATCGAGTCGTATGAGCCGGGGCCCTTTAGGAGGTCGATGGCAAGATCTAATCCCGGTGTGTTCATAATGCTGCGCAAGCATTCGATTTGAATTGGTGAGGGATTGTTATGGCGCGATGCTTCGAGCAGCTTTTCAAGGGCGTCCAAGCCGTCTGCGCCAATCCACTGAACCACAAGTTGATGTAATTGCATGTTCTGTTGCGCTTTGTCGGGTGACAATGCTGCGAGAAGCGCATCGATTCTGTTGATTCGAAGGACGAGTTCAGAACGCTGTTCATCGAGGCGGAATCTCCAAAACCTTAGATCGTTGTCGACATCGCAGTCCTGATCGCCGATTAACTGCTTGATTTCCGGGAGACTGCACCCTTGGTCTTTGTACAGGCGAACGAGCATGAGCTTTTTGCAATATCGGGGATGCCGTAAAGACGTTTCCCCCATGATCCGTTTGTAGGTTCAAGGATGCCTACGCCGCCAGCGCCGGAATAACAGGAGCGCTGTATGTCGCGGCGTGGTAGGTCTATCAGGCGTTCAACCTGAGAGACCTTCCATCCATTTGGCGTTTCGCGCTCGCTCATCGGTAATACCTCCCTCCCAGTTCTTATCAAAGCTGTTCAAGCGTTGAACAGCTAGCTTGGAAGGTCTGCTGGCGATAAGACGAGACGTGATTTCGGAAGTTGCCATCAATCGCTGAGAGTTGTCGTTAGATGGGGAGGAGGTGGAGCCTGTAGGTGAGTTGCTCGCTGGTGCATTTTTTGCATTTTCGAATGCGCATTTGTGGTCAGCCGCATTTTTCATAAATAACCCCTTTCGATTCATGCGGTGAAGGCCAAATGCCTTCTCGTAAGGGGGTCTGCGTTTTTCGCGAGGTGCTTTCGTTGTGTGGGCGTATGGCGAGGGTTGGTTAAAAGTGGTTATGTTTGTGGAGCATATTCTTTCAAGACAACAATCAAGAAGACCTATTCAACAGGGATTAATGTCGCTTTTAGTCGTTGCGGCAAATCTAGTTGAGGCGGGCATTACTTCTCGAGATTTGGATTTGATGGCTTTGGATGTCATTGAATTTGAAACGAAAAAGCGTGCTGAGCTTTCGTTTATCACGGGAATTTCCGATGACATCGCAATGATGAGTGCTGTGCCTGCAGTCTTTACGCGTCATAGCTCATATGTGATGTGTGCAGAGCAGAAATTGGCGTATGCGTGCAATCGTGACGCAAGTCGGTTCAAGCGGCATCACATGAGGGGCTGAGACTCCGCTTTCTCGTTAGAAAACACCTATTTTCGATGAGAAGCAGGGTCTCAATGTGCTGGGGACATTAAAGCTAGGGGCAAAGATGCGATGTCTCGGCAACGTGACGATTCTCCGTGTAGGGGGACTCGCATTCATAGGGTTTTCGAGAAGCATTTTGCGAAAGAAGACTGGGAGTATTACGGCCTATTGATGCAAATCGCCCCCGCCGACTTTGCTTGCGCAAACCGGCAGGGGCGAACGTGTCTGAAGTTTTAACAATTACTAGGTCCTACAGCCCGAGCAGCTTGCACTTCTTTGCATCAAACTCTTCTTGGGTGAGAATTCCGCAATCAAGGAGTTCCTTGAGCTGCTTGACCTTCTCCAGGCTGTCTTCAAATGAGCTGTCTACTTTGGCAGTGGATGTGCTAGCGGCCCTGCTTGCTTTGGCGCGCGATGCGAGGGAGCCAAGGATTCCACCCGCCGCGCCCAGTGCGCTCTTGGCAGTGGCCCCAGCCGCTTGGAGCCCCTCGACCGCGGCTGATCCAGCTGCTTGTGCGGTCCCCCGCCGCAAGCTCACCGACCGATTGTGCGGCGTTGAGGGTCGCGGTCTTTGCCTCGCTCAATGCTTTTTCGCGCTCGGCAGCCGCCTTGTCTGCTTCGATAGCAATAATGTCGGGATACAGGGTCTCATCGATTCCGGACGTGGGCAGCGAGCGCAGATAGCGACGCAAGCGCTCTGCGCCGGGTTTGTATGCCATGTAGGTCATGCCGCCGGAGATCGCGCCGCCAATAACGGAACCACCTTGCTCGCGGTCTTGGCAAATGTCTGCTTCGTGAGGTTGACGCCAAGGTAGCGCAAGACCTTTTTCATGGGGTTGTACCAAAAGGTTTTGGTCAATGCCTGCTTTGGATCGCCTTCTCGATTCCTGCTCGCGCAGTGTTTGCGGCGAAGGTGGTAACGGCGTTGGCCGCGCCTCCGACCTGCATCATGACGCCCATGAGAACGACGAGCTTCATGACCGTTTCATCGTCAACCTCGTCCTCTTCGTTGAGGAATGTCTGCCAACCGTAGATGTAGGCAAGTTTTTGCTCGATGCGCATAACGTGCGCGAAGTATTGAGCGAGGTCTGCCGGGACGGTTCCGACCATGGCCAGACCGCCTGGAATACCGGCGAGGAAGGAGAGCCCTGCGCACTTTTTAGTTTCTAGGTCGATTACATCAATTGCCATGCGGTCGAGATCTTCGGGTGCGATTCCCGTCTCGGCAGGCGTCGTTTCCACGGCAAAGTCAGCGTCGATTTCAGGAAAACGCCTTTTGATCTCAGAGCGAAGGAAATCCCCGCGGTTGATTTTCACCACCTTGAGCGATGCGGCACGCTGCATGATGGCTTTAGCAAACTCCTCCGCCTCCTCTTCGTTGGTAGGAATGACCTCAGTTTTGAGTTGTTCTTTACGTTGCATGGCTGCCTCCGATTGCCTAGCCTCTCCCCCTGAGATGTAAAGTGTACTTTACATCTCAGGGGGAGACGGGTCGAGGCGGTGGGTCGGGACGATGTTTAAGGCGTCGCTGAGCGTAATGAGGGGCAGGGCGTTTTTGCGTGTGCCGCGGGTGCTGGTCGTTGGCACGGGGAGACTCGGGTTTTCCGCAGCCGAGCGAAGTGCCCTTGCTCGTGCGCATAAGCTTGGTCTGCAGATCATTGTGTTTACGGATATGGATTCCGAGCATGCTGACGCGGCGTTCGAGGCGATGGAGGGCTGGGCGACGGTTATTTCGGATGATCCCTGTGATTCTCACGGCTCAAACTCGCGCATCACGTACGACTTGGATTCGCGTGATGGATGCCGCGCGTCTTCGTCCAACTCGTCTGCATATAGCGGTGTCAGTTCGCCTTCATGCGTCTGCTCAGATCCGCCTTTGTGTTGTGGCGATCCGGATTTGCCTATGCGCGGCTGCGGCTCGGATTTGCCTTCGCGCGCTGATGCTGACGCTTGCCTGTTGCGCCCTGCTGCCCGTGCGAATGTATTGGCGGAACTCGTTGCGGCATGCGGCTGGGGCTTTGATTCCGTGGCGGTGATCGCGACGAGTCCTGCAGATCGGGACATGCTGCTGGCGGCTGGAACCGCCTTTGCCCTCAAAGGCGCGGGTTACGACGCTCTGGTCGCTGCGGACCGTACGTTTCCCGCCCGGGAAGCGGGCGGTCTTGCCAAGGCGGTCGACGCGGTATGCGCGCTCACGCGGCCCGCAAATCCGTAGCTGTCTACCACTCGTCCACGCGGTCGTGATTGATGGTCTGGTAGAACAGGCTTTGCAGTTCGTGGGGTCGCGCGTTTGTCCAAGGGCCCACATGGTCTTCGCTACCAGAGCCTCGGTGGTCATGTCGTCGCCCTTCAAGATGCCGGCATGCTCGGCATAGGCGCGCCCAACCTCGTACACGCCTAAATCAAGGCCCTCTTCGGGCACCTGCGTGGTCATGACCACAGTGCGTCCCGAATCGACCCAGTCAAAAAGATGGCCTCCTGGTAGGAGGCACCATCGGCACCCAGCTCGGGCACGCCGCCCATGCCGAAGGTCTCGAGAATCACGGCGTCGTAGTCGGGTTTGAGCAGGCGGAAGATATCCGGCGTGAGGCCCGGCGTGAGCTTGAGCACGCAAACGCGGTCGTCCACCGCAGAGAAGAAGCGGGGCGGAGTGCAGGCAGCCTTGGCGGATGCGCGATTGGAGCGCTCAGCGGTTTCACAGCTGACGGATTCGGTTTCCTCGCAGTAAGGCGCCTTGGCATCCTCGGCTGCACACGTATGACAAGCGCCGGCTTCGGCCTCGGCCAGCCCTGCCGCCACGGCAACGGAGCCGCTGCGGATAATTTTGTTCTGGCGCAAATAGGCGAGCACGGGGGTAATTCACGCTGGCAAAGGCGTTAAAGCTCATGGTGCGCTGCTTGCGGGCGCGCGTGCCGGCAATGGCGACGCCGCCAAAAACGATCGAGACGTCCCGCGAGCGGTCGTCTGCCGCGTACACGAGGCTCTGGTACAGGTTGAGCTTGGCATCGGTAAAGGGGTTGCCCATGGGCTTTTGCGAGCCGGTGAGTACGATGGGCTTAGGACTGTCCTGGATCAAGTAGGAGAGCGCCGCGGCCGTGTAGCTCATAGTGTCGGTGCCGTGCAGAATCACGAAGCCGTCGTGATCGGCATAGCCCTCGACAATGACCGCGCGATGCGCATCCAGTCGCTCGGGCGCATGTTGGTGCTGTCGATGTTCATGGGCTGCACGACGTCAAGCTCGCAGAGGCCCGAGATCTCGGGGACGCTTTGGGCGAGCTCCTCACCGGTCAGGGCGGGGGAGAGGCCGTTGCCGTCCTCGGTCGATGCGATGGTGCCGCCCGTGGCAATCAAAAAGAATGCGTTTCACGCGTGGGCCTCCTCAACATGGCGGGTTACGACGACTCAGACATTGTAGTGGATGTCGATTGCTGCGAGAGATGCGTTCGCGGATGACTCGAGGAGGTTTCACGAGTCACATCGGCACAATGTGGCTAAAAACTACCGTTTTGTATCGCTAAGACATGCCTGGAGGCGACATCTTTTGATCTTTGCAGGGGAATCGCGTGGTGCTGATGTGTGACCGGGTGTATAGGTGGCGTTTGGGGAGATATGACCTGCAGTTTTTACATCTGCCGCGGGACTCATGGGAGCGTGCGATGCTTAGAGAAGGAGGCGTGCAGGCAGAAGCGATACAAAACGGTTATTTTTAGCCAGTTAACGTCAAAAACCATGTAAGGATTCTGCGCACGCGCAGCTTGGCGAGTATGATGTACCAATTAGCTAACACGTCTCGCCGTCGATCATGGCGGCACGGTTGGGAGGGTTCATGACCCAGAATGCATCCGGAGCGGGCCGCGCATAAGGTGCTGGTGTTCGACTTCGGCGCACAGTATGCGCAGCTCATCGCCCGTCGCGTGCGCGATCTGCATGTGTATTCCGAGATCGTTCCCTGCGACATATCGGCCGATGAGATTCGCGAGATGACGCCTTCTGCGCTCATCCTTTCTGGCGGCCCGGCCTCCGTGTACGCCGAGGATGCGCCCACGGTCGACCCCTGCCATTTATGAGCTGGGCCTGCCTATTCTGGGCTTTTGCTACGGCCATCAGATCACGGCCGTGACGCTCGGCGGCAAGGTCGGCCACTCCGAGGTGGGCGAGTACGGCCCCGCGACGATCGAACGCGACCGCCGGAGTAAGCTTTTCAACGCCACGCCGCTTGAGCAGACCGTGTGGATGAGCCACCGCGACGCCGTTTCCGAGGTGCCCGAGGGCTTTACCGTTACCGCCAGCACCGACGTGTGCCCGGTTGCTGCCATGGAGTGTCCCGAGCGCAAGATCTTCACCACGCAGTTCCACCCCGAGGTCAAGCACTCCGAGTACGGTCAGCAGCTGCTCAGCAACTTCCTGTTTGAGATCTGCGGCCTGGAGCCCAACTGGAGTATGGACAACCTGGTCGAGACCATGACGGCCGAGTTCCGCGAGCTGTTGGCGAGGACCGCGTGATTCTGGCTCTGTCCGGCGGCGTCGACTCCTCCGTCGTGGCTGCGCTGGGCGCCCGCGCCGTGGCAAGCAGATGACCTGCGTGTTCATCAACCACGGTCTGCTCCGCAAGGGCGAGCCCGAGCAGGTGGAGGAGGTCTTCACCAAGCAGTTCGACGTCGACTTTATGCACGTGCACGCGGAGGAGCGCTACGCCAAGCTTCTGGCCGGCGTGACCGATCCCGAGCAGAAGCGCCGCATCATCGGTACGCAGTTCTGGAAAGAGTTCTTCGCTGTCGCCAAGGATCTGGAGTCCGAGGGCAACCGGTCAAGTACCTGGCTCAGGGCACCATCTACCCCGACATCATCGAGTCCGGCGCTCGCAAGACAGGCGGCAAGACGGCCACCATCAAGAGCCATCACAACCTGATCCCGTTCCCCGAGGGCGTGCACTTCGACCTCATCGAGCCGTTTGACCACTTCTTTAAGGACGAGGTCCGCGCGCTTGGTCTGGCGCTGGGCCTGCCCGGCCGTGTACCGCCAGCCCTTCCCGGGCCCGGGTCTTGCCATCCGCATCATCGGTGCGGTCGACAAGGAGAAGCTCGAGATCCTCAAGAACGCCGACGCCATCGTGCGCGAGGAGCTCGACGCCTACAACCAGCGTCTGTTTGAGCAGACCGGCGAGCGCAACTCCGAGCACAGCTGCTGGCAGTATTTCGCGGTCCTGCCCGACATTAAGTCCGTCGGTGTTATGGGCGACGAGCGCACCTACGCCCGCCCCGCGTGATCCTGCGCGCCGTGGAGTCCAGCGACGCCATGACCGCCGACTGGGCGCGCCTACCCTACGAGGTGCTCGCGCGCATCTCCGGCCGCATCGTGGCCGAGGTCCCCGGTGCCAACCGCGTGTGCTACGACATTACGTCCAAGCCGCCCGCGACCATCGAGTGGGGAGTAAACCGAGAGCCTAAAACGGCACGTTACAAAAGATAGTGAATAGCAATGAAACCCTAGGTAGATTGGAATAATTAGTCCAGGCAATGAAGACGGACGCATGAACGCGGGAAGGACGGTGCGAGACCCGTTTGGATCCTCGGCGTCCACCCGCATTATCGTTGCCCCAATGCCCTCTGCATCAAGCGAAGTCGGCGGTTAAGTAACGGCCCAGTGAGTGTTATTTTGCGAGCTAGGCGCATTGAAAGCGACCTTTCGTGGTATAAACTACTTGCCGGAAGCCGCGGCTTTCAGAGTACGGCTTACGTGTACGTTTAACCTCCGTGGGTGACGGGGTGCCGCAAGGCGTAGAATATCGCCCACCTGTAGGGGCCCGCAGCGATGCGGGCCCCGTTTCGTATGAAGGGGGGCGAACCGATGAAGATCGTATCCATCTCCCAGGACTTCTTCGACCTCGTCGAGGGCGACCGTGAGCTCATGCTTAAGCACGATCGCCCCTGCATCGTGGTGGTGAGGCTGCGTTTCCGCGGGAAGCGCAGGGACTTCGCCGTGCCGCTGCGTTCCAACATCGCCCCCAATGTGCCCAAAAACCAGTACTTTGCGTTGCCACCCCGCCCCACGACGCGCCCCGGCTGCCGCCACGGCATCCACTACATCAAGATGTTCCCCATAACCAAGGCCTACCAGCGCCGCTTCAGGACCGAGGGGTCGGCCTACTACGAGACGCTCCAGCGCATCATCGACGGCAACACCAAGCGCATTGTCTCCGAGTGCCAGGCATACCTCGACCGCTACGAGCGCGAGGGGAGGCCCCGCTTCGCCGTCGACATCGACCGCATCGTGGGGCTGCTGGAGGGCGAGAAGTAGGGCACCTCGGCTCAGTCCCGAGCCATGCGGAACCGCTCCGCATTTTTTGAACGCCGCGTGCCCCAAATACCCGAGAAACAGGCCATGAGGTGCGGCGGCGCCCCCGTACCCGTGCATAGCCATCACCATCAGCTTCTGCGCTGTGCTGCGACATCACGTCCAAGACGGCAGAGGCCATCGCATGGGAATAGAACAGGCGTTCGATTCTATGTTACAATGCCTGCCAACGGGAGGTTTCTTCCAAAGCGGCGCTCGTTGCTATATATGAACCGATATCGACGGAAACCCAAGCTCAGGGAGGTTTGTTGCGATGGCATACGATTTCAAGAAGGAATTCAGGGAGCTCTACAAGCCGTCGGGCAAACCGAGCGTCGTAACCGTTCCGCCTATGAGCTACGTCGCCGTGCGGGGCAAGGGCGATCCCAATGCCGAAGGCGGCGAGTACCAGAACGCGTTGCCGCTGCTCTACGGCGTCGCTTATACCATCAAGATGTCGAAGAAGGGCCTGCGGGAAATCGAAGGCTATTTCGACTTCGTCGTGCCTCCGCTCGAGGGCTTCTGGTGGCAAGACCGCACCGATGGCGAGATTGATTATGCGCGGAAGGATGACTTCAACTTCATCTCGTGCATCCGTCTGCCCGATTTCGTCACTCGCGAGGACTTCGACTGGGCAGTTGCGGAAGCTGCCGCCAAGAAGAAGCTGGACTTCTCGGCGGTCGAGCTGCTGAGGGTCGACGAGGGCCTTTGCGTTCAGTGCATGCACACCGGGCCTTACGACGACGAGCCGGCGACCATAGACGCCATGCGCACATTCGCAGCGGAACGGGGATATGCCCCGACTTCTCCGAATCCCGTCTGCATCACGAGATTTACCTCTCCGACCCGCGCAAGTACGCGCCGGAGAAGCTCAAGACCGTGATTCGCCATCCCATCAAGTTGATTTAGCGAAACGAGTGACGCCGATCGCTTCGGCTTTTTGGGCGCTCGCCGTGGCGTGGGCGGCAACGGGGCGCGCGCTGCGACCGGTGGCGGAGGCCGAGGCGCGGGTGCGCGTTCATTTGCACCGCCTTGCACGGCCCTCGTCACCCGCCCATGGCGGTGACCGCGAACTGCGACGTGCTTGAGGCGGAGGCATCCGATCAGGCCGGCCTTGCGTCCTGGGTCGCCAACATCCGTGCAGCGGCGGACGAGATGGCGACTCGCATCGCCGACATGCTCATGCACATGGGCGGCAACTAGCCAGGGCGATCCCCGCAACGGGCATTATTATCCGGGAAGCGTTTGGTTGCGAGCCACGCCGGTGTGGGGGCCTGAGTCGTCAGGCCCGCACAGGGGGACCGCGATGGTGGCCACCGCGCCGCCCGAGGGGCTGTTGGCGAGCGAGACGGAGCCCCCGTGGGCGCTCGCGGCCTCGGAGGCGGTGTGGAGGCCGAGCCCGTAGTGGCGGCCTCCGTTGCGCGAGGAGCGGGAGGAGTCGTCTGTGAAGAGGCGCTCGCAGCCGCGTTCGAGGGCGGCGGGAGAGACGCCCGGTCCGTCGTCGGACACCTCGATGACGAGGTGTCCGCCCGCGACGTCGCAGGAGACCGCCACGCGCGAGCGTGCGTGCTCGGCGGCGTTGGCCACGAGGTTCGCGGCGGCGCGCGCTAGGGGCGGTTCGGTCGAGCGGGGCCTCGGGCGCGCCCGCGACAGGCAGGGCCCGTGGCCGCGTCGAGCGTCACGCCTCGCGCCCGGGCGATCTGGGCGGCCTCGGCGAGGACCTGCTCACAGAGCTCGGCCGGCCGCACGGGGGCCCTCTCCGCCCCGCCGGACCCGCGCGAGGCCTCGATGAGCAGGCGCACGTAGCCGTCGAGCCTTTCGACACCGCCGGCTATGTCGCGCGCGGCGGCCGCGAGGTCGGCGTCTTTCTCGTCTTCTAGCTCCTCCGCCACGAAGTCGGCGTTGGCGCGCAGCACGGTGAGCGGCGTCTTGAGGTCGTGGGCGAGTGACGCCATCTGCTCGCGCTGCCCCCGCTCCGCGGCCCAGCGGGCCTCGAGCGTCTCGGCGAGGGAAGCCCGCATGGCGTCCATCGCAGCGAGGACGTCGTTCACCTCGCGCACGTTGGTGCTGCCGACCGCGAAGTCGAGCTCCCCAGCGCCGACGCGCTCCGCCGCCTCCGTGAGCGGCGCCATCTTGCGCGAGATCACGCGGCTCGCGCGGCGCGCCCACGAGCGCGAGCGCGAGCGCGCTTCCCGCAGCGGCGCCGGCGAGCATGAGGCTCTGCGGGTTGGGAAGCAGGCCGGCGAGGTCGCGCGAGACCCACTGCGGCAGGTACTCGCTGACGAGTGCGCAGGCCCCGCCGCCCTTGAGCGGGAATGCGGCGTAGGTGAGGCCCGAGCCCCCGCCCTCGATCTCCACTGTGCCCGGATCCGCGGCGAGTGCCGCACGGGCCATTTCCGTCGCGTCCTCGAGCCGCATGCCCTCGAGGTCTGTCATCAGCACGTATCCGTCCTTGTTCAGGATGAGGTAGCGGTACGCCGTCGGCACGTCCTGCTGCCCGCAGACGCCGTCGCGTGCCAGGCCCTCCGCGACCTCGCGCGCATTGGCCGGCCCCCAGCTTGCCTCGTAGACGAAGCCCGCGTTGATCGCCACGGAGAGCGCCATGAACGAGGCGAGCCACGCCGTGGCGACCGCCGCGAACGCGTAGGCGAAGTAACGTGCGATGACGAAGGGGAGCGGCATGCCTCCGCGACCTCGCGCCCCGATCCTCAGAGCTGCCACTTGTACCCCATCCCCCAGACGGTCGCGATCGGATCGGCGCCGGCCTCGGAGAGTTTCCTCCGGGCGCGGCTGACCTGCATGGATATGGCCGCGTCGTCGGCGTCGCTCTCCCAGCCGAGCACCGCCTCGCGGATCTGCGCGCGGCTCATGACCTGCCCGGGGTGGCGGGCGAGGTACTCGCAGATGGCGTACTCGGTGGGCGTGAGCGGCACGGCCTCGCCGCCCACGGCGAGGCCGCGTGCCCCGAGGTCGATCCGCACCTCCCCGAAGGAGAGGGCGTGCGAGCGCGGCCGGCGCTCACGGCGTAGATGGGCCGCGACCTTGGCGCGCAGTTCCGCGGCCCCGAAGGGCTTGCGGACGTAGTCGTCGGCGCCCAGGCCGTAGCCGGCCACGGCGTCCTCCTCGGCTACGCGCGCGGTCAGGAAGACGATGGGCCCGTCGAAGTCCGGGCGGATCTGCCGCACGAGCTCGAAGCCGTCGAGCCCCGGCATCATGACGTCGCAGAGCACGAGGTCGAAGCGCGAGAGGTCCGTCCCCGGGACCGCCGTCGGGTCCGCTGCCCTGACGACCTCATGGCCGTCGCGGCCGAGGACGCGCGCGAGCGCGTCGAGGATCGCCCGTTCATCATCCACTGCCAGTATCCTCGCCATGTTCGACCTCCTGAAACTTCCGTCGGCATTGTACTTGCGCCGCGCTCAACGGTCCAGAGCCCCGCGCGCAGCCGCGGGAGCCTCGGCCGCGTCGCACGCGCGGTAGCGCACGCCCGAGCCGCCGCGCGCCTCGATCTCGAGCCAGCCCTCGCCGTCCGACTCCCGTCCGAAGAAGATGAGCTGGAGTTCTCGGACATTGCCCCTGTCGTCCGCCGCGTCCACCAGGTAGACGTAGTTCGCCCCCGTCCCGGTGGCGTCGGCGTAGGAGCTCGCGTGACTGCCGGGCTTGGGCGCGGGCGCCCACATGTCGATCTCAGGGTTGGGCAGCACGCGGTCGACGATCGAGCGCAGCACCGACCCCCAACCGGCGTCGAGCAGGGCATTCCCGCCCAGAACGAGCGCTGCGGAGAGGAGGACGAGCGCGACGGCGAACGGCCTCCTACGCATCTGCCCTCCCGTCCTCGAAACGGCAGAACCAAGCCAGAAGGACGGCGTCGGCTGCCAGGGCGAGCACGAGGCTAGCGAGCGCAGTCGTGAGGAGAGGGGCCGCCGCGCGTGCGGCGTCGATGAAGGCCTCCACCCCGAGCGACCCCAGGCGCGCGGGCCAGGCGAGCGGCACCCAGCTCAGAGGCGTCGCCAGGGCACCGGTGAGCTCGCCGGTCATGAGGCCGTGCGCAAGTCCGCCCACCGAGAAGAACGCGAGGAGCACCCCCGCCGCGCCGGCGCCGATGGCGGCGTTGCGGCCGAGGCGCAGGGCCACGCCGAGCCCCCAGCGCGTAGAGGGGCAGGCTGCCCAGCACGATGCCCGCCCAGGCGGCCGCAAGCGGAGCGGGCCCGAGCGGCAGGCGCCCGGCGACGGCGAGCACGGCCCCGAACACGCCGAGCGCCACGGCCAGCGCGCCCGCGCCGAGCGCCGCAAGGGGCGAGCAGCTTCGCCGCGACGGGCGCGCCCGCGCGAGGGGACCGCCGTGAGGTTGGCGAGGTGCCCGGCAGCGCGCTCCTCGTCCGCGGCGAGCCCGCAGACGATGGCGGACATGAGCGGCATGAGGGCGCCGAGGAACTGGGCGTAGGCGTCCGCGCCCAGCGCCGGGTCCCATCGGGCTACGGAGAAGTACTCGCCGCAGGCAAGACCGGCCGCCAGGCCGCAGACGAGGTGCACCGCCGTGAGCGGGGAGCGCGCCAGGCGCAGGGCCTCGGAGAGCAGGGCCCGCGGGAGAGTCATGCGCGGCGTCGGGTCGGAGAGTCGTGTCATGGCCATCACCTCTCCTCGGAGCGCGCGAACCAGGCCGCGCCCGCCGCCGTGAGCGCGGCGAACGCGAGTGCGCAGACCGCAAGGCCCGCCAGTGTGAGCATGCCGTCCGCCGTAAGCGCCCCGCCGAGCGCCATGTCCGCCGCGAGTGGCTCGCCGCTCGGCAGCACGGGGATGAAGCTCGTGGGGATGACCATGCTCGCCGACGGCGGAAAGAGCTGCGGCAGCGGCATCAGCGACCAGGCGAACCCACCCACGAGCTGCGCGGCGAGCGGGCAGAAGATGCCCGCGAGCATGCCGAGTCGCGCCGTGAGGAAGAGCCCTGCGGGGATCATCCACGCCGCGGTCACCGTGTTGACGAGCGCGCAGAGGAGCATCGTGAGCGTGCCCGCGGCCGTGAGGCCCTGCGAGGAGAACGCCGAGCCCGCGAGGTAGATGCCGAAGACCACGAGGTTCGAGAGCGTGCAGAGCGCGAGGCACCAGAGCGCCTTGGCCCACCAGGCGCGCCTAAGCGGGAAGCCCAGGCCTAGAAGCCCCCGCATCCGCGTGCGCGCGTCCGCCCGCGCGACGCACGCCACCACGAGCGAGAGAGCCACGGGCAGGAAGAGCGCGTACCAGTAGTTCCACGCGCTGAAGATCTGCACGCCCCGGTAGGGCATCGCGCCGAGCAGCGGCATCGGCAGCGCCATGAGCATGGCCAGGCGAACCGGTGCCGCGTGGCGCGACTTCAGGGCCTCGGCGCGCAGGCCCGCGAGCAGGCCGCCTTTCTCGCCCGTCATGCCGCCACCTCCCCGCGCGCTCGTTGCCCTTCCCGGCAGACGCTCATGAAGAGTTCCTCGAGGTCCTGCCCGGGTCGAAGCGCATCCTCGTAGGCGAGGCGCCCCCCGTAGATGATGCCGATGGTGTCCGCCATCTGCTGCACCTCGGAGAGGATATGGCTCGAGACGATCACCGTCGTACCCGCCGCCGCGAAGCCGCGGATCTGGTCGCGCAGCTCCTCGATGCCGATGGGGTCGAGGCCGTTGGTGGGCTCGTCGAGCACGAGCAGGCGCGGCCGGGCGATCAGCGCCAGCGCGAGCCCCAGGCGCTGCCGCATGCCCATCGAAAGCGCCCGGCGCGCTTCTTCCCGGTGTCCGCGAGGTCCACGGCGGCGAGCACCTCATCTACGCGGCTCTCGGGAAGGCCCAGCAGCGTGGTGCGCACGCGCAGGTTCTCGCGCGCGGTGAGGTTGGGGTAGAGCGGCGCCTCCTCGATGAGGCTGCCGATTGCATAGAGGTCCTCGCGGCGCCAGGCGTGCCCGGCAAAGAGGATCTCCCCGGCCGTCGGCCGCAGCATCCCGCAGATCATCTTGAGCGTTGTCGACTTGCCGGCGCCGTTGGGGCCGAGCAGCCCGTACACCTCGCCCTCGCGGATATGAAGGCTCACGTCGGCCACGGCGTCCTGCGCCTGGTCGCCGCGGCCGAAGCGCTTGGTGAGCCCGCGCGTCTCGAGCATGTAACCCATGGGTTCGTCCTTTCTCTTCCGGGCGCGCGGGCCGAGTCGCCGTGCCCGCGCGCCTTGCCTTTCGGGTTCACCATCTATGGTGGGGCGTGTTTCTAACGAAGCTGTAACGGCCGTTGGGCTCTTTTGGCGCCAGCCCTTCTCGACCCGTACGCCACTCATGGTATGTTTATCGCGATAACAAGGACGAAGGTGCCCGTGGCACGCAATAAGTGCCCGGAGGAGACGGTCGAGAAGATTCTCGACGTTGCCGAGCGGCTCCTCGTGGAGCGCGGCTACGAGCACACCACGATGATCTGAAGAGCAATACGCTAAATCGAAATAGGCTAACCCTGGAGACGTGATTTTTGCCATAACGAGCAAGAATATCGAAGATGTCTGCACACCATTGGCGTAGGAAGGGGAACAGCCGGCTGCAATCAGCGGACACTCTTGCGCGTATGCGACCGAAAGCATTATCCCGAGATACCTAGCATATTTAGCTACTGCTCAGGTTTTTCAGATATCCAAACGAAAGGTGGCGAAAGGGGCAAAGGTAATCGAAGTCGCGCCTGTGGACTTAGCGAGAGTCGAGATTCCCGTCCCATCCCTCGAAACACGGCAGAAGGTCGTCGATATCCTCGACCGCTTCGACTCCCTCACGGCATCGCTGATCGACGGCCTCCCCGCCGAGATCGAGGCACGGAATCAACAATACGAGTACTGCCGCGACCGCCTGCTCGACTTCCCGCGCAAGGCAGGCGCCACGCGCAGCATGTTCTGGATCTTGGACATCGGCTCGATGTCGGCGTAGACGTTGAGCGTGACCATGACGTTTCCCTCTATGCCGAGAGGCTGTATAAGCCGCCGTGGCGGGCGACGATTCGTGCTCTCCCAAAATAATGTGTAAGATCGAGCGGAGGCTGAGCCTGCCGAATCGGAGCAATAGCACCCGAAAAAGCTCTGGAAAACTCACCGATTTCGCGTGCGCTGATGGCGCGAAGGCGGATGTTGGGAAGATGATACGGCGGATTTGTCGCGTCGAGTTGGCTGTCTGCAATCTGAATCGTTCGGCGGTTTGCTTTGTTATGGCCGATGCCGTACGAAACGTACCGAAATGTGCGCATAGGTGCGGCCCGTCTCTATACCTTGGCTTTCGGTTGCCAACTGATTTGCGGTTAGCCCGAAATAAGGCGACGATTGGGATCCTCTAACTCGGATTTCCCGCTCGGTTTCTAAGGCGCTTAGAGCCGGCTCATAAGGGCGAAAACAAAGCCACCCGCGACGATTCTTTCAGTCATCGCTCTTGTGCATCCCCCATGACCTGCGGAAATGCAAGGCGGCAAAGCCGCTGGCTACGATTCACTTTGCTAAACAGGCGTCAAAAAGGGAAAACAGCCGTTTTATCATCCATCTCGGACGTTTCAGGGCCTCAAAACCAACCCGTTTTTGTCCCCGGGACAAAAAATGAAACTGCGAGCTTGCGGTTTCGAAATAGTTTGCGAATTTGTCCCGAGGGCTTGTCCCAAACGCCTACGCGAGGACACGCGGAGGGATTGGCGGCAAAGGTGGACAAAACCGACAACCAAACTAGACCCAATTGGAATGGCGCCGCAACAAACGAGCGTGAAAGAGTGGGGAGTAGGCTGATAGGGTTCTGACCTGCACTTTTGAGTGCCGCACTGTGCCGCTGAGTTTCGTTTCGTACGAGAGTCATGGCAAAGCCGCCAGCGACGGCGGTGAGTAAATACGGTAATCTGGCCTCCGTTCCCGCGTTGGGACGGAGGCTTTTTCTTTGCGGTTTTACTCCCTTTCACCTGCGATTTCGCGATTTACTCCCCCGTATTTCAAGATGGCAAAGTACGAGGCGGTATTCGGAGGAACGGGAGTAAAGATTTATCCCGAATGAGTAGACGCGCGGATTTTTGTCCCCGAGAACGAAACGAGGCCGTTTCGGGGCCCGTGAAACTCAAATCGGGTTGCAGCGATTAGAGCCGCTGCTCACCACTTGCAGTAATTCCACGAAACGGTCAATGGCGGCGAGCGCGTCCTCCTTGTCGATTTCCTTGGACTCTTAGTTCTTTTCGAGCGTTATGCCGTAGCGCCCCTCGCTTCAAATCCGTTTCCTATGGCGACAGCCGTAGCAATCCGCTTTGTCAGAATTGAAGTCGTGGCGTTGACGCGTCTGAGATGAATGCCATCTTGAATGCAAGCAAGGGGCGCGCCATTCCTCGTTCCGCCAGACCTGGTTGTATCGCTTCTAGGCTTTCACCGGGGCCGCGCCCTTCTTTCAGTCCCTGAAGGGCGCGTAGAATACGATGAGATCGTCGTGCAGGTCCGCATACCACCAGCTGCGGAACCTTCCGTTCTCATGGCTGAATATTTGTTCTTCCATCATATGGCAAGTGAACAGCGGTCCTCTGTCCGGCTCTCCGCTCGATTCGTGCTTGCGGCCAACGAGCCAATCCAGCATGTCAGCCCAAGTGCGCTATGCTGCGGGCATCGATTCCGGCATGGCCGCAACCAGCTGGTAGGGTGCAACCTCCATCAAAGTAACGCCGACGAGGTTTGACCGTTCATTCTGCCCCTTGATAGAATCGGGCAAAAATCCAGGCAGGAGGAAGAAATGATTGGGCAGGTTTATCACGTCGGGTTGACTGTCAGCGACTTGGATCGTTCGGTAGCTTTTTACCGCGACATCTTGGGGCTTCGCTACGAGGGCGAGCTGTTGATGGAAGGCGGAGAGACCGAGGCGATGTTCCAACGGGGAAACTGCAGGGCTCGTGTCGCGTACCTGAACGGGTCGGACCAGCTGAATATGCCGCCCGTGGAGCTGATCCAGTTCGTCGGCGACGAGGTTGCCCACAAAGCAGCCGACCTCTTCACCACCTCCATCTCGGAGCTTTTGCTTTTACGCCGACGACGCCGACGCGGTGTATCAATAGCTGATGGAGCAGGGCGCGGAGTGCCTCTCCTCGCCACAGGAGTTCGATTTTCGCCACGATGGCTTTGGCCGCAGCCGTGCTTTCTATTTCCGCGATCCTGATGGGATCATCAGAGATCATGCAGCCACTGGACGATTAATAGGCGAACTGCCTACCATTTCTCGGTGCCTGGGAAATGGGAGGTTTTCTCATGCTCATCGATCTCAGGGTGAAGCACGATGTCGGGGCGTGGGGACATCCCGTCGTTCTATTCGATTCCGGCATGGGCTGCTGGGTTGTCTCGTGCGCCAACAGCCTCCGAATTCTCATCACTCGCACGAGGCATGAGCCCCATACCCGGGAGGGCGTTCTCGTGCTGAATTTCGCGAGGTGGCTGCTCGGCGAGCAGGTGTTCTGAGCGTCATGCGGGGATATCGCGCGACAGGGCACGCAGAGCTGTTTGTGCCCGCACGGGAAACGCCGTCGCCGTATGGGCGGCCAGTCGCATCCGATAGGCCTTTTTGTTAAACAGGCCTATCGGATGCGCACGAAGCGATCGCGCCAACAACGAAGCTCCAACCTGCTCGCCAACTCGGGAGTGAGGGTTAAGAAACCAACTTTTGCAAAATCGAAAAAAGTGTCTTAACTGACGATTATGGGGGCATAAGCTAGCGGATTGGGAAGATATGCCCTCATACCGGGACATATCCACGTCACGAGCAAACCGTCCTGCGCAGGTCGTTGACACCGGGCTCGGCGCTTGCAAAAATTGAATCTGATAACGCTCGCACGGTATGTATTTTACCTTCCGCGGGCGTCTTGCCCTTCTGCCCCCGTTTGTCCGCATGCCTTCGGCTTGGCTTTGGGCGCCACCGAAATGCGCCCAGTTAGGAGCTCGTATGTCCTCGCAAGCACCGGGTGTCGAGTTTGGCCGCGTGATTAGCTTTCTCAAGCGTCGTTACCCCGGCTTCGCGGAGGCGGCGTATCAGGAGTTCATCGCTCAGGTCGAGCCTGATTTCGATGAGCTGTCATATGAGCATGTCGAGCGTCTCCATGAGCTAGCGTTGGAGTGGGCCATCTTCGACAAGCCCTTGGAGGGCGGGCTCTCGGGTATCGAGCTGTACTGCGAGGAGAATCCCGACCGACGCGGAAACGGCTATCTGAGCAAGCTTCGCGAGGCGGTGAATAATCAATTCAGCAGCATGTTTTCCGTCGAACATGTCGATATTGTCGCGCATCGCCTCGAGCTGCAGGACGCCTTCGCCGGCAACACGTTCCAGGTGCGTGACTACTCTCTTTCTGAAGGGCTTTTCCGCGAGGGCGAGCAAGGGCCGTGCGGGGTCATCATGGCGCGTCTCACAAGGTTGGGCGGCGCATGGTTCTTTCCGGGTAACGTGGTCGCCTTCTATCCGGTTGTTATGGCGGACCATATGAAAGAGGTTCTTAGGGAAGAAGGCGGAGAGCGACCTTCGTTCCTGGAGCTGGCGCGCCAGACGTACGGGCCCCGTGGGGGCGTGGTGAGCGGATCGCTCGAGGCGCAGTTCCCCGACGTGGACTTCGAAGATCCAGAGCAGCTCGCCGATTTCCGCGTCCAGCTGGCGGATCGGTACTGCGAGCTCGCGGACCGTTTCGCCCTCAAGGCGACATGGGAGAGCGTCGTGTTCGACATTGCCCATGAGGATGGGAAGATCATGCCCACCGAGCTGATGAAGTGCTCTCTTGGGGATTTGGGGGAGACGCGCGTGAGTACGGTGGAAGACCTCGACGAGATCCTGGGCGTCTGGATGGCCGCATGGAACGTCATGCCGCATAACGCGTTGGGCGGTCGCGCGCCGGCGGAGTCATGACGTCTCTGTGGCCATGCGGAGTTCGGTGGGTGCCTTGCGCTTGTCGGGAGTGCGGGTGGGGCCATAATGCAGCGCACCTTTGGCAAGCCCTCCGTCTGAGATGCCTGGCCACCAGGTTTTCGTGCGGATGGGGCAGTACGAGTGGACGAGCAAGAGCGCATCCTCAGCTTGAGGCAGATGGCGGATGGCGTAGGCGAAGCCGTTGTGCCAAAGAATCTGAGAGAGCAGCTCGCAAGGGGAACCGTCGCTGCTCATGATGCGTTCGAAGACTAGGTCTTGCCCGCAGGAGAGATGGCAGGTCTTGCCGTCAATCCTGTCTGACATGGAAAGGGAGAGCCCCGTGAAGGCCACCCCTTTGCATCAAGAACCGTCCATCGGCAATCGCCCTTAGCGATACAGCTCCTCGATGCTGAATAGCCTCAGCTGCTTGCTCGGATCGACATCTCCGTCAAAGCCGGAACGCGAAAAAGAACCCGTAGGCGTAGCAGTCGAGCCCCCGTTGAACGGACCTGCTCGATCTCCTCGTCGATCATCTCCTGCGTGACGGGCGTACCTCGGAACTTCGCCTCATAGAACACGTAGCCATGCGGGTCGTGCGTCACCACATCGAACTCGCCGTTCGTCTTGTTGGCGGGGTCGTCGTACCAATAGCGGCCGATATCGTCGAACAGTTCGGGCAGTTCCCCCGCGCGGTTCTTTCGGATGAGGAACTGCCGGCATACCTCCTCAAATGCATGCGGAACGTAGTTCGTCTCAAAATCCTGAGAGATGTACCGGTCGTAAAGACCTGTGGGTCGAGGAAGGTGCGCTGCGAGGCGTATCGAAAGACATAGCGGTAGTAGAACAGCGATAGCCCGTCGATGATCCGGTAGCTCGATTTCTTCTTGTTGAGCGGATCGTTGATGGGGGCTTGTTTTTGCACGAGCTCCATGCGGATGAGCCGGTCGAGGACATCGACCATGGTGGGTCCGCTGGACACATGCGACTGGGATAAGATGTCGCGATATTTCGAATATCCGTCGGCAAGCGCCCCGAAGACCTCGTTGGCGTTCACGATTTTCGAGATCTCCGTGTTGAGATACATCGAGACCTCGTTTTCCAGACGCGCCCCCGGTTCTGATATGAGCTCGATAATGTTCTCCCGTACAGAGAGCTTCGGGTTGATGAGGCGCGTGTAGTACGGAATGCCACCGAACACACTGTATAGACGCACTTTGTCTTCGGCGGAAAAATCGGGGTAGAAACGCGCCGCGTCGTAATAATCCATCGGCTTGAGGTCGATGGTGAGGTTGATTCGCCCATACAGAGGATTCTCGCGCTCAAGTAGCGATTTCATGACCTCGACGAACGATCCGCAGAGAATGAGCGTGAGGTGGGATGAATCGCGATGACGGTCCAGCAACGACTGCAGGATGCTGTCGAGCCCTTTGACCGTTTTGCGCAGGTACGGGTACTCGTCGAGGACAAGCGTGAGGGGTTCCTTGATGGACAGGGTAAAGAGGTGGTTGAGAAGTGCCTCGAGATTGCCGAAGCCCAAGGGTGGGAGACCGAAGACCTCGGATACGAGGGTGGAGAGGCTCTCGAGGTTGTTTTGCTCGGAGGTCTCCTTGCATTCGTAATAAATGCTGCGGCAGTTGGTTGCCGACAGTGACTGCTTGATGAGTTCGCTTTTGCCCACGCGTCGGCGCCCGTACACGAGTATGGCGCTCTGGCCGTCCGATTTGATTTCACGCTCAATGCGGGCGAGCTCACGCTCGCGACCAAAGAAATCCATACTCGGTCCTTTCCGACTCGGTTTCAACCGAGTAAAAGTTTAATGATATAGGGCGGATATTTCAATAAAGATGTTGCCCCTGTCATTTCTCGAATTCACCGACTTCTGCGGTGTCGAATTCGCATCGGGAAGGTCTGTCGGGATTGCTCTCGGCGGGGATCCCGTTCTCTTCGACGACATGCTTACTCGTTACCTTGAGTACGGGGGCATGCCAGCCATCGCATCCCTCTCGACGACCCAGGCGCAGCACTCGGCGTACATGTCCGGCGTCTACGAAGCCATCGCCGTGCGCGATATCGTCAACCGCGAGCGCGGGAAGGGCAAAAGTGCGGTGACTGACCCTTCCCTGCTGCGCCATGTGGCCGAATTCCTGGCGGACAACATCGGCAACGAGTGTTCTTCGAACGGTATTGCCGGTGCGTTGACCTCTGCGGGGTCGAAGACCACTAACAAGACCGTCTCCTCATATGTGACGGCACTCGAGGAGGCATTCCTGTTCTACCGCGCCGCACGCTACGACCTGCACGGCAAGGCGCTCCTCAAGACGAACCCAAAGGAGTACATCGTCGACACCGGCTTCAGGACCTGGATGGCCGGCTATAGGGTCACGGATACTGGGCGCCTGTTCGAGAATGCCGTATATTTCCAGCTACTCTACGAAGGATGGAGTGTGCATGTGGGCAAGCTCTACGGCAAGGAGGTCGACTTCGTCGCGACGAAGGACGGGCGCGTACTCTACGTGCAGGTGACTGACGAGATGTTCGCAAGCGAGACCAGGGAGCGAGAGATCGCTCCTCTGAAGTCGATACGAGACAACCACGAGAAGATCGTGGTCGTGAGGCAGGGTTCCTACGACACGGACATCGACGGCATTCGCATCGTGAGCGCGAGGGACTTTTTCCTTTAGAGGGAGGAAAGCGGCTAAAACGGTATGGCCGCAGCTCCCGCGGAGGGATGCGCGGGAGCTGCGGCTGGAGGTGTCGTCTCTAGTCAAACAGACTTGGCATGTCGTCTTCCTTCATGAGGGGCGCCAGCGCACGGCAGGCTCTGAGCGGTGAACTTCTCCGCGGAGACTCCTGCGCCCAGCACCTCTTCCGCCGTGCTCACGGTGGTGATGACGCGGCCCTTCTTAGCCGTAAAGGCCTGGACGCCCTGCGTGTTGGTAGTCGTCTTGGTCTTGAGCAACGACGTGTTGAAGTTCATCAGGCGGTAGTCGCTCGAGACCAGCGCGAGGTCGCGGTCTTCCTTAAGCACCTGCGCATACAGCAGTTTGCTGCCGCCGTAGATGGCGTTCTTGAGGCGCTTGCGGTTGGTCTTGGTGACGTATCCAGAAAGTGCGACGCGCACCACTCGGCCGTTCTCAAAGACAAACAGCACGTCGGCCTTATAGTCCTCGGGGTCGATGACCCAGATGACGCTCTCGTCCGGTTCCATCTCAAGATCAGTCGGCAGGTACGAGCCCAGCTGGGCCGACTTGGTGTCCTCAAACGCCGCAACCTTGCACTTGTATAACCTGGCTCTTGTTGGTAAAGACCAGCAGCTCGTGGGTGTTGGAGGACGGGAACTCGATAAAGGGTTTGTCGCCGTCCTTGTACTTGAGCGTGGTCGCCTTCTTGAGCACACGGTCCGTCATCTTCTTAAGGTAGCCGTCGCGCGAGAGCATGATGGTCACCGGGTACTCCTCGACCTCGGGCTCCAAGCTTACCTCGATAACGTCGGACGGCTCGATGCGGCCCGTGCGACGCGGCATCACATATTTCTTGTTGACCGCGGCCAGCTCGTCGCTGATGACCTTCTTGATGTTCTCCTCGCTGGAGAGGATCTCCTCAAGCTCGGCAATCTCACCCTCAAGCTTAGCAATGTCCTTGGTGCGGTTGAGGATGTACTCCTCGTTGATGTTGCGGAGCTTGAGCTCGGCAACAAACTCGGCCTGGGTCTCGTCGATGTCGAAACCCTTCATAAGGTTGGGCACGACCTCGGCTTCGAGCTTGGTGCCACGGATGATGGCGATGGCCTTGTCGATATCGAGCAGAATTGCCTCAAGGCCGTGCAGCAGGTGCAGGCGCTCGGACTTTTTGCCCAGGTCAAAGTTAATGCGGCGACGCGTGGACTCAATACGCCACTTGACCCACTCGTGCAGAATCTGGCGCACGCCCATAACACGGGGATAGCCGTCGACGAGTACGTTAAAGTTGCACGAGAACGAATCCTGCAGTGTGGTCGAGCGATAGAGCTTGGCCATGAGCTTGTCGGGGTCGACGCCGCGCTTAAGGTCGATAGCGATGCGCAAACCCGAAAGGTCGGTCTCGTCGCGGATATCAGCGATCTCCTTGACCTTGCCCTCTTTGGAGAGCTTGACGATGCGTTCGATGATGACATCGGTCTTGGTGGTGTAGGGGATCTCATAGACCTCGATGATGCGCTCTTCGGGAATCCAGCGCCAGCGGGAGCGGATTTGGAAGCTGCCAAGGCCGGTCTCGATAATCTTCTCCATCTCCTCGCGGCGGTAGATAATCTCGCCGCCGGTCGAGAAGTCGGGCATGGGCATGTACTCGAGCAGGTCGCAGTCGGGATCCTGCAGGTAATGCATGGTGGCGGTGCAGACCTCGTTGAGGTTGAAACCGCAGATGTCGGACGCCATGGCGACGCCGATGCCTTTGTTGGCCGAAACCAGAATATTGGGGAACGTGGTGGGCAGCAGGCGCGGCTCCTTCATGGCGCCGTCGTAGCTGTCAATGAAGTCGACCGGGTCCTTGTCGATGTCCTTAAAGATCTCGGCACTGATGGGGGAGAGCTTGGCCTCGGTATAACGCGAGGCGGCGTAGCTCAGGTCGCCCGAATAGTACTTGCCAAAGTTGCCCTTCGACTCCACGAAGGGGGCGAGCAGTGCCTCGTTGCCGGTGGCCAGACGCACCATCGTCTCGTAGATCGCGGCGTCGCCGTGCGGATTGAGCTTCATGGTCTGGCCCACGATGTTGGCGCTCTTCTGGCGCTCGCCCTTGAGCAGGCCCATCTTGTACATGGTGTAGAGCAGCTTGCGGTGCGAGGGCTTAAAGCCGTCGATCTCGGGGAACGCACGCGAGACGTTGACGCTCATGGCATAGGGCATGTAGTTGACCTCGAGTGTCTGCGTGATCGGCTGGTCGGTGACTTCGGAGTGCAGGCCGATGACGTTCTCGGCGTTGACCTGCTTTTTCTTGCTCTGGGTGTTGGTTTTCTTCTTAGCCACGTTTTCCTCTTGATGCTTCCTGGGGGGGCTGTTGTGCTCGGTTCGCTCGGGGCCGCCAGATGGCGTGCGCCCGTCTTTACTGCAGGTCTAGCTGGTCCAGGTATTCCTTGCCGTGCTCGGAGATGTGGCGCTTGCGGCCCGCCTCGTCGTTGCCCAGCAACAGGTTGAACATGGATTCCATCTTGGTGACGTCCTCGGGCTCCACCTTGATCAGACGACGCGTCTCGGGGTTCATGGTGGTGAGCCACATCATGTCCGGATCGTTCTCACCAAGACCCTTGGAGCGGTTGATGGAGCACTTCTGGTCGCCGATCTCTGTCAAGATGCCGTTCTTCTCGAGCTCGGTGTAGGCAAAGTAGGTCTTCTCTTTGCAGTTGATCTCGTAGAGCGGCGACTCGGCGATATACACGTATCCCTCGTCGATAAGCGTGGGCACCAGACGGTAGAGCATGGTCAGCACGAGCGTGCGGATGTGGTACCCGTCGACGTCGGCGTCCGTACAGATGATGACCTTGTTCCAGTTGAGGTTGTCCAGATCAAAGGCGCCAAGGTTCTTGATGCGCTTATCTTTGATCTCCACGCCGCAGCCCAGCACCCGCATGAGGTCCATGATGATGTCGGACTTAAAGATGCGCGGGATAGTCCTCCTTTCAGGCAGTTGAGGATCTTACCGCGGACGGGCATAACACCCTGGAACTCGGCATCGCGCGACGTGCGAATGGCGCCTGCTGCCGAGTCACCCTCTACGATGTAGATCTCGCGGCGGCTCTTGTCCTTGGAGCGGCAATCGATGAACTTTTGCACACGGTTGGCCATGTCGGTCTTCTGCTGCAGGTTGGTCTTGATGCTCTGGCGCGTCTTCTCGGCGTTCTCGCGCGAGCGCTTGTTGATGAGCACCTGCTCCATAATCTTGTTGGCGGCATCCTTGTTCTCGATCAAGTAGGTCGAGAGGCGCTCCTTAAAGAATGCGGTCATGGCCTGCTGGATAAAGCGGTTATTGATGGCCTTCTTGGTCTGGTTTTCGTAGGACGTCTGGGTGGAGAAGCAGTTAGTCACCAGTACCAGGCAGTCCTGGACATCTTGCCACTTAATGCCGCTCTCGTTTTTGTTGTACTTGCCCTGTTGCTTAATGTAAGCATCGATGGCGCTGGTCAGAGCGCTACGGGCAGCCTTCTCGGGCGAGCCGCCGTTCTCGAGCCACGATGAGTTGTGGTAGTACTCCTGCATCATGAAAGTGCGCGAGAAGCACATGCACGCGGTGATTTTTACGTTGTAGTCGGGCAGGTCCTCGCGATCGCGACCGCGACGGTCGGCCTCGATAAAGAAGGGCTCGGTGAGGTAGTCGGTACCGACCTTCTCGAGCACATAGTCCTCGATGCCCTTGGGATAGCAGAAGTCCTCTTCGGAAAACTCGCCATCGTCGCCCTCGATGCGCAGGCGGAAGGTCACGTTGGCGTTGACCACGGCCTGACGGCGCATGGTCTCGCGATACCAGTCGTGGGGAATACTGATTGAGGTAAAGACCTCAAGATCCGGGCGCCACTTGATGGTGGTGCCGGTGCGGTCGCCATTGGCGGGCTCGACCTCAAGGGCCTTCTTTTTGGCACCCACGACTTTGCCCTTCTTGAAGTGCAGGGAGTACTTGTTGCCGTCGCGCCAGACCGTGACATCCATGTATTCGGAAGCATACTGAGTCGCGCAGGAGCCCAGGCCGTTGGTGCCGAGCGAGAAGTCGTAGTCGCCGCCTTGGTTGTTGTCGTATTTGCCGCCGGCGTAAAGCTCGCAGAACACAAGCTCCCAGTTAAGGCGCTTCTCGGAAGGGTTCCAGTCGAGCGGGCAGCCGCGGCCGTTGTCCTCTACCTGAATGGAGCCATCGCGAAAGGCGGTAAGGGTGAGGTTGGGTGGCGCGCCTCGTCGAGGTTGCCGCGGCGTGCCTGGCGCGCCCGTCGTCGAGGCCGCGTTCGTCCTTGAGCTGGCGAATACTGTCGTTACCATAGTTTGCGGTGTTTTTTGCCATGCTCGGTGGTTTCCTTTGTGCGTCGTTGTAGCTGTGTTGGTCTATGTAGCCATGTAAATGAATACCGTACATAGGCGGGGCGCAGGCGTGGGACAGGCGCGCTTTCGCGCCGGACCGGCAGGCCGCGCTCAAGGTTGGCTCGCGGCATGGGGAGCCTGCCGTGCTTAGGGTCGATGCGGCGGCGATGGTGGCCGAGGGCAGGGAGTTCTACCTGTCGCGCAACGGCGTGTGGCTCACGGGTCCGGTGAAGCCGCGTTTCCTCGAGGTGATGCCTTGGGCGGGGGATGATGCGAGATGATCTACGCTACGGGCGACTTGCAGAGTCCTGCTAATGGGCGTGGCTCGTTGTGCGTGGGTATAATCTGGGAAATAACGGAGGCGGAGGTGCGCGATGTTCTACAACTACGCTGAACTTGAAGACGGGACGCAGGTAGCGTTTTCCAACGTCCTCGATGGCGGCGAGGTGCAGGTTTCTATTGAGCGCCCCGTCGATTTGGGCTTTGATTCTGCAATGTGCACGCTTCCCGCATTTGAGTGGTCGGAGATAGAAGGCTTCGATGTGACCGACATTGCGCGTCTTGACTCCTTTGTCCACAACAATGCGCAGCTGATCTTGCGACTCGCTCGGGAGGCGTCGAGGTCGAGCGGGCGCACGGGCACGATTGGCGCGGTCGGCCTCGTAGCGGCCTCCCGTTGCGTCACGCCCACGGCGTTGTGACGTCTCAACGCCGTCGATATGCGGTCGAACGCGCGGCGCCGATCTTCTCGATCACGCCTTCCTGCTGCAGCTTCGAGAGAATGCGCTCAAGTGTGCGCTGGCTCATTCCCGGGTTGGCGTCCATGATCTCCCGCTTTGTGGCCGAGCCGATCAGCCGGTCGAAGAAGGCGCGAATAGCCTCCTCGTTGTCCGCGGGGGGCGCCCACGAGAGGGAGCCTGTTGGCGAGCTCTCGGTAGCAGGCGTCGATGATGCCGAGCATGTAGGCGGCGAGGGGGGCGTAGCCGTTCTTTCCTTCCTGCCAGCCTTGGGAGCTTGTGGCAAGGGCTTCGTAGTGGGTCTCTTTTGTGCACTCGATCTCCTTCTCGAGTGAGACGTACTTTTTCCACGTCGTAGCCGGATCGATACATGAGCAGCAGTGTGAGAAGCCTGCTCATGCGCCCGTTGCCGTCGTTGAACGGGTGGATACTCACAAAGTCGAATACGAACACAAGGGACGCCAACAGGGGATCATACGTCCCGGCATCCATCTGCTTGCGGTATTCCTCGCAGATGGCCTCGGCGGCGGGTGTCATGGCGGCAGGTGTGGGGACAAAGCGCGCGACGAGCTCGCCTTGCGCGGTGCGCGCCGCGATCACATTGTCTGAATCCTTCCACGTGCCTGCGTGGGAATCGCCCTGAATAGCGGTACAGGTCGCGATGGAGTTGCAGAATCACGCCGGGGGTGATCGGGATGTCATCATGACTCGTGAATGAGGTCCAGAACATAGCGATAGCCGGCGATCTCGTGCGCTCGTCACGGTTTCTTTGGTTCGGCCTTTTCGAGCATGAGTTCGTGCAGGCGCTTGTCGGAGGTCGAGATGTTCTCGATCCTGTTCGATGCGCTCGTGCTCTGATCTTGGCCACTTCCACCAAAGCGGCGAAGTGGTCGGGGTGAGTGCTGGAGAGCAGGGATGTTTTGCCCTTGTTCTCGCGGATGTTCCCAAGAACGGAGACGACCTCGGGGGTCATGAGGCTGCTGAGTGCTCGGCTGTAGTCGAATTGGGTCAAAGTATCCTCGACATCTCTGTTGTATTTTCGACAAGCATAGTCGATTTGGCGAAGATACTTTAGTTTTGGCGAGGATTTGGGCAGCTCGGCTTAGCGTCTCTTTCGTCTTTGCTGCCGACACAGGCTAATGATTTGTGCCCGGGCGATTATGACGGTTGAACTTGGATGGCTGATGCCCCTCCCTTCTCAATGCCACCCCATGCCGCCGCGATATAATGTTGTAAACGCATTTGTATTGCATTTCGAGCGATGGGAGCGCAGATGCCTGAAAGCTACAAGGAGCTTATCAAGAGCAATCCCGACGAGACCGAGATCAGGAGCTTTCTGGTGAATGGAGGCCAGGTTTCCGTGACCTTGCGCATCCCTGACACCTTGCGTGACGCGGCGAAGGGAGGAGGCAGCCCTGCGGGGCATGAGCTTCTCCGCTTTTGTACGCACCTGCATGATCGAAGAGCTTGCGAGCAAGGGATGCGGGCATGATCCGGGTCAAGACCCTCACCGTTCAGCTCATAGACGCGCAACCGGACCGCATCCGCATCTGCCGTATCGACGGCGAGTCTCTTGTGACCGTCGTCGTTCCAAGGGAGGGCCTTACCGAGGCGAAGTCTCTGCCGAACATCCCGCAGCGCGGCATCTACTACCTACTCGACGAGGACCACGGCAACGTGAGCCGCGTCTACGCTGGACAGACGACCCAGGGCATCGCCCGGCTCGACGCACACAAGGCAAAGAAGGAGTTCTGGAACAGGGCCATCATGTTCCTCGATGACGACCAGAACATCAGCAGGGACGCGCTGGACGTCCTCGAAGCGAAGGCTATCGACTACGTGCGCACCCACGGCTCGTACGAGACCGACAACTCGGTGACGCCCAAGCCCTACGTCGACCCGTACAAGGAAGAGGCCGTCGAGCGTCTGCACGAGAGGATCCTCTTTCAGGATGGCGGCTCTGGGGTACGACCTCGACAGGGTCGACCAGGGTCCCGCGGGTGCGCCGGCAATCTTCCACACGAAGAAGAATGGCATACGCGGGGCGGGGCGCTACGACAAGGTCACCGGGCACTTCACCGTGCTCGCCGGCTCGAAAGTTAATCTCCGAGGCCCGTGCTGAAAAAACGCGGGCGTCGCGGCCGCGCGCAGGGAAATCTTCGACGATTCGGTCGGCATCGCAGAGCTCGCCGAGGACCTCGAGTTCCCGACGCCCAGCGCCGCGGCGGTGTTCGTTCTCGGCGGCAGCCAGAACGGCTGGACCGAATGGGTAAGCGACGACGGAGAAACGCTCAACCAAGTCTATAGAAGTGAGGAAAACTAGATGAACAAGCAGCAGCTGGCCTCCAAGATATGGGAGTCCGCCAACAAGATGCGATCCAAGATCGAGGCTAACGAGTACAAGGACTACATTCTGGGATTTATTTTCTACAAGTTCCTGTCCGAGACCGAGGTTGCCCGCCTGAAGGCGCGCGACTTCGCCGAGGAGGACCTGCCCAGCCTGGTGGAAGACGACGAGGAGACGGTCGAGTTCGTCAAGGGCGAGTGTGGCTACTTCATCGCCTACGAGAACCTCTTCTCCACCTGGGTCGCCAAGGGCGGCGACTTCGAGATATCGAACGTTCGCGACGCGCTTTCCGCCTTCAGCCGCAATATCGATCCTGCACGCAAGCGCGTCTTCGACGGCATCTTCGATACGCTGCAGACTGGCCTCTCCAAGTTGGGCACCGATGCGCGCAGCCAGTCCAAGGCCGCTCGCGACCTCATCTATCTCATCAAGGACATCCCGATGGACGGTCGCCAGGACTACGATGTGCTCGGCTTCATCTACGAGTATCTCATCAGCAACTTCGCCGCTAACGCCGGTAAGAAGGCCGGCGAGTTCTACACGCCGCACGAGGTGTCCATGCTTATGAGCGAGATAGTCTCGTGGCACCTGGCCAGACGCGAGAACATCACCATCTACGACCCCACGAGCGGCTCGGGATCGCTGCTCATCAACATCGGCAAGGCTGTGGCGCGCCGCAATGGCGACCCGGACTCCATCAAGTACTACGCTCAGGAGCTCAAGGAAAACACCTACAATCTCACGCGCATGAACTTGGTGATGCGCGGCATTCTTCCCGACAACATCGTGGCCAGAAACGGCGACACGCTCGAGGACGACTGGCCGTGGTTCGACACGGTGGAGAACAAGGACGAGACCTACGACCCACTGTTCGTTGATGCTGTGGTGTCGAACCCGCCATATTCTCAGAACTGGGACCCGGAAGACAAAGAGCTCGACCCGCGCTTTCAAGTTCGGCGTGGCGCCCAAGTCCAAGGCCGACTACGCCTTTTGCTGCACGACCTATACCACCTGCGCTCCGCCGGCATCATGTGCATCGTCTTGCCGCACGGCGTGCTGTTCCGCGGCGGCGAGGAAGGCACCATCCGAAAAAAACTTGGTGGAGAACCGCCACATCCAGGCCATCATAGGCCTTCCTGCCAACATCTTCTTCGGCACCGGCATCCCCACCATCGTGATGGTGCTGCGCAAGCAGCGCGAGACGAGCGACGTCTTGGTGGTGGACGCTTCCAAGCACTTTGTGAAAGAAGGCAAGAACAACAAGCTGCGGGCAAGCGACATTAAGCGTATCGTCGACGCTGTGACAACGAACGCGACCGTCGACAAGTTCAGCCGCCTAGTTTCTATCGATGAGATCCGCGCCAACGACTATAACCTCAACATCCCGCGCTATGTGGATTCGTCCGAAGCTGCTGAGAGCTGGGACGTGTACGCCACCATGTTCGGCGGCGTGCCGAAGGGCGAGGTCGACGCGCTCGAGCGCTATTGGAAGGTATGGCCGAGCCTCAAAGGGCAGCTCTACCGTGACGCAGGTGGATCGTGTCTTGCGCCCGCGGCCGACGACGTTGCGCAAGCGGTGAAGGAAAACGCCGACGTCTGTGCCTTCCTGAGCAGCTACCGTGATGCGGTAAGCCATTTACCGGCCGCGCTGCGAAGCCGTTTGGTAGACGGTGCCGATGAAGTCGATACCGTGGCGGAGGAAGAGGCCATCGCGGCGCTTTTTGAAAGACGCACTGGCGGGCATGGCCCTGGTCGACGGCTACGACGCCTACCAGGCGCTCGACGATGCCTGGGTGGGAATCTCCGGCGATTTGGAGGTCATCCAGACCGAGGGGAAAACCGCCGTGCGCAAGGTAGACCCGAACATGGTGGTCAAGAAGAAGAACGGCAAAGACGTCGAGGTACAGGACGGCTGGGCTGGCCGCATCCTGCCGTTTGCGCTTGTGCAAGAGCACCTGCTTGCCGAAGACATCAAGGAGATTAGTTCCCGTGATTCCCGTCTAGGCGAGATATCGCAGGAAATAGGCGAGATTCTCGAGAGCTTCGACGAGGAGGACAAAGGGATCCTCTGCTGCCGTCAACGACGAAGGTTCGTTTGTGGCGGCTGAGCTCAAGAAGGCCGTGAAGGCTATCGGAAAGCACCCAGAAAACGATTTCGAGCAAGGTTTGGTTCGTGCGCAGGCGCTGCTCGATGAGGAGAAAAGCCTCAAGAAGGCGAACAAGGAAGCGAGAGCGGCTCTTGAGGAGGCGACCAAGGAGGTCATCGAAGGCCTGACCGACGCCCAGTGCGACGATCTGCTGGTCTCCAAGTGGATAGAGCCGCTGCAGGCCGAGCTTTTGACTCTTCCCAAAGCCGTCGTGGACGGCTTCATCGCGAAGGTTACGGCACTCAATGCCAAGTATGCGACAACCTACTCGGATGTGTGCAACCAGATTGACGAGGCAGAACGCCAGTTGGCAGCCATGCTGGGGCAGCTCACGGGTAACGAGTACGACATGGCGGGCATCGCCGAGCTGCGCATGCTGTTGGGCGGTGAGTAGTGTGGCGGAGAAACGGAATACCCCAGAAATCCGCTTCGAGGGTTTTACTGACCCTTGGGAACAGCGTAAGTTGGGGAGAATTTGGTTCGGTTGCGAGGGCAAGCGGTTTCTACAAAGAGCAAACCTCAGAGGGATGCTGGTTTGGCGATGTTCCGTTCTTTAAGATAGAACTTTTGGTACGGATCAGATGCCCCAGGATCTCCAATGAGCTGTTTACTATTCAAGGGGCTATCCGTATCAACCCGGGCACGTACGGCAATCATTCCTTCAACGGCTGCAGGAAGTATTGGGTGAGTTGTTACCGGTGCGCAGGTCAGGTGATTTTTGAGGCATATTTCAACGAACTCAAACAACGGACAGTTCATCCAGATACATACATTGAACGAATCGACGTTTCTCAAGCCTTTTTATTTGTCCATGCAAAAGCGGGACGATGATGAATGGAACGATCGGGCGACCAGCTGACAACGATGCGCTGAATCGCCGTCACTATTCCAGGCAGTGGCGAGCAAGAAGCAATTGGCGTTTTTTTTCAAACAGCCTCGACGACCTCATCACCCTTCATCAGCGTAAGTACGACAAGCTGTGCACGGTGAAGAAATCGATGCTCGACAAGATGTTTCCGAAACCCGGCGAGACCGAGCCCGAAATCCGCTTCGAAGGTTTCACTGACCCTTGGGAACAGCGTAAGTTGGGGAGATTTGACCGATAGGGTTGTGATGTGCAAGCGCATCAACGAGCGCAATGAGAGTTGTGAGTTTGGCGACGACAAGACCCTTTCAGATTGCCACTATGACGTACAACGGATAACCGCTGCCGAGAACTCCTTGAGTACATGACAAGGTCGTTCGCGTGGGAGACATTGCATTTGACGGGCATACTAACAAGGGCACGCTTACGGTCGCTTCGTTTCAACGATGCAGGTGACGGGCTTATGTCACCAAGGTTTTTTGTTGAGGCCAACTGTCGAACAACGGTACAGCTTTTGGAAATACTACATTCCGCGCAATCGACATGCATTCAGTGCTTGTCAATGCCACGAAAAGCAGGACGATTGAACGAACTTTACAACAAGGACTTGATGCGCGAATCAGAAGTTCCATTCCAGGCAGCGAGCAAAAAAGAAATCGGCTGATTTTTTGCCAAACAGCTCGACGACCTCATCACCCTTCATCAGCGTAAGTTGGATTTACTGAAGAATATGAAGAAATCGCTTTTTAGATAAGATGTTCGTTTAGTTTTTTGGCACAGACATCACTCTGTGATCCCTTGAAACCGTCGATTCGCATTAGCCGAATCGACGGTTTTTACTATTTGCGACCGAGACACAAGACGTTATCGCCTTCTTGCGGCTGTC
>VOFI01000850.1_pt1 | contig 66113 bp, 72 predicted proteins | sample 5384131 | NCBI WGS metagenome assembly VOFI01 (sample SAMN12384728, study PRJNA508395) | human gut metagenome | isolation source: healthy gut H | host: Homo sapiens
GGAGCCGTTGACGCCCGCGAACGCCGGAGGGGAAGGAGGAGGCATCCGGTTCACCCCGGATCAGCTCCTTGCCGGAGAATTCCATCATGCAACCACTGGACGGAGGCGGTCATGGGGGCGTTCATGGCGTCCGCCATCAGGTAGCGGCTGAGAGAGCAGATCCGCTCGGACCGCATGGGATTGCGCTTGTAGGCCATGGCAGAGGAGCCGATCTGGTTCTTCTCAAAGGGCTCCTCCACCTGCCGGTCGTGCTGGAGAAGGCGGATGTCGTTGGCCATGCGGTAGCAGCTCTGGGCAATGGCGGAGAGGCAGTTCAGGATGCGGCTGTCCGCCTTTCTGGGATAGGTCTGGCCACAGACGGCATAACACTGCTCAATGCGGCGATCTGCCGGTTCATCTCGTCAATCTTGGCGCCGTCTCCATCGAACAGGTCCATAAAGCTGGCCTCTGTGCCGGTGGTGCCCCGGCAGCCCAGGAACTTCATGTGGTCCAGGACGAAGTCCAGCTCCTCCAGGTCGGAGAGCAGGTCCTGCATCCAGAGGGTGGCCCGCTTGCCCACCGTCACCAGCTGGGCGGGCTGATAGTGGGTATAGCCCAGGGTGGGGGTGGCCTTGTATTGCTCTGCAAATTTACTGAGGTTCGCCACCACAGCCAGCAGCTCTCCCCGGAGATACCGCAGGCCCTCCCGGTAGATGATGAGATCCGCGTTGTCGGTGACATAGCAGCTGGTGGCCCCCAGGTGGATGATCCCCGCGGCGGAGGGGGCCGCCTTGCCGTAGGTGTACACATGGGCCATCACGTCGTGGCGGAGCTCCTTCTCCCGCGCCGAAGCCGTCTCATAGCTGCTCCGCGGTGACGGGCAGGCCCAGATTGTGCTCTGCCCGGGCCAGGGCCACCCACAGACGCCGCCAGGTCTGGAAACGCGTGTCCGGAGAAAACAGACACAGCATAAAATCAGAGGCGTATCGGGACGCCAGAGGGGATTCGTAACGATCTTTGGGCATAAGTGGGCCACCTTTCTTTTGTTTCAAAGTTTAGGAGGCACCGCAACGGGTGCCTCCAGAGGGTGCAGTCTGTTTCGCCGGAGGCGAAGCATTATGAAGTGGGAAGCGTGTTAAAGACTGTGAGCAGCCAGAGACAAAAATCCAGGCTGAACAGGGCCAACAGGAAACACTCGACACCCGCGGAACGATCCTTCGATGCTTTTGAAATGATCCGGTAAAGGAGAAACGGCCAGCAGAGGGCACCTGCCAACGCGATCCACCCGAATACGGCAAACAGCATCGGATTTCCTCCTCACCGAATGATGATGGAATCTCTTTCCGGTCCCACAGACACATAGGTGATATGGCAGCCGATCTCCCGCTCCACGTATTCCACATAGTTCCGGGCCGCCTCCGGCAGGTTCTCCCACTTCCGGACGCCGGAGATGTCGCACTTCCAGCCGGGCATGGCGGTCATGACGGGCTTGGCGTCCGGCAGCACGGCGGGGAAGGGGAACGCGTCGGTCTCCTGCCCGTTCAGCTCATATTGGGCGCAGATGGGGATCTCATCCATGTAGCTGAGCACATCCAGCTTGGTCAGGGCGATGTCCGTGGCACCCTGGCACTGGATGCCATAGCGGGTGGCCACGATGTCGATGGGACCCACCCGGCGGGGCCGGCCGGTCTTGGCGCCGTACTCACCGCCGGCCTCCCGCAGCTTCTCCGCCTCTTCACCGAACCACTCGCAGGTGAAGGGGCCCTCTCCCACGCAGGAGGAGTATGCCTTCACCACACCGATGATCTTGTCCAGCTTGGCGGTGGGCAGGCCGGAGCCCACAGGGGCATACGCCGCAATGGGGTTGGAGGAGGTGGTGTAGGGGTAGATGCCGTAGTCCAGATCCGCAGGGAGCCCAGCTGGGCCTCAAACAGGATGTGCTTGCCCTCGGCCTGGGCCTGGCGCAGGAAGGCGCCGGTGTCGCAGATGAAGGGCTTGATCTTCTCGCCGAACTCCGCTACCCATGCCTTCAGGTCATCCATGGTGTAGGTCTTGGCGCCGTAGACCCGCTCCAGCGTCAGGTTCTTCCACTCCAGAATGCCCGCCAGATGGTCCCAGAGCTTTTCCGGGTACAGCAGCTCGCCGGCCATGATGGTCTTCTTCTGGTACTTGTCCGAATAGAACGGGGCGATGCCCTGCTTGGTGGAGCCGTACTTCTTGTCCGCCAGGCGGGCCTCCTCCAGGGAGTCCAGGTCCCGGTGCCAGGGCAGCAGCAGGGACGCCCGGTCGCTGATTTTCAGGTTCTCCGGCGTGATGGCCACGCCCTGGTCCATGACGTCGGACATCTCAGTCCACAGGCTCTCGCAATCCAGAGCCACGCCGTTGCCCAGGATGTTCACCACACCCTTGCGGAAGATGCCGGAGGGCAGCAGGTGCAGGGCAAACTTGCCGAACTCGTTCACCACGGTATGGCCGGCGTTGCCGCCGCCCTGATAGCGGACCACCACGTCGTAGTCCGCGGTCACCAGGTCTACCATGCGGCCCTTGCCCTCGTCTCCCCAGTTGATTCCCACGATGGCACAATTTGACATATCCAAAAACCTCCCGGTTTTGATTTACAGACACTCCGGTCAGGTCGACCTTTTCTCCAAAGATGCCCAACCTTAGTTATTATATCGGCTGATTTTCCATAAGTAAAGCCTGAACTTGTAATAATAAGCATTATTTTTTCTGATAAGGTCGACCTTTCAATTCTGGAAATGCCTCATCCCCGGGGAGCGGCGGGGATCCCCACATAGGCCACAGTCTCGTTGGGCTGAATCAGTTGCCCGCCGGAGGCGAAAGTGTCGAATAGCGCCTCCAGCGCCGCCCGAAAGGCTTCGTAATCCGCGTCTCCCTCCCGTAGGGCATAGGAGCTGGAAAAGCACCGCCGGAGGAATTGGTCCCGGTCCAGCGTCAGGGGATTGGGGAACCGCCGCTTTTCATACGCCCCGCCGAAAAAATCCCGGATGCAGGGGTCGTCCTCCCCCATCCCGCCGGTGAATCCGTGAAAGCTCGGGCAGTGCTCCCGAAAGACCTGGGCCAAGGCCTGGTTCACCGGTGCAGACCCACGGACGTTCCAGACGAGAACGGCCCGCCCGCCGGGACGCAGGATCCGGCGGCACTCCCGCGCAAAGGCAGGACCGTCGAACCAGTGGAAGGCCTGGGCCGCTGCGACCATGTCCACGGACCGGTCCGGCAGCCCGGTATCATGGTCCGTTCCATTTGAGGAGGAGAACCGGGGATCGCCGCCCAGAAGCGCCTCCGCCGCCCCCCGCATATCCGGATTCGGCTCCACGCCGCAGACGCGGAAGCCCGCTGCCAGCAGCTGGGCGGAGAGCTTGCCGGTGCCGGATCCGATGTCCGCCGCTGTATAGCGCTCCGGCGGCGCGTACAGCTCTCCCAGCCAGTCCAGGAATTCCTGGGCATAAGAAGGTCTGGCGGCCTGATAGTCCTGGTGCCGGCCATTGAAGCGGTCAAAGGTGTTGCGCATCTGGATCCCCTCCCTGCAAATTCTCCGCTGATTGTACCATGGGAGCTGGCCGCCTGCAAGATGCAGGGCGCAGCGGAAAAGCCTTGGTTCTCCACTTCCAAAACGGGACAGGGTGTGGTATACTATCACCGAATTTTGAACAACCAGAGAGAAAAGGGGAAGATCGTATGCCGGCCATCGGTTTTGACAATCAGAAGTACCTCACCACCCAGTCCGAGCAGATCAAAAAGCGTATCGCCCAGTTCGGCGGCAAGCTGTATCTGGAGTTCGGCGGCAAGCTGTTCGACGACTACCACGCCTCCCGGGTGCTGCCGGGATTCGAGCCGGACAGCAAGATCCGGATGCTCCAGCAGCTGCAGGACGACGTGGAGATCCTCATTGCCATCAACGCCGCAGACATCGAGAAAAACAAGGTCCGGGGGGACCTGGGCATCACCTATGACGACGACGTGCTGCGGCTGATCGACATCTTCCGGGGCATGGGCTTCTATGTGGGCGGCGTGGTGATGAACCGGTACAGCGGCCAGGGGGCGGCGGACGCCTTTTTGAAGCGGTTGACCACCCTGGGCATCCGGTGCTACCGCCACTATCCCATCGCGGGCTACCCCTCCGACGTGCAGCACATTGTCAGCGACGAGGGCCTTGGAAAGAATGAGTATGTGGAGACCACGCACCCGCTGGTGGTGGTGACGGCGCCGGGCCCCGGCAGCGGCAAGATGGCCACCTGCCTCTCCCAGCTCTACCACGACTACAAGCGGGGCATCGCTGCGGGCTACGCCAAGTTCGAGACCTTCCCCATCTGGAACCTGCCCCTCAAGCATCCGGTGAATCTGGCCTACGAGGCGGCCACGGCGGATCTGAACGACGTGAACATGATTGACCCCTTCCATCTGGAGGCCTATGGCAAGACTGCCGTCAACTACAACCGGGATGTGGAGATCTTCCCGGTGCTGAACGCCATCTTTGAGAAGATCCAGGGCACGTCCCCCTACCAGTCCCCCACGGACATGGGAGTGAACATGGTTGGCAACTGCATCTGTGACGACGCGGTGTGCTGCGCCGCCAGCCGCATGGAGATCCTGCGGCGCTACTACACCGCCTGCGTGGAGCGGCTGCGGGGCAAAGCCGGGGACGAGCCGGTGCGGAAGCTGGAGCTGGTGATGCAACAGGCGAGCGTCACACCGGACATCTGCCCGGCGGTGTCCGCTGCCCTGCTGAAGGCGGAGACCACCGGCGGCCCTGCCGGCGCCATGGTGCTGCCAGACGGCCGGGTGGTCACCGGCAAGACCTCCGACACCCTGGGGGCGGCCTCCGCCCTGCTGCTGAACGCGCTGAAGGCCGTGGGCGGCATCGGTGACCAGTTCGAGCTGATCTCCGCCCAGGTGCTGGAGCCGGTGTGCCGGCTGAAGACCCAGTACCTGGGCCACAAGAACCCCCGGCTCCACACGGATGAAGTGCTGATGGCGCTCACCATCTCCGCCCTGACCAACCCCCTGGCGGAGCTGGCCCAGCAGCAGCTGCCCAAGCTCCGGGGCTGCGACGCCCACTTCACGGTGATCCTCAGCGAGGTGGACGAAAACCTTCTGCGCCGCCTGGGCATCAACGTCAGCTGCGAGGCCCGGTACGAGACGAAGAAGCTGTATCACAAATGAAATGACCTGCGCTTTCGGATGAGGTGGAGCATGAAGAAACAGAGGATGCTGCCGGCGAAGAATCGCCGGGGCTCTGTGCAAGCAATAGGTGAGACGTTGCACAGAGCATAGCGGATGGACCAGTTTCACCGAAAACTCTCATAGAAACGGGTTCTCAAATTCTGCTCTCAATCAAAATTGAACTGACACTGTGCCGCGGCTCATCTGTAACATTTTTCTGATGGAATAGAAAGGAATGTTGTCAGTATGCGAGATGACCGGCCACAGATCACAGCAGAGACCTTTCGGAATATGGAGGATATGTCCTTCTTTACGCACGCACGGATTTTTGACGATCTTCTGATTATTGCGCAGAAAGAGACAAACTGTTTCGTCCTGCGCTCTTCGGAGGGACTGATCGTGCTGGACGCGATCTGGCCCTGCCAGCAGGCGTTTGATGCGATCATTTCTGCGATTCGGGAGACCGGATGGGACCCCGGCGCGATCCGAAAACTGGTGCTGACCCATGGACATGTGGATCACACCGGCTGCGGACGCTGGCTCCGGGAGGCGTTTCATGCAGAGACATATCTCTCACAACGGGATGACCGATTTTGGGCGGAAGAGCCCATCAAGCGAGACAGGCCGGAGACGTGGAAAGACTATGACATCGACGTCTATGTGGGAGAAGGGGATGTCATTGCTCTGGGAGACAAACGGCTCCTGGTCTATGAGACCCCCGGACACACACCGGGAGGATTGAGTTATATCTTCAATGTAACAGAGAATGGCGTATCCCATCAGGCGGCCCTTTGGGGAGGTTCCGCGCCTCCCATGAGCCGACACGGCACGATCCAATACCTGCGGTCTCTGGAACATTTTATGGAACAGGCGGAACGCCAGAACGTAGAAGTGGCGCTCAGCAATCATACGGCCTTGGACAATGGCCTTGAGCGGATCGCTTACGCGCGGAAGCGGATGCGCTATATGCCGAATATTTACCTGATCGGGCAGAAGGGATTCCGGGCCTATTGCCAGTTATTCAGGACATGGTGTTACGACTCTCTGGAGCAGCTGGATGATCGGTAAGGGCGGAACACCATACGCATAAGAAACACAACGCGATCTCTGGGGAAGCAGTCCCGTTTCCGGTGTGGAAAGCGGGACTGCTCTTCATCATAAACAGCGATTTATCAGGAAAGGAACAGGAGCATGCAGGATCTCATTCAACAACTGGCATCTGAGCTGGACAAAGACCCCCGCCATGTGGAAAACGTGGTCCGCCTTCTGGACGAGGGCAACACCATTCCCTTCATCGCCCGCTACCGCAAGGAGCTTCACGGCGCCATGGACGACACCGCCCTGCGGAATCTGGAGGAGCGCCTCCAGTACCTGCGGAACCTGGCGGAACGCCGGGAGGCGGTGAAGCGGTCTATCGAGGAACAGGGCAAGCTGACGGAGGAACTCTCCGCCGCCATCGACGCCGCCCGGACGCTGGCGGAGGTGGAGGACCTGTACCGCCCCTACAAGCAGAAGCGCCGCACCCGGGCCACCATTGCCCGGGAAAAGGGCCTGGCGCCTTTGGCGGAGCTGCTGTTTGCCCAGGGGCCGGACTGCCCGGACCCGACGGCGGAGGCCGCCCGGTATGTGGATGCCGAAAAGGGCGTGGAGACGGTGGAGGACGCCCTCTCCGGCGCCTCCGACATCATCGCCGAGACCATCAGCGACGACGCCGCCCTCCGCAAGACCCTCCGCACCCTCCTGGAGCGGGAGGGAAAGCTCTGCTCCCAGGCGGCGGTGGAGGAGGACTCTGTCTACCGGCTGTACTACGACTTCTCCCAGGCCCTCTCCCGGCTTCAGGGTCACCAGATCCTGGCCGTCAACCGGGGGGAGAAGGAGGGCTTTCTGAAGGTCCGCGTGGAGCTGGACCGGGACCGGGCCCTCCAGGCCGTCCGGCGGCATGTGATCGTCCCCGGCAGCGCCGCAATGGAATTTATCAAGTCCGCGGCGGAGGACCCATACGACCGCCTGATCTTCCCCGCCCTGGAGCGGGAGGCTCGCTCCGACCTGACGGAGCGGGCGGACGAGGGGGCCATCGGCCAGTTCGCCCTGAATCTGAAGCCCCTGCTGATGCAGCCCCCGGTGAAGGGCAGGGTCACCATGGGCCTGGACCCGGGGTACCGGATGGGCTGCAAGGTGGCGGTGGTGGACGGCACGGGCAAAGTGCTGGACACCGCCGTGGTATACCCCACCTACGGCGAGCGGCAGGAGAACGAGGCTATCGCCGCCCTGGCAAAGCTGATCCGAAAGCACGGCGTGGAGCACATCGCCATCGGCAACGGCACAGCCAGCCGGGAGACGGAGCAGATGGCGGTGAAGCTGATCCGGCAGGTGAATGAGGCCGGCGCCCATGTCAGCTACATGATCGTCAGCGAGGCCGGGGCCAGCGTGTACTCCGCCAGCCCCCTGGCGGCGGAGGAGTTCCCCCAGTACGATGTGAACCTCCGCTCCGCCGTGTCCATTGCCCGGCGCCTCCAGGACCCTCTGGCGGAGCTGGTGAAGATCGACCCCAAGGCCATCGGCGTGGGACAGTACCAGCACGACATGCCCCCCAAGCGGCTGGACGAGGCTTTGAACGGTGTGGTGGAGGACTGTGTGAACGCCGTGGGCGTGGACGTGAATACCGCCTCCCCCTCTCCCTGCTTCAGCGTGTGGCGGGGCTGAACGCGACCACGGCGAAAAATGTGGTGGCCTACCGGGAGGAAAACGGCCCCTTCACTTCCCGGAAGCAGATCTTGAAAGTGCCCAAGCTGGGGCCCAAGGCCTTTGAGCAGTGCGCCGGCTTCCTGCGGGTGCCGGAGAGCCGCTCCGTGCTGGACAACACCGCCGTCCACCCGGAGAGCTACGCCGCGGCGGAGAAATTGCTCTCCCTCACCGGCCACACCCTCACGGACGTGCGGGATGGGAAGCTGGGAGATCTGAACGCCCAGATCAGGACCTACGGCGAGGACCGGGCGGCGGCGGACTGCGGCGTGGGCGTGCCCACATTGCGGGACGTGGCGGCGGAACTGATGAAGCCCGGCCGGGACATCCGGGACGAGCTGCCCAAGCCCATCCTCCGCACCGACGTGCTGGAGATGAAGGACCTGAAGCCCGGCATGGTGCTGACGGGCACGGTGCGGAATGTCATCGACTTCGGCGTGTTCGTGGACATCGGCGTCCACCAGGACGGGCTGGTCCACATCTCCCAGGTGTCCCAGAAGTTTATCAAACACCCCTCGGAGGTGGTGTCTGTGGGAGACATCGTCCAGGTGGTGGTGCTGGAGGTGGACGAGAAGAAAAAGCGCATCGGCCTCAGCATGAAGCAGGTGCCCAAGGCGTGAGGAGGGAAACAGCCATGATCCTGACCATCGACCGGGTGAACGACCTGCTGGACGACATGGCAGACAGTTTCCCGGCGGCGTTGTTCGACGGCCTCAACGGCGGGATCAACCTGCTGGAGGAGGCCAAGCCGGACCTGGAGTTCCCAGAGGGCGAGATGTATATCCTGGGGGAGTACTGCGATGACCTGCTGGGCCAGTATATCAACCTGTACTACGGCTCCTTTGCCGCCCTTGCAGAGCGGGAGGACTGGGGCCAGGAAACATGGGAGGACGAGCTGTACACCACCCTGTCCCATGAGCTGACCCACCACATGGAGGGCCGGGGCGGCCTTCACGCCCTGGATGACCGGGACGCGGAAGAGCTGGAGGAATACCGCCGGGAGTACGGCGGAGAGATGTGATATAAAAGGACCGCCCCGTGCCTGCGGCACGGGGCGGTTTTGATATCCGGAGGGAGATCAGCCCTTGTCCTGCCGGATGATCCGGCGCAGGGCTTCGATGGCGGAGAGGATGGGCTTCTGGATGCTGTCGGTGGGATAGACGTCGGCGCTGTTGCGCTTGGAGACGGACCCGTCGAAATTGGTGGCTGATACCAGGATGGAGGCGGTGCGGATCCCCAGGCTGGAGCCCACAGAGAAGAGGATGGACTCCTCCATGGAGGTGCAGACGGCACCGCCCCGGACATAGCTCTGCCAGCGGCGGATCAGATCATCGGACACCGGCTTCGTCTCCGGCTCCGCCTGCGTGTAAAAGGAGTCCTTGGTGATGCTGACGCCCACCGTGGTGTGAAAGCCCAGAGACACAGAGCTCTCCTCCAGAGCCTTCAGCAGCTGGTAGCTGGGGACGGCAGGGAACTCCATGGGCAGGTAGTGGAGGCTGGTGCCGTCCATGCGGACACTGCCGCTGACCACCACGATGTCCCCGCACTGGACGTCGGCGCAGGTGGAGGCGCAGGTGCCCACCCGGATGAAGGTATCCGCCCCGCACTTATGGAGCTCCTCCACGCAGATGGCGGTGGAGGGCCCCCCGATACCGGTGGAGGTAACGGTGATCCGCTCTCCATCCAGCGTGCCCTCCCAGGTGGTGAACTCCCGCTTCCGGGTCACCATGCGGGGGTTGTCCAGGTGGGCGGCGATCAGCTCGCACCGGTCCGGATCCCCGGGGACGATGGCGTAGCGGCCCGCCTCTCCGGGGGCCAGATTCACATGGAGCATTTTGGCTGTTTCAGACATGGTTCTCATTCTCCTCATCATATCATTATTGGTGTGAAATCCGGATGGAGGCCGTTCCCCGCATCCTCAGCAGTCCGCTTCCGCCTGGATCTCCTGCCGGAACATCAGAAGAAAACTGACGGCCAGCAGCAGACAGCTAGCCCAGATGGCCCCTGTTCCCCAGAGCTGGGAGGCAACGCCGCCGAATCCGGCCCCCAGGGCAAAAATGAGGATGACGGCGAAGTAGCGGCCGGCCTTCCGCAGGGCGGTCCGGTCCCGGGTGTCCCAGTAGGCGCAGAAGGCGTCCACCCCGCTGCGGAGATTGCCGATGCACATGGTACTGGCGTATGCGCTGCCGTTGACCTTGCGGAACGCCTGGACCTGCATGGCGCAGGTGAAGGACACCAGCGCGTTGGCCGGCGCATCCCAGGACGATGGGAGGAATCCCACGCCCAGCAGCAGGCCGATCTCAGCCAGCACCACCATCTGCCGCCAGTGGAGCCTGGAAATCTCCTGACAGCGGCGGCGGACCATCTCCGCAGCAAAGACGCCCAGCGCAAAGGCCAGCAGCGGGATCAGATACCGGAGGACGCCGGCCAGATCCCCGGCAAAGGCCCGCTGGCTCATAAGAACGATGTTTCCCGTCTGGGCATTGGCGAAAACCTGTCCCCGGACGCAGTAGGTGTAAGCGTCCTGCAGCCCGCCGGACAGGGTCAGAAAAACCATGGTGGAAAATGCCTCGGACATCTGCCCATGGCGGAGGGCGGACCTGGCTCTGTACATCCCATCAGCTCTTTTCCTGAGAATTCCGTGAACAGTATAATATAGGCGCGGGAAAAAGACAAGACTGGAGAGAAGCACCTCTCACATTCCCGGAGCAGTATCATCTGTCATAAGTGCTTTTAATGGAAGCGGTTACATTTCTGCCGATCTATACAAGGAATGTTAGAGCTTTTCTACACCTGTGTAAAATGTACATTAAATACAAAGAATCCCTTGCTTCCACCGCAAAAAAGTGTTAAAGTTGACTTGATCCAGGAAAACACTGGAAGCTTTACAACAAAAAAACTGTTATTTTCCTACGAAAAATATGAAAACGCTTACGCGAAAAGGGGCGTGACCGTGAATCCAACCATCTATGATGTCTCCAGACTGTCCGGAGTTTCCATCGCCACCGTGTCCCGCGCGTTCTCCAATCCGGAGCGGGTCCGGGAGGACACCCGCCGGAAGGTGTTTGAAGCAGCGGAAGTGCTCCACTACTCTCCAAATGCCATCGCCCGGGCCATGGCCCGCCAGCGAACGGACAAGATCGCCTTCCTGATCTGTAAGGAGGGAGCCACGATCCTGGACGAATTCTACGCCGGCATCTGCACCGGGATCATGCGGGAGACGAACCGAAGTGACTTTGAGTTGGTCATTTCCACCGCTGCGGACTGGGACACGGCCTCCAACACCTCCAAAAACAAACAGGTGGAGGGTGTGATCCTGGGCGGCAATGCCCGACCGGATATGATCGCAGAGCTCCAGAATCGGGATCTGGCCGTGGTACTGGTAAACAACCGCATCCAGGGACTGGACATTCCCTGCGTGGTGTCGGACGAATACGGCGGGGTCCGCCAGGCGCTGGAGCACCTGATCGGCCGGGGTCATCGGAACATCGCCATGCTGGCAGGGCGCTTCTCCCCCTATATACTGGGAGAGCGGTACCGGGCCTTTCTGGAAGTCACCCAGGCCCACGGCCTGCCGGCAGACACCCGGCACATCAAGCTGTGCGATCCCACGGTGGAGAGTGCCGCAGAGGCCTGCCTGGAGCTGCTGTCCCGGCAGGACCGGCCCACGGCTATCTTCGGCGGAAACGACGTGATGGCCGCCGGAGCCATGAAGGCCGCCCTCCGCCTGGGCCTGCGGGTGCCGGAGGACCTGGCGGTGACGGGACTAGACGACAGCTCCGCCTGCGGGATGCTGGAGCCGGAGCTCACCTCCGTCCACATCGACTGCCGCCGGATGGGGGAGTTGAGCGTGGCGCGGCTCCAGGCGCTGCTGGCAGGGGAGACGGACGTCCCCCAGGTCACGGTGGTGCCCACAGAGCTGCGGGTGCGCGGCTCCAGTTGACCCGTACTTTGGAAAAATACAGAATGCCGCGGGTGCGCGGCGGGAATTTTGCCATGCGCAAAAACGAGGAGGAGAGGATATGAAAGCGAGAAAAAGAGCCGGGACAGTGGGAAAAGTCCTGGGCTGCGCCCTGCTGTTGGTGATCGCCCTGTTTCCCATCTATTGGCTGGTGGCCATGGCCATCCGCCCTACATCGGAGATGCAGGGGCATATCTCCCTGATCCCGCAGTCCCTCACCATTGAGCATTTTATCAGCCTGTTTGTCAGCAAGGGCTTCGGCCAAGCCGCCATCAACAGCCTGCAGACCACGCTGAGCTCCCTGGTGCTGTCGCTGATCGTGGGAATCTGCGCCGCCTATATCCTGGCCCGGCGGAGATTCCGCTTCGGGCTGAAGCGGCCAATGACCTATTGGGTGCTGCTGGTCCGCGTGCTGCCTCCGGTGGCCTTCACCATCCCCCTGTACACCATGTTCAGCAAGATCGGCCTGTTGAACACCAAGATCCCGGTGACGCTGGCCTGCGTGCTCATCAACGTGCCGCTGATTATCTGGTTCCTCATCAGCTTTTTCCAGGACCTGCCGGAGGAGGTGGAGGAGAGCGCCAAGGTGGACGGCGCCACAGAGTGGCAGCTCTTCCGCAAGATCGTCCTGCCCCTGGTGGCGCCGGGTATCGCCGCGGTAGCCATGCTGTCCTTCATGTACGCCTGGAATGAGTACACCTACACGGTCATCTTTACCCGCAGCCCCAGCAACTACACCGTTCCTCTGGCGCTGGCCCTGCTGAACACGGAGGATAACCTCACCAACTTTGGCCTGGTGGCCGCAGGCGGCGTGGTTTCCGTCATTCCCATTACCCTGTTTGTGATCTTTGCGCAGAACTACTTGATCTCCGGACTTTCAAGCGGTGCTGTCAAAGAGTAACAAAATACATCGCACTTCCGATCCCTGACACAACATCAAGCGGAAAAGAGTAGGAGGAAACGAAATGAAAAAACTGCTTACCCTGGTCCTGGCGCTGGCCATGACGCTGTCTCTGGCGGCCTGCGGCGGCGGTGGAGAGGACACGGCCGATGAAGGCAGCGAGGGCAGCACTTCCGGCGAGCCCACCAAGATGACCCTGATCCTGCGGGGCGGCGCCTACGGCGAGTCCCTGGAGGCCAGCCTGGCCCCCTTTGAAGCGGAGCACAACGTGGACATCGAAGTGATGCTCATGTCCTTCGACGACCTGCACACCGGCATCGCCCTGGATGCCGTCAACGAAGTTGGCACCTACGACCTGTGCATGGTGGACGGCTCCTGGATGGCCGAGTTCACTGAGAACGGCGTACTGGCCAACCTCAGCGAGATGGGATACAGCTTTGACGACGACATCATTCCCGCCACCACCACCATCTGCAAGGTGGGCGAGGACATCTACCTGGCTCCCTACTACGGCAACGTGACGGTCATGATGTACAACAAGCAGCTGCTGGCGGACGCCGGCTACGCCCCCGAGGATATCGACTCCTTCGCGGATCTGATGGACATCGCCCAGAAGACCAAGGCGGCCGACTCCAACAAGAATGGTTTCCTGATCCGCGGCGGCAGCGCCGACAACATCCTGTCCGACTTCCTGCCCCACCTGGTTGTCCACGGCGGCTGGGTCGTGGATGAGAACAACAACCCCACCGTTGACACTCCCGAGTTCAAGGCCGCCATGCAGGAGTACCTGGACCTGTACGCCCTGGGCAGCACCCTGGACAAGGACGACATCGTGGCTTCCGTGACCTCCGGCGAGACCGCCCTGGCCCAGATCTGGCCCGGCTGGTACACCCCCACTGCTGACGGTCCTGCCAACTACACCACCATCCCCACCAAGCTGACCGACGACTCCGCGCCTGTGGACGCCGTGGCCCTGCAGGGCGTGTGGTGCATCGGCATCCCCGACAACGCCCCCCACAAGGACCTGGCCCTGGAGCTGCTGGAGTACGTCATGAGCCCCGAGGTGCAGCTGGCCTCCATTGAGAACAACGGCGTGCCCTGCCGGTACAGCTGCCTGACCGATTCCACCGTGCTGGAGACCTATCCCCACCTGCAGACCGTCTGCGGCGCTCTGGAGACCGGCGTGTACCGCCCTGTGATCGAGGAGTGGACGGAGTTCACCAACATCCTGGGCACCGAGATGGACAACATCATCCAGGGCACCAAGACCATGGACGAGGCGCTGGCCTACGCCCAGGAGCAGCTGGAGCAGCTGATGGCCTGAGCCCAGCCTCTCTGAAACAGAAATGACACGGCCGGCCGGGGCGCCGTCTGGCGCCCCGGCCGTTGTTCCAAAAGCCCCGGAGCCGGGCCCTGGGGCCACACCTCTCGAGTTTGTGAGGCCAATGTATGAAGAGAAACGAGATTGCAAAACTGAATAGCGCCCAGGCGGCCACAAACCGGTTCGGGATCGGAATGCTCACGCCCACCCTGATAGTCCTGCTGGTCATGACGGCCTATCCCCTGATTTTCACATTTGTATACAGCTTTACCGACTACAACTACCTGAAGGGCACGGAGAACGCCTCTTTTGTGCTGTTCGATAACTACGTCTCCCTCTTTAAAAACGGATATTTTCAGCAGGCGGTGTGGAACACCATCAAGTTCACTATCCTGGCGGTGGTACTGGAGATGGCCCTCGGCCTTCTGATCGCAGTATTTGTCAACTCCCTCAAGCGAGGGCAGAAGATTATGCGGACGCTGCTGCTCCTGCCCTATCTGCTGCCCGCCGTCACGGTGGCCCTCAGCTGGCGGATGATGCTCTCCGCCAACTACGGCATCATCAACCAGTTCCTGAAGGGACTGGGCCTGCCGGTGTTCAACTGGTTCATGGACACAAAAACGGCCTTCGGCACGATCCTGCTGATCGACGTGTGGCAGAACGTCCCCTTTGTGTTTCTACTGCTGTACGCCTCCCTCCAGTCCGTGTCGGAGAACCAGTATGAGGCCGCCCGCATCGACGGCGCCGGCTTCTTCCAGCAGTTCTGGTACATCACCCTGCCCAACATCAAGGGCAGCCTGGCCCTGTGCGCCCTGCTGCGGACCATCGACACCTTCCGCCTGTTCGAGAAGGTGAACGTCCTCACCGGCGGTGGCCCGGCGGGCACCACCACGACCATCACTCAGTTCTTGTATACATACGGTATCAAGTCTCTGGACTTCGGCTTCGGCAGCGCCGGCGCCATCGTGATGACATTGCTGGTGCTGATCCTGTCCAGCTTCTACATCAAGCGGGCCATGGGTTGAGCGCCTATGGAAAAACTGAAGCTGACATTCGTCAACGTGGGCTATGGGGAGGCCGCCCTGCTGGAATGTCCCGACCCGGCCTTCCCCGGCGGCACCTTTGTCATGGTGATCGACGGCGGCAGCGCCGAAGCAGAAGAGTACCGGGACAGCGCCACCGGCCGTATCCCCTTGGACCAGTATCTCTCCCTGCGGGGCGTGGACCACATCGACCTGATGGCAGCCACCCATGTCCATGAGGACCACCTGTGCGGCCTGCTGCCCGCGGCGGAGAAGCTGCCTCCCGCTGCCCTCTGGCAGACGCTGCCCCCGGAGTTTTGCCGCTCCATGCGGACGCTGGACATTCCGGCGGAGGGCCTGACGCCCTCCCGGAGCAAGTTTCTCCGGGCCCTGAACGACTACCGCCGCCTCTGCCTGGGGCAGAGCTGCCCGCGCCACCGGCCTCTGGCCGGAATGGAGCTCCGGCTGTGCCGGGATCTCTTGGTTCGGGTGCTGGGCCCCTCCCGTGCACAGGCGGAGAAGCTGGCGTCCTCGTGCCGGGCACTGTATGAGGAGGCGGACCCGTCCGCTTTCTGGCAGCGCCTGGACCAGCTGGACGCGGCTATGAACAATTACAGCCTGATCCTCCTGCTGGAGTACCGGGGGACCCGGATCCTACTCCCCGGCGACACCAACTACATGGGCTATGGAGGGCTGGCCCCCGCCTCCCTGCAGGCCGACCTCTTCAAGGTGGGCCACCACGGCCAGCGGGACGGTATTTCTGCAGAACAGATCCAGGCCATCGCTCCCCGGGCGGTGGTGTGCTGCGCATCCAGCGACCGCCGCTACAACAGCGCCGATCCGGCCATCCTGCAGATGATGGCGGACAGCGGCGCACGGCTGTACTTTTCCGACTGCCCGCCCGGTCCGGACGGCGCAGTCCCGCCCCCCCATCAGGCCCTGACGTTCACAGTAGGCGCCGGCGGCGCAATGGAGGGCACATACCTGTCCATCCCGGATTGAGTCCCCGGTCAAATACGACATATCCGTCCGCTCCGGCACTCCACATTCTGCCGGGAGCGGGACGAAAAAGGAGGAGAACCCCGCCTGGCTCGCGGTGCGGCAGCGTGGAGACCTGCCACAGAGGCGGACCGGCCCCGGCCGGCCGTGAGGGAACAGCTGCGGAGGCGCTGTTTCCAGAGCCTGATATCATGGCAGAAGTTATTCTGAAAAACATCAAGAAGGTCTATCCCCACCAGGAACCCGCCAAGAAGAAAAAGGGCTCTGAGGAGAAGAAGACGAACCTCCAGATTACGGATGAGGGCGTGCTGGCAGTGCAGGAGTTCAGCCTGAACATTGCGGACAAGGAGTTCATCGTGCTGGTAGGTCCCTCCGGCTGCGGCAAGTCCACTACCCTGCGGATGGTCGCCGGCCTGGAGGAGATCAGCGGCGGCGAACTGTATATCGACGGCAAGCTGATGAACGATGTGGCACCCAAGGACCGGGATATCGCCATGGTGTTCCAGAACTACGCTCTGTACCCCCACATGACTGTGCGGGAGAACATGGCCTTCCCCCTGAAGCTGAAGAAGTACCCCAAGGAGGAGATCCGCAAGCGGGTGGATCAGGCGGCGGAGGTTCTGGGCATCACGGAGTATCTGGACCGCAAGCCCAAGGCCCTCTCCGGCGGCCAGCGCCAGCGGGTGGCCATTGGCCGGGCCATCGTGCGGGAGCCCAAGGTCCTGCTGATGGACGAGCCGCTCTCCAACCTGGACGCCAAGCTGCGCAACCAGATGCGGGCGGAGATCATCAAGCTGCGCCAGCGGATCGACACCACGTTCATCTATGTGACCCACGATCAGACAGAGGCCATGACACTGGGCGACCGGATCGTCATCATGAAGGACGGCGTCATCCAGCAGATCGGCACGCCCCAGGAGGTGTTCGACCATCCCACGAACCTGTTCGTGGCGGGCTTTATCGGCACGCCCCAGATGAACTTCTTTGATGCGGAGCTGGTGAAGGAAGACGGCCGCTATGCGGTGGTCCTGGAGAACGCCCGGGTGGAACTCTCCGAAGCCAAGCAGGCGAACCTGGCCCGGAAGCAGGTCCAGCCCGGCCCCATCACGCTGGGCGTCCGGCCGGAGCACATCTCCCTGGCCGGGGATGCGTCCCAGGCGGTGCGGGGCACTGTGGACGTGGCGGAGATGATGGGCTCTGCGGTCCATCTCCACGTGGACGCCTGCGGGCGGGACACCATCGTCATCCTCCAGACCATGGATCTCCAGGGGGCGGGGCATCCGATTCCCGCCACCGGCAGCGCCCTGCCGTTCACCTTCGGCGGGAACGTGGCCCATGTCTTCGACCGGGAGACTGGCCGGAATTTGGAGGTCTGATCCGCCGCCCTGCCGTGCCGGATGCACCACGGTCAAACTCTGCTGTAAAAGGAGACGCGCTTTTCAGCGCGTCTCCTTTTTTTAGTTTCAATCAGGGCGCGGCCAGCGGCACGGCAGTGGCTGCAGGACCGTGGAAGCACAGAAGGGGACCGGCCGTTTGGAGCCGTTCTCTGGCCGCCGAACGTCAAAAAACGGCGGCCTCTGGATATCGTTCTTTTTGGGCGGGAACGGTTCGGTCAAAATCCACATTTTCAGCACCGCCCTTCCAGTCGGCACGGGCGGCGGGCAGGTATTTTCCCGGAAAGCGGATGCCTAGCGCAATGCAAATTCATTCACCCGCGTATTTTAGAGCATCGGAGGGCGGAGTCATCCCTCCGGACAGCGAAACCCGTCAAAAGGGACATCCCAAAAAGATGCCCCTTTTGATGGCAGGGCCGGTTGGAGTCGATATTGCCTCGTGAGTAAGATAAAATCGCCGCAAAGCAGCAGACCCAAACCGAAGCCCAGTGAAGTTGGTTCAGTTTGGAATCGAAAAGCAGCAGAACGAGCGCACGATAAGCTCTGCAATGAAATGAAAAAGCTCACCGCAAGCGATATGACGCTTGCGGCGAGCTGGTGCGGGTAACAGGACTTGAACCTGCACGGTTGCCCAATGGAACCTAAATCCATCGTGTCTGCCAATTCCACCATACCCGCAGAGATGATGCTGGGATAGTTGCAGTATATCACATCTCTTCCTCTTGAACAATAGGAAAATCTACGATACAATGAAATGCAGTCTGTTCAAAACCATTGAAAAGAGGAAGCGTACCATGATGACCCCACGCGTTGCTGCCATTCATGACATGTCCGGCTTCGGCCGGTGTTCTCTCACTGTGGCCATTCCTATTCTCTCCGCCATGGGGGTCCAGTGCTGCCCCCTGCCCACGGCATTTCTCTCCACCCATACCGGCGGGTTCGAGGGGTTCACCTTTCTGGACATGACCGACGAAATGTCCAAGGTGGCGGACCACTGGGCCAGCTTGGGCCTGACATTCCAGGCTGTATACAGCGGCTTCCTGGGCAGTGAGCGGCAGATCGGCGTGGTGGAGAACTTTATCTGCCGGTTCCGGGGACCGGACACCGTGGTGGTGGTGGACCCGGTGATGGGGGACTACGGCCGGGTCTACCAGACCTACACCGCCGCCATGTGCAGCGGCATGGCCCGGCTGGCGGAGCTGGCGGACGTCATCACCCCCAACCTGACGGAGGCAGCGCTGCTGCTGGGCCAGCCCTATGAGACGCTGCCCGCCGGCGAGGCGGGCCTCCGGGAGATCACGGAGCGGCTGAGCCTGGGAGGGCGGCGGTCTGTGGTGCTGACGGGCGCTTCTCTGGCCCCCGGCCGGACCGGCGCCGTCTGCTTCGACGCCCGCACCGGGAAGACGGAGGCCGTTCAGACCGCCTATGTAGCCCATGAGTTCCACGGCACCGGGGACGTGTTCTCCAGCGTCCTCACCGGGGCCCTGGTGCGGGGGGAGTCCCTCTCCTCCGCCGCCGGAGAGGCGGCGGCGTTCGTCCGTGCCTGCGCGGAGCGGACCGCGGCGGAAGACCTGCCTATGCGGGAGGGCGTAGATTTTGAACCCCTGCTGGGTCTGCTGATTCCCGGAAAGGAGACCGTATGACCGAATTCCCCTCTCTGCGGCGGCTGAACGTATCCTATACGCTGGTCCACGTGGTCTACTGGGCCATGTTTGCCATCTTCGCAGGCTACCAGACCTCTCTGCTGCTGGGGCGGGGCTTTACCAGCGGGGAGGCGGGGATCTTTGCCTCCATTCGCTGCTTTGCCGGCATTTTGGCTCAGCCGTTGCTGGGAGGCTGGGCGGACCGCCACCCGGAGGTGCCGATCAAACGCCTGCTGAACGCCTGTCTGGTGCTGGCCCTGGGGGTGAATGTGGTATTCTACACCACCCGCCCCGGCTTCTGGGGCACCGCCCTGATCTTCCTGACCCTGGGCATTCTGGAGCTGAACGCCTATCCTCTGCTGGACTCCATGGCGGTGCAGTTCATCGCCGCCGGGGTGGACATGTCGTACAGCCTCAGCCGTGGGCCGGGGTCTCTGTCCTATGCCCTGGCCTGCGTTGCGTGCGGCCAGCAGGCGGTGCGCTTCGGAACAGAAAGCCTGCTGCTGACCCACATGGCGCTGCTGGTGCTGATGATCGCGGTGGTGGCCCTGTACCCTGCCTTTCCCAAAGATGCCTTGCAGGCCCAGGGCGGGGGAGAGCGGCCCCACTCCATATTGTACATTCTGAAAAGCAGCCGCCCCTTCACCCTGACGCTGGTGAGCCTGTTCTTCACCCTGGCGGCCATTATGCCCATCGTCAGCTTCATGGTGAACCTCGTCTCAGACCGGGGCGGCGACGAGGGGCACCTGGGTCTGGCACTGTTTCTGATGGGGGCGTCGGAGCTGCCCGCGGCGCTGCTGTTCACGCCGCTGTTCCGCCGCTTCGGCGCGGCGGGGACCCTGCGGATGTCCATCTGCTTCATGGCGGTGAAGCCCCTGCTGTTCCTGCTGGCCCCCGGCCTCTCCGGACTCCTGCTGGTGCAGCCCGTCCAGCTGCTGGGGTACGGGCTGTTCACCCCCGCCTCGGTCTACTACGCCAACGCAAACGTCTTCCCGGTGGACCAGGTGAAGGGCCAGTCCATTATGATGATCGCCTCCAACGGCCTGGGGGCCATGTTCGGCAACTTCCTGGCGGGGTACGCCATCGACTGGGGCGGCGCCGACGCCATGCTGGGGATGTGCCTGGTCTTTGGCGTCATCGGCGTGCTGTTCATGCTGGCGGCAGGGCGGAGCAAGACATAAAAAGAGCGGCACGGCGGTTGCCGTGCCGTTTTCTATATGGCGAGAAACTCTGGAAAGCCCTTGATTTTCCATTCTCCATCGGTTAAACTGAATGCGGAAGCATAAATTGCGGCAGGGCATAGCGGGCGGCCACCCGCTATGTCCCTGTGATGAGTGTCATGACCACTCAACACAACAGTCATCTGACTGCACCGTATTTCCCATTATACCGGCGGGGTGCGCTTTTTTCAAGTGCGAACCGGGGAGTGGGCGTTGTGTTGCGCTTTGATCCAGAAGATCAGGCGGTGTTGAGTCCTGCGCTCAACACCGCCTTTGTGTTTCCGGCAGACACCGGGGACGGGTATCCGTCCCCGGGAACGTCTGTTGGACCGGATCTTTCCGGATTTTTTACTTGACCTTCCCCTGGGGGGAAGGTGTATCCTGGCACTGTCATCTCGCCGGAGCGTCCGGCACAAACGCCCTGTGGGGCGGGAAAGGAACTGTTATGAACGTACTTCACACTCGCTGGAGAGCCCTGGTTCTGGCCCTCCTCCTGGCCGTGAGCCTGGCGGTCCCCGCCGCGGCGGCGGAAACCGAGGCTGCGGCCGCGGACCTGCAGACCCAGCGGACACAGCTGCCGCCTACGCCGCCCAGTACGGCGGCGCCCAGAGCCTGCAATATGCCCTGTGGCAGGATGGGGAGATCGTTCTCACCGGCCAGACCGGCACCTTCTCCCGGTCCGAAAACCGCCTGATGACCGGGGACGAGCTGTACGGCATCGGATCCGTCAGCAAGATCTACACCACCGTGGCGGTGATGCAGCTGGCGGAGGACGGCAAGGTCTCTCTGGACGCCCCGGTGACCCGGTATCTGCCGGACTTCAAAATGGCGGACGAGCGTTACAAGGACATCACCGTTCGGATGCTGCTGAACCACTCCTCCGGCCTCCTGGGCACCGGCCTCTCTGACGCCATGCTGTTCGGCGAGGCCAGCACACGCGCCCATGACACCCTGCTGGAGAAGCTCTCCACCCAGCGGCTGGCGGCGGACCCCGGCGCCTTCAGCGTCTACTGCAACGACGGCTTCTCCCTGGCGGAGCTGGTGGTGGAGGCCATCACTGACATGGACTTCATGGACTATGTGGACGAACATATCCTGGCCCCTCTGGACCTGGACCGCACCTTTGCTCCCGGCGGGGACTTTGACGCCAACGATTTGGCCCCCATCTACCGGGGCACCGACCCCCGCGCCCTGCCCCAGGATGCCCTGAACGCCATCGGCGCCGGAGGCATCTATGCCACGGCTTCCGATCTGGCGTCCTTCGGCGGCGCCCTGACAGGCACGGAGCTGCTGCGCCAGTCCTCTCTGGACGCCATGGCCTTCCCGGAGTACAGCCGGGGCCTGTGGCCCGACAGCGGAGAGCCGGACTCCCTGGCCTATGGCCTGGGCTGGGACAACATGGAGTGGTATCCCTTCTGCCAAAGCGACATCCAGGCCCTGGTGAAAGGCGGCGACACCCTGTACTACCACGCCGGCTTGGTGGTCCTGCCGGAGTATGACATGGCCGCGGCTGTGGTCAGCTCCGGCGGCGTGTCCACCTATGACCAGCTGGCCGCCAATCAGATCCTCATCGCCGCTCTGGCGGAGGAGGGCATCACCGTGGACCAGGCTGTAAAGGCCCTGCCCGCGGCGGAGTCCGCCGCCATGCCCGCGGAACAGCTGGAAAACGCCGGGTACTACGGCTCCACCTCCGCCCAGTATCAGGTGGATATCCAGGCCGACGGCACTTTGACCATGTCCTACCTGAACTATCCCACCTCGATCCCCGCCCAGACCTTCACCTATTGCAGCGACGGCTCCTTCCGGGATTCCACCGGGTTGTCCTACATCTCCTTTGTGAAAGAGCGCAACGGCCAGACCTATCTGTACCAGCAGGCCGTCTCCCCTTTGCCGGGCCTGGGGGCGCTGCCCATCGCCAACTACGCCGCCGTGAAACTGCCGGAGAACGATCTCTCTCCTGAGGTAGCCGCCGCCTGGGACAGCATCGCTACCTTGGGTATCCTGCCCATGAACGAGCCATACAACTCCCAGACCTTCCTGGCGCTGGCGGACGCCGCCGCGGTCGCGGAGGTGCCGGAAACGATCCCCGGCTATATCGGCGCCGCCCGGATCGTGGACGAGACCACCGCCCGCTCTGAGATCCAGGTGCCCGGCGTGGGCAGCCGGGACGGCGTGGACTACCAGCTGGAGGAGCGGGACGGCGTCCTCTGGATCAACGCCAAGGGCAGCCTCTACATGGACGCGGCCGCAGCGCCCACGCTGTTCACTGGCTCTGGCGCCTCCTACACCACCATTCAGGCGGATGGCTATGCCCGCTGGTACCAGGTCGGCGATGCCGCCGGCAAGGCCATGACCGTGCAGGTGCCGGAGAATTCCGGCTTCTGGGTGTATGACGGAAATGGCCAGGTGACTGCCTCCTCCGTCCTGTGGGGCGACACCACCGTCACCTTGCCGGAGGATGGAACGATTGTCTTTGCCGGTGATCCCGGCGCCCGCTTCCACCTGCGCTTCCAGGGATAACGTCTCCAGGACATGAAAAACGCGCCGCAGAAGCGGCGCGTTTTTCAGTTCAGCGGTCCGAATGAGACCAGGCCCGAGGCTGGTTGTAGGGGCGGTACGTGGATGTGAGCACATTTTCAAAGATCGGCGCGTCGGGCACCTCCACCCGTCTGAGGATCTGCTCGCCCGCAGCCTGCCCCAGGTCCTCCACCGGCTGGATGATGGAGTCCATCTGATTGGCGTACAGGGCGTACACATCGGAGTCATAGTCCACAAAGCTCACCAGGTCGATGTCCTGGGCCAGCTGGATGCCCTTCTGGTGGAGATAGATGATGGTCTCCGAGGCCATCAGCCCCTGACAGACGATGATGGCGTCGCACTTGCGCTCCAGCAGCTGGTCAAGGCAGGCGCAGGCGCTGTTCTCCAGGGAGTCGCCATATTGGATTAAATGCTCATCCTCCGGCAGGCCACAGTCCGCCACAGCCTGCCGATAGGCGGAGATCCGCTCCTGCGTGCTGGAGAGGCGGGGGAGGCCGCCGATGATGCCGATCCGCTGGTCGCCCTTTCCCGCCAGCCGGCATACACTGCGGTAGATGGGCTGGAAGTTGGACACGCAGACGGAGGAGTACTTCTTGTCTCAAAGATCCGGTCCACCAGCACCACCGGAAATCCCGCGGGGATCAGAGCGTCGAACCGCTGGAAATCGTCCATGGTGCTGGCCACCAGCAGCCCGTCCACCAGTCCCGCCGTCAGCAGGCGGATATTGGTCTCCTCCCGGTCCATATTCTCCCGGGTATTGGCGATGATGAGCTGGTAGCCGTTGGCGGAGAGATATTTTTCCACAGACTCAATCATGGTTGCGAAGAATTTATTGGCGATATCGGGCACAATAAAGCCGATGATCTTTTTCTTTCCCGTGCGGAAACTGCGGGCGGAAGCGTCCGGTGTGTATCCCAGCTCCTCGATGGCCCGGTAGACCTTCTCTCCTTCGTCTCGTTGGACACATACCGGGTATTGTTGATGGTGTGGGACACGGTGGCGGTGGACACTCCCGCCAGCTTCGCCACATCGCTGATGGTCACCTTCATGGGACAGCCTCCTTGCGCAATGGTTTATTGGTTTACGCAAATAATTAGCCACTTCAGTATAGGACAGCTTTCCCTCCGCGTCAAGCCCCTTTTCCCCCTGTTTCGTGTAAAAATTGTGAAATATGCCCTTTTTCTTATGGATTATCCACAACCTACCGCAGAAAATGTTATCTGAATTGACAGTTGCAAAAAGGTCGACCGTATGATAATATACTTGTGCGATTATTAGAAAACGTTTACGCAAACGTTTCGACGGCGCGCCGCCGGTGCGTCTGATTTTGTGAAAGGAGTCTTTCCGATATGAAAACCAAGATTGGCATCAATGGCTTCGGCCGCATTGGCCGCCTCGTCTTCCGCGCCGCCCTGACTCATGACGATGTAGAGGTCGTCGGCCTGAACGATCCCTTCATGAACCCCGAGTATATGGCCTACATGCTGAAGTATGACAGCGTGCACGGCAAGTTCCCCGGCGAGGTCTCCGCCGAGGACGGCGCCCTGGTGGTCAACGGCAAGAAGTATCCTGTCTTTACCGCTATGGAGGTCAAGGATATTCCCTGGGCTTCCGTGGGTGCGGAGTATATTTGCGAGTGCACCGGCAAGCACCTGACCAAGGAGCTGTGCCAGGGTCACATTGACGCTGGCGCCAAGCACGTGGTCATGGGCGCCCCTTCCAAGGACGATACGCCCATGTTCGTCATGGGCGTCAACAACAGCAAGTATACCTCTGATATGACGTTCGTATCCAACGCCTCCTGCACCACCAACTGCCTGGCCCCCATCGCCAAGGTGCTGAATGACAAGTTCGGCATCGTGGAGGGCCTGATGACCACCGTCCACTCCGTCACCCCCACCCAGAAGCTGCTGGACGGCGCCTCCCTGAAGGACTGGCGCGGCGGCCGTGCCGCCACCGGCAACATCATCCCCTCCTCCACCGGGGCCGCAAAGGCTGTGGGCAAAGTAATCCCCTCACTCAACGGAAAGCTGACCGGCATGTCCATGCGTGTGCCCACTCTGGACGTCTCCGTGGTGGACCTGACCGCCAAGCTGGCGAAGCCCGCCTCCTATGAGGAGATCTGCAAGGCCATGAAGGAGGCCTCTGAGGGTGAGCTGAAGGGCGTGCTGGGCTACACCGACGAGCCCGTTGTGTCCTCCGACTTCCTGGGCGATTCCCGCACCTCTATCTTCGATGCGGATGCCGGCATCGCTCTGACCGACACCTTCGTGAAGGTCGTCTCCTGGTACGACAATGAGTGCGGCTACTCCAACAAGATGGTGGAGCTGATTCGCTATATGTCCTCTGTGGACCACAAGTAAGATCAACGCAGAAGCTCCCGGGCCATTTGGCCCGGGAGCTTTTTTCACATTCCGCAGAGGAAAGGGCCCGCAGCACGCGGCAGGGGAGGGGCCGCCCGGTGTTCTGCCGCTTTCCCAGCCCTTCAGGGCAGAAAAATTCATGCGGTGTGAACGCACATAAGAATGGGGCGCTCCGCCAGATCCCGGCAGCTTTATGCATCCGGCCCACGGGCCGGACCGGGTCACCGTACCGCCGGAGACGGCACACAGTCTGTTTCGGTGCTTCTGCGCAGCAAAAAAGCGCCCTCCGGCGCCCCAACAGGCTTTCAGCTTCCGCATCCCTGCTTTTTGCCGGATGCCCTCTATACAGCACAACCCCCCGCTCGCTCCAACGACGAACGGGGGGGCCTACTTCTGGATCGGAGTTTCCAATATGCATTACCTCTTGCTTTCTTGAGATACCGTCCGGATGCTGGGGAAACAGGGGAACTCAGGGGTTTGCCAATCCATAAAACATCGGTACACGCAGACGTCTGCTCTGGTTGCTACCAAAACTCGATTCTCGTGTGGCTCATCATCGTGAGGTGTGTTTCGTCTTTGGGTTCTTCCGGAGTTTCGCGTTTTGAGGAATTCCTCGATTCCGAACGGTGCAGGGATGATTGGGAATCTCTGAGCTAACTAGCCCATGGGACTCACTCCTTTCCTGTGTCTATAATGTACAATAGATTTCTTTTACTGTCAAGTGCTTTTGTGTATTTTTACACTTTCCATAAATCGAAATCAATTACCGTGAGCAAAATGCACAAAGGTGCGGGCAAAGCCGCTCAACTCCGCATCTGGCACAAAAACGCCCCGGGGGAGAGAGCTGCATCCCGAAGGAACGCCAGGCGCAGCGCCTCCAGGTTCTCTTCACTGTGCTCCACTTCACAGCAAAGGCGGCGGACAGCCTCCCAAAAGCCACATACTGCCGTCAGGCGCTGTGCCGTCAGGACCATCAGCACGCAGAACTGCGCCTGCCCCAGCAGGTCGCCGTCGTTGACCGCCTTCAGGAGATACCGGAATGCAAAGTATGTGCCCAGCCGCTCCAGCAGCGTCTCCGGCACGGCGGCGGGCGGCGCCTCCTCCGCCCTGTGCAGGAGCTCCCGCCAGTCCCCGTCCAGGGCCTCCAGCTTGGACAGCACCCGCAGGGCGTGTGGAAACAGGCCAGGCCCGGGCGGTACCGCCGTCTCCTGCTTCTTCCAGTCCGCTGCCAGAGCCGCAAGGTCCTCTGTCCGGTCCTCATCCAGCAGGATTTGCGCCTCCGCAGCCAGGAGCAAAAATGCCTCCAGCCGCTCCTGCAGGGGACGAGGCCGATCCGCCAGCTCCCGAAGCATCCGCTCCCGCAGGGGCAGGAGCCCGCAGAGCCACGGGTCTCCCGGTTCCTCCGGCTCCGCCGTCTCCCGTTCCAGGAAGGACAGCGGGGCGGTGGAGCCAAGCAGCAGGTCACAGGCTGCCGGGCAGGAGGCACAGAGGCTGACCTCCCGAAAGGGGCCGTACTCCTCAATGAACCGGGGGTGGGTCCGGCAGGTCAGGGACGTGGCCTCGGCTCCCAATATCCGGTGGATCTCGCACAGATTCTCCCGGTTCAGAAAGGGGCACCGGCCGCCCCGGAGGGGGAAGCAGAAATCCCCCTCCTCGTCCGTCTGGAGCGCCTCCCGCAGCCGCTCCCCCAGGGAGCCGGGGGTCTCCTGATAGCGGCGGGCGGTCTCCTCGTCCACCACCACCTCCCACTTTTCGCAGCAGGTGTGGGGGCAGGCCCCCGCCAGACAGTGAAACGCCTCATAATAATCCGGCACTCGGGTCAGCATGGCGCTCTCCTCCTCAGTCAGTCTGCTCCATCTGCTGAAGCAGGTGGAAATGGTTTTTTTGAAACGTCAGCACACCCTCGTCCCGGAGCTTTCCAAGCGCGGTAGACATGGCGCTGCGGTCCACCGCCAGATAGTCTGCCAGCTGTTGGCGGTCCAGCGGGATATCAAACTCCGGCCCTCCGGCCTGCATGGCCTGGGCGGACAGATAACTGAGCAGCTTGTCCCGGGTGGTGCGGCGGGCCATGTGGCCGATCTTCCGGGTGAGGGTCAGATTCCGCCCCGCCAGAATGGTCAGCAGGTTCCGGGTGAATTCCGCGGCGCCCGGCCGGGCACAGGACAGCGCCTGTACGCTGTTGAGAAACAGCACCTCCGCATCCGCTGCCGCCAGCACGGCCACCTCCAGCGGCTCACCGCCCAGACAGGCATAGGCCTCCGCAAACACCTCTCCGGACCGGGCGAGGCCCACAATGGTGCGGCTCCCCCAGAAATCCTCCTTGACGATATGCAGCGTCCCGGAGAGGACCAGCCCCAGCCGGTCCGCCCGCTCTCCCCGCCGCAGGACCACTTCACCCCGGCCACAGCGGCGCTTCCGTGCGCCCAGGCCCTCCAGCAGCGCAGGCAGCGCCTCCTGCGGAATCCCGCGGAACAACGGCGTCCGGAGAAGAAGCGCGGTGGAAACTTCCATACCATTTCCTCCATTCCGTTGTAAAAACAACATACTTTTTTGTCCCATTGTACGATACTAGGTCTCAGAAAGCAAGCAAAACGTTTGAAACCCCAAAAAGGAGACACACTATGGTAAGAAGGATCATCGAGATCGATCAGGAGAAATGCAACGGCTGCGGCGCCTGTGCCGCAGCCTGTCACGAGGGTGCCATCGGCATGGTGGACGGCAAGGCGGTCCTGCTGCGGGACGATTACTGCGACGGTTTGGGCGACTGCCTGCCCACCTGCCCCACCGGAGCCATCACGTTTGTGGAGCGGGAGGCCGCAGCCTATGATGAAGCAGCTGTCCTGGCAAAGAAGGCGGAGGCCCTGAAAGGCACCGCGCCGCGGCAGACGCCGCCCTCCGGCGGCTGTCCCGGCAGTATGGCCCAGGCCCTCCGTCCGGCGGTGGCTCAGGCCGTTTCCGCGCCGCAGGACGGCGCGGTGTCCCACCTGGCCCAGTGGCCGGTGCAGATCAAGCTGGTGCCTGTGGAGGCCCCCTGGTTCAACGGTGCCCGGCTGCTGATCGCGGCGGACTGCACGGCTTATGCCCGGGCGGACTTCCACCAGCGGTTCATGCGGGGCCGCATCACGCTGATCGGCTGCCCCAAGCTGGATGAGGGAGACTATGCCGAAAAGCTGACGGAGATCCTTCGCCGCAACGATATCCGGGAGCTGACCATTGTGCGGATGGATGTCCCCTGCTGCGGCGGTATGCAGCGGGCAGCGGAGACGGCCCTGCGGCAGAGCGGCAAGTTCATTCCCTGGCAGGTGGTGACACTGGGCCGGGATGGAAATATTCTGGAATAATAGGAGTGACCAATATGAACGCAACAGTAAATGAGAACTGCATCGGCTGCGGCCTGTGCGCCGGCACCTGCCCGGAGGTATTCCACATGGGCGACGACGGGCTGGCCCACGGCAGCGGCATCCCGGAGGGCCAGCTGGAGGCGGCCCAGGAGGCCCGGGACGGCTGCCCGGTCAGCGCCATCAGCATAGAAGCATGAAAGCAGGCCCTGTCCACATGGACAGGGCCTGCTTTCATGCCGGTCTTGCGGTGCAGGTCCCAGTATACCGTTAAAACAGCCCGGTCTGGGAATGCGCCCGCAGTGAAGTCGCACAGCCTGTAATTCCCGGCCGGGTCTTCCAGCTGAATTTCCCCTTCTTGTGAAAAGGCGAATCGAAAACCGACGGTTTTCTGAAACCGGCCTCCGGGAGCTGTGCGTTTCCCTTGCAGCCCCAATCCCTGTGCCCCGTTGTGATAGGACGGCACCAAGCGGAAGCCCGAATTGCCGCGCCAGCGAATGGGCTGCGGGCAGCCCTGCGGCGGGGCTGCCCCTGCTGGCCGCAGAAGGAAAGGGGAGGGCGCACCGGAAGGCAAGTTCCCCACCCCCGCGGGGACTGGCCGCCGCGCCCAGGCAGAAGCAGGCCGGGCCTCAAGAGGCCCGGCCTGCTTTAACGGATTTCCCGCCTTTGGACTGTGCGCACCGCCCGGGGCAGCTCACAGGTTGGTGTCCAGCACGCCGCTAAACGCCTGGGGCGGCATCACGCCCACCTTCCGGTCAAATTCCTGGCCGTTCTTCAGGAACACCACCGTGGGGATGCTCATGACTCCGAACCGCCGGGCCAGATCCGGCTCCTCATCCACGTTCACCTTGCCCACCAGGACCTTACCCTTGTACTGGTCTGCCAGGGACTCGATCACCGGAGAGAGCATCTTGCAGGGGCCGCACCAGTCGGCCCAGAAGTCCACCATCGCCAAGGGGGCCGCCGCCACGGCGGCGTCAAATTCCGCAGTCTTGAAATGCTTGATTCCCATACGTCATGTCTCCTTTATACACTCAAATTTGATGTTGTACGTTCAGCTCTGTTTTTCCCGACGCTCCTGAGCCGCCGCCCAGGCCGCCGCACTCTGCCCGGCGATCAGCCCATCTCCCGCGGCCTTGGAGACCTGAAGGGGACCGCCGGTGCAGTCTCCCGCGGCAAACAGGCCGGGGAGGTTGGTGGCCATACGCCGGTCCACCGTCACATAGCCCTGTTCCACCGCCAGCCCCGGGAACAGCTCCGTGGGGGCCATGGTGGGCCGCAGGATGAACACGCCCTCCGCCGGAATGGTCCGGCCGTCGCAGGTGACGGACTCCACCCGGCCGTCGCCCCGGATCTCACACTGCTTGGGGCGGTCGAAATAGGTCACGGAGCAGCCGATTTTCTGGAGAAACTCCGCCTCCTGCCGGGCGGTGTCGGTGTATCCCACCACCGCCACCGGCTTGCCCCGGTAGAGCATCCCGTCGCAGGTGGCGCAGTAGCTGACGCCCCGGCCCAGAAGCTCCGCCTCGCCGGCAAACTTCTTCCCGCGGGCCACGCCCGCCGCCAGCACCACAGCCCTGGCGTTGTACATATCCGGCCCCACGCTGACATACCAGGCGTCCGGCATCTGCACGGCGTTCAGCACCTTGCCCGCCAGAAACTCCACCCCCGCCTGCTCCGCGTGGCGGCGCATGGCGGCCAGCATCTCCGCGCCGGACAGGCCGGGCAGGCCCAGGTAGTTGTCCACCTTCTCCGCCCGCCAGAGAGGATTTTCCTCCAGGGGATTAGAGACCACCAGTGCGCTGCGCCCCCGTGCCCGGACGTTGATGGACGCGGACAGCCCCGCGGGGCCGCCGCCGATCACCAGCACATCATAGGACATAGGAGTCCGCCTCCTCTCCCAGCAGGTCGGCCACCAGGGAGGCCACCTCCCGGGACGCCACCTGATAGTATACCTCATTTCCGGACCGTTCCGCCGTCACCACATTGGCCGCCCGCAGCTTCTGCAGATGCTGGGAGATGCAGGACTGGGACATGCCGGTGGACGCCTCCATGCAGCCCACATTGTGGCACCCGGAAATCAGCAGGCCGTGGACGATCTGCAGCCGGATGGGGTTGGACAGGGCCTTCAGCAGCGATGCCCGCTCCTCATAGTCGATCTGCTCTTCCACGATTCCACCGCCTCTCTCTTGGATCTGGTATTAGATTATCAGAATATTCTCATTTCAGAAGTGGTTTATGCAACACTTTTGGAATTTTTTGCAGGGCCGGCCTCCCGGCTCGTCCGGGCAAGAGACCGTTGCTTTTGCACCGGAAGTCTGCTACACTGAATACGGTATATACGCAAGCTGAGAGCCGGCAGAGCGTACGCTCCACCGGCTCCCTATTCAAAAAAGCGGCGGCGCCCCGCCCAGGGGCGGACGCTGCGCGGAAGTGCAGACTGGGGGGCGGCCTGCCGCTCGGGGTATCCTATGCACCGGGTTCTTCCCGCGCCACAGGGCCCGGCAGCCCGATTCCGTCCGGTCTGCCGCCGGAATGAAAGAAAAGAGGGGCTTTCCATGATAAAAATCGCACCGTCCATCCTCTCCGCGGATTTTGCCAATCTGGAGCGGGATATTCAGCGCATCTCCACCGCCGATTACGTCCATGTGGATGTGATGGACGGCATGTTCGTCCCCAACATTACCATCGGTATCCCGGTGGTGAAATCCATCCGCCCCACCACGGCGCTGCCCCTGGATGTTCACCTGATGATCGTGGAGCCGGGCCGGTATGTGGAGCAGTTCTGCGACGCCGGCGCCGACCTGGTGACGGTCCATGTGGAGTCCGACACGGAGGAAAAGCTCCACGACGCCATTGCCAGGATCCACGCCAAGGGCAAGCGGGCCGGTGTGGTGCTGAAGCCGAAAACGCCTGCGGAGACGGTCCTGCCCTTCCTGAATGAGGTGGAACTGGTGCTGGTCATGACCGTGGAGCCGGGCTTCGGCGGCCAGAAATTCATGGCGGACATGATGCCCAAGGTCTCCGCCATCCGCCGCTGGATCGATGAGAAGAACCCCGGCTGCGAGCTGGAGGTGGACGGCGGCGTGGATCCCGTCACCTGCAAGACCTGCATCGCCGCCGGCGCCAATGTGCTGGTGGCCGGCAGCGCCGTCTACAAGGCTGACGATATCCCCGCCCGCATCGCGGAGCTGCGGGGCTGAGGGCGCGCGCCATGCGGAATCTGCACGATCTGCCCAGGGTCCGGCTGGGCGTGTTTCCCACCCCGTTTTACCGGCTGGACCGGCTGAGCGAGCAGTACGGCCGGGGCATCTGGATCAAGCGGGATGACCTGTGCGGCGTGGCCCTGGGCGGCAGCAAGGTCCGCAAGCTGGAATTCGTTCTGGCGGAGGCCCTGGACCAGGGGTGCGACACGGTATTCACCACCGGCGGCGCCCAGTCCAACCACGCGGCCCTCACCGCCGCCTGCGCCGCGCGGCTCGGGATGAAGTGCATCCTGCTGCTGAAGCGCCGGGGCGTCACGGAGCACCGGGGCAATCTGGTGCTGGACGAGCTCTTCGGCGCCGAGGTGCGTCTGCTGGACATGGATTCCTATGACGAGATCTATGCAGAGATGCACCGGATCGGCGGCACGCTGGAGCAGGCGGGGCACAAGTGCTGCTATATTCCCGTGGGCGCCTCCACGGCCCTCGGCGCCGTGGGCTACGTGAGCGGCGCCCGGGAGATCGCCGTCCAGGCTATGGCTGCGGGCGTGCGGCTGGGACACATCGTCTCCGCCACCGGCTCCGGCGGCACGGCCGCCGGGCTGCTGCTGGGAGCCGGGTTGTTTCTGCCCGGTGTGAAGGTCACCGGCATCGCCGTGGACAGCGGCCCCTTCGACAAGATCGTCCCCCGCCTGGCAGGGGAGGCCGCAGCACTGCTGAAGTGCCCCTTCCAGCCGGAAGAGAATGCATTTCAGATGGTGGAGCACATGGGCCCCGGCTATGCCCTGCCGAATCCGGAGGATACCCCCTATATCGAGGAACTGGCCCGGACGGAGGGCATCCTGCTGGATCCGGTCTACACCGGGAAGGCCTTTGCCGGCATGATGCAGCTGCTGCGCCAGGGAGCTTTTGATGGGCAGGACGACCTGCTGTTCGTCCACACCGGCGGCACGGCGGCCCTGTTCGCCATCGATCTGCCCCGGTGATCGCCTCTTTTTCCCATACCCGGCCGGAGACCGGATACGAACCCTTTGAAGGAGCATCAGACCATGGAATATTTCCCCGCACCTCTTGAAAAACTGGTGGAGCAGTTTGCCCGCCTGCCGGGCATCGGCGGCAAGTCTGCCCAGCGGCTGGCCTTTTACGTGCTGGGCCTGCCGGAGGCGGAGGCCAGGGAGTTCGCCGACGCCATTCTGGATGCCAAGAAAAGCGTCACCTGCTGCCCGGTGTGCCAAAACTTCACCGCCGGGGGGCTGTGCCCCATCTGCGCCTCCCCCAAGCGGGATGGCTCCGTTATCTGCGTGGTGGCAGATCCCCGGGACGTGGCCGCCATAGAGCGGGCCAGGGAGTACAACGGCCGGTATCACGTGCTCCACGGCGTCATCTCTCCCATGAACCACGTGGGGCCGGACGACCTGGCCATCAAATCCCTGGTGGAGCGGGTGGCCAGCGGCGAGGTGAAGGAAGTCATTATGGCCACCAATCCGGACACGGAGGGGGAGGCCACAGCCATGTACATCGCCAGGCTCTTAAAGCCCTTTGACGTGCGGGTGACCCGCCTGGCCTACGGCATTCCCGTGGGCGGACATCTGGAGTTCGCCGACGACGCCACGCTGATGCGGGCCCTAGAGGGCCGCCGGGAGATCTGAGCGCCCCGCCCCCTAAATAAAAACGCCGGATGGAAACCCATCCGGCGTTCGTTTTTTCATTTCTCCTTGGGCAAAATCAGGTTCAGCAGCACCGCCATGATAGTTGCGATCACCACGGGAGACTGTCCGAACACCATGGTGAACGCCTCCGGGAACTGGCTGAGGGCCTCGGAGGCCTGGGAAATCCCCACGCCCAGAGCAGCAGAGAGACCCACAATGGTGGTGTTCCGGGCCGTCAGGTCCTGGGAGGCGATGAGCTTCATGCCCGTCATGGCAATGGTGGAAAACACCGTCACTGTGGCGCCCCCCAGCACGCACTGGGGAATGGTGGTCAGCAGCGCCGCAAATTTGGGGGAGATGCCCGCCAGCAGCAGGAATCCCCCGGCAATGGCGAACACCGTCCGGTTCACCACCTTGTTGGTGGTGACGATGCCCACATTTTGGGAGTAGGTAGCCGTGGGCAGGCCGCCCATCAGCGCCGTCAGGATATTGCTGGTGCCATAGGCGATGATACCGCCCTGGAGCTCCTGGTCCGTGGGATCCCGGTCCAGGCCGCCTACGGTGGTGGCGGTGAAGTCGCCGATGGCCTGGATGGAGTTGATGGCAAACAACAGCCCGATGGCCACACAGGAGGCTGGATCGAACTTCAGACCGAAGTGCAGGGGCTCCGGCAGGGCGAACCAGGCAGCATTTCCCACGTCGGCAAAGCTGACCATGCCGAAGCAGAGCGCCACCGCATAGCCGAACAGCATCCCGATCAGGATAGAAGCCAGCTTGCAGATGCCCTTGGCCTTGTGGTTCAGCACCAGCACGGCAGTCAGCGTCAGGGCCGCGATCAGCCAGTTCTGCCAGGAGCCATATACCAGCGCCTCCGTCAGCCCCTGTTGCGCCACCACGGATTCATAGGTGTTGCCGGTGCCGCCGGCCATGTAGTTGATGGCGGTAGGGTAGAGGGAGAGGCCAATGGTGAACACCACCGTGCCGGTAATGACCGGCGGGAACAGCCGGCGGATCTTCTTGACGAACACGCCCACCAGCACAGCCACGATGCCGCCCACGATCATGGCGCCGGCAATGGCCGCCACTCCGCCGCCGGAGGCGGCGATGGCCTGCATACTGGGAACATAGGCAAAGCTGACACCCAGGATCACCGGCAGGCCAGAGCCGAACCGCCCGCCGATGGGATACAGCTGGAGGAATGTGCACACGGCGGACATCACCAGGGATGCCTGGATCAGCAGCACCTGCTCCTCCTGGCTGAGGCCGATGGCTCCGGCGATGATGATAGGCGGGGTGACACACCCCACGATCATGGCCACCAGATGCTGCAGGGCCAGGGAGAGCGAGGTGCCGAGGGGCGGAATTCCCCGGGGCTGAAACAGCAGCTCCCGGCGGTCAAAGCGAGACTCCATGGGCAGGACTCCTTTCGGGCGGAAACTCCGCGCGTTCTGTGGTGCGGAAGTCGGGGCTTGAGGCTTCTGCTCTTATGATACCATGGATTTCTCCAAAAGCAAACAAAATTTTTGGTAACCTGAAAAAATAATTGGTTGTTTCGACAAAAGGGCGCCCCGGCTTTGACCGGGGCGCCCTTTTAATCAGTCTGCGATGGTGGGTACCGCGTCCGCGGGGATAGGGCAGGTGTAGCCTGCCGCCGTCCGGCGCTGAAACTCCGTCTTTGCCTCCTCCAGCAGGGCCGGGTCCGTCAGCAGGTCAATGGCGGCCGCCGCCAGGACCTTGCCGGCATGGAGGGCCGCCTTGTGGCCGATGTCTGTCCGGCCGCAGGAGACATTCTGCCAGCTATGGCCGGGGCAGCCGTTGGGCCAGGCGGCCACGTGGATCTGTGCAGTAGGGCACTGCCAGCTGACGTCGCCCACATCCGTGGAGCCGGGCTGGAAGGCGTCCCCTTGGTACAGGGGCAGCAGAAAGCGGTTCATGGCGTGGCCAGCCTGGGCCCGCCTGGCCTGGGCATCCGCTGCGTAGTCCAGATCATACTGGCTGCCCACGCCCGGCGCCCGGTCACTGCCGGAATAGGTCCCGGCCAGGCTGTCGGCAAAGGCCAGCTCCTCCGGCGTGTAACTGGGGACCCCCAGGGCCTCAAAATTTCGGTAGAGGACCCGCTCCAGGGCGTGGTTCGTGACGGTGTCCGCCAGGCCGTCGATGAATTTCTTCTCCACCGTAGTCTCAGTCATCAGAGCTGCGCCCTGGGCGATCTTGTCCACCCGGGCCTGCAGCTCCACGGCCTCCGCCACATGATTGGACCGGACCATGTACAGCACGCTGGCCCTGGGCTGGACCACGTTGGGACTCCGGCCGCCGGCATCGGTGATGGCGTAGTGGACCCGGGCCTTGTCACTCATGTGCTCCCGCAGGAACTGGACGCCCACGTTCATCAGCTCCACCGCGTCCAGGGCGCTGCGGCCACGGTCCGGGTCTCCGGCGGCATGGGCCGCCACGCCGGTGAAGTGGTACTGGGTTTGGATGCAGGAGTTGGAGGAGCCGGTAAGCACCTCGTTGGCGTCGTCCGGGTGCCAGGTGAGGGCCGCATCCAGACCGTACCATAGCCCATCCCGGGCCATAAATGCCTTGGCGGCGCCGCCCTCCTCGCCGGGGCAGCCATACAGTACCACGGTGCCGGGGATCTTGGCGGCCTCGAGATACGCCTTCACTCCCAGTGAGGCGGCCATGGCCCCGGCGCCCAGCAGGTTATGCCCGCACCCGTGGCCGCAGCCGCCGGAGACCAGCTCCTCCCGCGTCAGGCTGCCGCCCTTCTGGGACAGGCCGGAGAGCGCGTCATATTCCGCCAGCAGGCCGATGATGGGCCGCCCGCTGCCGTAGAAGGCGGAGAAGGCGGTGGGGATGTTGCAGATGCCCCGCTCCACCTTGAAGCCCTCCTGCTCCAGCACTCGGCAGTACAGGTCGGCAGACTGCTCCTCCTGGAGAGACAACTCCGCAAAGGACCAGATCTCATCTGCCACCTGGGCTACCAGATCTGCTTTTTTTTCGATGGCGGCGACGGCCGCCTGCTTTTCTGCTGTCATGGGGATGCTCCTTTCTGCGCCGGATGCCCCGGCCCGTTAAAAAGGGCGCGCACATATGTGCGCGCCCCGCAGTTGCCCGGTCCCGCCGCCCAGCGGACGGCACTGGGCTCAGGCTGCCTTACAGCACCTTGCTGAGGAAGTCCTGGAGCCGGGGGTGCTGGGGATTTCCGAAAATGTCGGCGGGGGAGCCCTCCTCCAGCAGCTTGCCGTCTGCCATGAAGAGGACCCGGCTGCCCACCTCCCGGGCAAAGCCCATCTCGTGGGTGACCACCACCATAGTCATGCCCTCCTGGGCCAGCTCCTTCATGACCTCCAGCACCTCGCCCACCATCTCCGGGTCCAGGGCGGAGGTGGGCTCGTCAAAGAGCATAACCTCCGGCTCCATCATCAATGCCCGGACGATGGCAATCCGCTGCTTCTGGCCGCCGGAGAGCTGGATGGGATAGGCGCGGGCACGGTCCTGCAGGCCTACTCGGTCCAACAGGGCCAGGGCCTTTTTCTCCGCCTCGCCCCGGTCCATGTGCTTCACCTGGATGGGGGCCAGGGTCATGTTGTCCATGATGGTCATGTGAGGGAACAGGTTGAAGTGCTGGAACACCATGCCCATCTTCTGGCGGTGCTGGTCGATGTCCACCTTTACCGTTTTGCCCTCCGCATTTTTTATCTTCTTTTTTGTGATATCCACCCCGTTGAAGATGATGGAGCCGCCAGTGGGCTCCTCCAGCAGGTTCAGGCTGCGGAGGAACGTGGACTTGCCGGACCCGGAGGGGCCGATGACCACCATCACGTCGCCCCGGTCAATGTCCACCGTGACGCCGTCCAGGGCCTTGATGGCGCCCCGGTTGTAGTATTTCTTCAGGTCCTTGACTTGGATCAGCTTATCTCCGGTCGCCACGGCTCATTCTCCTTTCGAAGTAAGCGATGATCTTGCTGGTGGGGAACGTCAGGCAGAAGTAGACACAGGCGGCCACCACAAGCGGTTCCGCAATGCGGTAGGTCGCACCTTTGATGGAGGAAACCGCGTACATGATCTCCTGAACGCCGATGGTATAGCAGATAGAAGACTCCTTGATAATGGTGACGAACTCGTTGGCGATGGCAGGCAGGATATTCTTGATAGCCTGCGGCAGAATCACGAATCGCATGTTCTGCACCTGGCTGAGTCCCAGGGACCGTGCCGCCTCCGTCTGACCGCCGTCGATGGACTGGATACCGGAGCGGATGATCTCGGAAAGATAGGCCCCGGAGTTCAGGGACAGGGCAATCACGCCCGGGAGGAACCGTTCAAAGCGAATGGTTCCAAAGATCTTGAAAGAGGGCAGATCAATATCTCCGAACACCACATAATAGATCATGAAAAGCTGAACCAGCATAGGGGTGGCCCGGAAGACTTCCACGTAAACCGTGGCGATGAAGCTGAGGGGGTTAAATCTGCTGAGGACCATCAGCACGCCCTGTTCCCGGAGATGGCCGTCCTTGGTCAGACCCAGAAAGCGAAACGGCCGCACATTGGACAGCCGCATGATGGCCAGGAGCAGTGCCAGGACAAAACCGAAAATCACGGTCAGCAGGGAGAGGGAGACGGTACAAATCAGGCCCTCTTTGAAAAGGTCTATGTACTCCCAAGTTCTTTCGAAACCGGCGGCTGTAAACACGGGCGGTTCCTCCTTCTATCTTTACCAAAATATATGAGAAAGCGGCCAATTCCTCCCTGCGCAGCCGCAGGGAGGAATTGAAAGTTTTACAAGCTTACTGAACGGCCTCGCCGTTTTCGTCCACCAGGCCCTCGATGATGTCGCCAGAAGCCAGCTCGTTGGCCGTAAGCACATACTGATCGAAGGAGCCATCCTCCTTGGCGGCGGCGATGGCACGGTTCACACCCTCCAGCAGGGCGGCGTTGCCCTTGGTGACGCCCACCACAGAGCCTTCGGCGTCATAGGGGACCTCCAGCACCAGACACAGCTCGGGATACTGGGTGGCATAGCTCTCGGCCACCATGGTCTCGATAAAGGCGCCGTCCAGCTTGCCGGTCACCAGCTCGGCGATGATATCGGGCACCTTAGCGAGCTCGATGATATCAGCGTCCGGGGTGTTCTCATGCGCCAGATCCGCCTGGATAGAGCCCACCTGAGCGCCGATCTGATAGTCGGCATTGTTGGCATCCTCCAAAGAGGTGAACAGGTCTTTGTTGGACTCCACGCACACGAAAGACTGGCCGCCGGTGATGTAAATGTCAGAGAAGTCCATGCTGTCGGCACGCTTGGGATCGGGGGAGTACCCGGCCATGCCCAAGTCCACATTGCCGTTCTGCAGCTCCATGATGGTGCCGTCAAAGTCCATGGGAACGATCTCCAGGGACAGGCCCAGGTAGTCGGCGATATACTGGGCCAGGTCCATATCAAAGCCAGCCAGCTGGGGATCGCCGTTCTCATCAATGGCGTAGAACTCATAGGGGGCGAAGTCCGGGCTGGTGGCGACGGTGAGCTTCCCGCCCTCCACAGTGGTGATGGCGGCCTTCAGCTCGTCGTCAGTCATGGAGGCGTAATCCGCAGTCTCCTCCGTGCCGGAGCCCTCGCCGTCGGCGGTGTCATCCGCAGTGTCGTCGCTGCCGCCGCAGGCCGTGACGGACAGCGCCATGGCCAGCGTCAGAATCAATGCAAGAAACTTCTTCATGGTATCGCAATCTCCCTTTTTCATGCTCCCGCGGTCGCGGGGCGGTTTTCTCTGAATTTCCAAGGGAGGAAGCACCTCCCGCCGGAACATGCCTTACCTTATCACGTTCCCTCCCTCTTGTCAATAGATTTTCGTGCAAAAATGAATATTTATTTGCCCCTGTTGGTGGAGTGCTCTATTTTATCCGGTTCAATCCCGGAAAAACAGCCGAAAATTTGTGAATATTTCCAGCATCGATGTATATTGCAGATGAATAAAAGAGTGAATATTCAGATCCGACCGCAAGAGGGCGGGGAGGCCGCTTTTCCGGCCTCCCCGCCTTGGGAGCCTGATTCACTTTTTCAGCACCGCGTCCCCGAAGGGTGCCATCTCCAGCCGCACGAAAAAGCCCTGGTCGTGCTGGCACACAGGGCAGACCTTGGGGGCTGCCGTCCCCTCAAAGATATAACCGCAGTTCAGGCACATCCAGGCGCACTGGACATCGGAGACAAACAGCTTTCCCTGTTCCAGCAGATCCGCCAGCCTGCCGAAGCGGTTGCCATGGGCCTGCTCGATCTCTGCGATCTTGTGGAAGGAAGCCGCCACAGCGGAAAAGCCCTCCTGCTGGGCCACGTCGCCGAAGGTCTTGTATACCGGGTCGTGCTCCTCATACTCGTTGTGCTGCGCCTTGCGGAGCAGCTCCTTCACATCGTTCGTCAGGTCCACGGGATAGGTGCCGTCGATGGCCACGGTCTGGCCCGCCAGCTCTTTCATGTGGTTGTAAAAAATCTCCGCGTGCTCCTTCTCCTGGTCCGCGGTGAAGCGGAACACCGCCTCCACCACATGCAGCTTCTGCTGGCGGCAGACGGAGGCGGCAAAGGTGTAGCGGTTCCGGGCCTGGCTTTCGCCCGCAAAGGCCCGCATGAGGTTTTTCAGGGTCTCGCTGTTCTTCAGATCCACAGACATACGGATTCCTCCTGTTTTCGGTGAGATAGGGGTATTTTCCCTCCGACAGGGGACGGCTATACCTGAATGATAAAAAACAGGCCCTGCGTCTGGTAGACACAGAGCCTGTCCGCTTTCCGTCATGCCTCGGGGAGATGGTATTTCTTCCGGTCGCGCCGCAGGTCCTCGCCGAAGGCGCCGCCGGCCTTCACCTCCTGCAGATAGGCGTGGCGGCCGGGGCCGCCGGAGCACTCCTCAATGACGCTGACGGCGATGTTGGAGCAGTGATCGGACGCCCGCTCGATGTTGGTCAGCAGGTCGCTGAGCACAAAGCCCAGCTGGATGGTGCACTGGCCCGCCTGGAGCCGCTGGATATGGCGGCTTCGGATCTCCTCAATCAGCTGGTCGATGGTCTCCTCCAGGGGTTCCACCCGGCGGGCGGTCTCCATGTCCGCTGCCTGGAAGCTGCGGATGGTCAGGTCCAGGATGTCATCCAGCGCGGAGAGCAGCACCTGCAGCTCTTCCCGGGCGCTGTCAGAGAACCGGAGCTCCTTGTCGTGGAGCTCCTGGGCGGACTCCTGGATGTTCACGGCATGGTCGCCGATCCGCTCGAAGTCCCCGATGGCGTGGAGCAAGCGGGAAACCGTGCGCATGTCCTGCATGGACAGCCCGTGCTGGGAGATCTCCACCAGGTAGCTGCTGAGCCGGTCCTCGTAAATGTCCAGCTTGTCCTCGTTCTGCAGGATCTGGGTCTCCCGCTCCCGGCTGTACTGGGAGAGCTGGTCCGTCGCCAGGCAGATGTTCTCCCGGGCGGCTTGTCCCATGCGGCCTGCCATGGCAACGCTTTCGCTGACTGCCGCGCCGGGGGTCCGCAGCAGCAGGGGATCCAGGAAGGCGAAGCTCTCGCGGGTGTCCTCGGTCCGCACCAGTCTCCGCGCCAGCTTTTCCAGCTGGCGGGAGAAGGGCAGGAGCAGGATCGTGGTGAACACGTTAAAGGCGGTGTGGCAGAAGGCGATGCCCACGGCCCCCACGGCCTGATTCAGGAAGGTGAAGTGGAGGATCATGTCGCCGCCGTAGAAGAGGATCAGGCACACGGCGGTGCCGATGACGTTGAAGGAGATGTGGACCACCGCCACTCGCTTGGCGTTGCGGTTGACGCCGATGGAGCTGATGAGGGCGGTGACGCAGGTGCCGATGTTCTGCCCCATAATGATGGGGATGGCCATGCCGTAGGTGATGGAGCCGGTCATGGCCAGGGCCTGCAGAATGGCGACAGAGGCAGCGGATGACTGGATAATCCCGGTGAACACCGCGCCCACCAACACACCCAGCAGGGGATTTTCAAAGGCGGTGAGCAGCCCGGCAAACTGGGGCATCTCCGCCAGAGGGCTGACGGCGCCGCTCATCAGCTCCATGCCGTACATCAAAATGGCAAAGCCCATCATGATGCGCCCCACGTCCCGGCGCCGCTGGCGCTTGGAGCCCATGATCAGCAGGATACCCGCCAGAGCGATCAGGGGAGAGAAGTTCTCCGGCTTCAGCAGGTTCACAAAGACGTTCTCACTCTCGATGCCGGTGAGAGACAGAATCCACGCCGTCAGGGTGGTGCCGATGTTGGAGCCCATGATGATGCCGATGGTCTGTCTCAACTCCATGACGCCGGAGTTCACCAGGCCCACCAGCATCACCGTCATGGCGGAGGAGGACTGGATGGCGATGGTGATGCCCGCCGCCCAGCAGCAAGCTCTTGAAGGGGCTGGAGGTCATGCGCTTGAGCATCCGCTCCAGCTTGCCGCCGGCCATCTTTTCCAGGCTCTTGGACATGACGGTCATGCCGTACAAGAAGAACGCCAGGCCGCCGCAGAGGGTAAAGACGGAGAAAATGTCCATAACTGCGCTTTCCTTTCCCAGTATTCCAGACCGTCTGGCACGGCCGGTCCGATTCTGTCATGTATACTGCGCTCCAACATTATATATGCAAAGCGGCACGCTGGAAAGAGGATTTCTAAGATTTTGTAAAATTTGCGTAAAAATATGGTAAAACGCAAAAAGCAGTACGGATTTCTTGTGCAAAACCACTTCCGCCAAGAGGAAACCGCCGCCCACTGAAAGATGGGCGGCGGTCTGCTGCTATTCCGGTGTCCCAGCGGAAGGTGTCTCCCGCGTCCAGAAGTCCCGCACCGCCTCCGCAGCCCGGCGGCCGGCGAAGAAGCCGTCCTGCCACAGGGCCAGGATCTTCTGCCGGTCCCGCTCCGTGCGGGAGAAGCCCCGGGTGTTCGCCGGCGCGATCACCAATACCCGGCCCTCCTGCTCCAGAGCAAACAGCTCCTCCCGGCATTGGTTATAGCGCTCCGCCCGGGTCCGCAGTCCTTCCAGAAAGACGGGGTATTTGCGGTACACCCGCCGGAACAGGGGCATCAGCTGCTCCGGCTCCTTCCGATAGCTCCGCTCCCGGGTCAGGACAACCACCACCCGGTCGCAGCCTACCGCCAGCGCCCGCTTCCAGGGAATGGCGTCGGAGCAGCCCCCGTCCAGATAGGGGGCGCCGTCATCCAGCCGGATGGGCTGGAACAGCACGGGCATGGCGCATGTGGCCTGGAGCAGGAGGAAGCTGGCGTCCCGCCGGGGGACCTCCCGGTACTCGGCCCGGCCGGTCTGCAGGTTGGTGACCACCGCCTCCACCTGACCGGGATACGCCTCGAAGGTGTCGTAATCAAAGGGCACCAGCTCGTTGGGGATGGTGTCGTAGGCGAACTTCAGCCCGAAGTAGCTGCGATTCCGGGGATCAAAGAAATTCCCCCAGCCCATGTACCGCCGGTCATTGGCGTAGTGCATCAGCAGCTGGAGATTCCGCCGCTTCTGCCGGGAGAGGTAGCTGACGCCGTAGGCAATCCCGGCCGAGACGCCGATGGTGTAGTCCGGCATGGGCAGTTTCTCGTTCAAAAAAGCGTCGCACACGCCGGAAGAGAAGATCGTCCGCAGCGCGCCGCCCTCCAGCACCAGACCTGTTTTCATGGAGCAGTCCTTCCTTTCTGTGTATTCATGATCTTCCAGCAGTTTTTCATCCGGGGCCGTCGCGCCGCCCCGGTTTTCCGTGCGGCCACGCCGTCCGCTTCCGGGCGGAGACCAGCAGCATCATGGGGCGGCGGAGCTCGTCCCGCATTCCCGGCTGGCCCAGCATCCGCGCCGGCGGCTGAGGCTCCACCACCCGCAGCAGCTGGAATCCGCCGGTAAGCAGGCCGTCCAGATAGGTGGTGAGGGTGCGGTGGTACTTGGTCACATCCTCCCCCAGAAAGCGGGCGGTGCGCCGTCCCTCCTCGAAATACCGGTCCACAGGGAAGTGGAGGGGGGTGCCGTCCGGGCCGTAGTACCACTCCTGGGGACCGGCAGCAGTGAAAATGGGGTGCTCCACAGAGAAGACAAAGTCGCCGCCGGGTGACAGGCACTGCCGCACCCGCTCCAAAAAGTCTGTAAAGGAAGGCAGACAGTGGATGGCCAGGGAACTGAGGACCACGTCAAAGCTCTCCGGCGGGAATGGGGTCTCCGCCATATCCCCCCGGATATAGGTCACCTGCGGAGCCGTGGTCTTTTCCCGGGCCACGGCCAGCATTTTCTCCGACAGGTCCACGCCGGTGACAGACGCCGCGCCGTGTTCCGCCGCATAGATGCAGTGCCAGCCGTAGCCGCAGCCCAGATCCAGCACCCGCTTCCCGGCGAAGTCCGGCAGCAGGGGCTCCAAGGACTCCCACTCCCCGGCGCCCGCCAGTCCCAGGCGGGAGCGGTCCATCTGGCTGTATTTTTCAAAAAACCGCTCTCTGTCGTAAGGACTCTTCTTCATCCTGCGCACTCCTGTGAAGGTGATATGGTACAGCATAGCACAGTTCGGGAAAAAAGGGAATCACCGCTCCGCTTATAAAGATTTTGTAAATTTCTGCTTTTTCGTCACTGTGGGCGGCCTATTTATGTTATTATAATCATATCTATATAAATTGTATGAATTTTGGAGAGGTGATGAGATTGCCGTGGAAGAGACGAGAGCAATGGCAGGAACGATTGGGGCGGAATAAAACCATCCTCTGGGAAAAGCTCCGGGAAGCCTTGGCCTCCGTGGTCCCCATTACGGTGATCGTGCTGATCCTCAGCTTTACTGTTGCGCCCATCCCCACCGAGACGCTGCTGGCCTTTCTGATCGGCGCGGTGATGGTGATTCTGGGCATCGGCCTGTTTTCCCTGGGCGCTGACACCGCCATGACCCCCATCGGAGAACGGGTGGGCGCCGCCATGACCCGCTCCAGAAAGCTCTGGGTTGTGGCGGCTGTCGGCTTTCTGATCGGCGTCATCGTCACCGTGTCGGAGCCGGATCTCCAGGTGCTGGCCCAGCAGGTGCCCGGCGTGCCCAATGCCACGCTGGTGGGCGCTGTGGCCGTGGGCGTGGGCGTTTTTCTGGTGATCGCCATGCTGCGCATCCTGTTCCGCATTCCCCTGAACCGGATGCTGATCGTGTTCTACATCCTCGTGTTTGCGCTGGCCCTCTTTGTACCGGAGGACTTCCTGGCCATCGCCTTCGACTCCGGCGGTGTCACCACGGGTCCCATGACCGTGCCCTTTATCATGGCCCTGGGCGTGGGCGTGGCCTCCATCCGCAGCGACGAGAATGCCGCCCAGGACAGCTTCGGCCTGGTGGCTCTCTGTTCTGTCGGCCCCATCCTGGCGGTGATGGTGCTGGCCCTGATCTACCCGGGCGCGGGCGTCTACACCCCGGTGGAAATCCCCTCCGTGACAGACAGCCGGGCTCTGTGGCACCTGTTTCAGGTGGAACTTCCGGCGTATCTCAGCGAGGTGGCGGTGTGTCTGGCCCCCATCGCACTGTTCTTCGCCGTTTTTCAGGCGGTTTCCCTGAAATTAAAGAAGAAAAAAGTATTGAAAATTGTCATCGGCATCCTGTATACTTATGTGGGTTTGGTCCTGTTTCTTACGGGCGCCAACGTGGGCTTCATGCCGGCGGCCAGCTACCTCAGCCGCCAGATCGCTGGCCTGTCCTTCAACTGGATCCTGATTCCCATCGGAATGCTGATGGGCTGGTTCATCGTCCAGGCGGAGCCTGCGGTCCATGTTCTGAACAAGCAGGTGGAGGAGATCACCTCCGGCGCCATTCCCGGCAAGGCCATGAGCACCAGCCTCTCCATCGGCGTGGCGGTTTCCATCGGTCTGGCCATGATGCGGGTGATGACCGGGATTTCCATTTTCTGGCTGGTGGTGCCGGGGTATCTGGCCGCCATCGTCATGTCCTTTTTCGTCCCCAAGATCTTCACTGCCATTGCCTTTGACTCCGGCGGCGTGGCCTCCGGGCCTATGACGGCCACCTTCCTGCTGCCCTTTGCTCAGGGCGCCTGCGAGGCCTTGGGCGGCAATGTGGTGACGGACGCCTTCGGCGTGGTGGCTATGGTGGCTATGACGCCGCTGCTGACCATCCAGATGCTGGGCCTTTTGTATCAGCTCAAGATGAAGAAAGCCGCTCAGGAGACGCCTCCCGCCCCGGTGGACGAGGAGATCATCGAGCTGTGAGCAGTCCGTCCGACATCGTAAAGAGAGGAGAGACCGCCATGCAGGGCGTCGATTTGTTCATCACCATCACTGACCGCAGCCGGGCAGAGCAGTTCGCCGCCTGGTTCCAGACCCACGGGATCTCGCTGGTGCTGACAGCTCTGGGTCAGGGCACCGCCACCACGGAGGTGCTGGACTTTCTGGGCCTGGAGGCCACGGAGAAGGCCGTGCTGTTCTGCGTGTCCCCCCGGTCCCCCTCGGCTGGTGCGCCAGGCGGCCCGTGACCTGTGGCTGGATGTGCCCGGCCAGGGCGTTTTGATGACTGTGCCGGTGAACAGCATCGGCGGATCCACCGCCAAGGAATATCTGCTGCATGAACAGGAGGGAGAAACTGCTATGGAACGGGAGATTGCCCACGATCTGATCGTGGTCATTGCCAACCAGGGGTCCACCGACCTGGTGATGGACGCCGCCCGGGAGGCAGGCGCCACCGGCGGCACGGTGATCCACGCCAAGGGCACCGGCACAGACCTGGTGCGGAAGTTTTTCGGCGTGTCCATCGCGTCGGAGCAGGAGATGGTCTTCATCCTGGCCCGGAGCGAGGCGAAGAAGCCCATTATGAAGGCCATCATGGCCAAGGCGGGCATCCAGAGCGCCGCTCAGTCCCTGGTGTTCTCCCTGCCGGTGGGTGACATCGCCGGCCTGCGGGAGCTGGAGCAGCCCGAAACCTGACTTGAATTCCGGAGCGGTCCGCGCCTGACGCGGACCGCTTTTTTTGCCATTTCCATTTTTTCCGGCAAAAGGCCCTGGATTTTTTTCGTTTTTTCGGAAATTCCTGCTATTTTGTGTTGGTTTTTGAATTTTTTGCAAAACCTTGGGTATCTCGACAGATTCAGACAGAATTTCGCCCGGCCTTTGTGTATGATAAGGGCAGTCCCCAGATCTTGTGGCGGTTTAGAAAGGATGAATACCAAATGCAGAAGGTCTCCAAGGAATATCTGTTGCTCTTCAACGCCATCACCGATGCGGAGGAATCCCTGCGCCGGCTCCAGGCCCGGCTGATCGATGCGCAGCAGAAGGCGGAGGAACTTTTCATCACAGACGATGAAGCCGATCCGCTCTCCCGAAACATATAAGGCCCCCGCCGGACGGGGCCGCCGCTTTACCAGCGTCCGGCAGTGTCTCAGCGGGGTCACCGGTTTCGGCCGGCAGACCCCGCTTTTTGTTGCTTTTGCCCGTGCATAGGCAGTGTCCATGTGGTATGATAAAATATAATCTCCTTCCGCCTTCCGGCGGATGCAGAGCAGTACAGACCGAGAGAAGGAGGCGCGGCCATGCTGTATATCGGCTGCCATCTGTCCTCCTCCAAGGGCTTTGCGGCCATGGGCCGCCAGGCGCTGGAGCTGGGGGCCAACACCTTTCAATTTTTCACCCGCAATCCCAGGGGCAGCCGGGCCAAGGACCTGGACCCGGCGGACGCTGCAGCCCTGCGGGACCTGCTGGCCCGGCACGGCTTGGCCCCATTGTCGCCCACGCTCCCTATACTTTGAACCTCTGCGGCGCGGAGGAGAAGAACCGGATATTCGCCCGGGAGACCATGGCGGACGACCTGGCTAGGCTGGAGCATGTGCCAGGACAGTATTACAACTTCCATCCCGGCAGCCATGTGGGGCAGGGAAGCGAGACCGGCATCGCTCTCATTGCCGACGGACTCAACGCCATCCTGCGGCCCGATCAGGCCACCACCGTTCTGCTGGAGACCATGGCAGGCAAGGGCAGCGAAGTAGGCGGCCGTTTTGAGGAGCTGCGGGCCATTCTGGACCGGGTGGAGCTCTCCGGCAAGGTGGGCGTCTGCCTGGACACCTGCCACGTGTCCGACGGAGGATACGACATCGTCCACGACCTGGACGGCGTGCTGACAGAATTTGACAGCATCATCGGCCTCCGGCGGCTGAAGGCGATTCATTTGAACGACAGCAAGAATCCCCCCGGCAGCCGCAAGGACCGCCACGCCTGTCTGGGGGAGGGGACCATCGGTCTGGAGGCGCTGGAGCGGATCGTCCGCCACCCGGCGCTGAAGGATCTTCCCTTCTGTCTGGAGACCCCCAACGACCTGCCCGGCTATGCCCGGGAGATCGCCCTGATGCGGGAGATGGCGGAGGCGTGACGGGATTGGAGGATGCTGCCATGGAGTATCGTGTGGACGACCGGAGCCTTTCCGGAGAGACCTTCCTCGACTTTGTCCAGCAGGTCTGGCCGGGAGCGTACAATCTGGAGCAGACCCGCGCCGCACTGTCAAAAACGATGAACTTCACTGCCTGGGACGGCGGCCAGCTGGCGGGCTGCCTGCGAGTCCTCACGGACGGCTGCTTTTTCGGCACCATCACGGAGCTGCTGGTGCTGCCGGCATATCAGCGGCAGGGCATCGGAAGCCGGCTGCTGCGGCTGGCTGCGGCCCATACCCCCACGCTGCTGTATTTCGGCGCCCAGCCGGGGGCGGAAGCGTTTTATGAGAAAAACGGCTGCCAGCGGAGCCTGCCGTCTTATCTGATCGAGCCCAAGAAAGACGGCGCTTCATAAAAAAGCAGAAGTCCCGGCCCTAAAAAGGGCCGGGACTTTTTTGCATACAGCCACTCACTCCGCCATTCCCAGGCGACGGCGCAGGTCCGCCCGCACCGCGTCCAGATCCGGGTCGCACAGCAGCGGCACGGCCTCCGCCAGCTCCGCTGGGGGCAGGTCCCACCACCGCCATGCCAGGAGCAACTGGACCAGATCCTCTGGGAACCGCTGCTTCAGCACGCGGACCGGATTGCCGCCCGCCACGGTATAGGCGGGCACATCCTTCGCCACTACGGAGCGGGCCGCAATGATGGCGCCGTCGCCGATGTGGACCCCCGGCAGGATCACGCTCTCCCGGCCGATCCACACGTCGTTGCCCACCATGATGTCCCCCTTTCGGGGCAACTGGCCCAGGTGAGGCGGCGCTTGGTCAGCCCATGCCCCGCCGAACACCTGGAAGGGGTAGGTGCTGACGCTGCTGGTCCGGTGGTTGGCCGGGCCCATGATGAACTGGGTCCCGGCGGCGATGGAGCAGAACTTGCCGATAATGAGCCGGTCCCCGAACTCCGGATAGTTGAACAGGACGTTGTTCTGTTCAAACCCCGCAGGGTCCACCGGATCGTCGTAGTAGGTGTAATCCCCGATCTGGATGTTCGGGGCCGTCACCACATTTTTGATATAGCAGGATGTGCCGTATTCGTTTGGAAAAACCGCGTCGGGGTCCGGAAGCCCCATGCCGCGGATGGTCTGATTCATGATGTCTCCTCCTGTTTCCTTTTTACTGCATCAACCACTTCCTCTCCCGGCGGACTTCCACAGCCACCGCACGCTTCTTTCTGATCTCCCTCATGGCAGTCTCCTCTTTTCGCAGAACCTCTCTCCGGCCGGAAGACCGGTTGTTTCGCGGCCATTGTACCACGGCCGGGCCCGACTGACAAGAAAAACGGCGGCGGGTCCCCGGATGGGGACCCGCCCCGGGAAGGGCGGATGCGGATGGCGTCTCAATCATACCGCAGCGCATCGATGGGGTTCAGCACCGCGGCCTTTTTGGCGGGGAGGTATCCGAAGGCGATGCCGATGCCCGCGGAGACACCGAAGGCCACCAGGATCGCCGCAATGCTGGGGCTGACGGTGATGGGGGTGTCCGGCATGACATTGGCGATGACCACCGTGGCCGCCGCGGATAGGCCGAAGCCCAGAGCGATCCCCAGTACGCCGCCCAGAGAGGAGGTGGTAGCCGCCTCGATGACGAACTGGCGCATGATGGCGCCCTCCCGGGCCCCAAGCGCCTTGCGGATGCCGATCTCTCTGGTCCGCTCCGTAACCGACACCAGCATGATGTTCATGATGCCGATGCCGCCCACCACCAGAGAGATGGCAGCGATGCCCGCCAGAATGTAGATCACCATGTTCACCATGGAGTTCATCTCCTCCACCATCTCCGCCATGCTGCCCACGGTATAGGCATCGTCGTCCTCAAAAATCTCATGGAGGGCGTTCTCCAGGGTGGTTTTGGCCTGGGAGATCTGGTCCGTGTCCTGGACAGTGATGGTGTAACTGGAGATGGTGCCGGTGAAGCTGAGGCGGGCGGCGGTGGAGTAGGGGAGGAACACGCAGTCGTCCGTGCCGCCCTCTTCCAGCTCTGTGCCCTCCATTCCCATAACACCTACGATGGTAAACGAGTTGCCATTGATCCGCAGCGTCTGACCCACGGCATTCCCGCCGTAATAGACCTGATTCAGATACTGCCCGACGACGCAGACCTTTTTCCGGCCGGTCATGTCCGTGTACTGGAGCCCCCGGCCCTGGGCAACCTCATACCCCTTCATGGAGAAGTAATCCTCGCTGACGCCGGTGACGGAGGTGGCGGAAAGAGTGCTGCTGCCGATCTTCACCGAGCCGCTCATGGTGACCGTGGGGGAGATCTGCTTGAACACATCGCTGTTGTCCGCCACCAGCTGGTACATCTCGCCCTCCGACACGCTGCGGGAGGAGCCGCGGCCCATCACCATCACTGTCAGAGAGTCGGTGCCCATGTCGGCAAAGCTGTCCTCAATATAGCCCTGCATCCCGTTGCCCAGGCCCACGATGACGATGACCGCGCACACGCCGATGATGATGCCCAGCATAGTGAGGAAGGTCCGCATCTTGCTGCTGAGAATATTCTGCACCGCCATCTGGAAGGTCTCGATCAGGCTCATCCCGCCATCCCCCTTCCGGCAAGGTTGGGCGTCACTACCGCCTCAGGCGCACCGGCATCGCCGTCGTAGATCACGTGGCCGTCCTCCAGCCGGATGATCCGCTGGGCCTGGACAGCGATGGAGTTGTCGTGGGTGATGAGCACCACCGTGTTGCCCGCGGCATGGAGCTGCTGCAGCATGGTCAGCACCTCCCGCCCGGTGTGGGAGTCCAGGGCGCCGGTGGGCTCGTCGGCCAGGATCACCGCCGGGTCCCCTGCCAGAGCCCGGGCAATGGACGCCCGCTGCTGCTGGCCGCCGGAGAGCTGGCTGGGCTTATTGCGCAGCTTGTCGCCAAGACCCACCATCTCCAGCGCGATCCGGGATCGCTCGTGCCGCTCCGGCTTGGGGATGCCGGCGTACATCAGCGGCACCTCCACGTTCTCCTGGAGCGTCAGCTTGGGCAGCAGGTTGTACTGCTGGAAGATGAAGCCCAGCATCTTGTTCCGGATGGCGGCCAGCTGGTCCTTATCCATCTGACCCACATCCCTGCCGTCCAGCAGGTACGTGCCGGAGGTGGGCACGTCCAGGCAGCCGATGATGTTCATACAGGTGGACTTGCCGGAGCCGGACTGGCCCACGATGGCCACGAACTCCCCCTTCCGGATCTGGAAGGAGATGTGGTCCGCCGCCTTCACAGTGGTGTCGCCCATCTGGTAATACTTGCAGACCTCCCGAAATTCGATCAAAGTGCCCATCAGAAGCCTCCCGGCCCGCCGCTGGGCATTCCGCCGCCGGAGGGCATCCCGCTGGGCATGTCGCCCATCGGTATGGAGGACATGGCCCCGCTTGGCATGACGAACGTCATATCGCCGGAGCTGGCGGAGCCAGCCGCCTGGAGATAGGCCACTGTGTCCCCCTCCTGGAGGCCGGAGAGGACCTCAATGTAGCTGTTGTCGCTGACGCCGGTTTCCACCGGCACGTAGACGTAGCCCTCCGGGGCCTCCTGGTCCAGGGCATTCACAGCACTGGGAGAATTCGCGGTGACCAGCACCATGTCCCCGCGGCTCACGGCGGCGCTTGGGATGGCCAGCTCGTCATCCGCCGAGGAGATCACGATCTCCGCGTCCACATTCATCCCAGGCAGCAGGCCGTCGGTCTCGTCGATGCGGACGGTGACGGGGTACGTGGTGATGCCGCCGGAGGTGGTGCCCGCCACGGACACCTCCGTCACCACGCCGGTGTAGGTCTTCCCCTCCACGGCATCGGCGGTGATCCGGACCTCCTGGCCCACCTCCACAGAGCTGATGTCCAACTCGTCGATGGACATGGTCATCTCCAGATAACTCAGGTCATAGATGACGCAGAGGGTGCTGCCGGAGCCGCCCTCAATGTTGTCCCCCGCCTTGGCGTTCTTGGTGACCACGGTGCCGGAGATGGGCGCAGTGACGGAGTAGTCCTCCAGATTGTCCCGGGCATTTTCCAGGCTGGTGGAGGCGTTGCTGACACTGATGCGGGCGCTTTCAATCTGGTTGTCCACGCTGTCACCGGTGATGGTGCAGATCCGGTCGCCGCTGGAGATGGTATCGCCCACCAGCCAGTTGAAACCTGCAACTTTGCCGGACGCCTCTGCCGTGATGACGCTGCTGGCCCCCACCTTGATGGACGCCTGGCCGTAGCTGGAGTAGCTGCCGATGACGGCGCTGGCGGTGTAGTCGGATGTCACAAGGCCCGGGTTGGCAAGCCGCACCCGGACGGTAGTCAGGGGCACGCCGGTGGAGACCGCCGCGGAGGAACTGGACACCGCGGCAACCGTTCCGGTGAGGGTCCCGGCAAAGCCGTCGATAAAGACCGTGGCGGTCTGGCCGATGTAGAAGTCGCCGCTGTCCGCGTAGGTGAAGTAGAAGTCGATGTAGATGTTCTCATCCGCCACGATCTTCAGAAGCTGTGTGCCTGCGCTGACGCTGTCCCCCTCGTTCACATACACCTCGCTGACGGTGCCGCTCAGGTCCGCCTGGGGATACTTGGCCTTCACCGCCTGCTCATAGGAGGTCTGGGCCTGGGAGTAGCTGTTCTGCGCCTGGGTCTGGCTGCTGGCCGCGTTGGAGGAATCAATAGTATAGAGCAGCTGGCCCTCCTCCACCTGGTCGCCCTTTTCAAAGGTATCGCTGAGGATCTCGCCGGAGACCAGCGTATTGACGGTGTAGGAGTCCGCTGGCTCCAGCGTGCCGCTGGAGGAGAGGGAATTAGTGATAGAGCGGCGCTCCACCGCCGCCTCCTGATACGTCGTCGCAGCGGAAGCCGTCTGTCCGCGGCCCCTCCAGATCACCACGCCGCCTGCAATGGCCACCACCAGAAGCAGCGCCAGCGCCTTTCGTTTCCGCCCCTTCCACAGCTTTTTCCAGCTGCTGCGGAGACGGCCCCCTTTGGGAGAGGAATCTGCTACGACGGGCTCCCGCTCCCCCACGGAGATTCCTTCCGTCTCCCGCTCCAGTCCTTTTTCGCTCATACCGTGCCAATCCTTTCCGTACCTCCCCCTCCGGGAAGGGTTCTGGTCCAAAGGTATCATGGAAAGCTAAAATCAACCTGAAAAAATACTTTAAAAAATTTTGTTTTTATCATTTTTGCAGTATATTTAGCTCGTTTTAAACCTTAAAAATACCTGAAATCATTTTGTTCAGTCTGGTGATTCCAAATAGATCCCGCCATCGGAACCGCCGTTTTTCTGCGCAAAAACAACAGGAGGACAGCGGATAAAACCGCTGTCCCCCTGTTGTCTGCAAACTGGTCAATCTGCCTTTTCCGTACAGTAGATGCTCTTCAGGTCGAACATGTGATTCATGGGGCCGGAACCGCGTCCCAAGTCCAGCATGGCCCCCAGAGCGCCGGAGATGTAAGCCTTGGCCCGCTCCACCGCCGTGTCCAGGTCAAAGCCCTTCGCCAGATTGGAGGCAATGGCGCTGGACAGGGTGCAGCCGGTGCCGTGGGTGTTGGGGTTGTTGATCCGCTTGCCGTGGAACCACTTGCCGCTGCCGCAGCGCCACAGCAGGTCATCGGCGTCGTTGATCTGGTGGCCGCCCTTGCACAGCACGGCGCAGCCGTACTGCTCGCTGATGGCCCGGGCCGCCGCCTCCATGTCTGCGGCGCTGCGGATCGTCATGCCGGAGAGGATCTCCGCCTCAGGGATGTTGGGGGTCAGTACCGTAGCCAGGGGCAGCAGGAGCTCCTTCAGGGCAGAGACCGCGTCCTCCGTGATGAGCCGGTCCCCGGAGGTGGCCACCATCACCGGGTCCACCACCAGATTTTTGGCCCCATACTCCTTCAGCTTGGCCGCGATCACCCGGATCAGCGGAATGCTGGAGACCATGCCGGTCTTCACCGCGTCGGGGAAGATATCTGTGAACACACAGTCCAGCTCCTCCGCCAGAAAGTCCGGCGTACACTCCACGATGCTCTTGACGCCGGTAGTGTTCTGGGCCACCAGAGCCGTCACCGCACAGGTGGCGAACACACCATTGGCGGTCATGGTCTTGATATCTGCCTGGATACCGGCGCCTCCGCTGGGATCGGTCCCAGCGATCGTCAATGCTGTCTTCATATCGATGCTTCCTTTCTTTGCATTGAAGTTTTATCAAGCGGCGGAAGGTGGTGCCCCCGATCCGCCGCTGGAAGCGGCCTGCTGGCCGCGGTTCCCCGTCCCTTACGGGACCCAGTCGCCCAGGTCCCGCACGTACCAATCCGCCAGGGCTTTCAGCGCGGCCTGATCCTCTTCGGCAGAGACGTCCCAGACGCCGCAGACCCGGAAGCCTGCCTCATGGGCGGTCCTGGCGGCGTGAAGGGCATCCTCAAACACCACCGTCTCCGCCGGAACGGTCCCCAGACGGCGGGCGGCCTCCAGATAGATGTCCGGCCGGGTCTTGCCGCCGTACTGGACACAGCTGACGGCGAAGCGGAAGTGCGGCCACAGTCCCAGCCGTTCCATGGCGGAGCGGGCCTGGAACGCCTCGCTGGCGGTGGCGATGCAGCAGGAGATGCCGGAATCCGCCAGCCGGGCCAGCAGCCGGTCCGCCCCGGGCTTCAAGGGCACCCGGGACCGGTACTCCTCCGTCACCAGATCGTTGAGGGTGTCCATCAGCTCCTCCGGCGTGGTGGAGAGGGCGAAGCGGCTTCGCAGGTACTCCGCCGCCTCCCGGCGGCCCATCTCCTTCAGGTCCCGGGCCAGATCCTCCGGCGGGTCACCGCCGTACCGGCGCATCAGATCCACCGGGGCCTTCTGCCAGATGTACATGGAGTCCGTCAGGGTCCCGTCCAGGTCAAAGATGGCGCCCCGGATGTTCATCGGGCGATCTCCTCCGAGAGCCGCAGCAGCTCCTCCGCCGCCGCCTTCACGTCGGCTTGGGCGAACAGGGCGGAGACCACCGCCACGCCGTCCAGGCCGCAGTTCTTCAACTCCAGAATATTGTCATGGCTGATGCCGCCGATGGCCACCACCGGGATGTCCACCGCCGCCGTGATGGCCCGGATGGTCTCCCGGGAGATGGGCTTGGCGTCCGTCTTGGTGCCGGTGACGAAAGCCGCGCCCACGCCCAGGTAGTCCGCCCCCGCCGCCTGGGCGGCCAGGGCCTCTTCCACGGAGTGGGCGGAAACGCCGATCAGCTTGTCCGGCCCCAGCAGCTCCCTAGTCCGGCCCGCCTCCAGATCCTCCTGGCCCACATGAACGCCGTCCGCCCCGGTCTGGGCGGCGATCTCCACATTGTCGTTGATGATGCTGACAGCGCCCTTTTCCCGGCACAGGGCCACGAACCGCTCCGCCTCCGCCAGGAAATCCGCCTGTCCGTGATGAGGCCAGAAAGCCTCGACCGATTTTCCACAGCAGGCGGATGCCCGCCTGCCGACCTTGCATGGCAAGGGGAAAACGCTGTTTCGCACGCTGTTTTCTCCCTGCAAATTCTGATGGATCAAAGGAGCGATCTCTATGAAAACCAATTCCAAGAAGCTGGCCCTGGCAGGCGTGCTGTGCGCCGTGGCCGTGGTGGGCAGTATGCTTCAGTTTCCCGTATTCGGCAGCCAGTGCGCGCCAGTGCAGCACATGGTGAATGTCATCTGCGCCGTGTTCCTGGGCCCGGGCTACGGCGTGGCCGTGGCCTTCCTGGCCAGCCTGCTGCGCAACATCTTCGGCTTAGGCAGCCTCCTGGCCTTCCCAGGCAGCATGTGCGGCGCCCTGCTGTGCGGCCTGGTCTACTGGAAGACCAGGAATCTGCCCGCGACCCTGGCGGGCGAGGTGTTCGGCACCGGCATCATCGGCGGCCTGCTGTCCTATCCTATGGCGGTGGCCTTTATGGGCGTAGTGGCCGGCTCCATCGCCTTTTACGCCTATGTGGTGCCCTTCCTGGTCTCCACCGTGGGCGGCTCCATTCTGGCCGGCATCCTGGTATTCACCCTCCAGAAGAGCGGCGCCCTCAAATCCATGCGGGCCGCATTGGAGCATTGATCCCAACTGAGAAAGGGTCCTTCCATGCTTGATTTCACCCGTCTGGACATAGTCCGCCGCCAGCGGCCCCTGATCCACTGCGTCAGCAATATCGTCACCGCCAACGACTGCGCCAATCTGGCCCTGGCCGTTGGCGCCAGTCCCATGATGGCCCAGGCACCGGAAGAGATGGAAGCCATCTCCGCCGTCAGCGACGCCACGGTGCTGAACACCGGCACCCCGGATGCGGAGAAATTCCGGGCCTGCCGGATCTGCGCCGTCTCCGCCCGTCATCCGGTGGTGCTAGACCCGGTAGGGGTGGGCGCAAGTCCCTTGGCGGCTGGGACAGGTCCGGGCGCTGCTGGACCTGTTCACCCCGTCCATCCTGCGAGTGAATCTGGGGGAGGCCCGGGCCCTGCTGGGGTCGGATGGGCAGGAACAAGGGGTGGACAGCCCGCTGCCCGCCAGCCGGGAAGCCCGGAGGGACACCGCCATGGACCTGGCCCGGCGCCGCGGAACGGCGGTGCTGCTCTCCGGTCCGGAGGATCTCATCACCGATGGGGCGCGGGTCTGGTGCGTCACCGGCGGCAGCGGCCGGATGTCTCTCGTCACCGGCACGGGCTGTATGCTGTCGGTGCTGTGCGGTGTGTTCGCCACCGTGGAGCCGGACGCCGCCGCGGCGGCTGCCCTGGCCTCCGCCTTCTGGAAGATCTGCGCCCGCCGGGCGGAGCACCTGGCCGCAGACCGGGGCAGCGGCAGTTTCCGCACGGCGCTGCTGGACGCCGCCAATACGCTGACGGCATCTGACGCCGCCCGCGAGGCGGAGATCCTGACTCTCTGACAAAGAAGCCCGCCCGGTCCTGACGGACCGGACGGGCCTTCTGTTTTGCGGGGCAGGCGATCACTCCAGCTCCCGGGTCTCAAACATCTCCTCAAAGGAACGGATATAGTAGTCCGCCAGCCCGCGGATCTCCTCCTGGTGTGCCTCCTCGGACGCGTCGTACACCGCCGCCACCCGGAACCCGGCGGCCTTGGCGGTCTGGATGGCGTGGAAGGCGTCCTCAAACACCACCGTGTCCTTCTTGTTGGACTGAAGGCGGCGCATGGCCCGCTCGTAGATCTCGGCGCTCTCCTTTTTGCCGACCCCCACCTCCGCCACAGTGATAAGTCCCCGGAAGTAGTGGTCGATCCCTGCATGGCGGAGGGCTGCTTCCGCCAGAGGGCGGTCCGTGGCAGTGGCCACATACATCCACACGCCCTCCATCTTCAGAAGGGACAGAAACTTGTCCACGCCGGGCTTTGCCTGGACCTCATGCTGATAGAAATCCGCGACCCGGTCCACTACCCGGCCGATCAGCTCCTCCTCCGTCTGGGGGAGGTGGTAGTGCTCCTTGCAGTAGGCGATCCCGTGCCGGAGGGAGAGGGTCTTCAGCATCTCGCTGGTCTCCGGCTCGGGCTCGATGTCAAGACCCCGCAGGACGCTGGTGCCCAGGTCCCGCCAGATAGGCATGGAGTCCAGCAGGGTGCCGTCCATATCAAAAATCGCGCTTTGCAGTCTCATGGGAACTCCTTTCGTCTGTTGCCGATGGTCCCTATTGTACCACCGGAGCAGGCAAAAGCGCAATGAAAACCCCGTGAAAAGGAGGAAAAATTCATGCGTCTCTTTCTGGCCATCCAGCTGTCCCCCGCGGTGCGGGAAGCACTGCTGACCGCTCAGGACGCCCTGCGCCGCCAGGGCAGGGGCTCTTTCCCGCCGCCGGAGAACCTGCACCTGACCCTGGCCTTCCTGGGGGAGGCAGAGGACCCGGCCAGGGCCCGGGCCGCCCTGTCGGAGGTATCCTGCCGACCTTTCTCCTTGGCGGTGGGCGGCCCGCCGGGGCATTTCGGCGACCTGTGGTGGGCCGGTGTTCGAGCAGATCCAGCCCTGGAGGAGCTGGCCGTGTCCCTGCAGGCGGACCTTCGCTCCCAGGGCTTCTGCCAGGAGGACCGCCCCTGGCTGCCCCACATCACCCTGGTCCGCCGCTGGCGGGGCGAGGCCCCGCAGGTGACCGTCCCCCACGCGAGCATGGTGGTCCGGCAGATCTCCCTCCTGCGGTCAGTCGCAGGCCTTCACCTTCACCGCCCGGAAATCGGACTTGCAGAAGGTGTCAAAGTCCACCTTCTCCGTCAGCTGGGGCTCCACCTCGACGGCGGGCAGGGCGGCCTTTTTGGCCGCAGCCTCCGCGGCCTCCAGCTCCTCCAGGGCCTTGTCCATGTCCAGCCGGGGGAACAGGTTCTCACCCTTGGTGACGGCAGCGGTCTCAGGCAGAGCGCCCCACTCCGCCGCGGCGTCCCAGGTCCGGCTCTCCGCAGGGGCGCCGATCTGGGCAAAGAGCTTTTCACAGCTCTCCGGCATGAAGGGCGTCAGTAGGATGCCGCAGATGCGGGTGGCCTCCAGCAGGTTGTACAGCACATGGGCCAGCCGCTTGCCGTTGGTCTCCATATCCTTTGCCAGGGCCCACGGGGCGTTCTCGTCGATATACTTGTTGGCCCGCTGGATGACCTTGAAGATCTCGTCCAGAGCCTTGTGGGGGGCGAAGGTCTCCATGTCCTCTTCATAGACGCTCCGCAGCCCTCCGCCAGTGTCCGCAGCTCTTGGTCAAAAGGCTGGGGCTCGGCGCAGGTCCGGCACCCGGCAGGCAGCGCTCCGCCAAAGTACTTGCCCACCATGGCGGTGGTGCGGGAGACCAGGTTGCCCAGGTCGTTGGCCAGGTCGGTGTTGATGGTCTGGATCAGCAGTTCGTTGGAGAAGTTGCCGTCGGAGCCGAAGGGGAACGTCCGCATCAGGAAGAACCGCAGGGCGTCCACGCCGAACTTCTCCGCCAGGATATACGGGTCCACCACGTTGCCCTTGGACTTGGACATCTTGCCGCCGTCCAGCAGCAACCAGCCGTGGCCGAACACGTGCTTGGGCACCGGCTCGCCCAGGCTCATCAGCATGGCGGGCCAGATGATGGAGTGGAACCGGACGATCTCCTTGCCCACGATGTTGACGCCGGGCCACCAGCCCTTGTCGTAGTCGTGGTAGCGGTCGTTGTCATAGCCCAGGGCGGTGATATAGTTGCTGAGGGCGTCCACCCACACATAGACTACGTGCTTGGGATCGAAGTCCACCGGAATGCCCCAGGAGAAGCTGGTGCGGGAGACGCACAGATCCTCCAGGCCGGGGTCCAGGAAGTTCTTCACCATCTCGTGGACGCGGCTGCGGGGCTGGAGGAAGTCGGTGTTCTCCAGCAGATCCCGGACCTGGTCGGCGTACTTGCTCAGGCGGAAAAAGTAGGCCTCCTCCTCCGCGTCCTGCACCTCCCGGCCGCAGTCGGGGCACTTGCCGTCCACCAGCTGGCTCTCGGTCCAGAAGGACTCGCAGGGCGTGCAGTACTTGCCCTTGTAGGTGCCCTTGTAGATGTCGCCCTTGTCGTACATCTTCTTGAAAATCTTCTGGACGCTCTCCACATGGTAGTCGTCGGTGGTGCGGATGAACCGGTCGTTGGAGATGTTCATCAGCTTCCACAGGTCCTTCACGCCCCGGTCTCCCTCTACGATGTTGTCCACGAACTCCTTGGGAGTGACGCCGGCCTCCCTGGCCTTGGTCTCGATCTTCTGGCCGTGCTCGTCCGTGCCGGTGAGGAACATGACGTCCTCGCCCCGCAGGCGGTGATACCGGGCCAGCGTGTCCGTGGCCACCGTACAGTAGGTGTGGCCGATGTGGAGCTTGTCCGAGGGATAGTAGATGGGCGTTGTGATATAGAATTTTTTCTTTTCCATGGGATTCTCTCCTTTAAAACGGCAGCTCCGAATGGAAGAGCGCCGGTATTTGCCTGAATTATTATTATAGTTTGAAAATCCAAAAAATACAAGGGAAGATGCGAAAAACGGGCCGTCACACAAGCCGCCTCTTCCTCGTGGGGATTGTATTTTTCGCAAAATTCCGATACAATAGGAACGCTGTATGATTTTCACAAGGGAGGATGCGCCCATGAAACTGGTATCCTGGAACGTCAACGGCCTGCGGGCCTGCCTGGGCAAGGGATTTCTGGACTTCTGTGCCGTGGCCGACGCGGACATCATCTGCCTACAGGAGACAAAGATGCGCCCGGAGCAGGCAGAATTTGATCTGCCCGGCTATCACCGCTACTGGAACAGCGCCGACAAGGCGGGCTATTCCGGCACCGCGGTGTTCACCCGGCGCCAGCCGCTCTCCGTGACCTATGACTTCGGTATCGATGAGCACCGCCACGAGGGGCGGGTCATCACGGCGGAGTACCCGGACTTCTACCTGGTGTGCTGCTACACTCCAAACTCCAAGGATCAGTTGGCCCGGCTGGACTACCGCATGGCCTGGGAGGACGACATCCGGGACTACCTGCTGGATCTGGACGCCAAAAAGCCCGTGGTGTACTGCGGGGACCTGAACGTGGCCCACCAGGAGATCGATATCAAAAATCCCGGTCCCAACCGCCGCAACCCCGGCTTTACCGACGAGGAGCGGGAGAAGATGACGAAGCTCCTCTCCAGCGGCTTTGTGGACACGTTCCGGTATCTGTACCCGGACAAGACCGGGGCCTACTCCTGGTGGAGCTACCGCTTCAATGCCCGGAAGAACAACGCCGGGTGGCGGATCGACTACTTCATCGTGTCGGAGCGGCTGAAGGACAAAATCCGGAACGCCGATATTTGGAGCGAGGTGCTGGGCAGCGACCACTGCCCGGTGGTACTGGATCTGGATGTATAAACTTCACGCGCGTTCGATGCGCCACGAACATCGGCAAATCCTGCACATGAAGTCTTTTTGCATCATTTCCGGCTGCCCTGAAGAGTGCGGGGAAACGGCACATTTCAAAGGTTTGTGATGCTTTGCATCGGAAAACAGGACCGGACCTGCTGGGTCCGGTCCTGTTTCAGCTCAACAGGGCGTTCATCTCCTCGATCTCCAGATCCTGGAGGGCCCAGTTGATGCCGTAGCCCACCACCTTGCTCAGATCCCGCACCTGCTGGTCGATGTCCCGCGTAGTGACCATGAAGGCATCATGCTCCCCGCGCAGCCGTTCCTCATCCACCTTTTCCACGCCGGACTCCTCCAGAATGTCCGCCGCCAGGGTGGCGGAGTCCACCACCGTGGGCACGCCGATGGCGAACACCGGCACCCCCAGCGTCTCCCGGTTCAGCGCCGCCCGGTGGTTGCCCACGCCGGAGCCGGGGATGATCCCCGTGTCGCTGAGCTGCACCGTGGCGCACACCCGCCCGCACCGGCGGGAGGCCAGGGCGTCGATGGCCAGGACCATGGCGGGCTGGACTTCCGCCACCAGACCCCGCACCGCCTCCGCGGACTCCACGCCGGTGGTGCCCAGCACGCCGGTGCGGAAGGCCGACACCGGCCGGAACCCGGCAAACTGCTTCGGCATGGCGGAGAGCAGGTGCCGGGTGATCAGCACGCTGTCCAATGCCAGGGGGCCAACGGCGTCCGGCGTCATGGCTGCGTTGCCCAGGCCCACCACCAGGGCGGAGCCCTCCGCCGGCAGCAGGGCCTTCAGCTCCGTGCCCACCGCCCGGACCGCCCGCTCGAAAAAGTCCGCCTTCCGCTGCCAGAAGGTGGTGAGGTCAATGGTGAAATAGCTGCCCTGGGGCTTGCCCAGGGCCTCCTCGCCCCGGTGGTCCAGGATGTCCACCCGGGTGACTGGGTATCCCTCCAGCTTGCTCTTGGTCGCCTTCACCCCCATGAGGCGGGTGGTCCGCTCCGCGGACTCCTGCCAGAGCTCCCGGGCCTCCAGGGCCAGGTCGGTACGTTTTATGAACAATGCGAACCGCCTCCCAAACACAAAATCTAGTGGTCTGCTCACTAGGTTTTGCGGTAGGCGGCACGATATACAATTTTAGCCCGAAAAATATAAAAAAAGGCTTGCTTTTTGCGCCGTTCCCTGTTAAAATATCATTCTGCATGGTGGGAACTGGTTCCCACAGTCAAATTTTCTGCCTAAGGAGGTGTTTGGTTTGCCGAATATCAAGTCTGCCAAGAAGCGCGTTCTGATCGCCGAAGTGCGCAACGCCCGCAACAAGGCCGCGAAGTCCGAACTGAAGACCGCCATCAAGAGAAGTTCGAGGCTGCTGCCGCAGAAGGCAATCGCACCGAGGCCGATGGCGCGTACAAGGTTGCAGTGAAGAAAGTCGATCAGGCTGTTGCCAAGGGCATTCTGCACAAGAATACGGCCGCTCATCGCAAGAGCGCCATGACCCTGAAGCTCAACAAGATCGGCTGATCATATCGGGCCAAAAGGACATCCGTTCGGATGTCCTTTTTTGTTTTCTGGCCAGGGGGCTTTTCCCGATTCTGGCCCTTTTCTTTTCCGCAGGGCGTGTTATAATCGTCCGTAGGATCAGAATTCCGCTGAAGAGGTGACTGCCATGCCGCTGTTCGACACCCACGCCCACTACAACGACGACGCCTTTGACCAGGACCGGGAGGAGCTGCTGGACGCCCTGCCGGACGCCGGAGTGGGGGCTGTGGTGATCCCCGGGGTGGACGTGGAGAGCTCCCGCTCCGCCCTGGCCCTGGCGGAGAGCCGCCCCTGGCTGTTCGCCGCCGCAGGCATCCATCCGGAGGACTGCGCCGGCTGCACGGCCGCGGATTTTTCCGCCATCCGGGACCTGTGCCGGGAGAAAAAAGTGGTCGCCATCGGAGAGATCGGCTTGGACTACTACTGGGCGGAGAATCCGCCAAAGGAATTCCAGCAGATGGTGTTCCGCCGCCAGCTGGAGCTGGCGCTGGAGCTGGAGCTGCCGGTGATCGTCCACGACCGGGAGGCCCACGGAGACAGCCTGGAGATCGTAAAGGAGTTCCCCGGGGTGCGGGGCGTATTCCACTGCTTCTCCGGCAGTCCCGAAATGGCGGAGGAGCTGCTGAAGCGGGGCTGGTATCTGGGCTTTGACGGTCCGGTGACCTACAAAAACGCTCGCCGGGCGCCGGAGGTCGTGGCCGTCACGCCCCTGGACCGGATCGTGGTGGAGACGGACGCGCCCTACATGAGCCCGGTGCCCAACCGGGGCAGGCGGAACGACAGCCGGAATCTCCCCTACATTGTGGAAAAACTGGCGGAGTGGAAGGGCATCTCCCCGGAGGAGATGGCGGCGCACACCTGGAACAATGGCCTGCGGCTGTTTGGGCTGGAGGGGAAGGTATGAAAAAAGCGTTTCTGATGGTCCTGGCCTGCCTGTTGCTGGCGGGCTGCGGCGCGCCGTCAGAGACAGTGACGCCAACGGACTCCTGGCCGGATTCCGCTCTGGCGGAAACCAATGAAGCGGCTGCTGAATCCCCGCCGGAGCCTATTTCAACCGCGCCTGCCGAATCCCCGCCGGCAACCGCCCCGGCGGAACCCCTCTCCGCCCCCGCCGTGGTAACGGCGGGGCAGGCGCCGGAGGAACCCTATGATTTGCCCACGGAGGTGATCGGGCTGAAGGACTGGATCGGTGAAAGCCGCTGGAACCATGACCCGGTGGGCCTTTTGGCAGAACTGCCGGAGCGGGAGCTCTCCCTCTACGGCGTGACAAAGTGGCTTGACAGCTCAGCCCTGCTGCGCTGGGGTGACAGTCTGGCGGAGTTTTCCTGGTCCTTCGGCGGCCCGTTGATTGTGGAGCCGCAGCTTTGGTGCTGGGATGTGGACTCCGACGGGCAGGAGGAGGTCGTTGTCATCAATCATGTGGACAGCGGCACCGGGACTTCTATTGAGGAGCTTCACGTGGTCAAAAAAGACGGGGACGGCACCCTGACGGACTACTGCTTTCCGGAGTCACTGTGGCGGGAGGACCTCTCCGGCCTGCTGTCGGTGGTGTCGGACGGGGACCGGACCTACACCGTCTTGGGCGCGGATCTGGTGGACCTCACAGACGAGATCCAGACACAGTTTCCGGACCTCAATCCGGCCATGATCGAGGACACCTCTACCGGAAGATGGGCCAATTTTTCCGTGCAATCCGGTACGGATGGGGACGGCAGCGATCTTTTCTTTACGGGTTCTGCGATGTTGGAGGGGAGGGAAATCCCCTATGACTGGTATGCGGCGGAGATTACCGCTGCCATCTCCTATGAAAACGGCATCTTCACGCTGTCGGACTTTCATCTGAACAGCTTATCCTGATTACGCAAGGAGCGATTATTATGGAAAAGGGCTTTACCATCACCTATGAATACGGGGACAACCTGTATGTGAACCCCACCAACCGGTGCAACTTCAATTGCGCGTTCTGCCTGCGGCACAACCAGGGTTCCGGCGGCAGCATCTACACCCATAACCTGTGGCTAAAGCGGGAGCCCACGAAGGAGGAGATCCTTTCCTCCATCGAGAGCCACGACCTCTCCCAATACAAGCAGCTGGTGTTCGTGGGCTTCGGTGAGCCTACCTACCGGTTCGACGACATCTGCTGGGTCATCGACCAGATGAAGGCCCACGGCACCAAGATCTTCACCCGGATGGACACCAACGGCACCGGTTCCCTCATCAACGGCCGGGACATCGCCCCGGAGTTCGCGGGCCGGTTCGATATGGTGTCTGTCTCCCTGAACACCGACACGGCGGAGAAGTACAACGCCCTGTGCCACCCCCAGCAGGAAAACGCCTACCAGGCCATGAAGGACTTCACGAGAGAGGTCCTCAAGTATGTGCCCACCGTGATGATGACCGTGGTGGACACCATCCCGAAAGAGGAGATCGAGAACTGCCGGAAGATCTGCGAGGAGGAGATCGGCGCCACCTACCGGGTGCGGGAGTACATTGCGGACTGACAAATGCAGATATGAAGAGACGCCCGCAGGGGCGTCTCTTTTTCCTGAGCTTATGTATGGAATACCACGGACTTCACGATGATGCTGACGCCGCCCAGGATGATGCTGACGCCGCCCAGGAGGAAGAGGACGATGGCGCCCTTTTGGAGCTTTTCCTCTTCCAGCCGGGGCCCCAGCCACGCCGCCAGGCCCATGGCCAGCACCGCCGCGGGAACAGACGCCAGGGCGAACAGCAGCACCGGGCCGGTGAACAGGTCGGTGACTAGATAAGTCACTACCCGCACTGCATTCTCCCCAAAGAAGAGAAAGCACATGCTGCCCTTGAACTCGCTGTAATCTCTGGCTGTCCGCTGGAGGTAGGCCACGATGAACATGTTGATGCCGAAGAGGCCCGCGCACACGCCGGAGAACGCGGACACCGCCAGCCGCAGCCAGGGCCGGTCCTTCCGGTCCGGCTTCACCGGCCGCAGGGAGCGGGTGGCCATCTCCAGCCCTAAAAGCACCACGACGACGCCCAGCACGGTTTTGATGACCCAGGGCATGGAAAAGCGCAGCAGCAGCGTGCCGGGGATCACGCCGCAGAAGTTGGCCGCCAGCAACGGCAGGATCTTCCGCCACTGGAAGCTGTGCCGGTTTTTCCAGGTGATCCAGGCGTTCACCGGGCAGTCCAGCAGCAGCGTACCCGGGGTGATGACCACATTGTCCAGGCCCATGGACAAAATCGGCGCAGAGATCAGGGGGTTGCCGAAGCCGATCAGCCCTTTGACCAGATAGGCCAGCAGCTGCGCGGCAAAGATAAACAGTGCGGTTGAAAGCGTCATTGTATGTTCCCTCCCAGATTTTCACCCCTCATTATATACCACATTTTCAGCGGAAAGGAAACGGCATTCTGCCTCCGGCGGAAAAAATGGACTCCCTGTTCCAGGTTTGTGTCGGTAGAGGCATCCCCGGCAAATCGATAAACGATTTGCCGGGGAATTCCAATAAGTGCAGTATTTAAATATAAAGATACCATATCGTCATGATTGCAAAATCCGCAAACATATGGATAACCCATGAATGATAGATATTTTCATTTTTGCTATCTACATAGTCAAAAAGCAGCCCGCCAATCGCCAATCCTATTAAAGCCAAAAGCAACATCAACGGCGGAAATGACATTCCAATCATTGCAATATGATAAACTGCAAACATGCCTGAACTGAATATATATGCTATTTTTCGGGCTGTGTATTTGGATAATCTGATAAATGCAACGAAACGAAAGAAAAATTCCTCCAGAAAGGAATTACAAAAGGAAATATAGAGAGCCACCCCAATAAAGCTGCCGCTGTTGACTTTTTGATCCGCTGAAAGCGACTGAACCAACGACGCATAGTCGAAAAAGTTTTTTGTCAAAGTATACGCACCCAGAATCACCGCATAAATAAAAGAGCCCAGCACAAATAATTTCATCATG